>Ga0123330_1001332_pt1 | contig 24792 bp, 16 predicted proteins | sample BioC13SIPDNA_2_FD_89704 | JGI IMG/M metagenome (GOLD analysis project Ga0123330, IMG submission 89704) | Anaerobic biogas reactor microbial communites from Washington, USA - Biogas_R2_A C13 SIP DNA | ecosystem: Engineered > Bioreactor > Anaerobic > Unclassified | place: Washington, USA... | reverse complement strand
TTAATGGTGGAGACGAGGGGATTCGAACCCCTGACCCCCTCGTTGCGAACGAGGTGCTCTCCCAGCTGAGCCACGCCCCCACGCCGATCATTATATCACAAAAAAAATTATTGCAGCTATAGTTTCGATGGAATTAATTAAAAGATATCAAGCATGAAAGCGCCAAATTAGCCCGGGCAGGCGAGTTTCTGTATCTCTGCCCGGGCCAATTCTATTCAGGGATTTGGGGAAATATCCTGTTACTATTTTCCATCAAGTCTCTTCCAGGTAGAGATCCAGTACCTGATTCAGGCCATGCCATGAGCTGTCTACAATCTTGTATTCAATACGGTCAATCTTTATGCGGCTTTCAATCAGGTCATAGTTGCTGTTCTTATAAGTCAGACGAGAGGGATCCACGATAAGGATTTGATTGAAATCCACCCAGGTATAATTTACATATATGGTAACATTGCTGCTTCCTTCCTGGAGCTTACGGCTGCCTTTGAAGAAGACAAACTTCTGGGGCTGGCTGGCCAGGTAACCAGTGCTGGTTTTACCCGTTTCTATTACGGTAGCCTGCATGCTGGCGTCATAGTCGATACGGTCAATATCATAGACTTTGTTATCAAAGCGTACCTTGAAACTGGAATCGAGATCATATTGCCGACCTTTTATGCGCAGGACATTGCGCTTTACAGTAATTATCTCATTAAGCTCATAGACGCCGCCATCCCAGAGTATTCTGACATCGTCCGGGTTACGGTACTCATTGTTTATAATTACCCACTCGTGAGTACTGCCGGCATCGCAATAAAATATAAATTTACTATTATTTATGTCGATGTGATTTATCTTGTATTGAGTGCCGTCAATAATCATAATGACATTGGTTGAGGGATAGTTCTTGCTGTTAACGGTAAAATTACCTTTGGCATCCAGCTTAACCTGGGACATGGTATAGCGTTTCCCGTCAATAATAAAGTCTATTCGGTTGCTGGATTGCAGGTTGAGGGTGGAGGTACCGGTAAAGATAGCCAGAATATCACTCATGGAAAGGCCCTCGAAAATCACCGGATCGGTTTTACTGAGCTGGGGCGAAGTATCGCTGTCCCCCATGATAACGCGCTTGATATCGTAAAAATCCTTATCTAATTGGATGGTAATCTTATCCTGGCTCAAGTTATAGTTTTTCTCCCCCAGTTTTACCGTATATTCATCAACTATCTCCAGGTCGGAAAGATAGCGTTCACTGTTTACCGAATTTATATAGAGCTTGATATAATCGGAATTGTAGGTATAGGTACCGGGGCTGATCCGGTTGAATTTGCGGCAACCGGGATAGGCTACCAGTTTGTTGCCGCTAAGTGAATATCTTCTAATAGCATAACGGTTGTTGTTGATAATAAGATCCGGATTATCGCTGGATGACTCCAGCTCCAGCTTTTGGTTGCCATTGATTAAAACTGAAGATCCAGTAGCAACAATAGAGGAAACTCTAAGATCGGTAAAATTAATCTTGATATAAATGGGAGTAGTTTGCAGGTTGAACAAGCGTTCTCCCAAAGCCAGGGTATTTATATTGCCGGTGACGGAACTGGATGGGGGAATGACTGGAGTAGAAATGCCCCGCGCAGCTAGAAATTTGGACATTACAGTGCAGACCTGGGCCCGGGTCATATTACGGAATGGCTCAAAGTTGCCGTTGGGAAAACCTGATATAAGCCCCAGGTCATAAGCGGTTTTTATATAACCGCGGTACATGCTTTTTTCCACTGTAGCCCGGTCATTAAAGGGCAGAGCTCCATTATCTGCCGGTTTACCCAGGGCCCTGACCAGCATGGCTGCTGCCTGGCTGCGTTTGATGCTTTCATCCGGGCGCAAACCGTCAGGATCCTCGGCGGGGATAAGTATCCCCCGCTTGACGGCCTCGTTTATACGCCCCAGGGCCCAGTGTTTACCGGTATCTTTATAGTTCACAGTGGTTTTATCACTGGCTTCGACCCCCAGGCAAAGTGTTAATACCGTAATAAACTCAGCTTTACTCATATCCCGGTCTGGTTTGAAAGTACCGTCCGGATAACCGGAAAGATAATTTAGGTTGGATAACTGCTGGATATAATCTTTGGCCCAGTGACTGCTGGTATCCGGGAAAGTTGTAGCGGCGGACAGGGGCAGCCCGGAAAAGATAAAGCTGTTAAGAACAAGGGATAGAAATAACAGGCCTGCCCAGAATTTTCTTTGCATGATTATCCTCCTTTTGTACTTGAAAAATTTGCCTCTTGGGCGGTAACAAACCACATCATAGAAAATCTGCATTTATCCGATGACTAACTCGCTCTAAGACTCCCGCCTCTAGAGGCGGGAGTAAGAGCGACAAAGTCTCTGGATAAGTGCGACTAAGCTTCAGGTGGAGTTAAAACTCCACCTGAAGCAAGTCTTACTTTATATATCTATTTGCTAAAAACATGGTTTTTCCTTCCTGAAAAGAGAAATAACTTGGTATTCTATGGGGATGGAGGGGAGGAAAAGCTGTGCTATAATATTGATATTTACGCTATTTAGTAGTTTAAAAGAAGATTAAGCTTATGAAAAAAATATGGTTGAGGTGATTAAAAACTTAAAAGAAAGCTGTTGAATATTAGCGATGGGGAAAGGGGTGCTTGATAATGGATTACTATAATTATGCTCAGGCTCTTAAGTATTTTTTGGAACTGTATCGGCGACCGGTGGCGGTTCGTTTTCTCAGCGATGAAGAGGAAGTTTCGCCTGATTACCGCTCCGATCTGGATCTTAGTTTTTGCCAGTTTGTGATGCTGGCCCAGAGAGGGGACAAGCTTCTGGCTACTGCTGATAATCTGGCTTGCGCCAATGGTGCTGCTGCCCTGGGCTTAAGGCCTCTGCCGGAAAAAATAAGAAGCGGGGAAATGCATAGCCGGCTGAATCTATTCGACTCCCCCGAACTGGCCAGCCAGGTCTCCGCTCTTACCCCTCGAATTCCCCTGGGATCTTATCCCCGGATATTGCTGGCAGCACTGGATGAGGCTGATTTTGAACCTCAGGTAGTTATCTTACAGGGTAAGCCCGCGACTCTAATGTGGGTACTGATAGCCAACAACTATCATAAAGGAGGCCGCTACTCTTTTACTACCGCCGTTTCACAGGGAGTTTGTGTAGATGCCACGGTTATCCCCTTTTTAGAGGGAAACATCAACTTGAGCCTCAGTTGTTTTGGTGGGCGCGGCTCTACCGACCAGAAGGAAGACGAAGTTTTGCTGGGATTACCTTTTAAAGATTTAGAAAAGATAGTTGAAATACTTCCTGAGCTTAAAAATACTATTATGAAACGCAGCATCGAGAAAACCGCCTACAAGCGTTTGCAGGCCAAATTAGACAATTAAAATAGAGTTTAAATGATTCTTTTAAAGTAAACAAGAAAATAAACAAGGAGCTGAATTATTGTCTAAAAGAACTACTTGGGAAAAAGCGATACTGGTTGCTGTAAAAACCGGGGCCACGAAAGACGCGGAGTTTAACTCCTCTATGCAGGAACTGGTCGGACTGGCTGAGGCCGCCGGAGCGAAAGTGGTGGCTACTCTAACTCAGGCTCGCGACAAGCCCCACGCTTCCACTTATATCGGCAAAGGTAAACTACAAGAACTTGTGCATCTGCTAGCGGAAAAGGAGCCTGAGCTCTTGATCTTTGATAGTGAACTTTCTCCCACCCAGATTAGAAAACTGGAGGATAAACTGCAGATAAAAATAATTGATAGAACTCTTCTGATTCTGGATATCTTTAGCCAGCGGGCCAGAAGCCGGGAAGGCCTTTTACAGGTAGAACTAGCCAGCCTGGAATACCGCTTGCCACGGCTTACAGGTATAGGAAAAGAAATGAGCCGGTTGGGGGCGGGAATAGGGACCAGGGGTGCTGGAGAGCAGAAACTGGAATTGGATCGGCGGCATATTAGAAGCCGTATTCAGGAAATAAAACGGCAGATGGGAAAGTTGGAAAAGACCCGGGAATTGCATAAAAAACAGCGGCGCCGGGCCGGATACCCGGTTATATCGCTGGTGGGCTATACCAATGCCGGGAAGTCCTCCTTGTTCAATGCTCTTTGCCAGGTGGCCCATAGCAGTGGGAAGTCCCAGGTTGAAGCTAACAGCCGCCTTTTTCAAACCCTGGATACTACTACCCGGAAAATTAAGTTGGATTCCTACCATGAAGTTCTTATTACGGACACGGTTGGCTTTATTCAGAATCTTCCTCACCATCTGGTAGCAGCTTTTCGCTCTACCCTGGAGGAAGCGGTGGCAGCTGATCTGCTTTTACATGTAGTAGATTTGGCTGACCCTGCTTATCTGGATAAGATCAAGGTAGTGGAAGGGGTGCTGGAAGAACTCGGAGCCGAAAAGGAAAGAATCATGCCGGTATTTAACAAAGTTGACCTCTTGGAAGGAATAAGTCCCATCCAAGCTCCTCCCAATTATGTATCGGCCCGCACTGGCCAGGGGATAGAGGAATTGCTTGGCCAAATCAAAAACCGGCTGGAAGCCATATCTTAAATTCTTCCCCGATAATAGCTAATTGCTTTTTGGCATTTCATCTTAAAAATCCTGTTTTTCGTAATAAGTTTAATTATGCTGAAAGAAAGCGGGCCATAAAAGCATAGACAATAGAAGGTGGCGGCGTTAAAATGAGTGAGTAAAATTTTGTTGATAATTGCTAAAAAGAAGCGGAGGCAGTTCTTGTTATAATGAAACATATTTTCAGGAACAAGATATTCTTATTTGGTCTAATATTTTTGGCTACTTTTGGGCTGGGAAAATTTATTGGTGAACAGTTTACCGACCAATCAGTGCAGACTAGAGTCAGCGGCGGCAAGCAGGTAAATATTCTCCTTATGGGTATTGATGCTCGTTCCAATGAGGCAAATTCTCGCAGTGATACCATGATTCTGGCCAGTATAGACGGCAAGAATAAGAAAGTGGCCCTGGTTTGGATTCCCCGGGATACCAGGGTAGAGGTTTCCCGTAACCGCCATGATAAGATAAATAGTGTAAATTATATTAAGGGACCCGAGGCGGCCTGTAAGGTAGTTAGTGATTTACTGGGAATCCCGGTTAATTACTATGTGGTAAGTAATTTTAATGGTTTTGCCAAGATTATTGATATCCTGGGAGGGGTGGACATTAATGTGGAGCATGACATGTACCATTGGGATCCCGATCCCAAGCTGCAGATAAATCTTTCTCAGGGACAGCAGCGCCTGGATGGGCAGCAGGCCCTGAGTTTTGTCCGTTTTCGTGGGGTTCCCACTGCAGATATTGGCCGTACGGGTTTGCAGCAGACCTTTGTCAAGGCTCTGGCGGAGGAAGTACTACAGGGTAGTACCATCCTTAAACTTCCCCGTTTGCTGCCAGAGATAGCAAAAAATGTCCATACCAATATACCAGCGGATGACATGATTTACCTGGCGAAGACAGCTCGGGATTTCAAGACCGAAGATATGATTACCCAGACCTTGCCCGGTTATTCTTATACCGACCCGGCCAGCGGCGCCAGCTACTGGCAGGCTGATGAAAAGATAGCCAATGGCTTAGTTGCCGCCCTTTTTGCCGGCGAGACCTTTGAGGTGGCTCAAGCCAGGCCCACCTGGGTTAAACAGAAGCCAATTTCGGCCTCATCCGCAAGCCCGGAGGAGTCAGTTGAAGCCAGCGAGCTCGAAGCAGGGCAGGAGGAACAAGCTGCGGAAACAGAAGAAGATTTATCTTCTTTTGAAGGTTATTTAGAGCCGGTTATTCCAGGCGAAAAGGCTGATAATAATGAAAACATCGATGGGGAAGAAGCCGGGAAGCCCCCACTTGCACCAGGACCGGTTGAGGGGTCGAATTCACCGGATAATAGTGGAGGAAGCGGGACGACCCCGACTCCTGTACCGCCGGATGAGGGACAGAAACCGCCGGATAGCACCCAATCCAATCCCTTGCTGTAGCTTCCACCAGGCTATAACGAGGCGGCTTCACGCATAAAAACAGCCAGATAGTACGCAGCGCAATCTATTGTTGTAGTAACGAGGAGAAATACCTTTCCCGCTTCTTTAAGCCGCTGGATGGGAACGTGTTTACCGTATTTGCAACAGGTTTTGAAGGTCCCCTCGGGGTCCACCAGGATTACAGTCTTACCAGCGCTTTCAGCCCTTCTTTTGAACCGGGAAAAGTGTACAGAAAAAAGAAAATCCCCTCCTAGAGGGGGGTAACTTTTACTTGTTTTGGTATAAGTTCTTATTAATTATGTATGTATACGTTCAATTTCGTCAATTAGATATTTTAATTCTTTTTTGCCCATATGGCCTATATTATCTTTTAGCTTAACTACACTTCTTAATTCCTCTTCGGTTAATCCAATTAATCTATCCTAATCCCCATGAAGGTTCTGAAAAGCCAATCCTACGCCAATTGAGGATTGGTATTTTAAACCGGTCAAAATATGATGGAGGGTCACTAGGCGACTGAGTTGTTGTTGAAATTAAGATAAATAAACTATCCTCTCTTCTATCAATTATTATTACCGGTCTTCTTTTGGATTCACTTGGCATATCTTCATATTCTACTTCGAGCCAAAAAACATTACCAATATCAAGAAGCATTAGTGATTAACATTCCTCTTCAACAATATAACGATGGTCTTTATTTTTTTTATCTAATAATACTTTCCCGTTTTTAACTTTGGGTTTAACTGTTATATCCTTTATTTTTTTTGATGACAGGGAAAGTCCTTTGTATGCCTCTTCTGTTTTTGCAATTACTGGCATTTTATTGCCCTCCTCTGGAGAACCATTAATATCATCACAGTCATTCTTATTGTTCAAATCATATCACCTTCCAAATCCTGTTTCAACAACTATATGTGTAGTATTGCGAATTTAGAAAGTGATTATTTACTCGTGAACTATTCCTCCCTTCGCTCCGTTGTAGGAAGGGTCTTCCCGGCGGGTAAGATAAAAAACCCTGCCTTGTAAAAAGCAGGTTGGATATAGTCTCTAAATTAGATTATTAGTGAATATATTGCAGTTTGGCTTCCTATATGCCAATGGTTAATATTGCCAACCGCCGACCCTATATCGAATACTACTGCAAAATAAGCCGGTAAATGGGGTATAATGCTAAAAGGCTTGAAAACTAAGAATAATAAGAAGCCAGGAAGAAAAGGGGGAACAGAATGGAAGGCCAGAGCAAAAAACGGGAAGAAATCAGCCCGGAGTATAAATGGAAGCTGGAAGATATTTATGCGGACGAAAATAGCTGGGAAGAGGATTATAAAAAGCTGGAAGAACAGATACCGGCACTGGAGAAGTATAAGGGAGTACTGGGTAGTTCTTCCGCCCAACTCTTGCAAGTATTGAAATTTTCTCATGAATTGGAACGCAAGGCGGAAAAGCTCTATGTTTATGCCCGTATGAGGCGGGATGAAGATAACGGCAATTCCCACTATCAGGCCCTCTTTGACCGGGTGCAGCGGCTGAGTATAGAACTGGGCAGTGCCAGCGCCTATATTGTTCCGGAGATAATCAGCCTGGCCCCAGAGAAGATTCGAGCTTTTCTGGACGAAAATCAAGATCTGCAATTGTATTCGCGTTGGCTGGATGAATTGATGCGGCAAAAAGAACATATACTCTCCCCGGAGGAAGAACGCATATTGGCTATGAGTGCGGATTTGTCCCTGGCGGCCAAAAATATCTTTGGAATGCTCAATAATGCCGATATCAAGTTCCCGGTAATTCAAGATGAAGAAGGCAAAGCGGTGGAGCTTACCAAAGGGCGCTATGGCAGCTTTATGGAGAGTAATGAGCGCCGGGTGAGAAAAGAAGCCTTTACGGCTTTATACAGCACTTATGGTAAAGTAAAAAATACCCTGGCTATGAGCCTTGCTTCCAATGTCAAAAATGATATTTTTTATGCCCGGGTGCGCAAGTATCCCTCGGCTCTGGAAGCTTCGCTGGATCAGGATAACATTTCCCCTGAGGTTTATGAACGGCTGGTGGAAACGCTGCATAATAATATGGAACCCATGTATCGTTACCTGTGCTTGCGGAAAAAGGCGCTGGGCCTGGATGAACTGCATATGTATGATATCTATGCTCCGTTGGTTAAGGAATTTAAAAGCAAGGTAAGCTATGAGAACAGCCAGGAAATGGTGTTAAAGGCCCTGCAGCCTCTGGGGGATGAATACCTGGCAATTCTGCGTGGCGGGCTGAAGGGCGGCTGGATAGATGTTTGTGAGAACGAAGGAAAGACCAGCGGGGCTTATTCCTGGGGTTGTTACGACTCCCATCCTTATGTTCTTATGAACTATGATGATAAACTGGATGATGTCTTCACTCTCGCTCATGAGATGGGTCATGCCCTGCACAGCTATTATTCCAATAAAAATCAGCCCTATGTTTACAGCCAGTATAGTATTTTCGTGGCGGAAGTGGCGTCTACGGTTAATGAACTGCTGCTTATTGATTATTTGCTGGCCCAAAGCCGTGAACCCCGGGAAAAGGCCTATCTTATCAACCACTACCTGGAACAGTTCCGGGGAACCGTATACCGCCAGACCATGTTTGCCGAATTTGAAAAGAAGATTCATGAGCAGGTGGAGCAGGGCCAGACCTTGACGGCAGAAGGTCTTTGCCAGAGCTACCGTGAATTAAACCGTTTGTATTATGGCCCGGATACGGTATTGGATGAAGAAATAGATATGGAATGGGCTCGTATACCTCATTTTTATTCTGCCTTCTATGTTTATAAATATGCTACCGGTTTTTCCGCTGCGGTAGCTTTGAAGGAGCAGATATTGCAAGAGGGTAAGCCGGCTGTTGCTCGCTACCTGGAATTCCTCAAATCAGGCAGCTCTGATTACCCGCTTAATCTACTTAAAAAAGCCGGGGTTGACCTTACTACCCCTGAACCGGTAGAAAAAGCCTTGCAGCTTTTTGCCCGGCTGGTGGCGGAAATGGAAAGAGTGTTGAATCTTTAGATCTAAGCCCCAACAGCAAGCGTCAGGCCAACAAGCCCTGGCGCTTTTTTTGCTTAGTAAGGAAAGTGAGGGGTAAGGGGTGAGAGGTTATTGGTAGTTGTGGCCCCTTGGGTCGTGGGGGGTTAATCAATTTTTAATAAAAGATGCTTTTTACAGCTGGCAATTAATCAGCGGCAAATAAATATTAAGATGCCAAAATGAACATATTATTATAGTAAACGGGTAACAAAAGGATTTTAGCTTTTTGCAGATAATGACGAGGAGGGGCCAGGAATTGAGCAATTTAAATACCGAAAGCCTCTTTGATGAAGTTTTAAGGGAAATAGCGCCTGAACTTGAGCAATATTCCAACTATGACCTGCTTATAGGCATCCCTTTCCACAATGAAGTGGAGGCACTACCTTTAATATTGCAATCGGTAGATCAGGTATTACAGTCCTGGATTGGCCGCAGGCAATTAATAGTCTGTGTAGGTGACAACTCGGGTCAGGCGGTTATCGATTCCATAAAAAAACTGGAATTGAAGCACCCGCATATTGAGTTCCTTTTACCCCGGGAAATAAGCGGCCGGGGTATGAGCATCAGGGCCATAATAGAAATAAGTGCGCGCCTGGATGCGGACTTGCTGGTTTTCAGCGCCAATATGGCTACCGAGAGGGGTCCTGGAATCGATGGAGCCTGGTTGGAAAGCCTTTTGACCCCCATACAGGGGCACTATGACCTGGTCCTGGGGAGCCTGCGCCGTCACCTGGGTATAGACAGTATCGCTCATATGCTGGCAGCTCCGGTTTTGGAAGCCTTTTATGGCAGCCGGGTGGGCGATCCCCTGGGAGGAACCTATGCCATATCCCATGATTTCTGTGAGGAACTGGCGCATGAAGCCCGTTTCTGGGGCGATAATATTCGGGGCTATGGGGTGGATTTTTGGCTCTTGACCCGTGCTCTTTGCTGGGGCAAGAGCATTTGTGAAGTAAATATGGGAGGAGTTATAAAACCACACAGTCTGGAAACCAGAAATAGGATTTTTTATGATAACCTGGGTACTATATTTGAAGCACTTAGACGGGATAGTGCCATCTGGTTGCAGGATCGCCTGGTAATCAAGGTAGCTGATATTTTAGCTCGTAGTGAAGTAAAGCAGCCCGATTTTGAGAGCTATTCATTTCCCGATCTCTGGCAGAGTTTTCAGGAGGGTTACCACAAATACCGCAGCCTTTTGCATAGCTGTGATCATGAAAAGGAGATCGAAAAGCAATTACAATTACCTCCGGAAAAATTTCACCTTTCGGATGAACTATGGGTTTCTGCCCTATTTTCCTTACTCCTGGCCTATACTTTCGATGAGCAAGCAGATCGCCAGGAGGTTCTGGCGGCCCTGACCACATTGTATAACGGGCGAGTGGCCAGCTATGTCCTGGAAATGCGCAGCTTCAGTGAACAGCTGGGCTTTCTCACTGCTCGCGAAAAGGATGCCATATTAGTAGGTAAGATGGACAGTATACGACAATGCCTGTCTAACCGCTTTTGGCTGTTAAAACCGGAATTAAGCCGGCAATGGCTGCACCGGCGGGAACAGGTCAAACCAGCCATAATTCCGCTGGGATATATGGAATATGTTCCAGGTAAACCCCTGGTAGTTCCTAAAAAAATTCTGGGAAAGGATCAGTGCTTGATTAACACGGATTGTATATCCCGGGAATTAAGAAAACGCTACGAGAATTCCTTTAATGCTTTCTTGGGGCAGGGATTAGCCGTGGATGTAAATGCCCCACCCCCAATCATCGTGGCAGCGGTTAAGGATTTTATGGAGCGCTTGGAACAGAGCCTGGAGGAGCTTTTCCCCGGTGACCTGTACAACGAGCAAGGCTTGGAAGAATTTGTTGAGGCTCTTTTTGCGGTTTTCCCGCAGCATTCCATGTTTACGGTGGGGGAAGACCTCTTACGAGAAATGCTGGTGCGTTTCCCTCCGGTTAATATAATGATTCCTTTGGCCTGCTACAAACCGGCCGACTTGCTCAAGAAGATGGAAGCGCGCGATGCTCTTACTTATGCCAACCTGGTGGAAGGCCGTATGTATTCTGACCGAACCCTCTTATGGTTATTGGATAATTTAAAACCGGAAAGTTTTTACTGGGTGAATATAAAGCCTATCATTTTGAAAGAAGAACTGCATCCAGGGGAGTTGGCCCAGATACGCTTATCCTATTTAAACCGGGTCACCGGTCGAATTACCATCAAGTATCTGGAAGAGGGGAAAGGAGGCAAATATCCTCGTTTAAGATATTTTACCAGTATTATCCGGCGCTTGGCAGTAGCGGAGAATTTTTCCCAGCTATTTCAAGTAATTGTGCGAGAACGAAAAAACCTGGGTCTCAAGGTGGGCTATTCTTTACTAAAGCTGCAAAAAGGCGATGAGTTATCGGCCTTGAATATTTTTGAAAATCAACATCACCGCAAATTGGTAGAAAAGCTGAGATACCTGGCCAAAAAGTTATCAGAGCAGGGAAATGAAGAAAAATCGCGCATCTTTACCCTGATGGCTGATAGCTATGGGCTCAGTCAGGTTCTGGAGGATGAAACTTTCCTCACCTGCACAGCCTGGAGCTGGGCCAGTTATAGCTTCAAGGGTGGGATAAAGATTCCCACCCCCATGACTACCAGCGTAGAAAATCGCTGGTTCAATCATGATTTCCTGGAATTGCTTTACCAAGAATTGGGTTATGACCCGAAAGAAATTACCCAAATAATCTTTCGCCTCATCCAGGCGAACAAAGGCGGCCAGAACCTCCTGGATACCCTTTTGCCTGCTCGACCTCGTGATGTAGCGGTGGTGGTACAGGAAATCACCAATGAACCCAGTAAATACTTGAAACGATATGAAGGCAATCCCATTCTGGAACCGATTGAGGAACATGATTGGGAGTCAAAATATGTATTAAATCCGGGAGCTTTGCGGATTAAGGATAAGGTCTATTTGTTTTACCGGGCTGTGGGTAGTGACGGCATTTCGCATATCGGTCTGGCCATTTCGGATGGTTATAAGGTCTTGGAGCGACTGCCTCGCCCTATTTTTTCCCCATCTACCGCAGAGGAGAAGAGGGGTTGTGAAGATCCCCGCTTAATTATTATAGAAGATAGAATAATCATGCTTTACACGGCTTATGATGGAAATATTGCGCAAATAGCTGCCGCTTCTATAAAAGTGGAGGAATTTCTGGCCGGCAAATATGAGAATTGGAAGAGAGATGGCCTGGCTTTTAAGAATATCTGGGATAAAGATGCTATTCTTTTCCCAGAAAAAATAAACGGCAAGTATGTTATTTATCACCGCATTGAACCCAGCATTTGGGCTACTTATATGAAAGAAATAAGTTTTCCTCTAAAGGAAAATCATGCTATTATCATCGGTCCCCGCCCGGGAAGAATGTGGGATTCCTTAAAAATCGGTGCTGGGGCGCAGCCTTTGAAGACCAAATATGGATGGCTTCTGGTTTACCACGGGGTAGACTATAATTATGTTTACCGCCTGGGGGTAATTCTGGTTGATCTAAATGATCCGGCCAAGGTAATTTACCGTTCACCCAATCCCGTTTTGGAACCAGAAGAAGACTATGAAATCGGGTTCTCAGGAGCCTGGGTGCCCAATGTAGTTTTTACTTGTGGCGCAGTAGCCGCTACTGATAAGGAAGTACTGGAAGACAATGATGAAATACTGGTCTATTATGGGGCGGCTGATACCAGCATTGGAATGGCCCGGGCTACCCTGGCTGACCTGGTCCCGGAGGCCTTCCGGATCGAGGTTCAGGCTTAGAGTTTTTCAGTAAGTCAAATATGCTAAAGCTGGCTCAATGAGTTCCAGCTTTTTTCTTCTTTTATAGCCTCTCTTATTTCATGTTCGGTAATTAAGTATGACTCCACTGCAAAAAACCCTTATGTTGTTGATGAAAAGTGATTTAGTAGGGGCTTGAATAGTAAGATGTAGCAGGAAATAAATTAAACCCCTCACCCCTCACTTTTCTTACTAACCACCCATGGTCCAGGGGCCACAACCACCAAAGAAAATAGAAACAATAAGGATAGAAATTTTTTTGACGTTGATTTACAAAGATTTATTATGTTTTTCGCAGATTGTTTTCTTTATAACTATCAGCGTTAATCTGCGCCCGAAGGGTCAGCGTCCTTCTGCGTCTAAATCTTGTTTTCTTACTAATCAAGTATGGATGTTGCATAGTTGATATCAATGCAAATTGCTGGGCAGGGGAGTAATGTAAAAAAAGAGAGATAAGCAGGAAAAAGAAAATAGAAGAAGAATATGGTAAGGTACTAATTAAGTCTGATTTAAGCATCGGAAGAAACTGTGCTTCAGTTTCAACACAGCGCTGCAACGAGTTGGGGGATTCCCGCTGCCTGTTTTCTTAGGAACCGACTACTTAGCGGGGAACATGTTTCACCTTGTTTTAGTCAATGGAGGGGAATAATGGCGGGTAAAACGGAAGTACTGAAAAGAGTACGAAAGCCAATACAAATAGCGAAATCTTATTTTATCCAGATGATGAGTCCCGGGAGACCCCAGGTGACAGCTTGCGTTTTATGTTGGGGGCTTTCAAATATTCCAGCCAGGCCTTTTTGGCTGTCAATAAGGATGCTTCCTTTAAGGCGCTAAACCAGGCCCTTTTTAACACTTTGGGATATAGCCGGCAGGAACTAAGGTTGTTAAATGAGCGCAAAGATCTTAAAGCAATTATATCTGCAATTATTGCCGAATATGAGAATTCTGGACCAGGAATAAAGAAAAACAAGCTAAAGATTGCTGGGAAAAATGGTGAAGATTTAATGCTAAAATATGTGCTTAACTGCAGCAGTGATGGCCGGTATTACTATATATTTGTGGATGATATCAGCGAGCAGGAACAGGCTGAAATAAAATTAAGAGAGTCGGAGGAGCGCTTTCGTTTGATTGCGGATAATGCCTTCGACCTTATTACCTTAATTGACCCCAGGACGCATTGCTATCGATATCTTAGCCCTTCTCATCAAAGGATGCTGGGTTATTCGCCAGAAGAACTGATAGGGAAAAACTGCTTTGAACATATGCACCCGTATGACCGTGCCCGGGTTAGCAAAAAGCTGGAAGAAGGATTAAGAGCAGGCCATGGCCGGGCGCAATACCGCTCATCAAAAAAAGACGGATCCTATATCTGGCTGGAAGCGATAGGCAGAGTAATTTGGAATGAGCATGGAGAAGAAGAAATACTACTCGTTACTCGGGACATCAGCGAACGTAAAATGGCGGAGGAGGCACTTAAAGCATCGGAAGAAAGCTATCGCTATATAGTGGATTCTGCTGCTGATGGAATAACCGTAGTTGATTGTGATAGCTACGGTCCTAAATACATAAATCCCGCCCTGGAAAGAATGTTGGGTTTTTCCAGCCAAGAGTATAGCCAGGTAAACCTCTTTGATCGGGTTCACCCGGAAGACCGCGAAAGAATCTTTAAGTCAGTAAAGGAAGGGGAAAAAAACGGTTATAACAGCGCTGAGTTTCGCTATCGTAAAAAAGACGGGAATTATATCTGGCTGGATACCAATGGCAAAATGCTTTACCGGGACGGTCAGGCTGAATGGCTTTGTATATCCCGCGATATCAGCAGCAAAAAACAGGCCGAAGAAGAGTTAAGGTATTCGGAAGAAAGACACCGCATAATTGCCGATAGCTCCTTCCTGATGATTTCCACGTTCTGTCCTGATAGCATGCAATATATATATTGGAATTCCACAGTTTATAAAATGCTGGGTTTAACTGCAGAAGATATATCGGGACGGGATTTATTTTATTGGATTCATCCCGAGGATCATGCTCGGGTTTGCTCTGCCTTCCAGGAACTCTTGGAAAATGGTGAGGGAAGCTGTGAATGCCGGCATCAAAGGAAGGATGGTTCCTATATATGGATTGAAGCCCAGGGAAAGCTTATAAGAAACCCCGCCGGTAAGCTGGAAGTGTTGTTTTTCAGCCGGGATGTAAGCGAACTTAGAGAGGCGCGGGACAAATTGCAATGCCAGCTGGAGGAGCAGCAGGAGTTGATTAACAACCTGAACGAGCTTTTCTATATCTACGGACCGGATTTTCGCCTGCGTTTTGTCAACCGCAAGATGATAGAATGCCTGGGTTACAGCCGGGAAGAGATGATAGGCAAGTCGATATTCGATTTTGTTCCTGCTGAAGACCTCGAATTGGTTAAAGCTCGCGTACGAGCACGCGAACAATGGGAGGAGATAAAAGCCTACGAACACTGGGCTTTGTGCCGGGATGGCCAAAAGGTACTGCTGCGGGTAAAGGGTTCCTTAATTGTGAAAGAAGGTAATCTTGAAGGGGTGCAGATCCTGGCCGAAGATATCACGGAGCAGCGCAGGATGGAGAAAGAGATGCTCAGGCTCGCCCAGTTGCAAACAGTGGGGGAAATGGCCGCCGGGTTAGGTCACGAAGTAAGAAATCCCATGACAACAGTAAAGGGTTTCCTGCAGCTAATGTCCCACGATACAGAATTATCCAAATACCAGGCATATTTTGATACTATGTTGGAAGAACTGGATCGGGCCAATTCCATTATTTCCGAGTTTTTGTCCCTGGCCAAGAATAAAATGGTAGATCTGCATAACCTGGATCTGAATGATATCATAACGCAATTGTATCCTTTGCTCCTGGCTGATGCCATGGTATCGGACAAGTATATCCTATTGGAATTAGGGGAAATCCCTAATTTACTTTTAGATGATAAAGAGATGCGCCAGCTTATTATTAACCTGGTTCGTAATGGACTGGAAGCCATGGAAGCCGGGCAGAGTTTGGAGATCAGCACCCGGCTGGAAGCAGGTGAAGTGATATTATCCATAAAAGATCAAGGCAAAGGCATTGATAAAAAATATTGGGAAAAGCTGGGCACACCTTTTTTTACCACCAAAGATAATGGTACAGGCCTGGGCCTGGCTATATGCTATAGCATTGCCCGGCGGCACAATGCCAGCATCAGGGTAGACAGCAACAACCAGGGGACTACCTTTGAGATCTGTTTTAAAGTGGATATGCTGGAAGGAATATTGGATTTTCAATTTTGATATTTCCCTTAACTATTCCCATTTTTCCTATGAAGACTGGTCAATATCAACTTTCTTCCCAATAAAATTTTCCATAAGTTTATCACTTAACAATAAAGATAAAACCGCTTCCGCTCCCTGGTTCAAATTAACCCCTTCCGCAGTAAGAGCATCATAACAGCCGCCCGTTTCTGCATTATAGAGAGATAAGCCATGAATATTATGACCTCGGTACCATTTATGCGCCAGGATGGCCAGCTCTAAAAACTCAATTTCACCTATGCTTTCATAGGCTTCCATACAGGCAAAAGCAGTAGATGCGGCGTCTACTGGTTGCTGGTCAAAAAGAGCTATTTCTTGATCGCGGAAATACCAGCCATCATTACCTATAATATTGAGATAACCCTGGCGAAAAAGGATACCATTCAAAAAATTAAGGGAGTCATAGCCTATTTTCAGGGCTTTTTTATCAGCAGTTTGCTGGTACAGTGCGAACATGGCCTGGGGAAGAATAGCATTGCAGTAAGTGAGGTAATCTTCAAACCACAGCCATTTTCGGGAATGTTGCACTTGATATAGATTGATTAAGTACTCTCCCAGCTTTTTTATGGAATCCTGCTGCCTGGCCCCCAATCCGGCCCATTGGCACTTGCACAGGCCAATTAAAGTATAGGCAATGGCCCGGGGCGATTGAAAAGAAAAGGCCCGGGACAGGTTTCTTAAGAGCATTTCCTGGCATTTCTCACTTATTTCCGGCCAGGGACTGGAACTCCCCAGGCTGCAGGCCAGCAGAGCCCGCCCCATACTGTCATCGGAATTATAAAGGGAAGAGTAATGTCCATCTAGCATAAAATTGGACCAGCTTCCATCTTTCTGCTGGGATTGGTCGAGAAAAGAAGTATAGCAAACGGCATATTCATAACCTCCCGGCATCTCCATGGCAAGTATCAAGGCCCGGGCATTATCATCCAGGGTAAAACCGCTGGCAGGATCAGCTGTATCCAGATGAGAAAACTGCAAAATGCCATTTTCCCGGCTCATTTCTTGCATATGTCTATAGTCTGGCATAACTTATCCTGGGCTCCTTTGTTAATGGAGTCTCGGCTAATAACTTTTCGAACAGGCGAGTGTATTCTTGGCCAACACTGGGCCAACTCCAGCTCTTACCTAGTTTTAAAGCATTATCCTGCAGGCTTTGTTTAAGATCTGGATTCGTGAGAATCTTTTTCATCAGCTCAGCCAGTTCTTGGGGGTCTGCTTCGGCGGCTAAAAGACCTCTTCCACCGCTTAAGAATTCGCAAGCATAGGCATAAGAGGTTGATACTATAGCCCGGCCACAGCCTATAGCGAAAGCCATGGTTCCGCTCACAGCCTGATCCTTATTGGGATAGGGGCTAAGATAAATATCGCTCATGTAGAGATACTCGCCCAGCTCTTCATCGCTCAAAAATTTATTGACAAAAACAACATTATGCTCCAGGCCCAGTTTAACTACCATATCTTCCAGCATATGTCGGTATTTTTCACCTTCCTGCTTTTTTAGCATGGGATGAGTCTGGCCCAGGATTAAATAAGTTGTTTGGGGATGTTCTTTTACGATTTGAGCTATAGCCTGGATGCCAAGCTCCAGGCCCTTCCCTGGTCCTATAAGCCCGAAGGTGCTTATTAAATCCCGCCCCTGCAGGCCGTGTTTTTCTTTTAAGCTATCTTGCGCTTGTTTTTTGAATTCTGGTACCCCATGAGGTATTACCTGGATAAGCTCGGGTGGAGCTTCATAGAGGTCGGAGAGCAGATGCTCCGAACGCCTGGTCATACAAACGATCGCTGAAGCCCGCGAACAAAGGTAATTTAAGACCTGCTTCTGGCGTTTAGAGGGCCGGGGTAGAACCGTATGGGTAATAAGGACAAAGGGTTTATGCAGGAGTCGCACCAACTCCATTATATATTCGCCCTCCCTGCCTCCGTAAATTCCGTATTCATGTTGTATTATTATCAATTCCACCGGTGCTTTGTTTAAAAAATTAGCTGCTCGTATATACGACTGTTTATGGTTTTGCTTCAGGTTGAAAAGCACCTCGTCCGTATAATGGTATTGATAACTATTATCCGATACGGCCATAACTTTAATTTCATTACCATTGATTAACAGGCTGCTGCGTAAATCCATGGAAAAGGTGGCGATACCACATTGTTTGGGGGGATAGGTTCCCAGATTGAGAAGGATCATTGTTCTACACTCCTTTAGCAAAGGTACTATAATAAATCTTCCCGTATTACACCATTAACTATACCTGATCTTGAAATCCGCTCTCGGGATAATTGTAAACCGGGGTAAAGGGAAACCCGGCCGGGCTTTGCTTTTCATCCATGCCCAGGGATTGCAGGCAGCCAAATAGCTCGGCTTTTATCTGCTCCAGGGCTTCAGGACTTCGGCCCTCACAACGAACAATTAATTCAGGACCGGTATTGGAAGCCCTGACCAGGCCCCAACCCTGGGGGAATAGTATGCGGGCTCCATCAATTTCTATTAGTGGATATTTAACCCTAAAATGCTCTCGTACTTTATCCACCACAAAGAATTTTTCCTCATCACCCACCGGAATTCTTATTTCAGGAGTAGAATAGTAGCGGGGTACGTCAGAAAGCATTTCACTGATATTCTTCTCACTGTGCGAAAGCAACTCCAAAAGGCGGGCGCCAGCGTAGAGGGCATCATCAAATCCATAATAATCATCGGCAAAGAACATATGCCCGGACATTTCTCCGGTAAAAACAGCATTAATTTCTTTCATTTTGGATTTAATAAGTGAATGCCCGGTTTTATATATCAAAGGTTTACCTCCCAGGCGTTCAATTTCATCGATTAAAGCCTGGGAACATTTTACTTCCACAATGCACTCACAACCGGGATAGCGGGGCAGTATATCACGCCAGAATAGGATCATCAACATATCTCCCCAGATCATATTTCCCTTGGCATCTACTACTCCCAGGCGGTCTCCGTCCCCATCTATACCAATACCTAAATCTGCTCCGGTTTTCTTTACTTCTGCCACCAGGTCCACCATGTTTTTGGGGTCTACCGGATCCGGGTGGTGATGGGGAAAACTAGGATCAGAGTCGCAATAGAGTTCGCTAACCTCACAACCCAGGCTGCGAAAAACCTGGGGGGCAAGAATGGAAGCGGTTCCATTTCCGCAGTCGACCACCAGGTGAGCTGTGTTGGGGCCCATTTTAATTTTACTTTTAATCATTTCTATATAATTGGGGGTTATGTCTATTGTTTCCAGCTTACCCCGGGGTCCGGTAAAAAAGTCTCGTCTTTCAATTCGTTGTCTAATATTCTGAATCTCTTCGCCAAAAATAGTATGATCCCCTAAAAGAAGTTTGCAGCCGTTATATTCGCCGGGGTTGTGACTGGCCGTTATCATTATGCCGGCTTTAATATCCAGATACCGGGAGGCAAAATAAAAAACCGGGGTAACCACCATACCCAGATCAATCACATCACAACCGGAGTCCAGTATAGCTTCAAGCGCCAACTTCCGTAAACGGGGAGAAGATAGACGATTATCCCTGCCTAGAAGGATTTTACTATGACCTTTTATGATGGCATGAGTGGCAAATGCTCGGGCAATGTCCAACATAAGCGAATCGCTCAACTCATCTGGGACTATTCCTCTGATATCGTATTGCCTAAAAATCTTTTTTATTACTATTCCCTCCTCAAAGAGTTAGTAAGTAAGAAAAGTGAGGAGTGAGGGGGTAAGGGGTGAGGGGTTTAGTTTATTTCCTGCTACATCTTACCATTCAAGCCCCTACTAAATCACTTTTCGGTGGTTGTGGCCCCTGAGCCATGGGGGGTATTATGAAAATAGAATTTCTCCTGTTTTCATCAGTGGTTATGGCCAAGTTGCTGTTTCTTCCTATAAAAGGTCAAAGCGTTTCTTTTCCTGCAAGAACTCAACAATTTCGCGTATATCCTGAGCCCTGTTACGTTCAGCCACCAGAACCAGATCTTCGCTTTCCACCAGCAATAAATTATCTACCCCGAAGAGTACTATAGTTTTTTCTTTCTGTTTTATAATGCAGTTATTGCTATCAATGAGTAGAACATCATTGCCGTTGCAAACATTGTTTTTTAGATCCGGGAGATATATTTCTGCCAGGGCATTCCAATTTCCCAGATCACACCAGCCAAAATTGGCCGGAACCACAGCCATAGAATCTGATTTTTCTGCTATTCCGTAATCCAGGCTGATTTCGGGGAGCAGGGGATAGGAATCAATGTACTTATCGAAGCCCAGGATAAGTTTTTCATATATTTCCGGGAGGTGGGTTTTAAATTCATCACAGAGGGTTTTAGCCTGGCTAATATAAATACCGGCATTCCACATGTGACTTCCTGAAGCCAGATAAGAATTGGCAGTTTCCGGATCGGGTTTTTCGCAAAAAGAATTGACGGAAAAAACACCGGGGATTTCGCCTATTTCCCACTTGGTTTTTTCTATGTAACCATAACCGGTTTCCGGACGGCTGGGGGAAATGCCTATGGTGGCCAGGTGACCATTTTGGGCGGCCATACAAGCTCGCTGGACGCTGTCGATAAAAGCTTCAGTATCCAATACATGATGATCGGCCGGGAAAAATCCCAGTATCTCATCTTCGCCCTCTCCATAATAACGGGTTAATACCAGACCAACCGCTGGAGCAGTGTTTTTTCCTTCGGGCTCACTTAAGATTTCAATCTTTTTTTTATCACTACGCTGCTGTACCAGTTCATTGATACCAGGTAGAAGGCTATTATTGGTAATAATGATTACCCGGCTGGAACCTGCTGTCATCAGTCGATCAATGGTATGATCCAGCATGCTTTTACCATTAACAAATTTACACAATTGTTTGGGTCGTGTTTGTCTGCTCTCCGGCCACAAGCGGAGGCCCTTCCCTCCGGCCAAAACTACTGCTATCATAGGAAACCTCCGTTTACTCCTGACATTAATTCTATGCTTAGGCTTTCCCCAAATATTACTCTGATTTAGTTATGCAAAATGGGGCTCATATTCTTAAGATTTTAACATTGCAATCTGATTTTTAAGATGAACCGCTCCATTTACTCCTTAACTAGTATGGCTTTTTGTTGAGGATTTTATAACGAGATGAATTATATTCCCCATTTCTTTAAGCGCTCGGGTTCCTATTAACAAAACAGACGGCGGGTTCTAATCCCCTGCCTCGTTGCAGCGCTGTGTTGAAAATGCTTAAGCAGTTTCTTCCGATGCTAAAATTATCTTTATCGGTGATAATGCTTAATTTAAAAGAGTTCTCCTGGGGAAAAATAGATTAATACTAGGGAGGTAATTCAATGATTTTTAATAAATTTAGTTTAGAGACTGAGAACCTAGCTGAGGAACCGGTAGCATTAAAAGATATTGGCGGGATTTTGCTGGGTTGTTTCATCCTGGCTGTTGCCATACAGGGAATACTGATTCCGGCTCAGCTCTTGACCGGGGGAGTTACTGGGATAGCCATTATCCTGAACTATCTTACCTCGCTTGACCTTTGGTTATGGTATATGCTTTTAAATATTCCCATATTTATTGCGGGGTATCGCCTGGTAAGCCATCGTTTTGCCATCTACAGTCTAATTGGAACCTTTGCTCTTACTGCTTTTTTAGCTTTACTTAAACCCGTCAACCTCGGTATAGAAGAAACTATATTGGCTGCAATTTTTGGTGGAACTATGGGCGGAATAGGCACGGGAATTATATTTCATAGCAAAGGCTCTTCCGGAGGCCTTGATATTATTGCTGTAATTATCAAACGCTACTGGGGTTATAATATAGGACAGACCTTTTTTGTTGCCAACCTGCTGGTGATTTCGCTTTTTCTTTTATTATCAAGTTTGGAACTGGCCCTTTTCTCGGTAATTGGTATCTATATTTCATCTAGAATGGTGGACCTGGTAGAATCCGGGCTTAATGTTAGCCGGACTGCTATGATCATTTCTAAGCAGCATGAAGAAATCGCCTATGGCATACTGCATAATCTGCAGCGGGGTTGTACTTATTTAAGCGGGACAGGTGCCTATTCCAGTAAAGAGGAAAAAATAATTATGACTACAGTAGGTAAAACGCAACTCCCTCGTTTAAAAGAAATCGTATTTCAAATCGATTCCCAGGCCTTTCTAATCATTAATGAGACTATTGAGGTTTTTGGAAAGGGTTTTAAAAGAGGCGGAAGAGAATACTAAGAGAACTATAACAAAAATTCATTTCAAACATTCCTCAGCATGTGCTATAGTTATAGCGATTAAAAATTAGCTATTACCTGCTCGTCCTGGCTGAAATAAACGAGGAGTGTTTTTAATGAAATCCATATATTTGGATAATGCGGCTACCTCTTTCCCCAAACCAGAGAGTGTTTATAGAGCGGTAGACTTTTGTCAGCGTAACCTGGGAGGTAACCCGGGACGCGGCAGCAGCCGAGAAGCGCTTAAGGCTGGTTCGCTTTTGCTTGATGCTCGGGAGGCACTGGCAGCCTTATTTAATATTCAGGATAGTGCTCAAATTGCTTTTTGCTCCAATGTTACTGAAGCGCTTAATATAGGGCTTAAGGGTATATTAAAGCCCGGTGACCATGTAATTACTACCAGTATGGAGCATAACGCGGTGGCTCGTCCCCTCTTCCAAATGTCTCAGGAGGGAGTGGAATGGACGGCAGTAAATTGTGAACCTGACGGCAGCCTGGATCCGGAAGAGCTACGCCGGGCTATCAAGCCCCAAACACGGATGATTTGCGTTTTACATGCATCTAACCTTACGGGAACAGTGATGCCGGTCAAGACTATTGGGCAAATAGCTCGGGAAAACGGGATATTGTTTATGCTGGATACAGCACAGACGGCGGGGGTATTAAGGATTGATGTTGAGGAATTTAAAATTGACATCTTGGCATTTACCGGCCACAAAGGGCTATTGGGGCCACAAGGGACAGGAGGAATATATCTAAGACCTGGCATTGATATCAAGCCACTCAAAGAAGGCGGAACCGGATCATTTTCCGAATACCTGGAACATCCGGATTTTATGCCGGACCACTTAGAAAGCGGCACTCCCAATACCCCGGGTATAGCGGGTCTCCTGGCAGGAGTTAATTTTATTGGGGAAATCGGAATGGAAAATATCCGTAAGCATGAACAGGAACTTACCCAGTTGCTAATCAATGGCCTTAAAGAGATACCGGGAATATCGTTGTACGGACCTGATGACATTAACCAGCGGACAGCTGTTTTAGCCTTTAATATAGCAGGAATGGATTGTGGTGAGTTGAGTATGACCCTGGACTATGAATATGGGGTAATAACCCGTTCCGGTCTACACTGTACACCCCTGGCACATGCTACCATAGGAACCATTCACAACGGTGCCTGTCGTTTTAGCCCCGGCTTTTTTAATACTAAAGAGGAAATGGAAGCGGTAGTAAAAGCCGTTCATAAACTAGCTCGCAGATAAGAAGATTTTTACCCAAAAAAGAAACCACCAGCAAATTGCAGGTGATTTCGAGGAATATTATATATGCATTATACCAAATATTTTTTAAAGCATTCTACGCTTAATAAATTATTTTAAAATGGGTCCAGGCAATGGCAGCACTGCTCTACCGAAAGCGGTATTAAGCACTATAGCTGCAGCCAGATAGATGGCTAAAACTCCACCTGCCAGGAGGAAGTTTGCTGCTATAGGACCATAAGAATGGCTCAGCCAGCCAATGTCCATAAAAGCAACAAAGAATACAGCTACATCCAGTAGCAACACTATCAGGCTCATAACCAAAGGAGATTGCTTAAGATAGGCCGGGGTCCATAAAATCAAGGTGAGCCAAAGAACCATCCAGGCCCAGCCGTCAATATGGGCATCCATGGCCCAACCATTCACAGCTGCGAAATACTTGAGGATAAACTCAAATCCCCCTACCAGCATGAAAAAGGCCGAGAAAAACAGAAACACGTTACCACCGGTAGTTGCTCCCTCTCTTAACTCGATTACGGCAACTGTAAACTGAACAACAAAGCCACCCAGCAGCCATATCCCCATCAGGGGAATACAACTGTGATCAACTGTTCCTGAGAGCACCGCATAAAAAACAAAACATGCTATCGCCAGAGCTACCAACCCTGCCGGTGCCGGATTTGCCCAACCACCATTTCCTGACATTAAAAACTCCTCCTTTTTTTAATATAATGTTCACCATTGCTTTATATTCCTCAAAAGGAAAGGTATTTTAGAAATCACCTCCTTGGGAAGAATTTGCTCTAAGGGTGTTGAAGGTAAGCCTTCGCCTTGAAGCCGGTAACAAAAAGAAAAATGATGATTGGGTTGAGATTATTAAATACTGCTTAAAGTCTGGTGATAGATATAAAGTTGAATTGCTTGTGAGAAAGTAAATGGAATGGGTTATTTTTCATATAGATATGCTAGAAAACAAAAAAGGCAGTTTTTGCAACTCCTTGATTAATTTGGAATCAGCCTGCCTTCTATTGTAGGTAATATATACATAGAAAAAAACTCCTCCTTAGATTCTGTCCTAACCACCTAATAAGGTTAATGCTTGAAAAACCTTGGTAGCAAAATCAGGTACTTTGTCTCTCTCTATAAGATATTCGTAGTGCTTCCATTGTATGAAGAACAAGCTTAATT
>Ga0123330_1001325_pt1 | contig 24923 bp, 20 predicted proteins | sample BioC13SIPDNA_2_FD_89704 | JGI IMG/M metagenome (GOLD analysis project Ga0123330, IMG submission 89704) | Anaerobic biogas reactor microbial communites from Washington, USA - Biogas_R2_A C13 SIP DNA | ecosystem: Engineered > Bioreactor > Anaerobic > Unclassified | place: Washington, USA... | reverse complement strand
CAGGGCGGCCAGCAGCAGGGCGCGGGCTTTTCTCATTTTGTTTCTCCTTCGCCGTGAAGCGATTCTCGGCTTTACGCTAACACCCGGCAACCTTGCCGTCAAGCGGGCGGCTTCGGTTGCCTCGCTCCCCCCGTGTCGGTATAATCACGGGGAGGGAAAGGGGGAGTTTCGATGTCTGAAGACGAACGCCTGGACGTCATCGAGGGAATGGACGAGGACGGCAACCGCCTGCTGCTGGCGGTTCTGAAATATTTCTTCTACAACGGCGAGGAGTACGTGCTGCTCGCGAACCGGGCGGGGGAGGAAGCCCCCGCGCCGGAAGGGGAGGAGCAGGAGAACCTTTACGTCATGCGCGTCGTGGTGTCCACGGGCGAGGACGGCGAGGAAATCGAGGATTTCGAGCCGGTGGAAGAGGAATTGGCCAACCGGCTCATCCCGGTCATCCGCGCGCGCTGGGACAGCCCCGGCGATGGCGCGTGAGGGTATCCTTCCCGGCGTGAGACCATGAACGACGCCCTGCGGCAAAAAATCGCCCTGCTGCCGGACAGCCCCGGCTGCTACCTGATGAAGGACAAGGGCGAAATCATCTACGTGGGCAAGGCCTTCAACCTGGCCAACCGTGTCCGCGGGTATTTCGGCGCGCAGCCGCACAGCATGAAGGTGCAGGCGATGGTGGACCGCGTGGACGATTTCGACGTCATACTGGCGGCGACGAACCTGGAAGCGCTCCTGCTGGAAAGCAACCTCATCAAGCTGCACCGCCCCTACTACAACATCAAGCTGATGGATGACAAGCACTACCCCTACATCCGCATCAGCGTCAACGAGCCTTTCCCGCGCCTGACGGTCGCCCGCAGGGTGGAGCCGGACGGCGCGCGCTATTTCGGCCCCTATTACGGCACTTCCGCCATCCGCCAGGTCACCGGCATCCTGAGGCGCACCTTCCCACTGCGCACCTGCAGCCTGAAGTTCCCGCTGGGCAAGTCCCGCCGCCCCTGCATCAACTACGAGATGGGGCAGTGCCTGGGCCCCTGCGCGGGGCTGGTGACGGAAGAGGAGTACCAGGTGCTGGTGGACGAGGTCATCGCCTTCCTGAAGGGCCGCTACAAGCCCGTTGTGGAGCGCCTGGAGGGGGAGATGGCGCAGGCGGTGAGGGAGCTGCAGTTCGAGCGCGCGGCGGAGCTGCGCGACAGCATCCGGGACATCCGCGGCCTGATGGAGCAGCAAAACGCGCTGCAGGCTTCCGGCGTCGACCAGGACGTCGTGGCCCTGGCCCAGGACGGGCTGGACGCCATGGCGCAGGTGTTGTTCATCCGCGGGGGGAAGATGCTGGAGGCCCAGGCTTTCTCCCTCCCCCGGGAGGGCGGCGAGCCGCAAAGCGAGGTGTTGGACGCCTTCCTGCAGCAGTTTTACGAGGACCGCGTGCCCGCGCGGGAGGTCGTCGCCCAGGCTTCGGCCGACCCGGAGACGCTGGAGGCCTGGCTGCGCGGGCGCCGGGGCGGCGCGGTCACCCTGACGGTGCCCCGGCGGGGGGACAAGCGCAAGCTGGTCGACAACGCCCTGCAAAACGCGCGGGACGCCCTGCAGAAGCGCAACGCCAGAGAGCAGGTTGTCAAGGAGCGCACCGTGGGCGCCAGCCGCGAGCTGGCCGCCGCCCTGAACCTCCAGGACGTCCCTCGGCGCATCGAGGGCTTCGACATCTCCAACACCCAGGGCGCCCAGTCGGTCGCCAGCATGGTGGTGTTTCTGGACGGCGAGCCGGCGCGGCGGGAGTACCGGCGCTTCCGCATCAAGACGGTGGAAGGCGCCAACGATTTTGCCAGCATGAACGAGGTCGTCCTGCGCCGGCTCAAGCGCGCCCAGCTCGCCCAGGGCGCCTGGCCGCTGCCGGATTTAATGCTCATCGACGGCGGGCCGGAGCAGCTGGCCTTCGCCCTTCGCGCGCGGGACAGCCTGGGGCTCTCCGTCCCCATGTTCGGCCTGGCCAAGCGGCTGGAGGAAATCTACCTGCCGGATGAGAAGGAGCCCATCCTGCTGGACCGGCATTCGCCCGCCCTGCACCTTGTCCAGCGCGTGCGGGACGAGGCGCACCGCTTCGCCGTCACTCACCACCGCGGGCTCCGGGGCAAGGCGTCCATCCGCTCCCGGCTGGAGGAGGTGCCGGGCATCGGCCCCGCGCGCCGGCGCGCCCTGCTGGCGGCTTTCCGTTCCGTCAAGGGCGTCATGGAGCAGGACGCGGAAAGCCTGGCCCGGGTGCCCGGCATGAGCCTGCCGGCCGCGCGGGCGCTGTATGAGGCGCTGCACGGCGGGGAAGCCCAGGATGCATGAAAGGGCGGCTCCGGGCCGTTGTATGGCCGGATTATGAAGGGGGGAAAGCGGTGCGCCGGTTGACAAAAGCCCTGTGTGCCCTGCTGGCGGCGCTGACGCTGGCGGCCGGCGCGTTGGCGGAGCCGGCGCCCGGCGCCCCGGGCTTTTTGAATGGGCTGACGGGACAGGAGCCCCTTTCGCTCGACCTCACCGCGCAGGTGTCCGCCTGGCCGGACCTGTCCGAAGGGACGCTGGCCGCCCTGAACGCCTGGCTGGGGACGGCGCGGCTGTCCCTGCGGCTCTCGGAAACGGCGGGCAACCTGATTTTTTCGCTTGATGGAAAAACCGCGTTAACCGCAGTTGCAGAACAGGATTCGCGCGGCGCGGGGCTGTCGCTGGAGGTGCCCGGCGCCTTGCCGGCGACCCGCTACCTGTCCGGCGCGGAAACGCCGCCCTGGACGCTGCTGCTGGGCGCGGAGTCCCGCCTGCCGGACTTTGCCGGCGCGGCGGAAGCCCTCCAGGCTGTCGCTTTTGCGGCTATGCCCGGGCTTTTGCCCCATGAAAAGCCGTCGCGCGCGTCTGTCAGCCTGGGCGCAGCGGGCAGGGGCGCGAGCCGGCTGGACTACGTATTAGACGCCGAGGAGACCGGCCTGTTCTGGCAGGCGGTTGCCCCGGAGCTGCTGCCCGCGCTGGCGCGGCTGATCGGCGCCCTGGCCGGCGCTTCCGCGCTTCCGGATTTATCCGGCGTCAAGCCGCAGGGCGGGCTGACCGTCCGGCGGGTGCTGGACAAGGCGGGCGCGGACCTGGGTTTCCAGGTGACCGGCGCCTTCGCCCTGCCCGGCGGCGCGCGCCGACTCAGCCTGTCCTTCGGGCGTTCGGAAAAGGGAACCTACCTCAACCTGAAGTTGCCCGCCTTAAAGGGCGGCGATACCCTGGAGGCGCGGCTGAACCTGAAGACGCCGCCGGGTAAAATGGAAGGGGATTGGCGGGTCAGAAGCGTGTCCGGAAAAGCGCGCCAGGATCTGAGCGGCGACGTGGATTTGCGGCTGGAGACGCTGGACGCGCAGCAGCGCGTCACCGGCCTGCTCACGGTCCGGGCACAGTCCCGGGGCGGCGAAGCGCCGCAGGATGTGCGGCTGGAAGCCCGGCCCGACCTGGCCTTTGGAAACGGCGCCCTGTCGGGCATCCTGGCCCTGCGGCAGTCCGAAGGCCGGGCGCTGGTGCGGGAAGTTTCGCTGGGCTTACGGGCGGCACCGGGCAAATTGCCTGCGGCGCCCGAACCCCTGGCGGAGGTGGACCTGCGCCTGGCCGGCCCGGAGGTGATGGAACGGGAAGCCGCGCGGCTGCGCGCCTCGCTGGCGCCTCTCGTCCGGCAGGCCTTGCTGGCCCTTCCCCTGCCGGAGCGCCTGCTTGTTTTGCATGACCTGGGGCGGGACGGGCGGACGCAGGGGGACAGCGTTGCGCCGCCCGAACCCCCTCTCAATGAGTTTACGGTGAGCGATCGTTTGGAGACGGAGGTATTGCCATGAAACGACGGATTGCCTGGCTGCTGGCCCTGCTGGTGGCGGCCCTGGCCCTGCCCGCGCTGGCGGCGGAGTACACGCTGGACGAGAAACTCTACAAGCAGGTCAAGGACGGCTCCGGCCTGAAGGCCGCCGTCACCTTTGAAAAGACCGGCGGTGCCTTCAGCGTGCTGGACACTGCCGCAAACGCGGCCGTCAACGCCCTGCTGCCCGGCAGCGAGCTGTCGCTTCGCTACCTGCGCGGCGTGGGCACGCTCAAGGGGCTGGAGGAGCTGGAGCTGCTGTTGCTGTGCGGCGGGCAGCAGGCAGCCGACCTGCGCTACCTCAAGGACGCGCAGTTTGAACAGCTGACCTCCTCGCTCCTGGGCGGCGTCCGCTACCTGGACGCGCGGGACGGCGGCGTGCTGCTGGCCCTGCTCACCGGGCAGGACCCCGTGTGGCCGCCGGTGGAAGGACTGCTGCTCAAGCTCAACACCGCCGAGTCTACCTGGCAGGCGGCGGCCGCCCGAAAGCTGGAGTCCTATACCGTCAGGCTGTCCCTGTGGCTGCAGCCCTATACCCGGACGGAGACCGTCAGGGACACCGACAACCGGCTGCAGACCCGCGTGACCGTTTCCGTCCCCGCCCCGCAGCTCAAGGCGCAAATCAAGCAGCTGCTGCTGGACGCCTACGCCGACACCGAATTGCTGGCCCTGCTCGCCCAGGAGCTGGACGGGCGGCAGGCGGCGGCCTATCTTCAGCCCGGGATGCTCAACGGCTTCTTCCAGGCGCTGGACAGCCTGCCCATCGACGGCAACCTGGTGTCCGAGCGCCTGGTGGACGCCCAGGGCCAGATCCTGGAGAACCGGCTGCTGCTGCCCATGGGCGGCGCGCGCGGCGTCCGGCAGGTCACTTACACCTTCCTGGCCGACGCGACCGGCGGGCAGACCACCGTGGTCGTCGAGCACCTCCCTAAAAACCCCGCCAACGCGGCGGGCGCCACGACCACCCTGGCTTTCGCGGGTGGCCCTGCCCCTGGCAGCGAGGAGGTCAGCTACGCCGGCACCCTGACCCTCCAGCCGGAGGCCGGGTCGGAGGGCTTCACCGTGGCCGCGCCGGAGGGCGGCGCCGCTTCCACGGCTTACGGCTTCAACCTCCTCTACGTGCCTTCGCCGGAGGCCGTCGACAACGCGGCGGGCACCTCCACCCGGGATTTTGAGTTCAACCTGCTGGTGACGCCCCAGGGCGATGGCGCCCCGGCGCCCCAGTCCCTTCGTGGCAGCCTGCAGCTGCAAAGCCGGCTCAACTCCCGCTCGGCCACCTACTTCACCGGCCGGCTCACCTGGACCGACCAGGGCTCCCAGGCGCAAATCACCGCCAACGTCACCGGCAACACCGCCCCGCCCTGGAACATCCCGGCCATCGACCCGGCCGGCGCCGCCCGTGTGGACGGCCTGAGCGCGGAACAGATGCAGGGCCTGCGGGAACAGGTGCAAACCACCCTGCAGGGCGCGCTGACCGCGCTGGTCGCCCAGCGCCTGATGCCGGCACAGCCGTAAACGCCCGGAACGCACGAATCAACACGGAACCCCCGCGAAGGCGGGGGTTCCCTCGGAGCTGTCAAAAAACCTTTCTACAGACGATGATGCAGGGGGTTTCGGGGGGCGGCAGCCCACCGATTATCATCGTGTCGTCCGGCTCTGCCGGACGCGCGGGGCGTTTTCGCGAACAGCGAAAACATTCCGCAGCCATCCTCCGAATCGAAAAAGGTCCGCAGACCTTTTTCGACAGTCTGCAGGGAACCCCCGCGAAAGCGGGGGTTCCCTGCACTGGGCGGCGTGGTATACTCTACACCTGAGCAAGGAGGGGAAATGGCCAGTTTTGTGGACCGGGCGGTCATCCGCCTGAAGGCGGGGGACGGCGGGAACGGCTCTGTGTCCTTCCACCGGGAGAAGTTTGTGCCAAACGGCGGCCCCGACGGCGGGGACGGCGGCCGGGGCGGCGATATCGTGCTGGTGGCCGACCACAACCTGCATACCCTGATGGACTTCCGCTACCAGACCAAGTACCAGGCGGAGAACGGCGCCGCCGGCTCCAGCGCGAAGCGCTCCGGCAAGGCGGGGGAGGACAGGGTCATCCGCGTGCCCGTGGGCACTGTAGTCAAGGAAAAGGAATCCGGGCGCGTGGCCGCGGACATGTTTAAAGACGGCGAGCGGCGCGTCCTGCTGCATGGCGGCCGGGGCGGGCACGGCAACGCGCGCTTCGCCACCGCGACCCGCCAGGCGCCCAGCTTCGCCAAGCCCGGCGTCAAGACCCAGTGGCACGAGTTCGTCCTGGAGCTGCGCACCATCGCCGACGTCGGCCTGGTGGGCTTCCCTAACGCGGGCAAGAGCAGCCTGCTGGCGCGCATCACGGCCGCCCGCCCTAAAATCGCCGACTACCCCTTCACCACCCTGACCCCCAACCTGGGCGTCGCCTGGCACAAGGGCAAGGGCTTCGCCGTCGCCGACATCCCCGGCCTCATCGAGCGTGCCAGCGAGGGCGCGGGCCTGGGCTTTTCCTTCCTGCGCCACGTGGAGCGCACCCGGCTGCTATTGCACGTGGTGGACGCCTCCGGCCAGGAGGGCCGCGACCCAGCGGCGGACTTCCGCACTGTCAACGAGGAGCTGCGTCGCTACGGCGGCCTGGACGGGCGGCCCCAGCTGGTCGTCGCCAACAAGATGGACCTGCCCGAGAGCCGGGGCCACCTGGACGGCCTTGTCCGGGCGGCGGAAGGCCGGCCGGTCTTCCCCGTTTCCGCGGCCACCGGCGAGGGCGTCCCGGAGCTGCTGGACGCGGTCGTGGCGGCGCTGGACACACTGCCCGAAATCCAGCCCATCCAGGAGGAGCTCTGGGCGCCGCAGGAGCGGCTGACCGGCTGGGAGGCGCGAAAGGAAAAGGACGGCCTCTACGAGGTTTCCGGCATGTCGATGGACAGCCTGCTGGACGCCGTCAACTTTGACGACTACGAAAGCCTCAACTGGTTCCACCGGACGCTCAAGGCCTCCGGGGTCATCGACCGCCTGCGTGAGCTGGGCGCCCGGGAGGGCGACACCGTGCGGCTCGGTGAGATGGAGTTTGACTTCATCGAGTGAGGCAGATACGGGGAGGAACGCGGAGACCTCTTCCGGGGGAAAGGTTTCCGGGCCTACCCAAAATTATTCAATTGCGGAATTCTGCGATGCAACCCATTCAATGCAGGTGAACCGTGGAAGAGATACTGACGCTGGTCAAGCCCTCCCTGGCGTACGAGGGGCAGATTCTGGAATACCGCCGCAAAAGCCGGGAAGCGGACGGCGGGAGCATCAACGGGGTGGGGGGCCTGGACGACCTGAGCGTGCCGGAGTGGCTGGATTTGCTGGAGCGGAAATCACGGATTGAAACCTGCCCTCCCGGGCTGGTGCCGGACAGCAGTTTCCTCTGCGTGCGCGGGCGGGACGGCATCCTGGTCGGGATGATCAACATCCGCCATTCGCTCAACGACTTTTTATTGCAGTTCGGCGGGCACGTCGGCTACTCCATCCACCCGGCCCACCGGGGGAAGGGATACGGCAAGGAGCAGTTCCGCCTGGGCGTCCTGGAGTGCCGCCGGCTGGGCATCAGCCCGCTGCTGGTGACCTGCGGGACGTGGAACGCGGCGTCCCGCGCGGTCATCCTGTCCCAGGGCGGGGTGCTGGAGGATATCCGCACGAAACCCGACGGGCAGTCCTTCGAGCGCTACTGGATTTTAACCTGACGCCGGTGCGGCCCTGCCGCCGGAAAGGAACACCATGGAACTGACCGGAAAACAGCGCGCTTTCCTGCGCTCCCTGGCCAACCCCCTGGACACCACGCTGTACGTGGGCAAGGACGGCATCACCGCCAACACCCTGAAGGAGGCATACGACCTGCTGCAGGCGCGGGAGCTCGTCAAGTGCGCCGTGCAGCAAAACGCGCCGCTGGGTGCGCGCGAAGCCTGCGAAGAACTGTGCGCCAAAACCGGCGCCAGCCCGGTGCAGGTCATCGGGCGGCGCTTCACGGTTTTCCGTCGCAACGACAAGGAGCCCAAAATCCAACTGCCCTGAGGGAGCCGCCGTTCCAAGGCCGCGCCACGTCAATCCCCTGATCCCGGCATTATTCTTTTATTCGCCTGATTTATTCAACAGCTGAAGGCTTTTGAGGGGTCCGGGGAATTTTTTCTCCAGAAAAAATCCTCGGCTTTTCCCCGTCCCTTCCCGCACTACTTCGATATCTGGTCCAGGCTCATCCCGAAACCCGGCACGAACTCCCGGAGGAAATCCTGCACTTCCGGCAGGTCCACGGCGTGCAGGGTGGCCAGGATGCTTTCCCGCGCCTCCAGGAACTCGTTGTTGCCGGCCTTGGTTTCCTCCAGGCACTTGATATAGCCGCAGATGCGGTCGGCCGCCTTGACCAGGCGCCATTCCGCGGTGTCCTGCCGCGGGGCGATGAGCGGCTCGTAGGTTTCCTGCAGGTCCTCCGGCAGCATCTGCTTGAGCCGCTGGATGGCGATGCGCTCGATTTTGTGGTACTCCGCCTTGATTTGCGGGTTGTTGTGCTTGACGGGCGTGGGCAGGTCGCCGGTGATGACCTCGGAGATGTCGTGGAACAGCGCCAGCGCCATCACGTGCTCGGCGTTGTAGTCCTTCCCGTGGCGCGCGTTGCCCAATACGGCGAGGGCGTGGGCGATCATCGCGGCCTGCATGGCGTGCTCCATGTCGTTTTCGGGGATGAGGTTGCGCATCAGACCCCAGCGCCTGATGAGCTTCATCCGGGACAGGTAGGCGAAAAAGTGGTAGGCCATCAGGTTTCCCCTTCTTTCGTGAGGTCGAGGAAGGCGCATTCGCGGCCCAGCGCGGGCAGGAAGCGCCCGATAAAGTCCTTCGTGGCTATTTCCACCGACTGCGTGTTCACGCAGGGATGGAACCACAGCGACTCATGGGCCAGCAGCGTGCCGTCCATCGCCAGGCGCACCTGTTTTTCCCCGTCGAACAGCAGCCCCAGGGGGCTGACCGCGCCGGCGCTCACACCCAGCAGGCGGGATAGCGCCTCCTCCGGCGCGAAGCTGAGCCGGGACACGCCCAGCAGTTTGCTGACCACGGCGGTGCGGAAAGGCTGAAGGGGCGAGAGCAGCATCAGGAAGAACGCCGTCTGCTGGCGGTTGCACAGGAAGGCGTTGCGCGGCACGGTCGTGCGGCCGGCGTCCAGCCCGGGGGTCGACAGGCAGTCGTCAATCGTCCACTTGGGCTCATGCTCGAAAAGCCGGTACGCGATGCCCTGCTCCTGAAGAAAGCGCAGCACCTGCTCATTCCTTTCCATCTTCGTCCTTCCTGCGCCGCAGGGTTCCCTCAAACCCCAGCGCGCCGGGCCGGTAATAGACGGCGTCCTCGAAGCCGTCAGGCATATAGTTCTGCCGGACCCAGTGCCCGGGGAAGTCGTGCGGGTAGAGGTAGCCCTTGCCGTTGCCCAGGCGGGCCGCGCCCTGGTAGTGGGTGTCCCGGAGGGACAGGGGCACCTCGCCCAGCTGGCCCATCTCGGCGTCCTGCTGGGCCCTGGCCATCGCCAGGTAGACGCTGTTGGACTTGGGCGCCATGCACAGGTACACGATGGCCTGGGAGATGCTCAGCCGCGCCTCCGGCAGCCCCACGAACTCCAGCGCCTGCGCCGCGGCGACGGCCTGGACCATGGCCTGGGGGTCGGCCAGCCCCACGTCCTCGCTGGCGTGTGCGATAAGCCGCCTGACGATGAGCCGCGGGTCGCATCCGGCGTACAGCAACCGGGAGGCCCACAGCAGCGCCGCGTCAGGGTCCGAGCCGCGCAGGCTCTTGCAGAAGGCGGACAGCATATCGTAATACAGCGTCTCGTCCACCCGCATGACGGGTTTCTGGATGCTGTCCTCGGCAATCTGCAGATTAATCAGGATACCGCCCTTCTCCGTGGGCGTGGTCAGGGCGGCCAGCTCCAGGGCGTTGAGGGCGGTGCGCACGTCGCCGGAGGCGACCCGCACCCAGTGGGCGAGCGCCTCATCGGACACTGAGACGCGCAACGCGCCCAGCCCGCGCTCCGGGTCGCTGACCGCCTGCTCCAGCGCCGCGCGCACGTCCCGGTCAGACAGCCGGAAGAACTGGAACACCCGGCAGCGGCTCACGATGGCCGGGGTCATGGCGACCATCGGGTTCTCGGTCGTGGAGCCGATGAAGCGGATGGTGCCCTCCTCGATGGCCGGCAGGATGGAGTCCGACTGCGCCTTGCTCCAGCGGTGGCACTCGTCCAGCAGCAGATAGGTGTGCTGGCCGAACATCTTTCGCCGCTCCGAGGCGCTCTTGATGACCTCGCGCACCTCGGCCACGCCGGAGGTGACGGCGTTGAGCCGCTCGAAGTGCCCCTTTGTGGTCTGCGAGACCACAAAGGCCAGGGTAGTCTTGCCGGAGCCGGGCGGGCCGTAAAAGATGCTGCTGGTCAGCTGGTCCGCCTCGATGGCGCGGCGCAGCAGGCGGCCTTTGCCCACCAGGTGCTCCTGCCCCAGGAATTCCGACAGGTTGCGCGGGCGCATCCGGTCGGCCAGGGGCCGGCTTTTGGGCGGGGAAAAATCAAACAGGCTCATCCGTCTCCTCTGTTCTCAGCAGTAAGGTCTTCCCGTCCCGCGCCAGGCTCCAGGCGCGCGGCAGGCTGCCCGCGGCGCATTCCAGGTGCAGCAGGGCGATGCCGCTGTCCACGCTGTCGGGCTTGTTTCCTGAAAAGCTCAGCGTGCTGCCGGAAAAGCCCAGGCGCCAGGGCTGCCGGTTCATCGCCGAGGGGGCGGAGCGCATCGCCTCCGCCGCCTTGTACGCCCAGTGGGGCCATTTTGCGGGGTCGTCCGCGCAGAAAGCGGCCAGCGGCTTGCGCTTCCGCCCGCGCGCGCCCTCCGGGTCCTTCGGCACGCCGAAGGGGATGACGGCGGCGATTTCCTCGCCCTCCTTCACCAGGCCGCGCGCGAGGTCCCGCCGGTAGTTGCCCGTCATGAAGCAGCCGGACAGCCCCATGGCCGCCATCTCCAGCGCCAGCGCCTCCCCGGACATGCCGGCGCACAGCCGGCCCCATTTCAGCCCCGGTTTCACAAGGATGGCGGCGAAGGCCTGCAGGCCCTCGAAACGGGGGAACAGCGGCACGGAAACGACCAGCTCCCGGGCGCCCCGGGGCGAGAGCGCCAGGCGCACCCCCGGCAGCGCGGCGCGCCCGGCGGCGTATTCCAGCGCGGAATACTGCGATAAATCCGCCGGCGCGGAAAAGGCGCGGCAGCTGAAGCGCCGCGGCAGGGCGTCCAGCCAGCGCTTCAGCTGGGGCCGCTGGTAAAAGCCTTCAAAGGGCGGCGCCGCCGCCCGGCCCGCGCCCTTGTCAGCCAATGCGGGCCTTGCCGCCCATATAGGGGCGCAGCGCTTCGGGCACCCGCACGGTTCCGTCCGCGTCGAGGTTGTTTTCCAGGAAGGCGATGAGCATCCGCGGCGGGGCGACGACGGTGTTGTTGAGGGTGTGGGGGAAGAAGCGCCTGCCGTCCGCGTCCTTGGCGCGGATTTGCAGCCGCCGCGCCTGGGCGTCGCCGAGGTTGGAGCAGCTGCCCACTTCGAAGTATTTCTGCTGCCGGGGGGACCAGGCCTCCACGTCGCAGCTGATGACCTTCAGGTCCGCCAGGTCGCCGGTGCAGCAGGCCAGGGTGCGCACGGGGATGTCCAGCGTCCGGAAGAAGTCCACGGTGTTCTGCCACATCTTCCGGTACCATTCCATGCTGTCCTCCGGACGGCACACCACCACCATCTCCTGCTTTTCAAACTGGTGGATGCGGTACACGCCGCGCTCCTCGATGCCGTGGGCGCCGACCTCCTTGCGGAAGCAGGGGGAATAGCTGGTCAGCGCCTGGGGCAGTTCCTCCCCGGTCAGGATGGTGTCGATGAACTTGCCGATCATGGAATGCTCGCTGGTGCCGATGAGGTAGAGGTCCTCCCCCTCGATCTTGTACATCATGTTTTCCATCTCGGCGAAGCTCATCACCCCGGTGACGACCTCGCTCCTGATCATGAAGGGCGGGATATAGTAGGTGAACCCCCGGTCGATCATGAAGTCCCGCGCGTATGAGAGCACGGCGGAGTGAAGCCGCGCGACGTCGCCCTTCAGGTAATAAAACCCGCTGCCGCTGGTCTTGCGCGCGCTGTCCAGGTCGATGCCGCCCAGCCGTTCCATGATGTCCACGTGGTAGGGCACCTCGAAGGGCGGCACCGCCGGGTCGCCGAAGCGCTCCATCTCCACGTTGTCCGCGTCGCTGCGCCCCAGCGGGACGGATTCGTCCACCATCTGGGGAATCTGCAGCATCACTTGGCGGATGTCCTCCGCGTACGCCGCCTCCTTTTGCTCCAGGTCCAGAAGTTCCCGGGCGATGTCGGCGACCTCGGCCTTTTTGGCCTCGGCCTCCTCCTTCTTCCCCTGGGCCAGCAGGCCGCCGATCTGCTTGGAGAGGGCGTTGCGCTGCGCGCGCAGCGCGCCGGCCTGGTGGATGGCCTCGCGGTTCTTCCGGTCAAGCTCCAGCGCCTCGTCCACCAGGGGCAGGCGGTGCTCCTGGAACTTCCTCCGGATGTTCTCCCTGACCTTGTCCGGCTCGTTCCGGACCAGCGCGATGTCGATCATGGCACGGCTCCTTTCTGATTCAAAAAGCCCTTCCGCTCCAATGGGACGGAAGGGCCCGCGTTGCCACCCAAATTGCCGCCTGCGCGGCCGCTCTTGCCGCTGTAAGGGGCGAACCCCGCCGCTCCTCGCGGCACGCTCCCGGGCGGAAAGCCCCCCGCGCAGCCGCCTTTCACCGTCCGGCGGCTCTCTTCATGCGCCAAAGGGCAAGTTTCCCGTTCCACGCGTCAGGCGCAGTATACCACGCGGGCTGCGGGGCCCGCAAGCGCTCAGGCGCCCTCGGGCAGCCCGGCCTCCCCGCCCGGCGTGTCCGCCGGGGGCCCGAAGGTGGGCAGCGGGGCGTTGAAGTCCTCCGGCGTCCATTGGTAGCCGGGCTCCTCCGTGGCGAAGGGGGTCTGGGCCACGTCGAAGAAGCGCTTCATCATGTAGCCCTCCCGGCCTTCCACCCAGACCTTCAGCCAGTACTCCCCCCAATTTACCAGCACCACCTGGGTGCCGTTGGGGTACAGCCCCAGGGAATCGGAGCCGGTGGAGGCGCGCGCGCGCAGGTGGGCGCCCTGCCCGCCCTGGTTCTGGATGGTCAGCACCTGGCCGTCGGGCCGCGGGATGTCCGGGGAAGGCACGCTGTCGGCGTACAGCGGCTGCGGGGCGACGCCCCAGGCCATCATGAACCCGGTGCGGCCGTCCTCCGTCAAGACGTGGACGAACTCTTCGAGCACCGCCAGCACGCGCACCGGCTTGCCGTTGCGCACAATGGCCAGCGTGGCGGACTTGAAGGAAGGCGCCTCGCGCAGGTTCAGCCCGGTCGCCTGGGTGTTCTGCACGGTGACTTCCGGCAGCGCGACGGGCTGGGGGAGGCCCGCTTCCAGCCGGAGGTGCTCCTCGCGGACGTAGCCGGACTGCCCCGCAACGCGCACCCGGACCCACCCCTTTTCGGCGGGCGACAGGACCTGTACCCAGACGCCGGGGGAATACTTGCCCAGCACCGTGCCGCGGGGGCCGGCCGACCTGCGCAGGGGGACGCGCGCCGACCCGTCCTCGGACACCAGCATGCCCCGGCCCATGCCTTCCTCCGGCGGGAGGGGCTGCAGGCCTTTCGCCCGCACGTAGCCTTTTACGGGCTCGCCCGCCTCGTTGAAGGCCTGAATCTCCGCCCAGCCGTCCTTTTGCCCGAGCAGCAGGAAGGCCTCCCCGGCGCCCAGCACCCGCAGGGGCTTTTTGTCGTCGTCGGCGCTGGCGTACATCGGCAGCGCCTGGTGGGGGTGCCGCCAGGCCTGCGCGGCCGCCGGCTCCGCCGGGGCGGAAAGCGGGGAGGCGGCCAGCGCCATCAGGCAGAGCGTAAAGAGCGTGAAACGACGCAGGATTTTCTTCATTCTTTTCCTTTCGCGCCCTCGGCGCGGCCGGGTTTACTGGGGCTGGGCGACGGGCTTGCCCAGTTCCTGGGTGGCCCGGTCCTCCCGGAACTGGTTGGTGTAGAGCCGGTAGTAGGCGCCGCGCCGGGCCAGCAGCTCCTCGTGCCGGCCTTCCTCCGTGACGTTCCCGTCCTCGATGAGCAGGATGCGGTCGGCCTTGCGGATGGTGGACAGGCGGTGGGCGATGATGAAGCTGGTCCGGCCCTGCAGGGTCTTCTCGATCGCGTGCTGGATGGCCATCTCCGTTTCCGTGTCCACAGAGGAGGTCGCCTCGTCCAGCACGAAGATGCGCGGGTCGTGCAGGATGGCGCGGGCGAAGGAGACCAGCTGCTTTTCCCCGGTGGACAGGCGGCCGCCGCCCTCGCCCACGGGGGTGTCGTAGCCCTTGTCCATCTTCATGATGAAGCCGTCCGCGTTGACTAGCCTGGCGGCCGCGACGGCCTCCTCCCGGGTGGCGTCCGGCCGGGCGTAGCGGATGTTCTCCAGCACCGTGCCGGAGAAGAGGTGGGGCTCCTGTAGCACGTAGCCGATGCTGCTCTGCAGCCACAGCTGGCTGCGCTCCCGGTAGTCCCTCCCGTCGATGAGGACGCGCCCGGCGGTGGGCTCGTAAAAGCGGCAGATGAGGTTGACCAGGGTGGACTTCCCGGCTCCCGTCGGGCCCACGATGGCGACGGTCTGACCGGCGGGCACGTGCAGATTGAAGTCCTTGAGCACCTCCTCGCCTTCCTTGTAGGTGAAGCCGACGTTCTCGAAGCGGACGTCGCCCTGGATGTCCTCCCAGTTCTCCCTTTTGGGGTGGAAGTTGTCCCCGTAGCGCTCCACGACCTCCGGGGAGTCCTGGATGTCCGGCTCCGTTTCCAGCAGCCCCACGACCCGCTCGGCCGCGGCCTGGATGCGCTGCATCTCGCTGAAGGTGGCGGCGATGTCCCGGATGGGGTTGAAGAACTGCACGGAATAGCTGACGAAGGCGGTCACCGTGCCCAGGGACAGGGCCCCGGAGAGCACACGGCTGGCCCCGCTGCCCAGCACATAGGCGGTGGCCAGGGAGGAGATGGAGATGACCAGCGGCAGGAAGAGGCTGGAGAGGGTGGCGGAGCGGATGGCGGCCTTTTTCATGGAGCCGGTCAGCTCGCTGAACTCCTCGAAGTTGCGCTCTTCCCTCACCAGGGACTTGGTGGTCTTGGCGCCCATGACGCCCTCGTTGAAGGAGGCGATGACGCGGGAATTGATTTTGCGCACCTCGCGCTGCGCCTTGAGGATGCGGCGCTGGAAGTAGACGGAGACCAGCGCCAGGACGGGCAGGATGGCCAGCACGCCCAGGGCCAGCTGCCAGGAGAGCAGCAGCATGGACACCGTGCAGGACACCAGGAAGAACGACGCCCAGATGAGGTCGACCAGCCCCCAGCCGAAAGCCTCCGACAGGTTGCTCGTGTCGCTGGTCAGCCGGCTCATCAGGTAGCCCACCGGCATCCGGTCGTAGTAGGAGAAGGGCAGCTCCTGCAGCTTGCGGAAGCCCTTCTGCCGCATGTCGTAGGCTACGCGGAACTCCACCCGGCCGGCCAGCAGGATGAAGAAGAAGATGGCGGTAATCTGAACGGCGATAATCAGCAGGTAGGTCAGCGCGAAGGGCCACATCGCGCCGGCGGGCAGCCCGGGGGTTACGTAATGGTCGATCGCGTGGCGCGTCATCAGGGGAAGGATGACGTCGGTGACGGCCAGCACGGCCATGGACAGCGCGATGATGCCCATGTTCCGCCAATGGCGGCGCATGTGCACGAACAGCTTTTTGAACAGGCTCAGGTCCAGCTTCTTGGTGTAGTCCTGCTCTTCCTGGTGGCTCCAGTCACTCATGCCAGACTCCCTTCGGCGGCGCGGTCTTCCAGCCCCAGCTCGTCCTCCAGGCCCGCCTGGATGCGGTGGATGCGCTGGTACAGCCCCGGGCGGGCGATGAGCTCCTCGTGGCTGCCCTGGTCGCGGACGCGCCCGTCTTCCAGCACCAGGATCAGGTCCGCCTGGCGCAGGGTCAGGACGCGGTGGCTGATGATGAGGGTAGTGACGCCCCGGCTGCGGCGGCGCAGGGCTTCGCGGATGCGCGCGTCCGTCTCCGTGTCCACGGCGGACAGCGAATCGTCGAAAATCAGGATGTCGCTGTCCTTGAGCAGGGTGCGCGCGATGGCGGCGCGCTGCTTCTGGCCGCCGGAGAGGGTCACCCCCCGCTCGCCCACCAGCGTGTCCCAGCCCTTGTCGCTTTGCTCGATGAACTCCAGCGCCTGGGCGTCCTCCGCCGCGGCCAGCACTTGCTCGCGGGTGGCGTCGGGGGCGGCCATGCGCAGGTTGTCGTAGATGGTCTTGGAATACAGGAAGGGCTCCTGCAGCACCAGGCCGACGCGGCGGCGCAGGTGCTTGCGCGCGATGGTTTTGATGTCGTGCCCGGACAGGGTGATGGTGCCGGACTGCGGCGCGTAGAGCCGCTGCAGCAGCAGCGCGATGGTGGACTTGCCGGAGCCCGTCGCGCCCAGGATGGCGACGGTCTGCCCGGCCTTGACGGTGAAGGAGAGGTCCTTCAAGATGTCCGCCCCGCCGTCGTAGCGGAAGGTGACCCCGTCAAAGACGATGTCGCCCTTCAGTTCCGGGGAGACCGCGCCAGGCAGGTCTTCCTCCTCCTTCTGGCGCAGCACCTCGTCGATGCGCTCCAGGGAGACCATCGTGCGCCCGCCCATGGACAGGATGCGGCCCAGGTTGCGCACCGGCCACAGCAGCATGCCCACGTAGCTGGTGAACACTACCAGGTCGCCCACGGTGATGCGGCCCGCGCGCACCTCGGAAAGGCAGAACAGCAGGGTCAGCAGGGTCTGCGCCATGCCCATCAGGTCGCCGGCGCTCCAGTAAATCGCGTCCAGCCAGGACAGCTTGGAGAACTTGTCGCGGGTTTTCGCGTTTTGCTCCTCGTACTTCTCCACTTCCTTCTGCGCCTGCCCGAAGGCGCGCACCACGCGCACGCCGGTCAGGTTTTCCTGCAGCACTGTGGTCAGCACGCCGTCCTGCTCGTCCGCCTGGCGGAACGCCTTGATGATGAGGCGGAAGAAGAACCAGGCGAAGAGGAACAGCGCCGGCATGATGATCAGGCTCACCAGGGTGATGCGCGCGGAGATGGGCAGCATCAGGGCCAGGGCGATGGCCACCATCATCACCGCCTCCACGGCGGAGAGCATGTTCATGGACAGGAAGCGGCGCACCGTGTCCACGTCCGTGGTGCAGCGCTGGACCAGGTCGCCGGTGGCGGCCTGGGTGTGGTAGCTGAAGGGGAGCTCCTGCAGGTGTGCGTACATGCCGTCCCGCAGCGTCCGGGCGGATTTCTCGGCGCCCTGGGCCGTCCAGCGGCCGCGCAGGAAGCTGCTCACGCCGTTGAGCAGGCTGATTGCGACCAGCGCCACCCCCGGCAGCCAGAGGTTGCCGCGCAGGTACTCGCGCCCACCCATCGCATCCATCCACTGGGCGATGAAGCCGGGCATCCGGGTGGGCTGGCCGCCCAGGACGTGGTCCAGCACCTCCGCCAGCACGGCGGGGGTCAGGAATCCCAAAAAGACGCTCAGGACCGTCAGCAGCGCCGCGCCTGAAAACCAGCCGGCGCTCTCCCTGAGCAGTTTCATGAACAGGCGATAGTTTCGTTTCTTCATCGTTCTCCATCCGTTTTCGGCAATAAAAAAGCCCCGCGCCTGCCGTGCCGGAGCCTCGCATGCCGCCGGGAACTGTGTCTCAGCGCAGGAAAAGCCGGCCGTGCCATGGCAAAGCACCCTGGGGTGCGCTCCGGAACATCCGGTTTCTGATCATGCCGCGGCCTCCTTTCCGTGTTTTCCCGGTCAGTATACGGCGGTTTTCGCCGCCCTGTCAAGCCGGGAAGGAAAAGAATTGAGGGACAATCAAGGGGAATTTGTCTCCGGAAAAGGAAGAAAGCCCCCGCGCGGGGGCTTTCAAACCACGGACGGAACCTGTTTACCAGGACGCGTTCATCGCCCGGGCGACCGCGTTCTGGTGGGTGGCGTCCACGCGGTCGGTGTCGTGGGTCTTGGACTTGAAGAAGTGGATGCAGAAGTGCCCGCTGTAGTTGTTCTCCGGGATGGTGTCCGAGCCGTGGGGCATCGTGTTGATGGAGGCGGCGTAGACCTTGCCGTTATACTTGACCAGCACCGCCCGCCTGGCCCAGGAGTAGGAGCCGCCGGAAATCTCCTTCATCACCCGGGCGTCGTCCCGGCTCAGGGGCTCGGCGTCCAGATGGTTGGCGCCGCTCCAGCGCCTCGCCCGGAAAATCTTCCCGGTGGATACGTCCTTGACGGTGAAGGTGGTCCACTGGGGGATGACGTTCCTGCCGCCGTTGAACCAGTCCAGCCGCTCTGTGGGCAGGGTATAGTTGGCGGCGTTCCTGCCAAACAGCCTGCGGATGGTGGAAAAGCCCGCGATGCCGTCCGCTTTCAGCCCCGTCGCGCGCTGGTAGCGCCGCACCGCGTCCTGGGTCATTTGCCCGTAGGAGGAGTCGATCGCGGCCTTGTAATACCCCTTCAGCTTCAGCGCCTGCTGGAGGGCTTTGACGTGCCGGCCGGAATTGCCCGGCCGGGAGGTGTTGGGCACCTCGATTCTGGAAATGGAGGTGATGCCGTCCATGCCCGGGTCGTCCCGCGCGGAGACCTCGTCGGGCAGGCCGAAAAGCTTGCGGAGGGTCCGCCGGTCCGCGGCGCCCGTCGTCTCCAGCCCGGCGGCGCGCTGGTACCTGCGCACCGCGTCTGCCGTCCCGTCCCCGTAAATCCCGTCCAGCGCGCCCGAATAGTAGCCCCTGATCTGCAGCGCCCGCTGCAGCTTTTCCACGCTGTCCCCCGAAGAGCCCCTGCGCGTCTCGCGCGGCACGCCGCCCAGGCCGGAGATGGTGGAGATGCCCGCGTACCGGCTCCGGCTTTCCGTCCTGTCCGACGCGCCGAAGGCGCTGAGCGCGGCCCGCGGGGCGTTGATGAATTTCTTCATCATATAGCCGGTGTAGGTCTTGTACCGCACCTTGAAGAAATCGCCCCTGACGCCCAGCAGGGTGACCTTCGTCCCCTTGTCCAGCTTGTCGTAATAATCGCTCCCGGTGTCCGCGCGGGTGCGCAGGAAGACCTGGTCGTCGTTGACCGTTCCGGTATAGGTTTCGGCCAGGGCGGCCGGCCGGAGGGCGAGAAGGCTCAGAATGGCCAGAAGAAGCGCGAAAACGCGTGACGAACGTGCGGTCATGGCGTACCTCCGTTTTGGACGGGCGATGTGGATGCGTTTAATATATTACACAATTATTACGATGTCAAGCACTTTTTTACATTAATTGTTAACAATTGACGAAACGCCTCCCCGACACCGCGCGGGAAGGGCCAGGCGGCGCCGGTTCGCGCGTGGACTTGCCAGGGGGGCTATGCTATAATCCCGCAGGCGGGTTTTCGCCCGATTCAACGGGAAGGACAGTGCATGTACGACGCGGTCATCATCGGGGCGGGGGTCATCGGCTGCGCCCTGGCCCAGCGCCTGAGCGAATATGCCGGGCGCTTCGCGGTTGTGGAGCGCGCGCCGGACGTCTCCGAGGGCGCCAGCAAGGCCAACAGCGGCATCGTCCACGCTGGCTACGACGCGGCGGCCGGCAGCGAGAAGGCCCGGCTCAACGTCAAGGGCGCCGGGATGATGCCGGGCCTGTGCGCCAGGCTGGGCGTACCTTACGGCAACCCGGGGGCGATGGTGCTGGGCTTTGACGAGTCCGACCGGGAGACGCTGGAGGGCCTGAGCCGCAACGCCGTTTTGAACGGCGTTTCCGGCTGCCGGGTCATCGGGCGGGAGGAAATCCTGGCGCTGGAGCCCCATGTCAACCCGGCCGTCGTGGCGGCGCTACTGGTGCCCTCCTCCGGCCTGGTCAGCCCCTACGAGCTGACCTGCGCCCTGGCGGACACGGCCTGCGAGAACGGCGTGGAATTCCTGCTGGATACCGAAGCCCTGGGCCTGTCCCACGACGCGGGCGTCTGGACGGTCCGCACCAGCCGCGGCCCCCTGTCCGCCCGCGCGGTCGTCAACTGCGCCGGCGCCCTGGCGGGGGTTTTACACAACCAGATTTCGACCCGCCCGGTGAACATCGTCGCCCGGCGCGGGCAGTATTATCTCCTCGACCACAGCGTTCCCCTTAAGTTCAGGCGCACCCTGTTCCAGGTGCCCACCCGGATGGGCAAGGGCGTGCTGGTCAGCCCGACCACGCACGGCAACATCCTGCTGGGCCCCACGGCGGAGGACATCCCGGACGCCCTGGACACGGCGACCACGCGCGGGGGCCTGGACGACGCGCTGAAGAAGGCCCGCCTGACCGACCCCGAAGCCGACCTGCGACAGGTCATCACCACCTTCTCCGGCATCCGGGCGCACGAAGCGGGCGGGGACTTCATCATCGGCCGCGTCGAAGGCGCGCCGGAAGGCGCCTTCGAGGCCATCGGCATCGAGAGTCCGGGCTTGTCCGCCGCCCCCGCCATCGGGCAGGAGCTGGGAGACTGGGTGGCCTGGTACCTGAAGCTGGGCCGCAACCTGTCCTATACCGCGCCCCGGCCGCTGCCCAAGCCCTTTTCCGGCATGTCCGACGCGGAGCGCCGGGAAGCCTACGAAAACGACCCCGAGTACGGCCGGATCGTGTGCCGCTGCGAGCAGGTGACGGAGGCGGAGGTCCGCCGCGCCATCCGCCGCCCCGTCGGCGCGCGCAGCCTGGACGGGGTCAAGCGCCGGACCCGCGCGGGCATGGGGCGCTGCCAGGGCGGCTTCTGCTCCACCCGCGTGATGGAGCTGCTCAGCGAGGAGCTGGGCGTTGGGCTGGAGGAAGTGACCAAGGCCGGCGGACAAAGCCGGGTGCTGTCCGCCCCCCTGCGGGAGGCCGCGCGGGATGAGTGAGAAGGTCATCCCGGTGGATTTGCTGGTGGTCGGCGCGGGCCCCGCGGGGCTGGCGGCCGCCATCGCGGCCAAATCGGCGGGCGTCATGGACCTGGTGGTGCTGGAGCGGGAGGACGAGCCCGGCGGCATCCTCAACCAGTGCATCCACAACGGCTTCGGCCTGCACCGCTTCCGGGAGGAATTGACGGGGCCGGAGTATGCCTGGCGGGACATCCTGAAGGCCCGGGAGCTGGAGATTCCCGTGCATTGCGGCACCACGGTGCTTTCCGTCACCCGGGGGAAGCGCGTCACGGCGGTCAGCCGGGAGCGGGGGCTGGAGGTCTACCAGGCCCGCGCGGTCATCCTGGCCATGGGCTGCAGGGAGCGGCCCCGCGGCGCGCTGGCCATCCCGGGCACCCGGCCGGCGGGCATCTTCAGCGCGGGCACCGCGCAGAAACTGGTCAACATGGCGGGGTTCATGCCCGGGCGCCGGGTGGTCATCCTGGGCAGCGGCGACATCGGGCTCATCATGGCCCGGCGCATGACCCTGCAGGGCGCCAGGGTGCTCGCCTGCGTGGAACTGATGCCCTATTCCAGCGGGCTGAACCGCAACATCGTCCAATGCCTGCACGACTATGGCATCCCCCTGCTGCTCTCCCACACGGTGGTGGACGTGAAAGGGCGGGGGCGCCTGTCCGGCGTCACCGTCGCCCGGGTGGGGGAGGACCGCCGGCCGGTTCCCGGCACGGAAATCGAGTACGAATGCGACACCCTGCTGCTGTCCGTGGGGCTGATTCCGGAGAACGAGCTGTCCCTGGGCGCGGGGGTGCGCCTGTCGCCCGCGACCGGCGGCCCCGTCGTCAACGACAAATTGGAGACCAACGTCCACGGCGTCTTCTCCTGCGGCAACGTCCTGCACGTGCACGACCTGGTGGATTTTGTCAGCCGGGAGAGCGCCCTTGCCGGGGCGGCGGCAGCCCGGTACCTGCAGGCGGGCAAGCCGCCCTTCGACCGGGTGCCCGTCCAGGACGGCCAGGGCGTGCGCGGCACGGTGCCCCAGCGGCTGGATTTGCCCAGGGAAGGCGAGCCGGCGGCCGTGGACCTGATGTTCCGGCCCGACCGGGTCTACCAGAACCACTACGTCACCCTGTCCGCGGGGGACAGGGTGCTGCTAAGCCAGCGCCGGCTCATCCTGACCCCGGGCGAAATGGCCGAGGCGCGGCTGACGCCGGAGATGCTCAAGGCCCTGCGCGGGTCGGCCCTGCGGGTGGACATCACGCCGCAGAAGCCTGCCTGATACGGAGAGTGAATGAAATGGGAAAGAAATACCTGATCGTGGGGGGCGTCGCGGGCGGCGCCTCGGTCGCGGCGCGGCTGCGCCGGCTGGACGAGTCCGCGGACATCACGATGCTGGAAAGGGGGCGGGACGTCTCCTTCTCCAACTGCGCCTTGCCCTACTTCCTGGGCGGGGAAATCGCCTCCTCGGAGGAACTGCTGCTGATGGACCCGGACACCTTCTGGCGGCGCTACCGCATCCGTGCGCTGACGCACCACGAGGCGATAAAAATCGACCGCGCCGGCAGGACAGTCCGGGTCCAAGACCTGGAAAAGGGCGTTGATTCGGACTTTCCCTATGACACGCTCTTCCTCTCCCCGGGCGCCTCGCCCATTCTGCCCCCCGCCTGCCCGGGCGCCGACCTGCCCCACGTGTTCACCGTGCGAAACGTCACGGACGTGGAGCGCATCGACGCCTATATCAAGGCGCGCGGGGTGCGGGAAGCCGTGGTCATCGGCGGGGGCTTCATCGGGCTGGAAGTGATGGAAAACCTGGCGGCTTCCGGGCTGAAGGTCGCGCTGGCCGACATGGCGCCGCAGGTCATGCTGCCCCTGGACGCGGACATGGCGCAGTTGCTTCACAGGGAAATCCTGGAGCACGGCATCGACCTGCGCCTGGGGGACGGCGTCGCCGCCGTCGACCGGGAGGGCGTCACCCTGTCCTCCGGCGCCAGGCTCCCGGCGCAAATCGTTATCATGGCCATCGGCGTGCGCCCCGAGACCGGGCTGGCCAGGGACGCGGGGCTGGAAATCGGCAAGACCGGCGCCATCCTGGTGGACGAAAACATGCGCACCTCCGACCCCGACATCTTCGCCGTGGGCGACGCCGTCGAAGTCAGGCACCGGCTCACCGGCAAGAAAAACCGCCTGGCGCTGGCGGGGCCGGCGCTGCGGCAGGCGCGGCAGGCGGCCAACGCTGCGGAGGGCGTCGCGGAGCGCCTGGGGGACGTGCTGGGCAGCGCCGTGCTGCGCGTGTTTTCCCTCAACGCGGCTTCCACCGGGCTCAACGAGCGGCAGTGCGAGACGGAGGGCTTCGACTTTGGCGCGGCCTTCGTCGTCCCCGCCGACCGCGTGGGCATCATGCCGGGCGCCTCGCCCCTGTTTTTCAAGCTGATTTTTGAAAAGCCGACCGGCAGGGTGCTGGGCGCCCAGGCGGTCGGCCGCGGCGCCGCGGACAAGCGAATCGACGTGGTCGCCACCGCGATGCGCTTCGGCGCCACGGTCTGGGATTTGAAGGACCTGGACCTGGCCTACGCGCCGCACTTCTCCTCCGCCCGCGACGCGGTGCACCATGCGGCGCTGTCCGCCTGCGACCAGTTGCAGGGGCTGGTCAGCGCCGTGCCCTTCTCCAGGGTCCGGGAGCTGCACGCGCGGGGCGCCTTCTTCCTGGACGTGCGGGAGAAGGAGGAGTTCGAATACGCGCACATCCTGGGCTCCGTGAACGCGCCCCTGGGCGAGTTGCGGGAGCGCCTCACCGACATCCCGAAGGACCGCCCCGTCTATGCCCTGTGCCGGACAGGCCAGCGCAGCTACAACGCCGTCCGCGCGCTCAGGCAGCTGGGATTTGACCAGGTGTTCAACGTCGCCGGCTCCTTCCTGGCGCTGTCCTGGTTTGAGCAGCCGCAGGACCGGATGCTGGGCCGGGCGCCCATCCTCAGCGCCTACAACTTTGAGTAGGAACCGCGCCCTAAGGCTGCGCAGGCTGCTCGCGGCAGGGCTGGCTGTGTTCATCGCGCTGGCGGCTTCATTACCCGCTTTGGCGGAGCCGCCAACGCCGGCCCGCCGGGTCTTCCCGGCGGAAGAGGCCGGACCCGTCCCGCCGGGCACGGATACGCTTGAGCTATACGTCCTCCCCCTGCAGGGCGGGGACTGCATGCTGTTGTCCTCCGGGGGCCAATGGATGCTGGTGGACATGGGCAGGCGCGACGATTCCGGTCTCATCCGGGACACGCTGGTCCGCCTGGGCATCACCCGCGTCGACGTCGCCTTCAACACCCACCCGCACGAGGACCATCTGGGCGGCCTCAGGCCTCTGCTGGACGCCTTCGGGTTCGGCCTGTTTTACACCGCCTTCCCGGAGGACTACGGCGGCTTCAATATCGTCCAGGTGCCGGCAATCCGCGCGCTTGGCCGCGCCGGCGTCCCGGTCCGGCGGGCGGCGGACGGGGACGTGATTCCGCTGGGCGACGCCCGCGTCACCGTCCTGCAGAACTTTGGGAAGGACCCCAACGCCTCCAGCGCCGTGCTGCGCGTGGCGTTCGGTGAAACAACCCTGCTGCTGGCGGCGGACGTCAACCGCCTGACCCAGTCCCGGCTGGCCGCGCGTCACGACCTCAAGGCGGACGTCCTCAAATACCCACACCACGCCCAGGAAATCCTGCACCCGGATTTCATCGGCGCCGTCCGCCCGGAATATGCCCTCATCACCAACGGCTCCCTGGAAACCCTGGAAGCCCAGCGGTTCCTGGAGCGGCGGCAGGTCGGCTACCTTTTCTCCACCTGGGGGCTCATCCGCCTGGTGTCCGACGGCCGGCGCGTCCTGCTGTCCCAAGAGGTTCGCCCGGAGCTGCGGGAATTTATCGATAAGCGCAACCAGAAGCCATAGGGAATCATGATGGACAACAGCCGGCGCGGTTTGCGCCGGCTCAGACTGTCGAAAAAGGTCTGCGGACCTTTTTCGATTCGGAAGATTGCTGCGGAATGTTTTCGCTGTTCGCGAAAACGCCCCGCGCGTCCGGCAGAGCCGGACGACACGATTGTAATCGGT
>Ga0123330_1001285_pt1 | contig 25439 bp, 22 predicted proteins | sample BioC13SIPDNA_2_FD_89704 | JGI IMG/M metagenome (GOLD analysis project Ga0123330, IMG submission 89704) | Anaerobic biogas reactor microbial communites from Washington, USA - Biogas_R2_A C13 SIP DNA | ecosystem: Engineered > Bioreactor > Anaerobic > Unclassified | place: Washington, USA... | reverse complement strand
CCTGGCTGCCCAGCAGATGCTGGACTCATGGAAGGAACTGGGCATCGAGCCCAAGGGCCAGGTGGGCATCGTAAACGCCATGGCCGGCGTGCAGGTGCTGATCGACCGCGAGCAGGGCTTCCGCGACAAGATGGCGGAGATCGCCCCCGAGGTGGAGCTGCTGCAGACCCGCTACACCGACAACGACATGGTGAAGTCCATCACCGCCGCGGAGGACCTGATTAGCGCCAACGAGAACATCATCGGCTTCTTCGGCTGCAACAACGTGACCGGCAGCGGCGTGGCCCGCGTGATCTCCGAGCGCGAGCTCAAGGACAAGATCGTCGGCATCGCGTTTGACTCCGACCCCGAAGAGATCAACGCCGTACAGAATGGCGACCTCAAGGCGCTGATTCTGCAGGATCCCTACGGCATGGGCTACAAGGGCGTAGACTTTGCGTGGGAGAAGCTCAACGGCCGCGAGATTCCCAAGGAAGTGGACACCGGTGCCACCATCGTGACGCTGGCCAACTTCAACGATGCGGACATCCAGGGCCTGTTGGACCCGACCACCAAGAAGCTTCCCTGATTAACCCGACATAGCACAGGCTGGCCAACCCACGGGCATCGTGGGTTGGCCAGCATTCAAGACTGCCGCCCGCCGCGGCGACAGAGCATCAACAAACCTCAGGGAGGTGTCGGAGGGCTTGCCCTCTGACTGCAATCCGCGCCAGCGACATGCGCGGTGGCGCGGAAGGCCTTGCGTAAGCAAGGGTTTCCTTGCCCTCCGCCGCCCGGGAACGAAGTGAGAGGCGGAGGGCCGAAGGCTTTGACCATCAAAAAACCGCAGTTTTTTGATGGCAGGACTGCCGCCCGCGGCGGCGAGTTGTGAGGGATGAGCATGAGCACCCCCGGAAAAGAACTGGTCAGGCTGAGCAATATATCAAAAACCTTCCCCGGCGTCAGGGCGCTGAACGGCGTATCCCTGACGGTGCGCGCGGGGGAGATTCACGCCCTGGTTGGCGAGAACGGCGCGGGCAAGTCCACCCTCATCAAGGTGCTGACAGGCGCGCACAGGGCCGATCCGGGCGGTGAGATCTATATCGAAGGGCAAAAAACCGACATCCATAACCCGGCCGCCGCGCTGTCGCTGGGCATCGGTGCTGTGTATCAGGATGTCATGATGGCGCCCCACCTGTCCGTGGGCGAAAACCTGTTTCTGGGCAAGCTGCCGCGCAACGGCCCTTTCATTGACTGGCCGCGCGTACACCGGGAGACCAAGGAAGCCCTGGCCCAGATTGGCGTGGACATCGACCCCTCGGTGATGCTCAAGGATTTGCCCATCGCCAAGCAGGAGATGGTGGCCATTGGCAAAATTGTGCACGAAAACGCCAAGGTCATCATCTTTGACGAGCCCACGGCGCTGCTCACCAATGAGGAGGTGGAGCAGCTGTTTGCGCTGATACACCGCCTCAAGGAGGCAGGGTGCGGCATCATCTATATCTCCCACCGGTTGGAGGAGATTTTCCGTATCTGCGACATGGTGACTGTCCTCAAGGACGGCCAGCTGGTGGCCACGCTGCCCGCCAATGAGCTGGATGAAGAAAAACTGATCTCGCTGATGGTGGGCCGCAAGCTGGAGGAGATGTACTCCATCGACCGCCGGCAGCCCGGCCCCGTGGTGCTTGAGGTGCGACATCTCAATCAGCCGGGCGTGTTCAGCGATATCAGCTTCCAAGTGCGCCAGGGGGAGATCTTTGGCATGTATGGGCTGGTGGGCTCCGGCCGCAGCGAGGTGATGCGCGCCATCACCGGCGCCGATCCCTTGGCCAGCGGCGAGGTGCTGATCGACGGCAAGCCCGTCAACATCAAAAACCCCAAGCAGTCCATCCAGAGGGGCCTGGCATTTTTGACGGAGGACCGCAAGCGTTACGGCCTGGCGCTCAACATGAGCGTCAACTTCAACGTCAACCTGGCCTCCTACGATGCCATCAGCAGCCGGGGCATCGTCAGCCTGGGCAAGGAGGCGGGCCGCGCCAATCACTATGTGGATGAAATCAACATCAAAACCCCCTCCATCAAGCAGCTGACCCGCAACCTGTCGGGCGGCAACCAGCAAAAGGTGGTCATCGGGCGGTGGCTGGCCTGCAACAGCAAGCTGTTTATATTTGACGAGCCCACCATCGGCGTGGACGTGGGCGCCAAGGTAGAGATCTACCGCCTGTTTGAGGAGCTGCTCAAAAACGGTGCTGCCATCATCGTCATCTCCTCCTATTTGCCCGAGGTGATGGGCCTGTCCGACCGCATTGCCGTCATGTCCGAGGGGCACATCATCGACGAGGTGCCGCGGGCGGAGTTTTACACGGACGGCGTGATGGATGAGGAGCGCCTGGTGCGCTTGGCCTCCGGGCTGACGGCATAGCCAATCTATACCATAAAGGAGCAAGGTCATGGAGAATCGATCTGTGCGCAAACCCGGCGGAAAGTCGCTGTCGACGGTGATGATGCTGGCGGTGCTGCTGCTGGCCATGTTCGTCGTGCTGACGCTGTTGACCAACAAGTTTCTGACGGTCAACAACATACAGAACCTGCTGCGGCAGACGGCGATCTACGGCGTCATCGCCATCGGCATGACCTTTGTCATCATGTCGGGCGGCATTGACCTGTCCGTGGGCGCGGTGGTGGGCCTGTCGGGGGTGCTGTCGGCCATGTTCATGAGCAACAGCGAGCGCACGGGCGGCATGGGCTGGCCGGTGTGGCTGGCCATACTGGCTGCGGTGCTTATTTCGTCGCTGGTGGGCGTGATCAACGGCGCCATCATTTTTGACGGCAAGGTGCCGCCCTTTATCGCTACGCTGGGCATCCAGACGGCGGTGCGCGGGCTGATCATGCTGATCACCAACGCCCAGATGATCTCCGGCATCCCCAAGGATTTTGCCGGCTTTTCCCGGCAGACCTTCCTGGCGTTCCCCACGCTGGGCTGGGTGTGGGTGCTGTTTATCGTGGCGGCGGCCATCGTCATCAAGTTTACCACCTTCGGCCGCAACATTTTCGCTGTCGGCTCCAACACCGAGGCGGCCCGCTTGTCTGGCATCAGCATCCGCAAGACCACCTACAGCGTGTATATCGTCAGCGCCATGATGTGCGCGGTGGCCGGCGTGCTGATGACCGCGCGCCTGGGCAACGGCGTACCCACGGGCGGCATCGGCTACGAGACGGATGCCATCGCCGCGGCTGTTATCGGGGGCGCCTCCCTCAACGGGGCGGAGGGCAGCATCATCGGCACGGTGCTGGGCTCGCTCATCATGGCCACGCTGCGCAACGGCGGCAACCTGCTGGGCATCAACTCGTTTATCCTGGAGATTACCATTGGCCTGCTGATCGTGTTCGCCGTGTTGATGGACAAGAGGAGGAAGAAGTAGCATGCAATACAGGAAAGTCAGCCGCATAGCCGAGCCCCTGTCGGTGGTGGGCTTTGGCTGCTGGTCCAGCGCCGGGTACAACTGGACGGGGGGCAGCCAGCAGGAATCCGACCGGGCCATCCGCGCGGCCATTGACCATGGCATCAATTTCTTTGACGTGGCGCCCATCTACGGCTTTGGTGAGTCGGAGAAGGTGCTGGGCCGCGCCATCAAGGGGCAGCGGGACAAGGTGTTTGTTGCCACCAAGGTAGGCCTTCGGTGGAACGAGATCGACGGCCCGGGCATCAACAACCTGACGCCCGAGAGCATCCTGGAGGAGATCGACCTGTCGCTCAAGCGGCTGGACATCGACTACATCGACCTGTACCAGATGCACTGGATGGACCACAAAACCCCCATTGAGGAAACTATGCACACGCTGGTGCAGCTGCAAAAGGCCGGCAAGATCCGCTACATCGGCGCGTCCAACTTCTCGCTGGAGGAGCTGGACAAGGCCGAGAAGGTGGCGCCCATCGCCTCCCACCAGGTGCTGTACAACATGTTCGACCGCAACTCGGACGACTACTGCAACAACCCGCTGGAGTACCGCTCCGAGGATGAGATACTGCCCGACAGCGAAAGGAAGGGCATGGCCTTCATCCCCTACAGCCCGCTGCACCAGGGGCTGCTGTCCGGCCGCTTCTACCGCGGGCGGGACAAGGACTTGAAGCCCGGCGACATGCGCCTGACCAACCCGCAGCTGCTGGGCGAGGAGCTGAACAAGAAGCTGGCCGTGGTGGACCAGTTGAAGGCCATCGCCGACCAGGCCGGGCTCAGCCTGCTGGAGTTGGCCATGGGCTGGCTGATCAAGCACCCGGGCGTCACCACCATCATCACCGGCTCGCGCACGCCCGAGCAGGCCATCTCCAGCGCGGCCACCGGCGACATCGTGCTGGACGACGAGGTATATGCCCGCGCCACCCGCGTGATGGACGACTACGAGCGCAGCCGGGGCAAGTAAGGCGCGGCATCGCGCCGGTGTGTGCAGCGGCATGGGGATAGCCCATGCGCATGGAGGAATGATGAAAAAGATACTGGTGTTCGGCAGCTTTGTGGTAGACCTGACCAGCCGGGCCGATCGTCTCCCCCAGCCGGGGGAGACTGTGCTGGGCAGCAGCTTCAAGCTGGGGCCGGGGGGCAAGGGCTCCAACCAGGCGGTGGCCGCCCACCGCGCCGGGGCGGACAGCATCCTGGCCACCAAGGTGGGGCGCGATGTGTTCGGCCAGGTGGCGCTGGACTTCTACGCCGCCGAGGGCATGCCGGTGGATCTGATCATGCGCGATGATGAGGTGCCGACCGGCACCGCGCTGATCATGGTCAACGAGCGCGAGGGCCAGAACATGATTCTGGTGGTCATCGGCGCCTGCGGCAACATCAACGATGAGGACATCCGCCGGGCGGAGGCGCAGATACGCGGCGCTGACATCCTGATGCTGCAGTTGGAGATCAATCAGGATGCGCTGGAAAAGATCATCGACATCGCCCACCAGGCGGGCACCCGCGTGGTGCTCAACCCGGCGCCTGCGCGGCATCTGCCGCCAGCACTTCTGGCCAAGGTGGACACCCTGACCCCCAACGAGACCGAGGCCGCGCTGCTCAGCGGCGTGCCCATCAAAAGCTTTGACGACGCCAAGAAGGCCGCCCGCGTGTTGCTGGACATGGGCGTGCGCAACCTGGTCATCACCATGGGCAGTATGGGCGCCTATGTGACCGACGGCACGCGCGAGGAGGTGATCCCCTCCATCAAGGTGGAGGCCATCGACACCACGGGCGCCGGGGATGCCTTCAACGGCGGGTTCATCACCGCGCTCAGCGAGGGGATGGATCTGTTTGACGCGGCGCGCTTTGGCAACGCCACCGGCGCGCTGTCGGTCACCAAGCTGGGCACCGCGCCCGCCATGCCGCACCGCGCGGACATCGTGGCCATGTGTGCCCGGGAATACCCCGATTTGATCATCAAGACCCGGAAGGAGTGAGACATACCATGACCTATCAACCGGCAGACCGCGACACCATGTACTTCATCGGCGTCACCACGGGCAAGTCGTCCATCATGCAGGTGTTCCCCAAATGGATGGACGCCATGGGCATCGACCTGCAGATCAAGGGCATCGACCTGCCCATCCACGCCGACCCCGAGGTGTACCGCGAGGTGGTGACCTTCATCAAGAACGACCCCAAGTCCAAGGGCGCGCTGGTGACCACCCACAAGATTGACCTGTACGAGGCGGCCAAGGACCTCTTTGACTACCTGGACCCCTACGCCCAGGCGTTTTCCGAGCTGTCCTCCATCTCCAAATCCGAGGACGGCACGCAGCTGCGCGGCCACGCCAAGGACCCCATCACCTGCGGCATGGCGATGGAGGAGTTTATCCCCGAAAACTACTGGCGCGACCATCCCCAGGCTGAGGTGATGATCATGGGGGCGGGCGGCAGCGCCATCTCCATGTGCGCGTATTTCCTGCGCAAGGAGTTTATCGGCAACCAGCCCCGGCGCATCCATGTGACCAACCGCAGCCGCCCGCGCCTGGATGCCCTGCGCGAGATCAGCGATGGCCTCAACCCCGGCACGGTGGAGATGGCGTATTACGACAGCCCCAACCCCGGCGACAACGACCGGGTGCTGGCGGCCATGCCCGAGGGCTCGCTGATTGTCAACGCCACCGGCCTGGGCAAGGACAGGCCGGGCTCGCCCATCGGCGACGAGGTGCTGTTCCCCAGGCACGCCATGGTGTGGGAGATCAACTACCGCGGCGAGCTGGATTTTATGCACCAGGCCCTGCGCCAGCAGGAAAAGCAGCAGCTCAAGGTATATGACGGCTGGATGTATTTCATCTACGGCTGGACGCAGGTGATCGCCGACGTCATCCACCAGCCCATCCGGGGCGAGCTGCTCTACCGCCTCAGCGACATCGCGTCAGGTAAGTAAGGAGGAATTTTGTAATGAAGGATTTTAACCCCAGCAACGTGCCCATGGATTTTGACAAGGGCTTTGTGATTGACTTTGACCTGCACACCGGCATGTCCGCCATGAAGGATACGGGCAAGCGCCACCTCAGCCAGATGAAAGGCATGTACCACGACGACGCGGCCTTTGACAAGGCCGTCGCCCAGGGCGACCCGATGGTGTATGAGTTCCACGGCCTGCCCGTGCCCGAGACCGCGGGCGACCTGGCCTTTGGGTGCAGCATCGTGTACCCCGGCAAGGTGGGTGACGAATATTACATGACCAAGGGGCACTTCCACACCATCATGGATACGGCCGAGGTGTACTACTGCCTGCGGGGCAAGGGCTACATGCTGATGGAAAACCCCGAGGGCGACTGGCGCGCCCTGGCGCTGGAGGCCGGCAAGGCCGTGTATGTGCCCAAGCGCTATGCCCACCGCAGCATCAACGTGGGCAGCGATGAGCCGCTGATCACGTTCTTCGTGTTCCGCGCGGATGCCGGGCACGACTACGGCACCATCGAACAGAAGGGCTACCGCAAGCTGCTGGTAGAGCGCGACGGCCAGCCCGCCATCATCGACAACCCGAAATGGAAGTGAGCGCATGAAAATCCTGGTGACCCCCACCTCCTTTGAAAAGCCGGAGAACGCGCAGGCGCGCGCTTTGCTGGAGGAGTTTGCCGACGAGATTGTATACAACGACCTGCGCATCCCCCTGCAGGGGGATGAGCTGCTCAGCCGCCTGCAGGGCGTGGATGGCTATGTGGCCGGGCTTGACTACATCACCGCCGAGGTGGTGGAGCGCATGCCCGACACCCTCAAGGTCATCTCCCGCTACGGCGCGGGCGTGGACCGGGTGGACCTGGCCGCCTGCAAGCGGCGGGGCATCACCGTCACCAATACGCCGGGGGCCAACGCCACCGCGGTGTGCGAGCTGGCCTTCGGCCTGATGCTGGCGGCGGCCCGCAACATCCCGGCGCTGCACGCGGCGGTGGAAAAGGGCGAGTGGCCGCGCAGCGACGGCATGGAGCTGGCCGGCAAGACGCTGGGCATCGTGGGCCTGGGCGCCATCGGCAAAAAGCTGGCCCTGCGCGCCCTGGCCTTTGAGATGCAGGTGCTGGCCTACGACCCCTACCTGGACCAGAACTTTGCGGCACAGCACGGCATCCGGGCGATGGCGCTGGATGAGCTGCTGCAGGCCAGCGACGTGATCTCGCTGCATGTGCCGCTCAACGAGCAGACGCGCCACATGATCAACGCCCAGCGCATCCAGGCCATGCGGGACGGGGCCATCATCATCAACACCGCCCGCGGCGGGCTGATTGATGAGGAGGCGGCGGCCCAGGCCATCCGGTCGGGCAAGCTGCGCGGGCTGGGGCTGGACGCTTTTGAGCAGGAGCCGTTGAAGGATTCGCCGCTCATCGGCCTCCCCCATGTGGTGTTTACCCCCCACACCGGGGCGCATACGGCCGAGGCCGTGCAAAAGATGGGCCTAATGGCGGCGGAAAACGCCATCGCCGTGCTCAGGGGCGAAAACTGCCCCTACACCATCGGCTGACAGGAAAGGAAGGACAGATGGACAAGCTGGAGGTACTAAAAAGGCTGACCGACTGCGGCGTGATCGCCGTCGTGCGCGCGGATAACAAGGACCAGGCCATGAAGATCGTGGATGCCTGCATCAAGGCCGGCATCGTGGGCATCGAGATGACCTTCACCGTGCCGGGTGCGGCCGATATCATCAAGGAGCTGGCGGCCGCCTACAAGCCGGAGGACATTTTGATCGGCGCCGGCACCGTGATGGACCCGGAGACCGCCCGCGTGGCTATATTGGCGGGCGCGCACTTTGTGGTCAGCCCCTGCCTGAACGCGGAGACCACCAAGCTGTGCCTGCGCTATCAGGTGGCCAGCATGGCCGGCGCCATGACGGTCAAGGAGGCGGTGGAGTGCATGGAGGCCGGGGCCGATATCATCAAGATTTTCCCCGGCAACCTGTTTGGCCCGGCCATCATCAAGGCCATCCACGGCCCGCTGCCCCACGCCAAGATGATGCCCACCGGCGGCGTATCCGCCGAGAATGCGGGCGAGTGGATCAAGGCGGGCGCGGTGGCGGTGGGCGCGGGCGGCGACCTGACCCGCGGCGCCAAGACCGGCGACTATGATTCCATCGTGGCGGTGGGCCGCAAGATGATCGAAGAGGTCAAAAAGGCCAGGCAGAAATAGCAGCAAGGGGCGCAAGGGCATCCCGGGAGGGCATCATGAAGTACATCCTATCCCACGACCTGGGCACCTCGGGCAACAAGGCCTCGGTGTTTGACCAGGACGGCGCGCTGGTGGACAGCGAGGTGCACAGCTACGGCGCCAGGTATTTCAACGAGACCTGGGTGGAGCAGGAGCCGGGCGACTGGTGGGACGCGGTATGCGTCTCCACGCAGAAGCTGATCAGGCGCAGCGGCATCGATGCCGCCGACATCGCCGTGGTCAGCTTCAGCGGCCAGATGCTGGGCTGCCTGTGCGTGGACCGCAAAGGCAACCCGCTGCGCAACTCCATCATCTGGGCCGATCACCGCGCCCAGGCGCAGACCGACGCCCTGCTTGAAAAGATGCCCATGGCCGAGCAGTACCAGATCACCGGCCACCGGGGCGCGGCCTCCTACGGCCTGCAAAAGCTGATGTGGGTGCGGGACAACCAGCCCGACATCTACAAAAATACCCACAAGGCGCTCAACGCCAAGGACTACATCCTCTTCAAGCTGACGGGCGTGTTCATGACCGAGCCGACGGACGCCAGCAGTTTTGGCTGCATGGACCTGCGCACCAACCGCTGGTCGGACAAAATTGTGCAGGCGTCGGGCGTGGACGAGAGCAAGCTGCCCGACATCATGCCCTCCACCCATGTGGCAGGCTATGTAACCAAGGAGGCGGCGCGGGCCACCGGCCTGAAGGCTGACACCCCGGTGGTGCTGGGCGGGGGCGACGGCGTGTGCGCCAACGTGGGCGCGGGCTCGGTCAAGCCCGGCAAGACCTACTGCTCGCTGGGCAGCTCCTCCTGGGTGGCTACCACCAGCGAACAGCCCGTGCTGGATAAGCACATGCGCACCATGTGCTGGCCCCACATCGTGCCCGGCTACTACTCGCCCAACGGCACCATGCAGACCGGGGGCGGGGCATACAGCTGGCTCAAGACCAATGTGTGCAAGTGGGAGACCGAGCAGGCGGCCCATCAGGGCATCAGCCCCTACCAATTGATCAATCAGGAGATCGAGGGCAGCCCCCCCGGCGCCAACGGCGTGCTGTTTTTGCCCTACCTGCTGGGCGAACGTGCCCCGCGGTGGGATCCCCTGGCCCGGGCGTCCTTTTTGGGCGTCAAGATGGAGAACACGCGCGGCGACCTGCTGCGCAGCGTGCTGGAAGGCATCACCATGAACCTGGCGCTGATTTTGCGCATCCTGCAGCAGCACACCCCCATCGGCGAGGTGCTGGTCATCGGCGGCGGGGCCAAGGGCGCGGTGTGGAGCCAGATCATCGCCGACATCTTCGGCGTGCCCGCCCAGGTGCCCCGCGTGCTGGAGGAGGCCACCTCCATGGGCGCGGCCATCACGGGCGGCGTGGGCGTGGGGCTGTTTAAGGACTTTGGCATCGTGGATCAAATGATCCAGATCGTGCAGACCTATCCGCCCCGGCCGGAAACCCGGCCGGTGTACGACCGCTCCATGCGGCTGTTTGACCAGGCATACCACGCGCTGGGTGACCTGCACGCGGCCATGGCAGACAAGGCATAGCCCGCCCGGGCGGCGGAGGATACAGTGCGCGTACTATCACTGGAGACAAGCACCAGCTCGGCCAAGGCCATGGTGTATGACGATGCCCTGGGCGTGGTGGCCACGGCGACCGAGCCCTTTGGCGCGGACATCGCCTCCCCCGGGCAGCAGGACGCGGCGGGCGTGCACGCGGCCATGCTGCGCGTGGGCAAACAGGCGGCCCGGGGGCAGGAGATCGCGGCCATTGGGCTGAGCTCCACCTGGCACGCCATGGGCGTGTGCGATGAAGCGCTTGTGCCCATCACTCCGGTATTTACCTGGGAGTATGCCCAGGCGGCCCCGCTGAGCGCCGCCATGCGGCGGGACGCGGCGCTGACCGAGCGCCTGTACCGCGCCACCGGGTGTATGCCCAATGTGACCTACCCCCGGCAGACGCTGCTGTACCTCAAGGAGCAGGGGCTGTCCCTGGACGGCCGCGGCCTCATCACCCAGGGGGGATACAGCTTTTTGCAGATGACGGGCCGGTATCAGGAGTCGGTCAACGCCCAGTCAGGCAGCGGGCTGATTAGGCTGGCTAATCGGCAATATGACCCCCATGTGCTGGAGCTGCTGGGCATCAAGGCATCCCAATTGGGCGAGCTGACTACCTACCGGGATGCCGCGCCCCTGCTGCCCGGGGCCGCGCAGGCGCTGGGGCTGCTGCCGGGCACCCCGGTGGTGCCCGCGCACTCCGATGGCGCCTGCAACCAGATCGGCTCGGGCTGCGCCTCGCCCCAAAGGATGACGCTGTCGGTGGGCACCAGCGGCGCGCTGCGCATGACCGCGCAGCAGCCGGTGACCGCCCCCGGGCAGGAGACCTGGTGCTACTGCGGGGCGCAGGGCTATATCGCCGGGGCCGCGGTGGCGGGCGCGGGCAACTGTGTCAACTGGTTTCGGGAGGAATTGCTGGGCGGCCACCTGAGCTTTGACGACCTGGAGGGCCCACGGGACGAGCTGCCGGCCCAGGATCCGCCGGTATTTTTGCCCTTTCTGTACGGCGAGCGCTGCCCCGGCTGGCGGGATGACCGCCTGGCCGGCTTTGTGGAGATGGGCGGCGGGCACGGCCCGCGGGACCTGTACCTGGCGCTGCGCATGGGCATTTTGTTCAGCATGCTGCAGTGCTACGGGTCGCTGACGGCTATGGCGGGCCAGCCGCGGGACATCGTGGTGTCGGGCGGCATCCTCAACTCACCCCGCTGGTGCCGCATGCTGGCCGATATCTTGGACCATCCGGTGCAGCTGGCGCGCAACCACGATGCCTCCCTGATCGGGGCGGCGGTGCTGGCGCTGCATGCTGCCGGTGCCTGTGAGGACATCAGCGCCTTCCGCCGCGAGGCCGAGGAGGCCGTGACCATCCAGCCCGACCCCGCGCGCGTGCCCTGGTACCGCGCGCAGTACGCCCGCTACCTGGATTGGTACAACAAGACTTAGGCCGATGCCCAACCGTGATTTATTTCATTGACATATCAACAAAAAGGAGCACATCATGAAAGCCAAACTACTGCCGGTACAAATCAAGGAAACCAACGCCCAGGAGCGGGAAACATTTGAGGCACAGCTGGCGCAACTGGGCCAGATGTACGCCAATGAGGCCGAGTTCCTGCCCGTTCAGACACTGGATGCCCTGGACACGACAGGGGCCGATGCCCTGCTGTTTCCGCAGTTAGTGGGCGCGGTGTTCTCCCACGAGCAGGACCTGGCCGGCCTCAAGGTGCCCCTGTTGGTGCTGACCAGCGGCTTTGGCACGGTGGAGATGTGGGACTGGGAGATCGTGGCCTACCTGCGCGAGCGGCTGGGCCTGCAGGTGCTCTCCCCCTACAATGAGGAGATGGCCCGCGTCATTCTGCGGGCGCTGGCGGCCAAGCGGGACATGCGGGCGGGCGCCAAGTTCCTGACGTTTCAGGATACGCCGGGCGACGGCATGCAGGCCAATATCTTCAAGCGCTTCTACTGGTGGGAGAAGGAAGCCACCCAGCAGATCGAGCAGGCCTTTGGGCTGAAGTTGGTCTACCGCAGCTGGAAGGAGGTCAACGAGGCCGCCCAGCGCATCCCCGACGACCAGGCCGAGGCCCTCTGGCGGCAGCGCGAGGTGCCCACCGAAGGCCTGCCCCTCAAGGATATTCTGCTGGCTGTCAAGCTCTATATGGCGGTGCGCCAGGTGATGGATGAGGTGGGCGGCGTGGTCGGCGTGGGCAGCAACTGCCTCAACGAGTCCTTCCACTCCCTGACAACGCCCTGCCTGGCCTGGGACTGGATGTTTGAGTACGACCACATCATCTGGGCGTGCGAAGGCGATACGCTCACCCTCATCAGCAAGTACCTGTTCTACTCGGCCCTGCGCCGGCCCATGATGATGACCAACATCTATCCCTTCCTGATGGGCATGGCCGCGCTCAAGCATGAGAAGATCGACGAATTCCCCCAGGTGGAGGACCCGGACCGCCACGCCCTGGGCGTGCACTGCGGCTACTTCGGCCTGGCGCCCCGCTCCTTCTGCACGCACTGGACGCTGCGCCCCAAGGTGCTGGAAATCGTCAGCCCCAACGCCGTGGTCATCGACTGCCGCATGAAGGAGGGCCCGGTGACGCTGGCCAAGCTGCACGCGGACATGAAAAAACTGACGGTCATCCGGGCCGCCATTGCGGGCTATGTGCAATATGAAGGGTCGGACTGCCGAAACGGCGCGCTGCTGCGCTACGAACATGACAGCGGGCATGGCGTGATGGAAAGCCTGTCCTCCCACCACCAGATCATCATCCAGGGGGAGGTAGCGCCGCTGCTCAATCAGCTGGCCAAGGTATATGGCTTTGAGGTGGAGCTGCTGTAACGCAGGCGGTTCAGACGGTGGTCAGCTCGATGCTGTCGTTTTGCTCGTGCAGGTAGGTGGATAGCTTGGGGCTGGCGTTCTTGTCGGTGATCAGGCGGTCGATCTCGCTGATGGCGGCAAACTCCACAAAGCTGACGCGGCCAAACTTGGAACTGTCGCACACCACGATGCGCTCGGAAGCGCCGCGGATAAGGGCCTTCTTGATCTCCGCCTGCTGGATGTCGGGCGTGGTGAACCCCTTCTCGATGGAGAAGGCGTTGGCCCCCAGAAACACCTTGTCCACATTGAACGAGGACAGGGACGTGGTGGCGATGGGGCCCACCGTGCAGCCAAAGCCATGGCGCAAAATGCCGCCGATGAGCACCACGGTGATCTGCGGGTTGCGCTCCAGGTATACGGCGATGTGCACGTCGTTGGTCAGCACCGTCAGGGATTTATGGTGGAACAGGCACTTGGCCAGCTCCATCATGGTGGTGCCGGAATCCAGCGCGATGGTGTCGTTTTCCTCGATCAGCGTAGCGGCATGCGCCGCCAGGCGCTGCTTGACCGCCCGATTGGCGATGGTCTTGGCGTGGGTGTTGGGCTCAAAGGCGGTTTTCTCCAGCGGGATGGCGCCGCCGTGGGTGCGCTTGAGGCGGCCGGCGGCCTCCAGGTCGCGCAGGTCGTTGCGGATGGTGGCCGGGGAGACGGAAAACTGTTCACACAGCTCCGCCACATGCAGCTTGGTCTTCTCGTGCAGGAGCTGGAGAATCTGTACGTGGCGTTCCTCCGCGAACAATGTGCGGGCAGCGGAGTTTTCCTTTTGATCTGGCATCACTTTGCACCATCCTGTATGTAATATGTTCTGATTATACTGCCATTGACGGGACATGGCAAGGGAATTGGCGCTTTTCTATGCAATATGCATATTATTTGTCCGGGACGAGGGCCCGGTGACGGAAAGGGACAGACATGAAGAGGGACAAGGCCTACCTGATCGGCGTGGATATCGGCACCCAGGGCACCAAGGCGGCTGTGTTTGACGAGGGCATGCGCATGCTGGGGACGGGGTTTCGGCCCTCCAACCTCATATCGCCCGAGCCCGGCGTCGTGTGGCAGGAGCCGCTGGAGATGCTGGAGGAGTGCTGCCAGGCCATCCGGGAGGCCGTGGAGCAGTCGGGCATCGACCCAACGCTGGTAGCAGCCGTTGGCCTGGACGGCCAGATGGCCGGCATCATGGGCATCGACCGGGACGGCGAGGCTTCCACCTGCTACGACTCGTGGCTGGACATGCGCTGCCGCCCGCAGATGGAGCACATGAACCGCACCGCCGGCAAGCGCATCATCGAGCTGTCCGGCGGGCCGGCCACCTTTGTGCATGGCCCCAAGATCCTCTGGTGGAAGGAGAACCACCCCGAGGCCTACCGCAACACGGCCCGGTTTGTGCTGCCCCATGCCTACATTGTGGGGCGCCTGTGCGGGCTGGACGCGCAGCAGGCGTACTTTGACTACACGCACCTGCACTTCTCCTGCCTGGCCGACAACGCCAACAAGGCCTGGTCGCAGGAGCTGCTGGACACCTTTGGGGTGGACCGGGACAAGATGCCGCGCATCGTGTCCCCCTTTGAGGTGGTGGGCCATTTGCAGCCGGCGTTTGCCCAGCGCTGCGGCCTGCCGGCGGGCATCCCCATGGTGGCAGGCTGCGGCGATACAGCGGCCAGCACCTTTGGCTCGGGCATGTTTGAGGCGGGCATGATGCTGGATATCGCGGGCACGGCCTCGGTGCTGTGCAGCGTGGTAGACCGCTATGTGCCCGACACCCGCTATGAAACCATGGCCATGATGCGCAGCCCGGTGGACGGCTTGTTTTTGCCGCTGGCCTACATCAACGGCGGCGGCATGTGCATCCGGTGGTTCCGCAACACGCTGACGGGCGAACCCATGGCGGACTACGACACCCTGCAGGCCGAGGCCGCCCGGCTGCCCTGCGGCAGCGAGGGCCTGATCTTCATCCCGCACTTCTCGGGCCGCGTGCTGCCCAACGACCCCTACCTCAAGGGCAGCTACCTGGGCCTGGACTTCAAGCACACCCGCGGGCACCTCTACCGCGCGGTGCTGGAGGGCATCGCCTACGAGTACAGCTACTACCGCTCCGTGCTCAAGCAGCTGCACCCCGCCATGGCCTTTGACCGGCTGCTCAGCGTGGGCGGCGGTGCCAACTCCGCCCTGTTCAGCCAGATCAAGGCCGATGTGTTGGGGGTGGAGGTATCCACCCTGCAGTTGGGGGAGACCGCCCTCATCGGCAGCGCGGTGATCGCCGGCATGGGGACAGGCGTGCTGAGCGACTACGCCGGGCCCATCCGGCAGGCCATCCAGCCCGGGGACACCTTCCGCCGGGATGCAGCCGCCCACGACCGCTATGCCCCCTATGTGGAGGCCTATCTGACGGCCATGGACACCCTGTCCGGCCTGTACAGGCGCCTGCCCGCGCTGGGCAAGGCGTAGAATCGCTTGTTATCAATTTGTATCGAAAGGCGAGGCTTTGCATGGTTCTGTTTTCGCCGCGTGCGCCTGCCCTGATGTCGCAAATGCGAAAGAATCAAAGGGATATAAGGGATTGGGCGATGTGTGAACAAACGATAAATGAAGGCGCCGTGTTAGCGTTTTATGTGATTTGATGATTGACAATTGTATGAGGCAATGCTATACTGCCAGCAAGAAGTCATAGGCGCAAAGAACAATGGTTCCAAACAATGGGGTTCCCTTTTCAGCACCGGATGGTGCGTTGCGTCTTTCCCTGTGACAACAGAACACACCCAATAAAGAGGAGGATCTGTCATGAAGAAACTGGTAGCTCTTGCCCTGGCGGTCATGATGATGCTGTCTGCCGTGGCCGTGATGGCTGAGGTGGACTACGCCAACCTCAAGGAATTCAAGATCGACCCCGCGCAGATTCCGCAGGAGAAGAAGGACACCACCCTGTACCTGGGCGTCTCCATCCGCGGGCTGGAGAACCCCTACATCGCCACCATCAAGGTCGGCATGGAAATGTTCGGCAAGTACCTGGACAGCATCGGCCAGAAGCATGAGATGCAGGTGCTGGACTCCCAGGGCGACAACGACCGCGAGGTCGACAACATGCGCCAGTTCGCCGCCAAGGCCGGCGGCAATGCTATCGCCTACTCCGACCCCAATGAAAACTCCATCGCCTACTCCCTGGCGGAAGCCATGGCCGAGTCCGGCGCCTACCTCGGCACGGCCTGGAACAAGCCCGACGACGTGGGCCCCGCCGACCTGACCCCCAACTGGGTCATGCACACCTCCCCCGACAACGTGCTCAACGGCTATACTATTGCTGTCGAGCTCTTCAAGGGCATGGGCGGCAAGGGCAACATCCTCGTGCTGCAGGGCATGCTGGGCAACTCAGCGGCCATCAACCGCTACGCTGGCCTGCAAAAAGCGCTGGCTGAGTATCCCGACATCAAGGTTCTTGAAGACGATACCGCCAACTGGCAAACATCTGAAGCCCTGACGCTGGTAGAAACCTGGCTGAGCAAGCACGCCGACGTGGGCGGCATCTGGTGCGCCAATGACAGCATGGGCACCGGCGCTCTGCAGGCCCTGGATGCCAAGGGGCTCAAGGGCAAGGTAGGCGTGGTTGGCGTTGACGCCAACACCGACTTTGTGGAAGCCATCCGCGATGGCTTTGCCACCGCCACCATGTCTTCCAATGGATACCTGCAGGGCGGCTATACGCTGGCCGTGTGCTACGCTGTATGGACTGGCTTGCTGGATGTGGCCAAATTCCCGCCGGAGTACCGCGAGTTTGCCACCCCCGCGCTGCTGGTCAACAAGGATAACGCTGCGGAATATCTGTCCGCAGTGCCCGAGTTTGACTTCTCCACCCCGTTCTTCATGAAGGCGGACTAATTACCCCATTCCATGTCATCATCCACGCGGGACGGGAGGATTCCCGTCCCGCGTTGGTTGCCACAGCGCCTGCGGGCTGAGAAGGCCCCTTGCGGAAGGAGAGCTTGTGATGGACCACAGAGTGGACCGCAGCGCGGTCACCATAGCCGACGAATTTGCGGAAAAGATCAGGCAGAGCAACCGGAAGGATAGAATTATCCGTACGGCGCCCCTGATCGTTCTGGCTGTTCTGATCGTCTTCTTTTCGCTGACGGCCGGGCGGGGCTTTGCCTCCGCGTCCAACCTGCAGGCCATCCTCAACCAGCTGGCTATCCCGCTGATCGTGGCTTTCGGCCTCACCTTTGTCATCCTCATCGGCTCCATCGACCTGTCCATCAACGGCACCGTGGGCATGGCGGGATCTGTCTTTGCCTGCATGGTGCTCAACAGCGAATACCCGGGCTTGAACATGGGGCTGTGGGGGGCGCTGCTGGCCATTCTGGCCAGCGTAGTGGCTGGCTTCTTAGTGGGCATCATCTACGTCAAGCTGCGCATCCCTTCTTTCATGGTGTCCTTTGCGTTTCTCTACATCTGCCGCGGCATCGGCATGCTGTCCTACCAGGGGCATCCGCCCACCATCCGCGATCCGCTCTTTTTGTCACTGGCCAAGGCCTCCTTTTTAGGCATCCCCTTTATCACCTGGGTGGCCATCATTTTGTTTGGTGTTTGTTATTTTATTCAGGAGTACACAGCCTTTGGCCGGCACATCTATGCAGTAGGCACCAACGAGAGCATCCCCCGCTCGGTAGGCGTTAACGTGGGCCGGGTCAAGGTAATGGTGTTCACGCTGGGCGGGCTGCTGTTCGGCATTGCCGGCGTGGTGGGGGCCATCCGCCTGGGGCAGGGCCAGGTGGGCATCGGCGAGGGGCTGATGTTCCCGGCGCAGGCCGCGGTGGTGGTGGGCGGAACATCCCTGGCCGGCGGCAAGGGCGGCGTGCTCAACACCGTGGTGGGCGTGCTGATCATGACCGTGCTGTCAAACGGCCTGGTGCTGCTCAGCGTCAACCCCTACATCCGCACCGGCATAGAGGGCGTCATCATTTTGGTTGCCGTGGCGCTGACCATTCAGCGCAGCCGCCAGGCGATCAGCAAGTGAGGAGGCATCAATGACCACCGAGCGCAAACCCTTCTTTTCCGCCAGGGACATCACCAAGTCCTTCTCCGGCACGCAGGCCCTCAAGGGGGTGGACCTGGAGGTCTATCCCGGTGAGATCGTGGGCCTGGTGGGGGAAAACGGCGCGGGCAAATCCACGCTGCTCAAGATCATCATCGGCGCCCAGCCGCCCACCTCGGGGCAGATGACCCTCCACGGGCAGTCCTATCAGCCGCAGACGCCCATGGATGCCAATGCCAATGGTATCGGTATGGTGTTTCAGGAGCAGTCGCTCATCGTCAACCTTAACGTGGCGCAGAACATATTCTTCGGCCACGAGAAGGAGTTTCGCGAGCACGGCTTCATCAACTGGGGCAAGATGAACAAGGCCGCCGCCGAGGTGCTGGCCCATATCGATGTGACCGACATCAACCCCCGCAAGAAGGTGGCCGACCTCAACTTTGCCACCCGCCAGATGATCGAGATCGCCAAGGTGATGAACGTCACCAACGCCCAGCAGGGCAAAAACTGCCTCATTTTGCTGGACGAACCCACCTCCATCCTCAACGAGGGCGAGGTGCAGAACCTCTTTAAGCAAATGCGCCGGATCGCCGCCCAGGGGCACGCGGTGGTGTTTGTGTCCCACCGCCTGGACGAGGTGCTGGAGATCACCGACCGCATCTACGTATACAAGGACGGCACCAGCGTGGGCACCCTCAACACCGCGGAGGCCACCGAGGCCAAGCTGTATGAGATGATGGTGGGCCGCCCCACCACCACCGAGTACTACCACCTCAACCAGCAGACCAAGCCTGAGGAGCAGGTGGAGCTGGAGGTGCGCGACCTGGGCTTGCACGGCGTCTTTAAGCACGTTAACTTCAAACTGCACAAGGGCGAGGTGCTGGGCATGTGCGGCGTGATCGGCTCCGGCAAGGAGGAGATCTGCGCCGTGCTCAGCGGCGATGAGCTGCCCACCTCCGGCCAGGTATTCCTGCGCGGCCGGGAGGTGCGCTTCAACTCCCCCAAGGAGGCGCTGGAGCAGGGGGTGCTGATGATCCCCAAGGAGCGCCTGTACGAGGGCGTGGTGATGATGCTGTCGGTGGAGGACAACATCGCCATGTCCAACAACAAGCAGATCGCAAAGGGCATGCTGTGCTCGCCCAAGGCCGTTGCCCGGCAGGCCGACCACTGGATTGACCGCCTGCGCATCAAGACCAGCGGCCGCAAGGAGCTGCTGATGCAGCTGTCCGGCGGCAACCAGCAAAAGGTGGTCTTTTCCCGCGCGCTGGCCAGCAATGTGGATGTGCTGATCCTCAACCACCCCACGCGCGGCGTGGATGTGGGCGCCAAGGAGGAGATCTACCTGCTGATCCGCGAGATGGTCAGCCAGGGCAAGTCCGTGCTGCTGCTGGGCGATACGCTGGACGAGTGCATTGGCCTGAGCAACCGCATCCTCGTCATGAAGGACGGCGAGATGACCGGCGAGTTTGACGCGTCGGTGGAGGCCAAGCCCAGCCAGGTTGACGTGGTCAGCCTGATGATGTGAGGAGGGCGAGACAGTGAGCAATACGGCCAAACCGTTGGCGGGCGCCGGCAAAAAGGTCAGGCTGCGCGGCCACCTGACGCAGTACCTGAGCTTTTCAGCGATCGTGCTGCTGCTGCTGGGGCTGTCCCTCACGCAGCAGAACTTCCTGGGCAAGATGAACATGTCCAACCTCTTTCGCGATACGGCGCCGCTGATGATCATGGCCGCGGGCATGACCTCAGTGCTGCTGTTAGGCTCCATCGACCTGTCCACCGGGGCCATGTGCTCGGTGTCCAATGTGCTGTTCGTGCGGTTTTTAAGCGAGGTGGGCGTCAACATGCCCATCGGCCTGGCCACCCTCAGCGCCTTTGCGCTGTCGCTGGGCTTTGGCGTGGTGGCGGGCTTCCTGATGGGCTATGTGCATGTAAAGCTCAAGGTGCCCTCCTTCATCGCCTCGCTGGGCTTCATGTCCGTGTGGCAGTCGGCCGCGCTGCTGATCTCCGAGCGCTCCTCCCCGGTGCCCAAGGCGGTGTGGGGCGCCATCGACTGGTACAAGGTATCCTTTGGCGTGGTGGGCCTGCCGCTGATCATCGCGCTGGTGCTGGTGGTGCTGGTGTTTGTATTCCAGGCGCGCACCACCATCGGCAAGAACATCTACGCCATCGGCGGCAACGAGCGCGCCGCCCGCATCGCCGGCGTGCCGGTGGACAGCACCAAGATCACGGTGTTTGTGCTGAACGGCTTTTGCGCGGCGCTGGGCGGCATCTTTCTGGCGGCCAAGCTGCGCAGCGGCGCGCCCACCATCGGCGACGCGTTTACCCTGATGGTCATCGCCTCCTGCGTGCTGGGCGGCACGGCGCTGTCGGGCGGGCGCGGCAGCGTGCTGGGCACCATCATCGGCGTGTTCACGGTGGCGCTGATCAACAACGGCATGAACTTCATCGGCGTCAGCGCCTACTGGCAGAATGTGGTCTTTGGCCTGTTCGTGCTGGGCGCGATTGCCATCTCGGTGGATCGCTCGGTGCGCGACCTGGCGATCAAGTAGGCTGAAACCCGTCCGCGGCCCTGCCTTAAAGGGCGGTCGCGGGCGATCAGGAATATCATCATAGCTTGAGGAGGAACAAGGCATGTATTTGGAAGAACTGTTTGGCTTAAAGGGCAAGGTGGCGCTGGTCACGGGCGGCGGCCAGGGCATCGGCCAGGTGGTGGCGCTGGGGCTGGCCAAGGTAGGCGCCAAGGTCGTCATCATGAACCGCACCAACGTGGAAGACACCGTGCGCATGATTGAGCAGGAGGGCGGCACCGCCCTGGGCGTCAAGGGCGACGTGACCAACGAGGCCGAAGTGGACGCCGTGATCGCCAAGGTGTTTGAGGCCTATGGCCGCCTGGACATCGTGTTCAACAACGCGGGCATCTGCATGCACCAGAGCACCAGGGAGATGACGCCGGCTGATTTCCGCCGCGTGATCGACGTCAACCTGACGGGCATCTACATCGTCTCCCGCGCGGCGGGCCACGCCATGATCGACCGGGGCATCCGGGGCAGCATCATCAACATGGCCTCCATGTCGGGCTCCATCGTCAACATCCCGCAGTGGCAGTGCAGCTACAATGCCTCCAAGGCGGGCGTCATCCACCTGACCAAGTCCCTGGCCATGGAGTGGGTGGACCACGGCATCCGCGTCAACTCCATCAGCCCCGGCTATATCGCCACCCCCATGTCCACCGAGAACCCGCCCGAGCTCAACGAGGCGTTCATCAAGCTGATCCCCATGCACCGCATGGGCGAGCCGGAGGAGCTGATCCCCACCATCCTGAGCCTGGCGACGGACAAGTCCGGCTACACCACCGGCAGCGATTTCATCGTGGACGGCGGCTATACCTGCCTGTGACCCACAGACACTGAAGGAGGAATCCCATGTTACAGCAAGTAATGACAGCGCCGGGCGTCATCGAAATCAGGGAGGTGCCGGTGCCCGAGATCGGGGCAGACCAGGCCCTCATCCGCATCGAGAAGGTCGGCATCTGCGGGTCGGACGTGCATGTATATCACGGCCAGCACCCCTTTACCAAGTATCCCGTCACCCAGGGGCACGAGGTGTCCGGCGTGGTGGACAAGGTGGGCAGCAATGTGCGTGACCTGCGCCCCGGGCAAAAGGTCACCATCGAGCCGCAGGTGGTCTGCGGCCAGTGCCACCCCTGCCGCCACGGCAAGTACAACCTGTGCGAGCAGCTGCGGGTGATGGGCTTCCAGGCGCCGGGCACCGCCGCCCACTTCTTCGCGGTGGACGCGGCCAAGGTGACCCCGCTGCCGGACAGCTTTTCCCTGGAGGATGGCGCCATGATCGAGCCCCTGGCCGTGGCCGTGCACGCGGTCAAGCAGGCGGGGGATGTGAAAGGCAAGGACGTGGTGGTCATCGGCGCCGGCCCCATCGGCAACCTGGTGGCCCAGACGGCCAAGGGCATGGGCGCCCGCAAGGTGATGATCACCGACGTGAGCGACTTCCGCCTTGATATCGCCCGCGAGTGCGGCATTGAGGAGTGCGTCAACACCACCAAGGAGGCCTTTGGCGATGCCATGGTGCGCGTGTTCGGCCCGGACAAGGCCGACCTGATCTACGACTGCGCGGGCAACAACACCACCATGGGCGAGGCCATTGCCCACGCGCGCAAGGGCTCCACCATCATTCTGGTGGCGGTGTTTGCCGGCATGGCCAGCATCGACCTGGCCGTGGTCAACGACCATGAGCTGGAGATCAAGAGCTCCATGATGTACCGCCACGAGGACTACCTGGAGGCCATCCGCCTGGTGGAGCAAAACCGCATCAACCTGCGCGCCCTGGTGAGCAAGCGCTTCCCCTTCCGCCAGTATCAGGACGCCTACCGCCATATCGACGAGCACCGCGAGCAGACCATGAAGGTACTCATCAACGTGCAGGAGTAGCCTATGGCCATCAAGCAAATGATCAACGGCCTGCAGCACCTGGGGCTGCCCACCAACGACATCGAAAAAACCATCGCCTTCTACGAGAGCCTGGGCTTTGACATCGCCCTGCGCACGGTCAACGAGCCGGTGAACGAGCAGGTGGCCTTTCTGCGGCTGGGCAACGTGACCATCGAAACCTACGAAAACCGCGCCGCCGCCATGCAAAACGGCGCCATCGACCACATCGCCCTGGATGTGAGCGATGTGGATGCCGTGTTTGAGCAGGTGTCCAAGCTGGGCCACACCATGCTGGACGACCGGGTGCAGTTTCTGCCCTTCTGGGAGCGCGGCGTGCGCTTCTTCACCATCCAGGGCCCCAACCATGAGAAGGTGGAGTTCAGCCAGAAACTGTAATCCTGAACTCAATCAAAAATGCTTTGATGAGTTTGTCTTTTTCCGCCCCCGCGTTGCCTTGATCAGTCGGCGTAGCGCCGCTACGCCTCCTTCCTGCGGCTTAGCGGGGACAAAAAAATCCGGCGCCTATCTTCGCGTTTTTTCATTCGTTCAGTATGATGTATTGTACATTGTGAGAAGGCTCCCCGCTGCTGCGGGGAGCCTTCAACGCATCAAAAAACTATGCTATCGCGGCTACGCCTGGTACTGGAATACCGCCTCGCGAATGATCTCGCTGACGGTGGGATGCGGGAAAACAATCTTCTTGATCTGTGCCAGCGTCAGGCCCGCCTCCATGAAGGTGCTCACCAGCACGATGAACTCGCTGGCGTAGTTGCTCAGCAGGTGAGCGCCCAGAATGCGCTCGGTCTGCGGGTCTACCAGCAGCTTCATGATGCCGCGACCGCCCTCGTTCTCCGCCTGGTACCGGCCCGAAAACTTCATGGGCAGCTGCACCTTGCGGTAGTAAAGTCCCTTGCGGTCGGCCGTGGCTTCCGTCTCGCCCACGGAGGCTATCTCCGGGTTGGTGTACAGCACGGCAGGGATGGCCTCGTAGCGCATGATGTCATCGTGGCCCAATATGTTGTTCACGGCCACCTCGGCCTCGCGGTAGGCGGTGTGGGCCAGCATGCTGCGGCCGTTGACATCGCCCGCGGCGTACACATCGGGCACATTGGTGCGCATGCGGTCATCGGTAATCACGGCGCCCCGCTCCACCTGTACGTTCAGGCTGTCCAGCCCCAGGTCCCGGGTGTTGGCCCGGCGGCCGATGGACAGCAGCACTTTGTCGGCCTCGATCAGCTTGTCTTCGCCCGCCTGCTCATAGCGCACGCCCTGGGGCGTGACGGCGGTCACCCTGGCGTTCAGCTCAAAGCGGATGCCCTTCTTCTCCAGATCGGCCTTGAGCAGGGCCACCAGGTCCTGGTCCGTCTCGCCGGCGATGTGGTCCAGCATCTCCACCACGCTGACCTCGGTGCCGATGGAGTTGAAGTAGCTGGCCAACTCCAGCCCGATCACCCCGCCGCCGATGACGCACAGGCGCCGGGGCTGTTCGGCCAGGTCAAGGATCTCCCGGTTGGTCAGCACAAAGCCGCTGTCCAGCCCCTCCTGTACGCCATCAATGGGCGGCACGGCCGCGGAGGAGCCGGTGGCGATCAGCAGCCTGCTGCCGTGCAGCAGCTCCCCGCCCGCCTGCACGGCGAAGCCCTGCGCATCCTTGCCCTTGACCACGCCGCGGGCCATGAACACTTGCACATTGTTGGCCTTCATCTGCGCCTTGACGCCGGCCACCAGCACCTTGACCACCTTGTCCTTGCGGCGGAGGACGGCCGCGTGGTCGATGGTGAGGCCCTCGGCCTTGACGCCGTACTTGTCCCCGTAGCGCACGCCGTCATACAGCTTGGCGCTGTACAGCAGCGTCTTGGTGGGGATGCAGCCCTCGTTGAGGCAGACGCCGCCCAGCGAACGCTCCTCCACCAGAGCGACGGTCAGCCCCGCGTGCCCGGCGCGCTCGGCAGCCAGGTAGCCGGCGGGGCCGCCGCCCAGAATGATTAGATCAAAAGTCATGTGTTTGCCTCCTCAGCTTGCCAGCAATGTGCTGCCGCACTCACGCGCAGTACACGGATTCATTTTGTCGAACAAGACAATCATACCAATCTTTTGCAGTGCAAGCAATGACTATTCGATCATAGGTTGATGCATAGCTGTTTAAATCATTGAACTATTGAGTTAAGGGAAAATCTTTGAGTTTGTATCCACCCAGATAACCGGACGCACCGCCATATAGGGTGCATCAGCATCACCGCTGTAAATCGTTCCATCAATATCAACAAGGGCAGCAAACCGCTGATAAAAGCCCGGTGAACGCAACCACCACCAAATGTCCGGGTCATTGCTTAGCCCGGTCTCAGCCCCCAGTGCCTTGGCGAAAGTGGTGGAAAGCGTGGTGCGGGATTCATCATCCTTAAAGTATTGTTTTGCCTCCGCAACACTTAGCAAAAACACCTTGTCCTGCGTGTCTTTGCCGCCCAGGGTGTCCCATTCAGGATTGCCTTGTTTTTTGCTGTTGTCCACCTGAGTGGTAAGAATGGCCGCCTGCTGATGCTTGTCAAAGCCATCATTCAGGAAATCCTTGTTCAGCCAGCTGCGGATGCTGCTTTTCTCCCAGGTGATGTCAGCCCATTCATAATAGTATGGGACTGCGTCCAGGCCATAACGGCTGATGAGCAGGCTTTTGCTGCCCTTCACCTCCAGCACCAGCCACTCAATGGGCTCCTTGCCGTTGCCATGATTTTTGTCCGGTTCATAGCTACCAAAGAAGACATAACTACCTATGATAGCAAAGTCTGCCTTGCTGCTCTGTTCACTTTTAGCATGGGCTATTGTTCCCGGACTGAGCAGGATGAGGAGCAGCACCAGGGAGATGGTCAGGGTTCTTTCAATCATTCTTCTCATGGTTGTTTCTCCGTTTGTTTCTTCAAGATT
>Ga0123330_1001277_pt1 | contig 25498 bp, 21 predicted proteins | sample BioC13SIPDNA_2_FD_89704 | JGI IMG/M metagenome (GOLD analysis project Ga0123330, IMG submission 89704) | Anaerobic biogas reactor microbial communites from Washington, USA - Biogas_R2_A C13 SIP DNA | ecosystem: Engineered > Bioreactor > Anaerobic > Unclassified | place: Washington, USA... | reverse complement strand
CGTGCTGGCGCGGCCGGACGGGCGGGGACGAAGTCAGCTCTGCGCCGCCGTGGTGCTGCCGGAGGAACTGGACCGCCACCGCCAGTCGGAGCTTCTGGCCCAGATGGAGGCGCGGGTCCGGGCCGGAGGCGTCGAAGGCCTGAGCGAACACGCCCGGCCGCACCAACTGATCGCCCTCTCGGGACCGATGCTGCCGCGTGATCCGGACGGCCGGCCCAACCGCCAGCAATTGCTGGACGTCATCAACGGCTTTGCCGCGGGGCGAGGCCTGGCCGCCTCGTAAAGACCCGCCGGCGGCTCAGGCGATCGCCAGCGTCACGATCTTCCGCGACTCGATCTCAAGCGTGATGGCCTTCCCATTCCGCGCCGGGCCCTCATCCAGAACCGTCTCATCGAGCCTTGCGAACCGGACCTGCTCGAACGGGAAGTTGAGGGTCAGGACCACCTTCTGCGTTTCGCCGGTGTAGTTTGTCAGCCGCAGAACGGTGGATTGACCGTCTTCGGCGGGTTTGAGGGCGTCGATCATCACGCCCTGGGCGTCGAGCGACAGCAACGACATCGATCCATCGCCGGCGGCCAGCGAGGGCAGCGGCGTGAACGTCTTGAGGCCGGCCAGGAACTGCTGCGAAAACTCCAGGACGCGGGCCGCCGGCCACGACGCGGCGTGCGGATAGACGGCCAGATCGAACTCGTAACGGCCGAAACACTGGGCTTCGGGAGTCGCCAGGACCGGACCGGCGTGCTCGCCACGGGTCAGGAAGTGACCGCGGCTGAGGCGTCCGACGCACCGCAGCAGCGTGATCGCGATCGCCCGCGCGGCGTCGCGGGTGACTTCGAACTCGGGCAGGCCGCGGGCGAACACGGCCAGGCCGTTTCGCTCATCGGCCATGTCCACAAAGCCGTGATGCGGATACTGCTCCGGCTGATCCTCCGTCCAGACCTTCGGATCGACCGGCTCGACCATCACAGGCAGCGAGTCGACGTCGAACTGCTGCAGGGCGCTGACCCGCTCAGCGGCCAAGCCCGTCGGGAACATCGCGCGGAGACGATGGTCGCGGGCCTGGTTGTCCACGGTCACCTTCACGCGGATGAATCTGGCCGCCTTGCCCAGTGTGACCTCGGCGCGGATGGGCAGTTCGACCCGCCGCGCGGCGCGATCGGCGAAGAACTCGCCGTTGCGGTCGCGCAGCTCGAGCCCCTCACGGTCGATCGCCGCCTCGGCGGGGATGCTCAGGACATACTCGATCCCCAGCGTGGCCGCGCCGGGCCCGTCATGCAGGACGCTGATCTGGGCCGGTCCGCCGAGGGTGGTGACCACCTGGTCCTTCATCGGCGGGCTGTAGTTGTACTCGTCGCCCACGTCGCCGCCGTCCTCGAAGTACAGCAGATTCTGGAACGTCTTGCCCGAGGCCTTGTCGGTGACGGTCAGCGTCCCGTTCGGCTCGACCCGCACCGTCAGGTGCTCGTTTTCCATCGTCCGCTGATCGGTCAGCAACGAGACCGTCCGGGCCGGATGGGCGTTGAGCGGCATGACTCGGAACTGGCGATAGCCCATCGCCGGCAGGTCGTCGGCCCAGAATCGCACGCGGGCCTTGACCGCGTTGCGGAAGGGCGCGCACTCGCGGACGTTGGGATAATACTCGAGGCCGTCGGTGACGCCGACCAGTTCGGCGGCGATCGACGTGCCGTCCTGGGCGGCCAGGCGCACGCTGCGGATCGTCTTTTGCGGATCGAAACGCGCGCCGTCGGCGTATTCGATCGGCTCCCACTCGGTCTTGACCAGCGGGATATCGGCCTCAACCAGATCGGAAACCGCGAACGGCATCGGATTGAACACGGCGATGCGATAGTCCTTCCGCTCGGACGCCTCGCCGCAGGTCAGCTTGTGGAACACACGCCGGCAGACGCTGTCGCTGATGTCGCGGCACCACTGGAACCGCGTCATCATCTGCTGGTGGACGCGGTCGATGCTGCAGCCGCCGATCGAGTCGTGCGGCTGATTGCGCAGGAGCCACATCCACGCGTTGTCCAGGAAGCCGCGGCGGTCGCCGCCGAACATCAGCCGGTCGATCGCCGCCATCGGCTCGGCCCATCGCGCCATCTCGATCTCGCAGTCGGCGTTGGCCTGTTTGAGATAGATACGGGCGGATAGAATACCGTTGAGCACGACGGCGCCGGTCTTCTCGTGGCGTTTGGTGTCGCGGAGCATGCCATCGAACGTGGGCCACTCGGAGCACTGACGCTCGCGCAGCAGATCGATGTAGTCCTCGAAACTGCCGTGCCGGAACTCCATGTCGTCGTACTCGCGGTTCAGATCGTCGATGATCTTCACCACGTCCGGGTCGACCGGCGCGTGGTCGACCCCGTGCATCAGCAGACCCAGCCCGCTGCGGGAATAGGCGCGGTGAAACTCGATCCGCTCGCGAAACAGGTCCAGCTTCTCCCGATACGTCTTCTTGTCGCTGGTGCAGACGTTCCCGTAGCCTTCGACCATGTGACAGCCGAATACCTTCGTCCCGTCGGGACTCCGCCAGAACATCTCCGGCGCCGGCCGTTCCAGGCCCAGACCTCGCCAGAAGACGATGTTATCGACGCCAAAACCAAGCAGAATCTGCGGAATCTGGGCGACGTGGCCGAAGCAGTCGGGCAGGTAGCCGACGTTGGGGAAATGCCCGAGCCTCTCGGCGATCCGCTTGCCGCGAAGCAGGTTGCGCACCAGGGCTTCGCCGCTGACCAGGAACTCATCGGGGAGGATGTACCACGGTCCGACCAGAAGCCGGCGGCTGGAAACGTGTCGGCGAAGCCGCTCGACGGCGTCCGGCTTGATCTCCAGATAATCCTCAGCCACCACCGCCTGACCGTCGAGATTGTACGCGACGAAACGGCTCTCCTGGTCCTCAAGAAGTCCGGCGGCCTCATCGATCAGATCGACCAGCCGCATGCGGAACTCCTGGAAAACGGCGTACCATTCGCGGTCCCAGTGGGCATGCGAGGCGACGATCATCGTGTGTTTGGTCGGCTTGCTCATCAGTTCTCACCTTTCCGGGAAAAAGCAACCCGACAATTATAGCGATCGGAGGTTCCGAAAACAGAGAATTCTTGCGGCAACCGGCCTTCGATGCTATGATTTCGCCCATTCGGAATTCTGGAACAAAGCGATGGAACAGGCGAGTTTTGTACACAACGTAGCCATTATCGTCTCCCTGGTTGTCCTGGAGGGGCTGCTCTCGGCCGACAACGCGCTGGTCCTGGCCATCCTGGTCAGGCACCTCCCCAAATCGCAGCAATCCAAAGCGCTGAAGTACGGGATCTTCGGGGCGTTTTTCTTCCGATTTTGGGGAGTGATCTTCGCGGCGTGGTTGGTGGCCTATTGGCAGTTCAAGGCGGTCGGAGCCGGCTATCTCCTCTACCTGGCATTCAAGCATTTCCTGCGCCGGTCGTCCGACCACGGCGGCGGGCGGGCCGGCTCTGCGACCATGGGATTCTGGAAGACGGTGGCGGTCGTGGAGTTGACCGACATCGCGTTCAGCGTGGACTCCATTGTGGCCGCGGTGGCCATGTCGGACCGTAAGTGGGTAATCTACACCGGTGGGGTCCTGGGCATCATCACGATGCGCTTCGTCGCGGGGGTCTTTCTGCGGATCCTCGAACGGTTCCCGCGGCTGGAAACCGCAGCCTACATGCTGGTCGCGTGGATCGGAATCAAGCTCGGGCTTTCGTGCCTCGACCAGTTGATCACCGGGCACGTCGAGCATGGACCCTACCACATGCCCCCGGTGCTGTTCTGGACCGTGATGGTCGCGATCTTCGTGGGAGGACTCCTATGGCCGGCCCCGCCGACCGCGACGCTGCACCTGGATGAAAGCGGCGGATTGACCAGGGATGAGAAGGGCTCGCGGATGCCTGCGGTGGTTCCTGCCGAGCCAGCCGTGCGGAAAAACTATTGACCAATACGGGGGTGGTCCCGGGCACCCTTCCGACCGCGGCGGTCGGGGCTTCATCGGACGCGCTGCGGTACGCTGATCCGGCTACTTCCCGCCGGCGGCCTTCTTGAACTCGGCGATCTCGGCTGGGCCTTCCACCACGTCGATGGCGATCTTGTACTCCCGGACCTGGCCGGGCCGCAACACGTCGAGCCATCCGCGTTGGCGGTCGACGTTTCGCCCTTCGACGCCGCAGTTGGCCGGCTCGATGCCCATCACGTACTGGCCGTTGGGCCCGAAGTGCTGCCAGTTGACCACGCGCGGGAAATGCTTCTTGAGGAAGGTCAGCTTGACGCCGAACTTGCGTTTCGGATTGAGCACGCCGCAGCAGACGTTGCCCGCCCGGTCGGTGTCCGGGTCGATGTAGACGCACGCCTCGCCGGTCCCGCGATGCTCGTCCAGCGGCTCGGGGACGACGCGGAGATTGCGTTTCTTGAAGTGCGCCGCCGCGTGTTCGCCGATCGGCGTGGTCTTTCCGGCGAAAAGGAACTGGGAACCCGGCTCCAGGAGCGGATAGCCGAAATTCATGTGCAGCAGCCAGGCGTGAGGCGCGTCCAGGTTGCCGCGGTTGATGAAGGTGTCCTCGATGATGATCCGGCTGCGCCCCAGCGGCGAGGTGATCGTGCGGCGAAGCTCCAGATTGGGCTCAAAGAGCTTGGCCTGGCGAACCACGCCGGTGATGCTCATCTCGGTCAGTCCGCGGAGCGGATCGGGCCCGACCACGGACTCCAGCGAGGCTGAGAGGTTCGTATGCCGCCCGTGCAGGCCCAGTTCTTCCGTCCCGTCCTTACACGGAGCGCCGGCCGACGAGGGGCCGCAACTGGCCACCAGACCGCCGAAGAACCCCCAGAGCCAATCGAGCCCGCGGTGCATGGCCATCTCCGGGCGCGGCGCGCCGCTGAGCGAAAGCCACGAGAGCGACATGCCCTTGTAGAACGCCTCGGCGATATCCAACCCACGGTCCACCAAGACCTTGTAGTGCAGACCGGACCCGGTGTTGACCCAGGCGCAGCGGGTGCCGGCGGCGGGACCATCAATCTGGCTGAGTAAATCGATCCCTCCCAGTTGAGCGGGGTTGACGACATAGGCGTGATCCGACGATAATGCCGCGGGAGACTTTTTCGCCATGATTATGCTCCTAACTTTTTGCCACCGGGCTCAGGGCGGTTTATAATTAAAGCGTTTGGATTTTACGGAGCAGTCTTATGCCGGACAAGGAAATTCTGTTGGGGCACAGCCCGGATTCGGACGACGCCTTCATGTTCTACGGGTTGACCAGCGGCAAGGTGCCGAGCGAGGGCTACGTCATCAAGCACCTGCTGTCCGACATCGAGACGCTGAACCAGTACGCCACCAACGGCAAGCTGGACCTGACCGCCATCTCGTTGCACGCCTACGCCTACGTCAAGTCGCATTACGCCCTGATGGCGTGCGGGGCGAGTATGGGGATGGGATACGGTCCGATCATCGTGGCGACCAAGCCGATGACGATTGAGGAACTCGAACGGGCGACCATCGCCGTGCCGGGCACGATGACCACCGCGTTTCTCGTGCTGCGGATGGTGCTGGGGCATTTCGACTACCAGGTGATCCCATTCGACAAGATCCTGTTCCAGGTGGCTGGAGGGTCGGTCGACGCCGGACTGATCATTCACGAGGGCCAGGTGAACTACGGGCAGATGGAGTTGCTTAACGTGCTGGACCTGGGCAAGTGGTGGTCCGACCAGACGGGGCTGCCGCTTCCGCTTGGGGTCAACGCGGTCAAGCGCGATCTGGGTCCGGCGGTGATGAAGGACCTCTCGCGTCTGGTGTTGCGGAGCATCGAGTACGGCATGGAGAACCCGGAGGAGGCCCTGGACTTCGCCCAGGACTACGCGCGCGGGCTGGACCGGCAGCAGCTCGAGACGTTCGTGCGCATGTACGTAAACCAGTGGACGCTCCGGTGCGGGCCGGAAGGAACGAAGGCCATCAACGAGTTGCTCTACCGGGCGGAGACCGAGCGGCTGATCCCGCCGACTCTCCCGGTCGATTTCGTGTGACGCGAAGGATCGCAGCGGCATGAATGACAATGGCGGCGTCAAGTATCCCTCTCCGTTCGAGGAGCCACTGGCCCAGCGTGCGCTTCAGGTGGCGCTGCTGACGATTGTGGCGATGGTGGTGTTTCTCTCGGGCGCCGGGCGCACCGCGTTGACCGATCCGGACGAAGGGCGCTACGCATTGGTCGCCAAACGGATGCTCCTGACCGGCGAGTGGCTGGTCCCGCAGACCGACGGCCCCTACTTCGACAAACCGCCGCTGTACTTCTGGCTGACCGCCGCCTCGTTCAAGCTGTTCGGCGCGACGGACTTCGGGGTCGATTTCGCCGCCCGCCTGGTGCCGGCGGCTGGAGCGGTTTTGGCGGTGTTGGCGACCTACCTGCTGGCCGCGGCGTTGTTTAACCACCTGGTGGCCATGATCTCGGCGGGAACGCTGCTTTCGACCGCGGCCATGATCGGGCTGGGCAAGTTCGTCCGCATGGACGTCTACCTGATCGCGTTCGTGACACTGGCGATGTGGGCGTTTATCAAGGGCTATTCCGATCCGCAGCGCCGCCGGTGGTTCATCCTGATGTATCCGCCGATCGCGTTGGGAGTGCTGACCAAGGGACCGATCGCCCTGCTGATCCCGGCGGCGGTGATTCTCCTGTTCCTGCTGCTCCAGCGGCGGCTTGGCCTGATCTGGCGTCTCAAGATCATCCTGGGCCTGGCCGTGGTCATCGCGATCGCCGGGCCGTGGTTCCTCTACATGGCCCGGGAGTTTCCCGGCGAGCCCGGCCAACCGAATTTCCTGCGTGAATTCTTCTACAGCCAACACGTGGAGCGGTTCAACAGCGACAAGCACGGCCACGCCGACGGTTCGCTGATCGAGTATTTCAGCGGTCTGGCGGTCGGCCTGCTGCCGTGGACGGGGCTGATCGCGGTGGCGGCGGCACGGCGGTTCCGGAGCGCGTGGCGAAGGGACGAGAACGACTGGCGTTCGCAGTTCCTGCTGATCTGGGCGATCTTCGTGGTGGCGTTTTTCGCCTTCAGCCAGACCAAGCTGTGGCACTACGGGTTTCCGGCGATCGTTCCGCTGGCGATCATCGGCGCCCGGTACATGTACGACTACTGGCAGAGCGACTTTCCGGCGCGGCGCCGCGAGACGAGCCTGCAGTGGGCTTACCCGCTGGCCGCGGCGGCGTCCGGGCTGATGGTGGCCCTGCTGATCGCGTTTGCGGGTCTTTCGATCTACGTGCACTTCTGGGCCAACTGGGGCGAGCTGCCGCCGCTGTTCGAGGGGTTCTGGGGGATATACGGGTGGATCATCCGGGCGTTCTACCGGCTGATCGGGGCGGCGGCGCTGGGGTTGGTGCTGCTGTCGCTGCTGCGGGGCCGCCAGTTGGAGCGGGTGGCGTGGGTGGCGGCGGCGGTGACGCTGCTGGTGGCGGTGGACCTCTCGTACAACGAGATTCCCAAGATCGCCGACGTTCACTCGACCCGCCGGCTGACCTCGAGCGTCTACAAGTACAGCCAGCCGGACGACCCGATCCTCATCAGCCCGGAACAGCGATGGTCGCTGCCGTTCTACCTGTCGCCGGTGCGGGAGAAAGACGTGCGGCAGTTGGACCACCTGGGCGAGTTCACCGGCACCTGGTCGGAGTTTCCCGGCCGCATGATGTACCTGGCCAACGACAGCGACGCCTTCAAGCAGATCCCGATCGATACGGAACACCGGATCGCCGTGCTCAACCAGTTCCAGGACGTGCGCTTGATGCTGATCCAGCCGAAGGCGGCGGCGCCGGTGGTCCCGCAACCCGGAGCCCTGCCCGCGATCCCGCCGGTGGACACGAACGTCGGGCTCGAACCGCAAACGCCGCCAACGCCGTAGCCGCGGATCAGGCCGTGCGCTTGATGACGATGGCGGTCAGATCATCCCGCTGAAGCGTGCCTTCGGCGAACCGGTTCACGTCGCGGCGAATGCCCTCCAGAATGGCCTGCGCCGAATGCTCGGCCAGATCGACCACCAGGCGTTCCAGGCGTTCGAGGCCGAACTGCTCTTCGCGCGAATTGCTCCACTCGTAAAAGCCGTCGGTCACCAGGACGACGCTCTCGCCCACCTGGAGGTGGATCGGGGCGTCCGTGTGGAATTCCATCTCGGGCAGGATGCCCAGCGGACAGGCGGTCGCGTCGAAGCGGGCAAGACGTCCGCCGCGCCGGACGTGGAGGATCGGGCCCTGGCCCGCGCTGCAGTAGTGCAGGACATGGCGTCGCGTATCCAGAACGCCGCAGAAGGCGGTCACGAAGCGGTCCGGTGGCAGGTCGGCGGCCAGACGCTCGTTGACGCATTGCAGGACCCGGCAGTGACCCAGGTCCATGCTCGATAGCAGCACGCGGAGCATCGCCTGAAGCTGGGCGACCACCAGCGCCGGGGCGATCCCGTGGCCGGAGGCGTCGGCCAGCACCACGCCCAACCGATCGTCCGAAAGGCTGATGAAGTCGTAGCCGTCGCCGCCGGTCTCATCGGCGGGCCGGTTCCAGCCGACGATCTGGTAACCGTCGATCCGCGGATTGTCCCGCGGCAGCAGGCCCTGCTGGATCTCGCGGGCCAACTGCAGTTCCTGCTCCATCCGCTGCTTCTTGGCGTATTCCTGCAGCAGCCTCGCCCGCTGAAGGGCGACCGCGGCCTGCGCGCCAAGGGCCTCCAGAAGCCGCTCGTCGCCGGCTCCGAACGCACCGTCGTGCTTGTTGACGGCTTGGACGACGCCCACAAGCTGTCCGTCGTAGCCGATCAGCGGGCAACTCAGGATGTTGCGGGTCCGGTAACCGGTCTGGCGGTCCACATCGGGGTTGAAACGGTCGTCGGCGTAGGCGTCGGGAACGTTGACCAGACATCGCTGTCGGGCGCAGGCGCCCAGAATACCGCGATCGGCGGAAAGCCGCACCAGCCCGAGGCCGTGGGCCACCTTGGTCACGAATTCGTGCGCGTCGGCCTCGTGGAGAAAAATCGAGGCCCGATCGCAGGCCAAGACCTTGATCGTCTCGTTGACGATCAGATCGAGCAACTCGTCCAGGTCGATCGTCGCCCCAAGCCGACGGGCAACCTCCAGGATCGCCACAGCCCCGGTCAGTTCGATTGGCTCCGCCACCCGGTTCTCCTCAAGGTTCGGATATTACGTCGAATCGCCGCCCGGCTTGATTCCCACCGTCGCCAGGACCGGCGCCCAAAAGCCGAACTTCTGCTGCACGATCCGCTCGAAACCGGCCGTCTCCAGCAGATCGCACATCTCCGACGCGGTGCAGTGATGAACGGATTTCTCGACCATCGCGACACAGACGTCGAAGATGAACCAGCCGATCACGTTGTCGCGAAAACCGTCGAGGATGATCAGCCGACCGCCCGGCCGCAGGGCCCGGTACATCTGGGCGACCACCACCGACTGGTGAGGATAGTGGTGAAAGGAGTTGGAACAGGTGACCACGTCGAACGCGCCCTCCTCGAGCGGAAGGTGCTCCGAGTCGGCCACGATGAACCCGATGCGATCGTCAATGCCAAGCCGCCGGGTCTTCTCAGCCCCGATCTGGCACATCCGGACCGCCATATCCAGGCCATAGGCCCGCACCGGAAGGCTGGTCTCGGCCAGCATCGAGATGAACGTGCCGGTCCCGCAACCGATATCGAGCAGGCGAAGCTCGCCGTTGCCGTTAGCCGACCCGCCGTCGAGGATAAGCTCAATGAACTTCAAGTAGCATCGCTGGAACAAAAGGCGCTGAAGAACGGATTGGTCATAGGTTTCGGCCCACCGCTCAAACTCCGCCTGGGCATGAGCCTTCCATAGCTTGCCGTCGCGCTTCGACAATGAGTATCCTCCAAAACGGCTGCGGGAATGCCACTTTTTCCGCTCCAGAACTATACCCGCCAAGCGGTCTCCGGACAACGGCCTTTTGCCGGAGATGGGCAATCAGAGAAAAGCTGGTAAACTAGGCAATTTGGGCAACAAGGCCGGGCGGGACAGATTCCTATGAAAGACAAGCAGTTGGCTATTGCATAGTGACACGACTTCTGTTAGTATGATTGCTGAGAGAGAGCCTGTCTGCGACCGCACAGAGAGGGTAGTTGTTTAAACTTGGAGGGAGAGTGAGAGAGATGAGAGAGAGAATCTGCACGCTTATCGTGTCTCTGCTGTTTGTCTGTGCGCCCGCAACGGCCAGTCTGATCGCCTACCACGACTACACGCTCACGTTTGAGCGTCAGGGGTGGTCCGAGTCGCGGCTGATCACGGCGGCGCCCTTCCCGATGTCGCAGCCGTTCTACCAGGTCGGCGGCCAGGACGTCGATGTTTACATGGAGAAAATCAACGTGGCGCGGCCGGGAATCGTCAGCGAATACACCTGGTACGTCAACGCCCCGGCGGTCAGGGACGATCCGGACAACCTGATGCTGCTCGGCGGCAGCGGTCCGCTGACGATACGGGTTTCCGGCATGCGGTTCTACGACAGCGAGAACCCGAGCAAGGTCTATACGACCAACGACGACCTCGACTTCGTCCCGCTGGTGACGCACATCTACTACGTGGGCTTCCAGAACGGCGAGTACATCCCGATGCACCTGCCGGGCGATATTCCGGTGAATCCGGGCTCGGCCCAGTGGCAGCGATCGCCGGTGGCCCCGCTGATCGACGGAGTGGACCCGGAGTTCGCGACGTACGGCGCGGCCTATGGCACGCCCTACCAGGACTACACCCAGCCGGGAATCTCGTTCGTGCTGCCGGATATGTACGTGCCGGACAACATGGGCATCGCGCTGTGGGAGCTCTCGTTCGGCGCCGGTTTTGCGATAACGCAGGACGTGCCGGAGCCGAGCGTGATCTCGCTGCTGGTGATGGGACTGACTACCGCGATGTTCCGCCGACGCCGGACGCGATAGCAAGTCTTTACGTTTGTCGCCTGACCGACCGGACGCTCTCCGGTCGGTTTTCCTTGCGCGGCGGCGACGAGACTCAACCCGACACGCGCTCTTGGCCGGCCGGACAGAGGTCCAGAAGCGGGCAGATCGGACATTGGGGCTTGGCGGCGTGGCAGACCTGTCGGCCGTGAAGAATCATCGCGTGGCTGAAGAAAGTCCAGTCCTTCCGCGGGATCAGCTTCATCAGGTCCTGCTCGATGCAAACCGCGTCCTTGGAGTCCTTGGCGCCGGGCGAGAGGGCCAGACGCAGCGAGACCCGACCGACGTGGGTGTCCACGGCGATGCCCTCGTTCTTGCCGAAGGCGGTGCCGAGAACGACGTTGGCGGTCTTGCGGGCCACGCCCGGCAGGCTGGTCAGTTCCTCCATGGTGTCCGGAACGCAGCCGTCAAACCGATCGAGAATCTCCTGTGCGGCCTTGATGATCGACTTGGTCTTCTGCCGGAAGAAACCCGCTGTGCGGATTTCCTGTTCGAAACGGGCCGGATCGGCCTGGGCGTAATCCCGCGTGGTCCGGTACTTTGGGAACAGGTTCGCTGTGACCTGGTTAACCCGCTGGTCGGTGCACTGGGCTGAAAGGATCGTGGCCACCAGCAGTTCGAGCGGATTGGACCAGTTCAGCGCGGTGGTGACGCGCGGGTAGTGTTTCCTGAGGCGTTTGAAGATGGCTTTTGCCCGCGTTGGCGCGTCGCTCGTGTGGTCGATCTGTCCGGTCATGGTCGCTGCCCTCGTTTTAACAGCCGAGACCATTCTAAGCCCATCAGGGCAAATCCGAAAGCGCCGGTTGCCGAATGGTTGCCTGCGTTCCGCCGAAGCACTATAATCCGGGTCTTTGACCGGCTATCATTGTGGTGCGAAAGGAGAACGACTCGAGCATGGCGAGCAGGAAGGCCAGCAAGAAAACGTGCGACGGCTGCAACGCGATCTGCTGCCGTCACGTGGCACTGGAGATTGACGAACCGGAAACCGCGGGGGATTTCGACGACATCCGGTGGTACGTGCTGCACCGGAATGTCTACGTCTTCGTCGAGGACGGCGACTGGTACGTCGCGTTCAAGACCAAGTGCAACAGCCTGGGGTCCGACAACCGCTGCGCTACCTACGAGCGTCGCCCGCGGATCTGCCGCAACTACGACACCGACAACTGCGAATTCCACGGCGACGGCGACGCCCACGAGCATCTGTTCGAAACCCCCGAGCAGGTCGAGGAGTTCGCCCAGGAGTTTCTGCGGAAGAAACGCGCCAAGAGCAGGGCGCGATCGAAAAAGAAACGGAACACCAGGTCATGAAGCGATTCCCCCGTTCAACCGCACTGGCGTTGTGGTTCGCCGCGGCGGGTCTGCCCGTCGCCGGCGGCTGCGCCGCACAGGTCAGCGTCTGGGGCAACTCGGACAGCCTCAATCCCAAGGACTACACGCAGACCAGCCCGCACTACGTGCACGTGGGCGAGACGGCCCAGTTCCGGGTGACGGTGGAGCCGGACATTGCCGACTACGTCGTGCTGGAGATCAACGGCGAGGCGCACCTGCTCAACCGCGTCACGACCGGCCAGTACGCGTTCAGCAAGCACTTCGATCAGGCCCTACTCAACAAGACGCTGCGGGCCCAGGCCAAGGCGTATCGCCAGCAGGGCCGGCGCGACTACGTCGAGACGCGCGGGCGGATCGTCAAGCGTTCGACCGCGTCCGACCCGTCGGACGAGTTGCTCGGCGCCGGATCGATGATGATCAAGTGCTACCAGAGCAAAGTGGTCATCAAGTTCACGCCGGATGGCCGGTCGGCGCCGGACTGGAGGCAGGGAACGCTCGAGCTGTTCGACGAAACGGGCAAGGCGGTGAGGGTGGCCTATGGCCAGCCGGGCCGGCACGGATTCGTCGTGCTGGGTCCGGAGGCCTTCGGCGGCGAATACGTCGTGTACTATGAACCGGAATTCGACGAGGTCCGCCGCAGCGGCAAGACGCGGGCGGTCTTCACGGTGCCCGGAGCCCCAGGCCAGACCATCCAGGTCGAGACCGAGGTCGAGACGCGGTAGAGATGAGCGAACGATGAGCGATACCAAACCACGCAAAGCGGACTTCCAAGCCCCTCGCGGAACGCGGGACTTCTACCCGGAACACATGGCCCGGCTGAATTGGCTGTTCGACCACTGGCGCCAGGTGAGCCGCCGGCACGGATTCGAGGAATACGAAGGCCCCCTCTACGAACACCTGGAGCTCTACACGGTAAAATCGGGCGAAGGGATCGTCTCGGAGCTGTTCAGCTTCCAGGACCGCGGCGAACGGGACCTGGCGATCCGGCCGGAGATCACGCCGACGTTGGCCCGGATGATCGCCGCGAAGGCGGCTGCTCTGCCCCGGCCGATCAAGTGGTTCTCCATGCCGCGGGCGTGCCGCGCCGAACGGCCCCAGCGCGGACGGCTGCGCGAGTTCTTCCAGTGGAACGTCGACGTGCTGGGCTCCGAGAGCGTCCTGGCCGACGCCGAGTGCATTTTCGTGATGCTGGATTTCCTGCGGACAGTCGGCCTCGGCCCGGACCTGGTCGAGGTCCAGGTCAACAGCCGCACCATCGTCGGCGCGCTGCTCGAACAGGAGGGCGTGAGCCCCGACCGCCACGAACGGGTCTTCACCGTGATGGACCGCTACCAGAAGCTCGAACCGGACGCCTTCCGCGAGTTCGTGCTCAGCCAGGGTTTTACCGACGTGGACTTCGACCTGATCACCCGGATCATCCGGATTCCCGATCTCGATGCGATGAAGGATCTGGTCAAAAGCGATCAGGCCAAATGCGAATTCGACCGCCTGAACGAACTGAAGGGCTGCCTCGACCACTTCGGCGTCGGCGACTACTTCCGCTATCGTGCGGACGTGGTGCGCGGGTTGGCCTACTACACGGGAATTGTCTTCGAGGTGTTCGACCGCGGCTCCAAGCTCCGCGCGATCGCCGGCGGCGGACGCTACGACAACCTGATCCGCCTGTTCAACGGGCCGGACATGCCGGCGGTGGGGTTCGGTATGGGCGATCCGGTGCTGATGGAATTGCTGGCCGATCTGAAGCTGCTGCCGGAGACGGACGGCGCGCAGGGGCCACAGGTCTTCGTCATCGACGCGGACGCCGAGATGTTTCAGACGGCCCTGGAAATGGTCGGCCGGCTGCGCATGCGCGGGATCGCCGCCGAGATGTCCTACAAGCGTCAGGCGGTGGGCAAGCAGTTCAAGCAGGCGGCGTCCCGCTGCGCCCGGACCGCGGTGGTTTTGGGCCGCGAGACCAGGGAGCAGAAGCTTCTGACGATCAAGAACCTGGACGACGGCACGCAGTCGCAGGTGGATCTCGAGAAGTTCCTCGAGGACCCGGCGGCCTTTGTCGGCGGCTGAGGCATGAAACGATCCAACCACTACGAGGCGGCGTTCGAGCACCTGCTGCGCGAGCGGGCGCTGCCTTACGTGGCGGTGGACGAGGCCAAGCGGGCTCTCCTGGCCAACACCCAACTCAAAAGCTTTGATTTCGTGCTGTACCTGCCGGAACGGCGCAACCTGCTGATCGACGTCAAAGGCCGCAAAGCCGCCGGCGGCAAGCGCCGCTGGTCGTTCGACCCGTGGGTCAACCGCAGCGACCTGGAGGCCCTGGCGACCTGGCAGGAAGTCTTCGGTGACGGCTTCCGGGCTGCGTTCGCGTTCGCCTTCTGGCTCAGCGACCTCGACCAGGTCGGCCTGTTTGAAACCTTCACCTTCCGCGAACGCTACTACCGGTTCTACGTGGTCTACCTGGACGACTACCGCCCGTATCTGCGTCAGCGGTCGGACCGGTGGGACACCGTCACGATCCCGCGCGAGGTGTTCGGCCGGCTGGCCTTCGAATTCGACGAGCTGCTGAGATGCCCGCCGGCGAACAAAAAGCTGTGACGCGGGCGACAAGCATGTTATGATGGTGCAAGGCCTTACAAGGAGGAGAAGCTTTGTTGACGCTGTGCAGGAAGATGATGTGGCGAGGGACGCTGGCGGCGGCCCTGCTGAGCCAGGCGGCGTTTGGGGCCGACCCGAACGGCGCAACCCAGGATGTGCTGCTGCGGGACGACCGAATGGTCCTGCCCTGGCTGGTTGGCACGGGCATTCTGGTCATGGTGCTGATCGCCGGGTTCAAACACCCCGGCCGGACCCATCTGGACTGAAATTCGTACACTCTGGGAGGTGTGATATGAGAAAATTGGCGATCATTGGCCTGATCGCGACCAACGCGATCCTGGCCGTCATGCTGGTGGGGAATTTCCTCAAACCGGAAACGGCTCACGCCCAGCCGATGGGCATGTCGGGCAACGTCCTGATGACCGCGGGCGCGATTCTGGGCACCACGTCCGACGCGGTCTATGTGGTCGATCTGACCAACCGCGAGCTGTTGGCCCTGATATACGATAAGTCGAAGATTGACGAGGTCAGGATCTTAGGCCGTCGCGACCTGGTCCGCGACCTGGCCTACGGCGCGACGACGGAAGAAGAGCCGGATCGGCGAAGGCGAAGAAGGTAGCGGCAGCGAGCCGACATAATCGCCAAGGAGGACCATAATGACTACTGACAAACAAACCAAACTGATAATCGCACTGCTTTGCTCGGCCCTGCTCATGACGATGGCGCTGCTGGTGCTGGATCGCGGCATGCTGACCTCCGAGGCGCTGGCGGGCAGCATGCAGGATCGGGGCGGCGATTACGCGATCACGATGGCCCGGCAGACGGATTCCCAAGAGGCGGTGTGGGTGATGGACGCCCGCAGCCGGACGATCGGGGTCTACATGTACGATGTGACCTCGAAACGTCTGGAATTGCTCAAGACGCTGGTGCTGGCGGAAAGCCAATAGGCCTCAGGTGTCCGATCCGATACTGCGGGAACGCCCAGCCGAACCCGCCCAACCGTACCGTCCGGCGGCGAAGGCCTTGGCGTGCTTGGTCAGGAACGCCCTGTAGGACGCATCCGCCAGCCGCGATTGGAACGGAAGGATGTTCAGCAGAATCCCGTCATGCGGGTTGAAGTATCTCCAAGGGGTCTCTGAACCGTGTTCCACGCTCAGGCGATGATAGTACAGCAGGTCAGGCGAGGTGCCCTCCCCTTTCACGACCCAGTAGATCGGTCGATTTCGGTAGAGCTTCACGTGGTCTGGGAAGAACCCGCTGCGAAGATAGTCGCTGAGATGCTGTTTCGGCGTCAGAGCGCTGACCACCTCACCGGCGGCGGATGCGCCCAGGATCGCCGTCAGGACGTGCAGGATTCGCTCGATGGCGTTGGCAGCCGAGAGGCGGCCTTCGCGGCATATGGCGGATGCCAGACCATCGCATGACGGCTCAAGAGGTCTTGCGTGGCGATCGACAAGGCCAGCCAGTGCGACTCGATCGAGACGCAGAACCGGCGGAACGTCGAAACCCTCCAGACGGTAGAGGCCGCTGCCCGGTCGATCAGCAAGGCCCGGCGCGAAACGGCCGAAGACGACACCCAAGGCGTAGGAAACCCACCGATGGGCCAGTTGCCGCAGGTCCATCCCGGGCAAGACGCCATCGCCGATTTCATCCGGCTCGGTAACCTCCAGACCGTAACATCCGCACACCTGGCGGTCGATCTCGTGTTCGAGTGCAGCCTGTTCGCGGGCCATCGCCGTCAGCCCTCGCAACTCGCCGCCCCACGGCGGCGGCGCGACGAAATCGAGCGAGGTCTCATCGAACGTTTCACGCAGCTTCTGGATGGCGGCCACGCGGGCGACCAGACCGGCCAGTTCGTCCGTGCCCCGCCGCGGGATCGGCAGCCGGGCCAGGTCGCCGATCTGGAAATTGACGGTCGAGTTGATCAGTTCGAGCAGCCGCCGGCACGCCGTCGAGTTCAGCACGGCCAGGACGAGGGCGGGATTCTTGGGAAACACCGCCGAGCCGGCAACGTCGAAGATACAGCCGCCGGGCAGGATGCGGGCGCTGAACGTCTTGGACGTCAGGTACGAGTAGCTCAGGCCCGGCTGGAAGTACCACTCGACATTTTTGGCCACCCACTGCCATTTGCCCCGCAGGTACGGATATCGGCGAAGGATCTCCCGCTTGATCGCGCGGCCGTCGTCTTCCCAATCGACCAGATACTCCGGACGCGAGTACCACCGCTTGAAACCGCCCCCTTTGGCGTACGGGAACCAGCGTTTGCCGGACCGTGCCGCCTCCTCGGCGTTGCGGCAGTTCCAGGCGATCTGATCGTCGGGAATCTCCCACCAGTAGCGAACGAACCGGAAGTTGTTGGTCGTGGCCAGACCCTGGCGGATCTCGGCATGATCGCCGAGCGCGGGAAACTTTGTGAAGGCGTCGTGCAACTCGGCCTCGGCCCAGTAGACCCACGGCGATCCGGGAATCCGATCGAATGCCGCCTGGTGGGCGTGGAAAAGCCGCGGATGCGAACGTCCGCTTCGCTGCTCGTCGATGATGCGCCCGAGACAGTGCGCCTTGGCCTGGGCGTTCTGGTCCGATTCCGTGAGGCGGACGAACCACGCCCCGTCCGCGGGCGGATCGGCTGGGTCGTTGCGTCGAAGCACGTAGAAAGCGCAATCGACGACCGCCTCGTCGAAGGTGTTCAGCCCGGTGTGCACGAGCGTCTCGATGGCGGCGTGCTGTGTCAGCCACCGGCGGACCGGCTCGAGCGAGCTGATGAACATGAACGTCTGCGGCGTGATCGCCCCGAGCCGGCCGCCAGGACGCACCAGTTCCAGCGAGCGTTCGAGGAACGCGGTGTAGAGATTTCTCCCGCTGCGGGGAAAGCGGCGTTTCATAGCCGTCTTGAGGGGCGGCGGATAATCGCGGCGATCGAGGTACGGCGGGTTCAGCAGCACCACGTCGTATTGGCCGTCACCGGCTGGGTGCCGTTCGGCAAGGGCGTCGGCCAAAGTGAGATTGAGGGCAAACGGCTCGGACACGCCGCTTCGCACGTACAAGCCGACGGCGGCCAAAACCAGCGGCCGGCGGTCAACGTCCACGCCGAACAGGTTGTTTCGCAGAATGGCTTGGGGAATCTCTCGCTCCGATCGGACCGATGGAGACTGAGGCCAGCCATCCGCGCCGGCGCGATCGAGTTCCTCGCGGTACATCGCCTCCAGAAGCTCGAACGCCGCCAGGCCGAAGTTCATCGTCCCGCACGCCGGATCGAGGATCTTCAATTCGCCGACGGACGTCAAAGGCGTCTGACGCCCTGCCGGCTGGTCCACCAGATACGCCATGGCCGATGCGAGCCGGCTGTCCGGATGCATGGCCAGCCACCATCGGCCGACCGTGTTGTGGACCAGGAACTCGGCGATCCACCGGTCGGTGAACTGCTGCGTCCGCCGCCCGATCAGCTCCGGCGGCACCTTCGCCCCCCCTGCCGTCCGAAACACCTCCAGATCCGGCTCCGAAAAATACTGGTACGCCGCAGCGGCGGACGTTGGATCGGACCACGCATCCCAATACGCCTCCGACTGCATCCGGGCGAACAACTCCGCCGTCTGGTCCGCGGCCAGAAGCTGATCCGCGACCGAAAACGGCTGGCCCAGCAGGACCGAGAGCAGCTCGGTCAGTTCCTCAACCGCCGCGCCGCATCGCCGCCCGCGCAGCATTGAGGCCGCGATCAACAGTACCCAGACATCAAGAGCGGTCTCAACCGCCACCTCGCGAGAATCGCAGCCGCGTCTCAACACCGCCTCAACGAGCGTTTCACGCCCGTGCAAGGCCAGTTGCCGCAATGTCCGTCGCGACGGGATCACCGCGACAGTATATGATGCGATCCGACCGCCCGCAAGACTCGCCGCGATCGAGGATGCATGTCGGTCTTGCCCGGTGGCGTCACAGTGCGCGGACCGGTACACGCGTGGCGGCCTCGACGACCGAGAGCCAGCGGCTGACATCCTTCGCGTCGGCGGAGTTGATGCCCGCAGACGGATCACAGGCGCCAAGTCGCGCAACCTTGGAACGGCCGAAGGGATGATACGGGTGGAGGTCGACCGCAATCACGTTCTTCAGAGAATTCGCCACGTCGGCGATGCCGCGCAGGTGACCCTCATCGTCATTGACGTCGGGAATCAACGGGCAGCGCAGGATGATCCTCCCACCGGCCGCGTCGATGGCCGCAAGGTTGGCCAGGATGGGCTCCAGCGGCCCGCCCGTCGTCTGAAGATGACGCTCCGGATCGGTATCCTTCAGATCGTAAAGGAAGAGGTCCACGCCATCGAGCAGTTCCATGAAGCTGCCGGTTGGCGCAAAGCCGCACGTGTCGAGACAGGTGTGCACGCCGGCCTCACGGGCGGCCCGCAACAAGGCCCGGGTGAACTCGAACTGCATCATGGGCTCGCCGCCGGAGATGGTGACCCCGCCGCCGCCGTCGTAAAAAGGTCTGTCCCTGACCACGTCGGCGAGCACGTCCTCGACGGTCATCTCCCGCCCGATGACCTCGATCGCGCCGCTGTAGCATCCTTCGGCACAGGCGCCGCAGCCGCCGCAGAACTCTCGAAGCAGAACGTGCCGCCCGTTCCGCAAAACGTGCGCCGCGCCCGGACACGCCTCAAAGCACCAGCCGCAGCCGATGCATCGGTCGGGAATGAAGGAAATCTCCCGCTCCCGTTTCTGCGACTCGGGATTGTGGCACCACAGGCAACGCAGCGGACAGCCTTTGAGGAACACCGTCGTCCGGATGCCCGGCCCGTCGTGTAGCGAAAACCTCTGAATGTCGAAGATCGTGCCGGTGATGGCCATGAAGCATCAGCCTCCGCCCTGCTGCTCCGTCCGGGCGATGATCATCTCCTGCCACTCGCGCGTCAACGTGGCGAAGCGGGCCGACCAGCCGGAAATGCGAACCGAAAGATTCGGGTACGCCTCAGGATGCTCCTGGGCGCGACGGAGCAGTTCGGTATCCACCACGTCGGTCTGCATGAAGACGCCGCCCAACGTGACGAAACTGCGCATCAGGCCGCTCAGGGCCTCCAGGCCGACTTCGCCGCGGACGCTGTCGGGAGCGATCTTCAGATCCAGCGCGGTCCCGCCCGGCAGCCGGCCCAAATCCACCGAACAGTGCGAACGGATCACCGCCGTCGGGCCGCGCCGGTCCGTGCCCGGCGACGGCGAGAAATTCGCGGAAAGGATCGCGCCCGCCTTGTGGCCGGCGGCGCTGGCCGTCCGGTGCGAAAGGTAGTCCGAACCCTCGCGACCGAAGGTGCTGATCCCCGCCGGACGCAGCACACCGTGCCGCTCCCGGTGACGCCATACGTAGCCGGTGTAGTCGTCAAAGACCCGCCGCAGGAGGGCATCCGCTTCGACGCTGTCATTGCCCCAGAAGTCGAACCGGCTGCCGATCCGCCGACGCAGCACCTCCTGCCCCTCCCAGTTTGCACGCAGTACGGCGACAAACTCCGGCAGCGTAAACTCGCCGGTCTCGTAGACCAGACGCCGGATCACCAGCAGGCTGTTGGCCACGTCCGGCAGCCCGCCCGCATGCGGCGAGCAGACGGTGTATTTCGGCCCTCCCGCAAGATAGCCGCGCCCCTTCTCGATGCAGCCTTCCACCAGGAGGGAGGCCAGCGGCGCGGGCTGATCGTTGAAGAAACGCTCGTCCAACAGCCGATCCAAAACCGCCTCCAGCCGCCCGCGAAAGTCGGCGTACAGGGATTCGAAGTCCGCAAACGCCGGAGGCAGCGTCTCGCCCTCGGACGCGGAGACCGAAAGCCCGAGCGTCTCCTGCAGCAACCGCAGCGCGTCGAACGGCTGATAACCGAAGGCCGTCTTGCCGGGAATGATGACCTCCCAGCAGCCGTCGTTGGCGAAGTCGCGGGCCTCGGCCAGAGGATACCCGAAACCGGTCAGGGTCGGGATGATCCGCTCGTCGTTGTAGATCGCCACGATGCCCCCGCCAAGCCGCTGAATCGCGGCGATCCGATTGAGCAACCGCGACGGAGTCCGCGAATCGATCCGCACCGCGATCGGAAAATCGCTGATGTGAAGCTCCTCCACCACGTCCAGAACCAGATCGGTCACCTTGTTGGCGACGGGCCGTCCCGCCTCGTCCACGCCGGCCAGCACGATGTTCTGGTAGAACTGCGCGTCGCCGCTGCCCCGTCCTTCGGCCGTGATCCACTCGCACCCCTTGATCCAGAAGTGTGCCACGAGTTCCCGCGCCTCATCGAGCGAGATCCGCCCCGCCTCCAGGTCCGCCCGAAGCAGCGGCCCCAGCATCTTGTCGAAACGCCCGATGCCGCTCCAGTTGCCGCACAACCGCTGAAAGTCCCACAGCAGCCACAGCGCCTGCACACCCTCCCGAAACGAGGCAGGAGGTTCCTCGGGCACGCGGCGCAGCGCCGCCAGCACCTCCATGTCATTCGACCGATCCGCGCCGCCCGCGCTCGCGATCCGCTCCTCCAGCAGCTTCACATACCGACCGTGCCAGATACCCGCGGCGTCGAGGCAGATACCCATCGCCTCCAGAAGATCGCGACCCTCCGCCTCCAGATCGCCTCGCGCCAGACGCGCGTCAATCTCAGCCCGAATGCCGCGATAGCCGATCCGCAGCGCTTTCTCAAAACCCAGCGTGGTGTGGCTGATCGAACTGAATTCCGTCAGCGGTATGCGGTGCCATGTCGCCTCCCTGAGCGTGGCCGCACCCGCCAGCTTCTCCCCGGGAAAATGGCGCAGCGGGGCATGCAGGGCGATCAACCGCACCGCCTCCGCCGCCTGCCGATGCGGCGACGGATTCCCAGCCAGAAACTCCGGCCCCAGGCCGAACGTCGCCTCGCCCATCGTCCGACCCACCGCACCGGACAGGTAGTGCGCCGCCAGTTCCCGCGTGGCCCGACTGAGCCTCGCTTGGCCACGAAAGGGCGTTGCCACGCCAAAGCCGGAACCTTTCAGACCCATAGCCGCTCGCTCGGCTCCTGATACCAACTCGCTCATTCCCTGCGTCTCCTGAGGGCCGGAACAGGCAAGACCCGCGCCCGGCCCGGAAAAGCTTCCTGAATATACCATACTCTGCCCATATCCATTAAAGCATTGACTGAAGGCGGGAAAACATATACAATCCTATGATACGCCATGGACATCGATCGGATCCCCTATGACGCGATTTCGTTGCGTTTCTTCGAAACGGGCAGCTTTGACGTGCGAGTGGACAGGCACGTGCACTGCAAGACGTGCCCCTACACTATCCTGGCCCAAGCGGTGCAGGGGCGATACGAGATCCACTGCGGCCCTAACCGGCATGAGTCCCTGGCGGAGGGCGAGGCGTTCCTGGTCCCGGCGTTTCAGCCGTTGCGGATCGTCCATCACGGCGACCCGCGGGAAGGCGGTCGAATGCGCGCCCGCTGGCTTCACATCCACGTCACGCTCTTTGACGCCGTCGACCTGTTGTCATTGCTTGACATGCCGCTACGGGTGTCAGCGGAGCAGTGCGAACCCTTTGCGGACATCATGAGCGCCTTGACGCGTGTTCAGGAATGTCCCCCGTTCGTACAACTGGCAAGGAAGCAGGAACTGGCGTTCAGAACCCTGGCGATGCTCTGCGAACTGGCCCCCTTGCGCACCGACGCCGACGACCTGTGGCTCAGGAGGCATCGCCTGCAGCCGGTCTTCAACCACATGCGCGAGCATCTGGCTGAGAGGCTGACGGTAACCCGCCTGGCCCGCCTGGCGCACCTCTCGGTGCCGCACTTTCACGCCCTTTTCCGCAAATACCTGGGACGGTCCCCGATGCAGCACCTCAAGCAACTGCGGCTGGAACGGGCGGCCCGGCTCCTGACCGGCAGCGACGCCTCGCTTGCGGACATCGCGGAGGCGACCGGCTTCTGCAACGAGTTCCACCTCAGCCGCGAGTTCCGCCGTGTCTTCGGCAGACCGCCGAGACGCTGGCGCGCCGACCCCGACCGCACCCTTCCCTGAGCCGCCCATTTATTGAAAACGGCTCCGTCTCCGGAGCCGCTTTAATCGGGGCGAGAGGATTTGAACCTCCGGCCTCCTGCTCCCAAAGCAGGCGCTCTAGCCAAACTGAGCTACGCCCCGGATCATCTGTATTTTAGTGATCAGCAACTTGGATTTCCAGAGCCCGGTTCGGATTATCACCGTCAAATCAGGGCGTCCAGCGGGCTCGGCGCAGCGTCACCGCACCGTGCTGATCCGCTGCCAATCCCAGGTGCCAGAGGCCCAGCGTTGAGCCAAGTTCCAGGGCGACTTCAGGCCCGCTATCGACGGTGATCCCGGCCTGACCTTTGGAGAGCTGGAGGACCAGGTCAAACCGCCGGTCCTGAGGCCACGGCTGAGGGTATTCGACCTCATAACCGATGGGAAAAGCCGTGTGGGCATACCACGGAACGTGGTCAGCGACTGAAGTCTCGACCCGACTCGCCGAGCCCGCACCAACCAGGATCCTGCCGCCGTCGGCGAACCGGACGCGCAGCCGGGCCGATCGGACCTGTCCCGCATAGAGAAAGACGTCGCCAAACAGCAGATAGCCCGACGGCTTGTGAACCGAAAGCGTCAGCGTAACCTTGCCCTCGGTGAGCAGCGGAAACGCCCGGACGATACCGGCCGGTCCGGCGCCGGAATCCTCAACCCGCAACGCCGCGCCCGCCTGATCGTCGTCGGGATCGACCAACTGAGCCGAGCCAGACGATGAGCCGAGGCTGCACCACGCGGTCAGTCCGTCGCGAAAATCCTCGACGATCTCGCGCCGGCCGAGCCACGCCCGGTCCACTCGAACCAGGCGGGCCTGCTGAAAATTCCAATCGCCCTCGTTGAATGCCACCGTCAGATCGCCGTTTGGCAGTTGAGCCACGTAAGGGTACATGACTCCCCAATAGACGTCGGTGGCGGTCAGAGGATAGTCGGTGTGGGCGATCTCGTCTCCGCCGTAGAACGCTCGGCCGTCGTCGGAAACCGCGAGCATCAGGCTATGGCGGGCGTAGGCCGAATCGACGCACGGGTTCCACGCCAACAGGATGCGCCCGTCGGCGAGTTTGACCAGCACCGCCGGCGCATTGCCGGAAGGAACCGACGACGGCTGCGGCGCGCTCCACGACAGACCTCCATCGTGCGAAAACGACTCCCACTGGCAGCCGTGCTGCGTCCGCAACAGCATCCACACCCGCCCGTCGGGCAGTTCGACGACGCTTGGCTCCAGCGCTCCGCTTTCCATCCCCGCTCCGCCCACGTCGAGCACCGATGGCGAGACCTGCCACGTGGCCCCCTCGTCATCGGAAACCAGGGCCGAGACCACCGACTTGCCAGCCTGCCCGGTCATCAGGCCGTACGGATAGACCACGCGGCCGGAGGAAAGCTGCGTCATCGAAAGCGGCGGACATTGATAGCGCCCCCGCGCGGGCAGCCGTGAAGGCGCCGACCACGTCCCGCCGCCGTCATCGGAAAACATGGCCCAGCCTTCGCACAGCGACTTGGCCGGGTCCAGATCGGGACTGAACCCGCCGAAGCGGACAAACGTCAGCAGAATCCGCCCGCTGCGCAACCTCAGCATGGCGGAAGGAATCTGCGCATACTCTCGCGTGCCGGCAAGCAGCACGCGCCCCTCGTCCCACGTGCGGCCGCCGTCGGCGGACTCTCTCAACTCGGCCCGGCAAAGATGAAAAATCCCCGGCCGCGGAAACACCGGCCCGGAAACCAACCACAATAGCCGCCCATCATCGGCGGCCGCAATCGGTCCGGCAAGCGTGGTTCGGTATCGGCGATCAGTGCCTAACATGTGGATTTGTGCCACGAGACTGTCTCCAACAACTTTCATAGTCCGAAGGATAATACCGAACGCAGGCCCGGTCAGTCCAGAAAACGCGGGCATTTTCGCCAGCCCAACGGCGAATACACGACAAGGACCGGGGCAATACCCACTGGATAAGGGCCTCCGGGAACGCCCATGGGGACCGATAACGCCACAAATCCTTGCCAAAGCCGCAGTTATCGCCCCCAGCCGGCCGAATTGACCCAGGATAAGCCCTTGCCCCATACACCCGGATTTGCTTATAATGGATGCAGCAGCCGCACTGAGCGACTTGCGAAGCTGAGAGAGAAATTGGAGGGAGAGATGAGAGAAGCGTCACTACGACTTACGGTCTGCCTGGGGTTGGTTCTTCTGGTCGGAACGTCCAGCGTCAGTGCCGCCTATGACACGCTGGTCGGCTACGACCGACTGGCGGCGGAGTTGGGCTCAGCCACTCCGGACGGGACGGGAATCGCGGTCCAGCACGTCGAGGCACTTTTTGGCGGCGGGTACATGCCCAGTACCGGGCACGCCGAGCTTTCCGGCAAGACGGTGACCAACGTGACCGGTAGTTCGTCGACGACTTCCTGGCACGCTGACCGGGTGGCTTGGAACTACTACGGCAACGCCAGCTCGATCGCCTCCGGCATCAGTCAGATCAACGGCTACGACGCATCGAATTGGATGGCCAGCGGCTTCCTGAATCCCGGAAAGACCACCGCCCCTCAGGTGGTCAACGACCGGCTGGCCAACCACAGTTGGGTCGCGGGTAACAGCTCCAGCGATCGATCGATCCTGAGCCGTATCGATT
>Ga0123330_1001267_pt1 | contig 25598 bp, 22 predicted proteins | sample BioC13SIPDNA_2_FD_89704 | JGI IMG/M metagenome (GOLD analysis project Ga0123330, IMG submission 89704) | Anaerobic biogas reactor microbial communites from Washington, USA - Biogas_R2_A C13 SIP DNA | ecosystem: Engineered > Bioreactor > Anaerobic > Unclassified | place: Washington, USA... | reverse complement strand
TGCTTTACTCCGGCATGCCCCGGGTGCCCCAGGAGGGGGAGGAGATCTACGCCAGGGATTTCACCGTACAGATAGGGGGCGGCTATCCCGCCACCCTGGTGAATGTGGGGCGGCTGGGGATTCCCGCCCGCATCCAGACATTCCTGGGGAAGGATATGTTCTCGCGTTTCGCCAAAGCCCAGTATGAGGAGGACGGCGTCATTCCCCTGAACCTCTACACCGGGGACAGGATGCCCGTCAACGTCACCAGCGCGGTCATCACCCCCCGGGACCGGGCCTTCACCAGCTACACCGATCCGGTGGAGGTCACCGATGTTCACCGCCAGCAGGTGCTGGACGCTTCCCGGGGCGCCGCCGTCGCCCTGGTTTACAGGCCTTTTCTGCCCATTTACCCTCAGCTCAGGCGCGCCGGCACGCTGCTGGTCTATGACGGCGGCTGGTGGGAAGACATGCGCCTGGACAACATGGCGGACATCCTGGAAGCGGTGGATTTCTACATTCCCAACGAGCTGGAGGCCATGCGTGTCACCCAGGCCACCAGCCCCGGCGCTGCCGCCCGGGTGCTGGCGGAATATTTTGAGCATGTGGTGGTCAAACTGGGGGGCGAGGGCTGCCTGCTGTATTCAGGGGGCCGGGAAACCGTCGTTCCCCCTTTGCCGGGCATCAAAGCAGTGGACACCACCGGCGCAGGAGACGCCTTTCTGGCCGGCTTTGTCTATGGCCTCATCAAGGGCGCGCCCCTGCCCCAGGCTGTCCTCTATGGCAACATCACGGGTGCCGCCTGCGTGGAAAAGGTGGGTGCGCTGACCGGCTTCGTGACAGAACATGAATTGCTGGCGAAGGCGCAAAAATACGCGCTGTAGCGGCTGGCTGGATCAGGATGTTCCATGAACAGGCGGCCGCTGCCGGGGATTTCCTGCATGAAGCCCCGGAAGCAGGAGAAAGGGAGGGATATGCAGATGCGTAACTGGACGAATGTTTTTCTGGCGGCGGCCCTTCTGGCGGCGCTTGTCCTGAGCGCGCCGGCCATTGGCTTTGCGGAGCCCGCGCACAAGGAGCATGTGGAGGCACCGGGCGTCAGGCACCTGGTTGTTGAAGACCAAAACGCGCCGATCGACCTGTTGCCCTCCAAGGACGAAAACACCCGGATCGAATACAAGGAAACCCGTTTTATCCGTTATGAGATCGCCCGGGAGGGGGATACGCTGCGCGTCATCATGCACGACAGCCGCAAGTGGTACAATTTCATCGGCTTCCAGGACAGCGGCCGCCGGCTTTTGGTCTTTGTGCCGGAAAGCCTGACGGACGCCAGCCTTGGCACATCAAACGCCAGCATCACCGTGGAAGCCTCCCGGGGTTTTGCTTCGCTTGACCTGAAGTCCAGCAATGGGAAACTGTCGCTCACCGGGGCGACGCTCTCAGGCCCCAGCCGGTTTGAAACATCCAACAGCGGCATCACCCTCAAGGACGCCGTATTCCAGGGGCATTTAACGCTTGAAACCAGCAATGGGGAGCTTTCCCTTGAGGATGTGCGGCTCAATACCGCGGATATTCGCACCAGCAACAGCAGGATCAGCCTGAAAGATGTGGACGCCGAGGGCTCGCTGGACGCCGCCACCACCAACGGCGGCATCTACCCAAGCCGGCTTTCCACCCGGGCGGGCCGCCTCACCCTCAGCGCCTCAAACGGCCCTGTGGAGGGCATCATCAATGCGCCCCGGAACCTCTTTGCCATTACATCAACAACCAGCAACGCCGACAATAACCTGCCCACCTCCTGGCCGGGCGGCCCCGCCGGGCTGGATGTGAGCACCTCAAACGGGCGGATCAATATTGAATTTGTAGATTAATTGCCAGGATTTCAGCGCGCGAAGCCCAGATTGAAGAGCCTTTTCATATCATCCCAGGCCATGTTGCGGGTGCGGCAGTCCATCACCACAGCAATCAGCTGGCGCTGCCCCTGGGCGGCCGCGCCTACGTAGCAGAACCCTGCCGCCCGGGTGTAGCCGGATTTGATGCCGTAGGCAGCGGGATAGTAATGCGGTGAGTCCGGCTGGAGCAGTTCGCTGTTGTCCCGGATCACAAGGGGCTCCCGGCGGGAGGTCTCAGGCAGGGTGTATTCCAGGCTGGCGCTGATGGAAAGAAAATCGTTGTTATGAAGGCCATAGCGGGCAAGCGTTGCCAGGTCCCGGGCGGTGGACACATGCTGGGCGCTGTGGTAGCCATGGGGGTTTTCAAAGTGTGTGCCGGCCAGGCCCAGCTGCCAGGCCTTGCGGTTCATTTCCTCCACAAACCGGGAGACTGAGCCCAGGGTGAGGACCGCAACGGCGTTGGCCGCGTCGTTTCCACTTCTAATCATCAGGCCGTAGAGCAGATCCCGCAGGGTCATCCTCTCCCCGGGGTAGACCGGCACCAGGGAGGAATCCTTGGGCACCTCCCCTGCCGCCTGGGGCATGGTCACCACCCGGTCCAGGCCGCCCTGCTCCAGGGCAACCAGCAGGGTCATGATTTTGGTGGTGCTGGCCGGGTACCGGCTGGTGTCCGCGTCTTTTTCAAAGAGCACCTGGCCCGTCTGGGCATCTATCAGGATGGCGCTTCTGGCGTAGAGGAAATCGGGCGCCAGGGCCAGGGGCGTGGCGTCGTCAAAAAAGGCGGGGGCGGCAATGCCAAGGCCGCTCAGGTCCCCTTCCAGGGCGTCCCGGGTGGCCTTGTCGGCAATGCCGTTGGCCGCAACGCCGGGAACGCCGTTTGCGGCCAGCACCTCCTGAAGCTGCATGAGCGCCGCCTCCGTGCGCGGGCCAAAGGCTGCGTCCGGACGGTCTTTTAAGAAATTCAGGTCATACAGCCGGGTTTGAAGCGCTGTGACCTTGTTGCCGGAGGAGCCGTTCTTCAGGTCCAGGAACTCCCGCATCACCAGGTCGTCATAGAGGAGCCCCAGGGTGACGGGCCCCGCCACCCCGTCAGCCAACAGGCTGTGCCCCTGACTAATCAGGTAGCGCTGGGCACTTCGGACGGCACCGATGGTCTGCTGGCCATAGATGCCGTCAACCTTGCCCTTTAAAAACCCCAGATCCGCCAGCCTGGCCTGAAGCCGCCGCACCTGGGGCCCCGAAGCCCCGGCTCCCAGGGTAGGGTAGGGAACAGGATCCTGCTGCGCCAGGGCGGGGGCAAGCAGCAGGCTGAGGATCACCAGGGCGCTAAGCCAGGCAGCGGCGCGTTTCATTGCAGCCTCCTCGTTTCAGGATGGGGTTCCACAGTAACATAACGGGCACCGGAGGCAAAAACCTGCCGGCCTTGTTACAAACCCAGCCGGCGTAAAGCCTCAGCTTCATCTGCCGGGAAAGGGATATGGCCGCTGCGGTTGCATTCGGCGATAAAGGCGGCCAGGCTTTTGCTTTGATAGCCCTGAAAGTCCCCGATCATGGCCAGCCTGGCCTGATAATTGCTGAATTTCTGCAGCACTTCGCCCGCGACGCCAGTGCACAGGTCAAAAAACACCTCATTGACCGCCGCCTTGTCCACCAGCATCTGGTCGCAGTGGGCGGTGTGCCAGACCTCCGCGATCAGTACCATGGCGGACTGCGCGTCATGGATGGGGAGGCCCGGACCTTTAACGTGGGCCACCGGGTGCCTTGTTCCCCGTACCATGCGCACAGTCACGCTTTCCCCGCCACGCGCAGGGCGAAATCCGCTGCGTCTGCAAGATCCTTCTGATTGGGCCTGCCCCGCCGGAAGAACAGGAAGTTCCCCGGGCAGATGAACTCCCGTTTCCCAACGGGGACGCCCTGGCCTTCAAGCGCCTGGCGCACCTGGGCCTGCCCGTCTTTCCCGCTGGCGCAGCTGGTGATCAGGACGGCGCGGGCGACGGATCCAGGCTTCAGGCGGGAGATGAAGTTCAGCAGCTTGGTGTCGCTCCGGCCCCCATAGATGCCGCCCACGATGAACAGCAGATCCGCCTGGCCATCCTCCGGCCAGTCCTTGATGTCTTTGGCCTCCAGTCCCAGGGCCCGGGCGATGGCGCCGGCGATTTTCCGGGAGTGCCCGGTTCTCGTGTGGTATACCGCCTGAATGTTCATGCCGGCTTCCTCATTCCTGGCCTGCCTGGGCGCGTTCATTCACCCACTGGGCGATGTCGTCCAGCACTTCATCCGGCATGGGTGTGCGCTGGCTGTATTCCAGGGCAATCTGGCTGAAGGGCGGCGTTTCGCCCTCAAAACGCCCAAAGAGATGGTTGAGTTCAGGATAAAGGATAAAGCTGGCGTCCGGGTGGTCCATCAGCGCCGTTTTCCAGGCTTCAAAGTCCTCCGGAAACACCTGCCGGTCTTTCCCGCCTTGAAGGATCAGGACCGGCAGCCCGTCCGCCAGGTGCAGCGCCGGGGCATCAATGCCCTCAAGATGCCGCAGGTACCAAGCGCTCATGCCAAAGACAGCGGCGCCGGGGGACAGGGCCTCTTCATCGCTTAAGAGCAGGAGTCCGCGGGCTTTTTCCGCTTCAGCCTGCACCTGCTCCAGGGCGGCGTCCAGGCTTGGGATTTGTCCCGCGGCCAGGGCTTCCTGCGCCAGCAGCATATTCTGTTCATAGGATAGTTCCCATAGTTTCCGCGGGCTGCCCGCCAGGTTGATGTAGCCGTCTGCCCCCGCCCCCAGGGTGTTGATATAGGCGGTGAGCATCCCGCCCAGGCTGTGCCCCAGCAGGAAGACCTTTTTGCCGTCCAGCTCCGGACGGGCTTTGAGCAGCCCAACGGCGGCCGCCGCGTCCAGGGCCGTTTCCTCATCCACCGTCAGCCTGGGGTAATCGGGGCTTTGGGTGATTTCCCGGCCATAGGCCAGGGTGCGCTTGTCATAGCGCAGTACGGCGATGCCCCGCCGGGCCAAACCCCAGGCCAGGTCCCTAAAGGGCGTATTGGCCAGAATGGCCTCATCCCGGTCGGAGGGGCCGGAGCCATGTACCAGCACCAGGCCCGCGGCAGCCTGGCCGGCCTCGGGCCGCGCCAGCGTGCCGTTAAGGGGATAACCCAAGCCCGCGTCCACCGTGACAGGTTCCTCCACGACGCCCTGGGGCAGCGGCTCTTCCTCCGGCGCTTCCGCAGGGACTTCGCCAGGGCTGAAGAAGAGGCCCGCCACCTGGTTTTCCCCGTCAAACACCGTACGTTGAATCAACCGGACGTTTGAAAACACAAGCGTCATTTCAAGGGCATGGTAGCCGTCCTGCAGGCTTGCCCGCCATGCCCCGGCTTCCTTGAATTCCCCGCCGGCCATAGCCAGCTGTGCCCAGAGCGCTTCCAGCTGGCCCGCCATGGCGCTTTTCATGGCGCTGTCCATCATGGACAGGGCTGCCTCTTCGTTCCCGGCCTGAAGGTGTTCCAGAAGTTCAAGGGAAAGGGCATAAAGCGCTTCCGGACCCTCTCCCTGTGCTGCGCCTGCAGCCGGCGCCAGCGCCACCAAAAGGCACAGGGCCATGACCATCAGTCCACGCATGGTGTTATCCTCCAAACTCTTCATATATGCGCCCATCATAGCACGGGAATAACTGGCGAATCCACCCCCGGGACAGGGCTTGCCCGGTTTGCAATATAGGGCCGCTGGTGGTATTATATAAAAGCAAACTCGAAAATATTTCCCGCCCGGAAGCGGCCCAAAAGGAGCAGCCATGAGCTTGGAAAAACAGATTCGGCAGGGTTACGACTACGCCAGGGAGGTGTACGCTGGCCTGGGCGTGGATGTGGATGAAGCCATCAGGCAGGCTGACGCTGTGCCCCTCTCTCTCCACTGCTGGCAGGGGGATGATGTAACGGGCTTTGATTCCACCGGCGATCTGACCGGAGGCATCGCGGCCACGGGTAACTATCCCGGCCGCGCCCGCACGCCCCGGGAGCTGATGGAGGATATCCGCCTGGCCTACACCCTCTTCCCGGGCAGGAAGAAGCTGAACCTCCACGCCAGTTATGCCGTCAGGACGGATAAGAATAAGGACCGGGACAGCTATTCCCTGGAGGACTTCACCCCCTGGCTTGATTTCGCCAGGGAGCAGGGGGTGGGCATGGACTTTAACCCCACGTATTTTTCCCACCCTATGATGGATGGGGACCTGTCCCTCTCCAGCCCGGATGATAAGAAGCGCCGCTTCTGGATTGAGCATGGCAAGCGCTGCCGGGAGATCGCAAGAGGTTTTGCCGAAGCGCTGGGAGAAAAAAGCGTGGTGAACTTCTGGATGCCGGACGGCACCAAGGACACCTGTGTTGACACCAGGGCGTACCGGGACCGGATGACCGCCTCCCTGGACGAGATTTTCGCCGACCGCGCGGGGATGGAATTGGCTCCCTGCGCCCTTGAGAGCAAGCTGTTTGGCATGGGGGTGGAGAGTTTCACCGTGGTGTCCAGCGAGTATTCCCTGGGCTATGCCCAGAGCCGGAAGATCATGGCTTGCCTGGATGCCGGGCACTATCACCCCACGGAGGCCATCAGCGCGAAGATCACCGCGGTGCTGGCCTTTATCGACCGAATCCTCCTGCATGTCAGCCGCCCGGTGCGCTGGGACAGCGACCATGTGGTGGCCCTGGATGATGAAACCCAGCGCATCATGGACGAGGTAGTCTGGAACGGCTGCACCGACCGTGTGGCCATCGGCCTTGATTTCTTTGACGCTTCCATCAACCGACTGGCCTGCTGGGCCATCGGGATGCGCAACACCAGAAAAGCGCTGCTCTCGGCTTTCCTGGCACCCGCCCATGCACTGAGGGAAGCGGAGGCCGCGGGGGACTTTACCCGGCGGCTGGCGCTCCTTGAGGAACGGCGGACCCTGCCGCTGGGCGCGGTGTGGAACTACTACTGCCTCACCCGGAATGTGCCGGCTGATGGTCAGTGGCTTGGCAAAGTCATCGACTATGAGAAAAAGGTCCTCGCGCGCCGGGGCTAAAGGAAGAGTATGAAAAAACAAGCGCTGGTCCTTCAGATGGAGGGCATCACCAAGATTTTTCCCGGCATCAGGGCCCTTGATGATGTCAGGCTGGACTTGCGCCGGGGGGAGATCCACGCCCTGATCGGGGAAAACGGCGCCGGCAAGTCCACCCTCATCAAAGTGTTCACCGGTATCCATCAGCCCGATGCCGGCCTTATCCGCCTAAACGGCGAGGAAGTGGAGATGACGGACCCGCTGGCGGCGCGCCGCCGGGGCATCGCTGCCATCCATCAGCACCTGGCTACCTATCCAGATTTAAGCGTGGCAGAAAACATCTTTATAGGCAACGAACAGACCCTAAGCGGCCTTCCCGCCATCAGCTGGCGGAAGACCCGGGAGATGGCCAAGGCGCTCCTCGCCTCCCTGGGAAGCGATATCGACCCGATGGCCGAGATGGGCACGCTCTCCGTGGCCCAGCAGCAGATTGTGGAAATTGCCCAGGCGCTTTCCCAGAATGCCCAGGTTCTGATCATGGACGAGCCCACGGCCGCCCTGTCGCTGCGGGAGAGTGAGGAGCTGTACAGTATCGCCAAGGGGCTAAGAGCAAAGGGCACCTCCATCATCCTCATTTCCCACCGGTTGGAGGATATCTACAGCCTGGCCGACCGGGTCACCGTGCTGCGTGACGGGCACTACATCGGCACCTGGGATATCGGGGAGACCAACACCGAAATGCTGGTCAAGCACATGGTAGGCCGCACCATCGATCAGTTCTATCCAAAGAAGGAAGCCCCAGTGGGCGAGCCCATCCTGAAAGTGGACGGGCTGTCCCGCACCGGCTTCTTTGAAGAGGTATCCTTCACCCTGCATGCCGGGGAAATCCTGGGCCTCACAGGCCTCGTGGGCGCCGGACGCACGGAAGTGGTGGAGGTGCTAAGCGGCGTCACCCGGCCTGACAAGGGGCACATCTATATCCTGGGCGAGGAGAAAGCCATCACCTCCCCCCATGAGGCCCTCAGGCAGGGCGTGAGCCTCTTGCCTGAGGACCGGCAGAAGCAGGGCCTGCTACTGCCCTGGAGCGTGCAGGACAACATCACCCTGCCCAGGCTGGACCGCCACAAGAAGCGTGGGCTGCTGTCCCCCGGGTCTGAGGCCAAAACAGGCAAAGAGTACATCGACATGCTCAACATCAAGGTGCGATCCGGCCAGGACATTGCGGAGTCCCTCTCCGGCGGCAACCAGCAGAAAGTGGTCATTTCAAAGCTTTTAACCTGCGGCTCCCGCATCATCATCATGGATGAACCTACCAAGGGTGTGGATGTGGGCAGCAAGGCCGCCATCTACCAGATCATGTGCGACCTGGCGGCTAAGGGCTTCGGCATCCTGCTTGTTTCCTCGGAAATGCCCGAGATATTGAACCTCTCTGACCGGGCCCTGGTCATGCGGGAGGGGCGGATATCCGCCGTTTTCACCCGGGAGGAGATGGCGCCCGAGAAACTGTTGAAGGCTGCCATGCCCCTTGATAAAAGCCGGAAAGGAAGCGCCGAATATGCCTGAGAAAACGAGGAAACCCGGCGCCCTTTCAGCGCTCTTCAAGCAGCGGGAAGTGGGCCTGTTCATCATCCTGGCGGTGCTGTTTCTCCTGGTGGGGCTGAGGAACCCGGCCTTTACAACCGGGTCCAACGCGCTGTTTATACTTGAGGACACGGCCATCATGATGATCCTGGCCCTGGGAATGCTGTGCGTCCTGTTGGTGGGCTCCATTGACATCTCCATCGCCGCCATCATGGCGCTGTCCACCATGACCGCGGGAATCGTGATGAAGCAGAACCTGAACATCACGGAGATTCAGGTGGTGACTGACGGGGTGATGGGAAGCGCTACGCTGAGGGAAAGCACGCCGCTGATTCTTCTGGTAATCATTGGTATGGGCGTGGGGGCGCTGTGCGGCGCGCTGAATGGCCTTCTCATCGCCTACGGCAGGGTGCTGCCCATTGTGGCCACCCTGGGTATGCAGTACATCCTCTATGGCGTCAGCCATGTTGTTTCTGACGGCCAGGCCGTCTACCGCAAGGATATGCCGGACAGCTTCATCAACCTGAGCCGTCAGGCTTTCCTGGGCCTCAACAGCAAGATATGGTTTATGCTGGTCGTATTTGCGGTCATGTTCCTCTTCCTCACCTATTCCCGCCAGGGACGCTACCTTTACGCTGTTGGCAGCAACCGGGAGTCCGCCGCAATGAGCGGTATCAAAAGCCCCCGGGCTACCCTGATTGCCCACATCATCATGGGAATGCTGGCCGGGCTGGCGGGCCTGCTTTATGCTTCCCGGGACACCAAGATCACCCAGGATATGGCCATGGGCTATGAGATGTATATCATCGCCTCCTGCGTTATCGGCGGCGTTTCGGTTTCCGGCGGTCGCGGCAAGGCGGTGGGGGTCCTGCTGGGAGCACTGACCATGGGCGTCATCAACAACGCGCTGACCATGCTGCGCCTCACGGGCAACTCGGAATTCTGGAAGAAAGCCATCCAGGGTGCCCTGATCCTGGCGGCGGTGGTGATCAATGTGATCATCCAGCGTTCCAAGGAGCGCCGGGTGCTCAGGGACAGGAGGATATAAAATGGAACGCATGATCAGCCGCCTGCCCAAATGGATGAGACGCTGGGAGTGGATCCTGGTGATCCTGATCCTCCTGGTTTTTGCGCTTTTCTCCCGGCTTCAGCCGGACAACTACACCATCCCCAAACTTCTGAACCAGACCCGGGTCTACATGGTGGATGTGGGATTTCTGGCCCTGGGCATCCTGGTGGTGCTGATCCTTGGGGATATCGACATCTCCATCGGCGCCACCGCGGCGCTCTCAGTCACCGTGATGGCGGTTACCTACAACCAGGGCAATGGGATTCCCTTTCTCCTGGCCGTCGCCCTGATGCTTCTGACGGGAGCGCTCTGCGGGTTTGTGAACGGCCTTCTGGTCAGTCGCTTCCCGGAACTTTTCCCCATGATCATCACCCTGTCCACCCTGACCCTCTACCGGGGCATCGCCTACATCATTCTCAAAGACCAGTCCTCCGGGCGCTTCCCCAGCTGGTACGCAAAGGACCTGGGCTACGGCTCCTTCCGCCTCTTTGGGCTGGACGTGCCCATTATGCTGGTTTGCATTCTGGCAGTGCTGCCAGTATACTATATATGGCTCCATAAATCGGCCTCCGGGCGCAGGATATTCGCCGCCGGCACCAACCTTACGGCCAGCCGCTACTCCGGCGTTCAGACCGGGCGAATCAAGGTGATGGCCTTCACCCTAAACGGTATCATGGCAGCAGTGGGCGGCTTTTTCCTCACCTCCCGCACAGGGTCCGTGAAGTACACGCTGGCCACCGGCTTTGAGATGCAGGCCATCGCCATCGCTGTGCTGGGCGGGGCGTCCACCTCCGGCGGCCGGGGCAGCGTCATCGGCCTGCTGCTGGCATTGATCCTCATGACGGGGCTTAAAAACGGCCTGATGCTGGTATACAACGATGCGTTCATCCTGAACCTGTCCATCGGCCTGCTGCTCATCCTTATTGTTCTGATTCCAAACATAGCCGGGAGGATCAGGCGGCAGAATACCGTGCGCCGCCAGCGGATGAGCCTTCAGAAAACCTGAACCGTATTACGGCGGGTGAGAACCTGCTGAAAATAAGAAGGAGAAGACCATGAAGAAAACACTGTCCCTGTTACTGGCACTGGTAATGCTATTGTCCCTGGCCTCCGTGGCCCTGGCGGAAGAACCCATTCAGATTGGCGTTGTCTACAAGCAAACCGGAAACCCTTTCTTCGAGGCAGCCGTGCGCGGCTTTGAAGAAGCCTCTAAGGAGCTGGGCTTTGAGTTCATCCACAATGGCCCGGCCGACTCCTCAAATGAAGGCCAGATCCAGATCATTGAAGGCTACATCCAGCAGGGCGTGGACGCCATCGCCATCTCCGCCAATGACGCGGCCGGTGTGGTGAGCGTGCTGCAGAGCGCCATGGACCAGGGCATCAAGGTGGTCTCCTGGGACTCCAAGGTGGAGCCTGAAGGCCGCATCCTGAACATCGACCCCTCCGTGGCCCAGAACATCGGCCGAGTGCAGGTGGAAGAGATTGCCCAGCAGATCGGCGGGGAAGGCCAGATTGCCGTCCTGTCAGCCGGCGCTACCATGGACAACCAGAACACCTGGATCAGGTACATGCAGGAAGAGCTTGAAAAGCCTGAGTACGCGAAGATCGAACTGGTCACCATCGTCTACGGCGATGACCTCACCGACAAATCCATCCAGGAGATGCAGGGCCTCATCAACTCCTACCCGGACCTGAAGGGCGTTATCTCCCCCACCACCGTGGGTGTCGCGGCAGCTGCCGTAGCTATCAAGGACAACGGGCTTTCCGGCAAAATCAAGCTGACCGGCCTGGGCCTGCCTTCGGAAATGGCAGAGTACCTGAAGGATGGTACCTGCGAAGCCATGTTCCTGTGGAACCCCATTGATCTGGGCTACTGCGCGGCCTATGCCAGCGTGGCGCTGGTCAAGGGTGAGATCACCGGCGCTGCCGGCGAGTCCTTCGCGGCTGGCCGCCTGGGAGACAAGGAAATCATGGAAGCCAGCGACGGCGGCAGCTTTACCCTGGTGGGTGACCCCTTCCGCTTCACCCCTGAGAACATCGATGACTGGAAAGAAGTCTACTGACCTGAACCCCTGAGGCTTTCCCGGAGGGGCCCTTAAGGGCCCCTCCGGGTATAACATGAACCGGAGGTTTTCATGGAGTTTTTCGCGCGCTACGCTGAGCCGCTTTCGGCCTTCAGCCGGTTCTCAAAGGTGCTTGGCGCCCGGGCTGATTATGTCCAGGGCGGCGGCGGCAACACCTCGGCCAAGCTGGACGGCCGGCTGATGGCCGTGAAGGCTTCGGGTTTTTTGCTCCGGGACATTACCCCGGACACCGCCTATGCTGTCCTGGATTACCAGGCGCTGCGTTCTTTTTACGGGGGGCATCTGGCCGGGGATTTTCCGGATGTGGAAGCGGCCGGGTCCGCCGCCGCGAAAGAAGCTGTGGTGCCGGTGAAAGGCCTGGCACCCCTCAGGCCGTCTGTTGAGGCGGGCTTTCATGCGCTGCTGGACCGCTTTGTGGCGCACACCCACAGCGTTTACGCCAACCTGGCGGCCTGCTGCCGGGAAACCGGGGACATTCTGGCCCAGGCCTTAGGGGGAGCGGATTATGGCTTTGCCGTGGTGCCCTATGTGAACCCTGGCCCCACCCTGACCTTCACCATCCGGGATATCCTGGAGGAATCCGGGCGGCCCAAGGTGCTGGTGATGCAGAACCACGGCGTCATCGTCCATGAGGACCAGGAGGAGAAGTGCCTGCATATCCATGAGGATATGAACCGGCGCCTGGCGGCCTTCTTTGGCCTGAAAGAGGATGCGTTTCCCGTTGCCCGGGTGAAGGCCCAGGGCGGCGGCTTTGTATCAGACACCCCCTGGCTGGCCCAGCGGCTCAAAGGGGATAGCTATCCGGACAAACTCCTGCTGGATGCTCCCCTGTACCCCGACCAGATGGTGTTTTTCCGGGGAACCCTGGGGGAGGCGGCCGTGATCGACCGGGAAACAGGGCTGGCCCATTACAGGCTGCCCGAAAATACTGCGGTAACCCTTGAGGAAACCCTGTGCGCGGTGCTGTTCATCACCCAGACCATCAGGGAGAGGGGATATACGCTGCAGACCATGGGGGAGGCTGCCCAGCAGTTCATTGGGGGCTGGGAGAGCGAGAAGTACCGCAAGCAGCTTTCGGAGGGCAAGGCATGAAAACCACCGATTTGCTGGCCTTTGATATCGGAGCCTCCAACGGCAGGGGAATTATCGCACGCTTTGACGGGGAGCGGATCACGCTCCACCGGGTGGGCGGTTTTGAAAACAACTTCATTCCCCAGGGCAGCCTGGGGCACTGGGATTTCCACCATATTTTTCAGGAACTGAAGGCCAGTTTCCAGAAAGCAAGGCAGCAGGGCTTCGAGCCGGCCTGTTTTGGGATTGACACCTGGGGGGTCGACTATGGCCTGGTGAACGGGGCGGGGGAACTGATTGAAAACCCGCGGGCCTACCGCTGCGCCACGGATGCGGAGATGGAAGCGGCCTGGCAAAAGGTGGGGAGGAAGCGCATGTTTGAGCATACCGGCATCGCCGCGCTTAACTTCAACACCGTCTACCAGCTTTACCGCCGGGTGCTTCAGGGAGACGAGGCGCTGAAAAAAGCCAGGGCGCTTCTGATGATGCCGGATCTGCTGGGCTACTACCTGACCGGCGAAATCGCCACGGAATACACCAATGCCACCACCACGGGGCTGCTTGACGTGCGCACACAGAAATGGAGCCGGGAGATCATGGAAGCCCTGGGGATTCCCATGGAGATCCTGACGCCCATCGACCGGGCAGGCACCCTGCGGGGAAAGCTGAAAGCCGGTATCGCCCAGAGCCTGGGAGTGCCCCAGGTGGCCTATGCCGCTGTAGGCACCCATGATACCGCTTCCGCTGTGGCGGCCATTCCGGGAGAGGGGGATTTCGCCTTTTGTTCCTCCGGCACCTGGTCGCTTTTTGGCGTGGAGACGAATGAACCGGTGCTCAGCGACTTTGTTTACAACGCCAACTTCTCAAACGAAGGCACGGTGCAGGGTGGCTTCCGGCCGCTGAAGAACATCATGGGCCTTTGGCTCATCCAGGAATGCCGCCGGGTATGGACGAAGGAAACGGGCAAGGAATACACATGGCCTGAAATCCAGGCCATGGCCCGGGCTGCCCCGCCGCTTGAAAGCATTGTGGACCCGGATGAGCCGCGTTTCTTCACCGCGGGCCAGATGCCGCAGAAGATCCAGGATTATTGCCGGGAAACCGGGCAGGAGGTGCCGGGGTCCATCGGTGAGATCGCCCGCTGTGTCTATGAAAGCCTGGCGCTCAAGTACCGCTGGGCAGTGGAACGCCTGGGCGAAATCCGGGGCGGGGGCATCAAGAGCCTGAACATCGTGGGCGGCGGAATTCAGAACCCCCTGCTCAACCAAATGGCGGCGGATGCCACGGGGCTTCCCACCACCGTGGGGCCCATTGAGGGCGCGGCCCTGGGCAATGCCCTGATGCAGGCCCAGGCCCTGGAACTGGTCAAGGATATTGGCGAAGCCCGGGCCCTGGCCCGCGCGTCGGTGGAGACCACATGCTATGAGCCCAATACCACCCCGCAGTGGGCGGATGCCTATGGCAAACTGCAGCGTCTGATGGAGGCAAGCGAATGATCGATCTTTCAAGCACCCAGGCCCTGGCGGCCAAGTATGTAGGAGACCGGCTTCCCGCCGCTCCGGGCAGGCTGTCGGGCAAGGTGGCTGTTGTGACTGGCTCCGCCCAGGGCTTTGGCCTGGGCATTGCCCAGGAACTGTACAAGGAAGGAGCCTTTGTGGTCATCGCTGACCTGAATGAGCCGGCCGCCCGCCAGGTTGCGGCTGAACTGGGCGGGCGTGCCCTGGCCGTGAAGGTGGATGTGTCGGATGAGGCCAGCGTCGCCAGCCTTCTGGTGCAGACCGTCTCAGCATTCCGGGGCCTGGATCTCTTTGTTTCAAACGCCGGGGTGTTGAAGGCCGGGAGCCTTGAGGAGATGGAGAAGAAGGACTTTGAGTTCGTCACCGCGGTGAACTACACCGCCTTCTTCACCTGCGTCAAGTACGCCAGCCTGGTGATGAAAGCCCAGTTTGGGGCGGATCCGGCATGGTCCGGGGATATCATCACCATCAACAGCAAGTCAGGCCTGGTGGGCAGCAACAAGAATTTCGCCTACGCGGGGGGCAAATTTGGGGCCATTGGCCTTGCCCAGTCCTTTGCCATGGAGTTGGCCCCCTACAACATCAAGGTGAACGCCATCTGCCCCGGCAACTACTATGACGGCCCGCTCTGGAGTGACCCGGTGAAGGGCTTGTTCGTGCAGTACCTCAATGCCGGAAAAGTACCAGGTGCCAAAACCCTGGAGGATGTGAAGGCTGCTTATCTGTCAAAATCCCTGATCAAGCGCGGGTGCCTGCCTGTTGATGTGGCCCGGGCCATCTTCTATGCGGTGGAGCAGACCTATGAGACGGGGCAGGCGATCCCCGTCACGGGGGGGCAGGTGATGCTGAATTGATGGATGAGAGGCTTCTGGCACGCCTGAACGCGCCCACAAGGGAGGAGCGCCTTCACAACCTCAGGGAAGAGGCTCATAAGGCAGGCTTCCCGCCGATGAACCCGCGATATATCAACAACCATATCCACACCTTCTATTCCTTCTCACCCTACTCCCCTTCCGCAGCGGTCTATGCCGCCAGGGCGGAGGGGCTGTGCACCGCCGGCATCGTGGACCATGATTCCATGGGCGGTGCGGAGGAGTTTGTCCAGGCAGGGAAGATCCTGGGGCTGCCGGTCACCGTGGGGGTGGAGGCCAGGGTGAGCATGGCGGGCACGCCTTTTGAGCGCCTGCGCACCAACAATCCGGATCAGCTGGGGGTCAGCTACATGGTGCTCCATGCTGTGCCCCACAACAGTATTCCCATGGTGCAGCAGTATTTCGCGCCGCTGAGGGAAGCGCGCAACAGGCGCAACCGGAGGATGGCCGAAGCCATCAGCCGCTTAAGCGGCCGGGAAATAGACTTTGACCGGGATGTGATGCCCTTGTCCAAGTTCCGGGACGGCGGCAGCATCACGGAGCGCCACCTGATGCAGGCTTTGGCAAGAAAGGAAGACCCCGGCCGCGGGATGCTGGCAGAGTACGACCGCATTGGGGAACTGAAGAAGGACTTCATCCCCAGGGTTTATGCGGACGCTGGGGAGGAGTGCCCGGCAATCAGGGATTACATCGCTTTTGCTGAAAAAACCGGCGGTATCCTGGCCTACGCTTATCTGGGGGATGTGACCCAGTCTGTTACCGGAGACAAAAAGGCCCAGGCCTTTGAGGACGCCCACCTGGACCTGCTGTTTGAAACCATCCATGCCCTGGGCATCCGTGCGCTCACCTATATGCCCACCAGAAACAGCGATTTTCAGCTGGACCGGGTGAGGAAACTTTGTGATGACTATGGTATCATGCAAATCAGCGGTGAAGACATCAATTCACCGCGGCAGGGCTTTGTCATCGAAAAGATGAAGGATGAGCGCTTCACCAACCTGATCGACAGCACCTGGCAGCTGATCAAGCACGAGAACGGAGGAATATTACCATGAAAACCAAAGCGGTCCGCCTGTACGGCAAGCAAGACTTACGCCTGGAGGAGTTTGAGCTTTCTCCTATAACAGATGATTCCGTCATCTGCGAAGTGGTTGCCGATTCCATCTGCATGAGCAGCTACAAGGCCGCTGTCCTGGGCGCCGAGCATGCCCGGGTGCCGGATGATGTGGTCAGCAATCCCACCATCATTGGCCACGAGTTCTGCGGCCGCATTGTGGAAGTGGGAAAAAACTGGCAGCACAAGTATAAGCCGGGCGATGGCTTTGTGATCCAACCGGCCCACTCCTACCAGGGATCCATGCTGGCCCCGGGCTATTCCTACCGCGACTGCGGCGGGGATGCCACCTATGTTTCCATCCCCATTGAAATCCTGAAGATGGATTGCCTGATTCCCTACCATTCCGATGTCTTTTTCCTGGGTGCCCTGACAGAGCCGCTGTCCTGCGTCATCGGCACCTACCACGCCATGTACCATACGCGGGACGGCGAGTATGTGCATGACATGGGCATCGTTGAGGGAGGAAACCTGGCGCTCCTGGCCTCCGTTGGGCCCATGGGCCTGGCCGCCATTGACTACGCCATCCACTGCGACCGGAAGCCCGGGCTGATGGTGGTGACGGACATAGATGACGCGCGCCTGAAGCGTGCCGCTTCCATCTACACGGTGGAAGAGGCCAGAAAGAATGGGATCGAGCTGCATTATGTCAACACCAAAAACATGGCGGACCCGGTGAAGGAACTGCGCGCCCTTACCAGGGATAACCATGGCTTTGATGATGTGATCTGTTTTGCCCCGGTGAAGCCCGTGGTGGAGCAGGGCGACCAGATCCTGGCGGTGGACGGCTGCCTGAATTTCTTCGCCGGCCCCTCAGACCTGACATTTTCCGCCCTCGTAAACTTCTATAATGTCCACTACAAGCGCACCCATATTACCGCAACTTCCCATGGCAACCTGGAAGATATGCGGGAAGCCATCCGGATGCTCAACGCCGGAAAACTCAACCCCGCGGCCTTGGTCACCCATATCGGCGGGCTGGACTGCGTGGCCCAGACCACCCTGAACCTGCCCAAAATCCCGGGCGCCAAGAAGCTCATCTATACCCATATCAGCCTGCCGCTGACAGCCATCGAGGACTTTGGGGAGCTGGGCAAGGCTGATCCCATGTTCAAGGAGCTGGACGAAATCGTGAAAGCCAACAACGGCCTGTGGTCAGGAGAGGCTGAAAAGCTGCTGCTGAAAAAAGCCAAACCCATCGGCTGAAACAGCAACCGGGGGCCTTCGTCCATGAAGGCCCCGGTTACAGTCCCCTTATTCAACATTTTTAAAGGAGTAAGCACATGGCATATCCCATCATTCTGCCCCGGCAGGGGCAATCCGTGGAAAGCTGTATCATCACCGAATGGCACAAAAAGGTGGGCGACCCCGTACAAGCCGGGGATGTCCTCTTCAGCTATGAGACGGACAAAGCCAGCTTTGAAGAAACGGCCAAGGAGGATGGCACCCTGATCGCTATCTTCTTTGAGGCAGACGATGATGTGCCCGTGCTGACCACCGTGGGCGTGATCGGCAGCCCCGGGGAGGATGTCTCGGGCCTTATGCCGGGCGGTGACGCGCCGGCGCAAGCCCCGGAGGCTCCCGAGGCCGCGCCGGAACCCGCTGTTCCCCAGGCGCCCGCGGCTCCCGGAGCCGCCCCTGCGGCAACGGTGCTTTCCGCCGGCGTCTCCCCCCGCGCCAGGGCGACTGCCCATAGGCTGGGGCTTGATCCGGCCCAGGCCCATGGCACCGGCCCCAATGGCCGGGTGATTGAGCGGGATATTTTTGCTGCCCGGGATGCAGCGCCCGTGGTGCAGGCAGCTAAGGCGGCCCCGGCCCCTGTTATGGCTGACAGGCCCACAGGCGGGATGGATTATGAAGAGGTCAAACTGTCCAAAGTACGCAAGGCCACAGCCAAGGCCATGCAGGAGAGCCTGGCCAACATGGCACAGCTCACTCACCAGTCCTCCTTTGACGCCACAAAGATGCTGGCCTTAAGGGCGCAGTTCAAGGCGGCGCCTGAGGAACTGGGCCTTGGCGGCATCACCATCAACGACATGATCCTCTTCGCCGTTTCCCGCGTCCTCAAGCGGCATCCGGACCTGAACGCCCACCACATGGGGGAGACCATGCGCCGTTTTGCCCATGTCCATCTGGGCATCGCCGTGGACACGCCCCGGGGCCTTTTGGTGCCCACCCTCTTTGACGCGGATACCAAGTCATTGGCCCAGGTTTCCCGGGAGGCCAGGCAGCTGGGTAAAGACGCCCAGGGCGGCAGCATCAACCCGGATATCCTCAGCGCCGGCAGTTTTACCGTCTCCAACCTGGGCGCCCTGGGCATTGAGATGTTCACCCCTATCATCAATCCGCCCCAGGTGGCCATCCTGGGTGTCAACTGCACGGTGGACCGGGTCAGAGTGGTGGACGGCCAGGTTACGGTGTACCCGGCCATGGGCCTGTCGCTTACCTATGACCACCGGGCGGTGGACGGGGCGCCCGCTTCAAGGTTTTTGAAGGATTTGGCAAAAGCGCTTGAGAATATTGACATTTTGATTGCGGACTGAGGAGTAGGGTAATGGAATTATATGATTTAATCGTTTTGGGCGGCGGACCCGCCGGCTATATGGCCGCGGAGCGTGCGGGCCATGCGGGGTTCAAGGTGGCGCTGGTGGAGGAGCGGGAGTTGGGCGGCGTATGCCTCAACGAGGGCTGCATTCCCACCAAAACCATGCTGTACTCCGCCAAACTGCATGATGGCGTTAAGAATGGCGAAAAATACGGCGTCACTGCCGAGAATCTCCAAATGGACCACATGAAAGTGTTGGCCCGCAAGGCTAAGGTGGTGAAGTCCCTGGTGGGTGGTGTCAAAACCGCCATGAAAGCCAACGGGGTGGCTGTTTTTGCCGGGCATGGGGAGATCATCGGAAAGATCGCCGAGGGTTTCCAGGTCAGGGCCGGGGGAGAGACCCTCACCGGCGCGCGCCTTTTGATCGCCACCGGCTCCTCTCCTGCCATGCCGCCCATTCCGGGGCTTAAGGAGGGGTTTGAGAAGGGCTTTGTCCTCACCAACCGGGAAATCCTGGAACTCAAGGAGGTGCCCGGCCGCCTGGCCGTGGTGGGCGGGGGCGTGATTGGGCTGGAGATGGCCAGCTATTTCAACTCCGCCGGTTCCAGGGTGCAGGTGGTGGAGATGCTGGACCACATCGCCGGCGAAAATGACCAGGACATGGTAGCCCTCCTGAAGGCGGACTTTGAGAAAAAGGGCATTACCTTCTCCCTTTCCGCCAAGGTGACGGCCATAGAGGAAAACGGCGTGCGCTATGAACAGGACGGGCAGAGCCACTTCCTGGAAGCCGACAAGGTGCTTATGTCCATCGGACGCAGGCCCAACATCCGGGGCATCGGCCTTGAGTCCATCGGCGTATTTACGGAGCGAGGCGCTGTGGTGACGGATGCCACCATGCTGACCAACATCCCCGATGTGTATGCAGCGGGGGATGTGAACGGCATCTCCATGCTGGCCCACACCGCCCACAGGGAAGGCGAGGTGGCGGTGAACAACATGCTGGGCAAGAAGGACCTTATGCGCTATGAGGCCATCCCGGCGGTGCTGTATACCAATCCGGAGCTGGCAAGCGTTGGGGAGACCGAGGCCACAGCCAAAGCAAAGGGCCTGCCCTTTAAGGCGGTGCAGCTGTCCATGCGCTACGCCGGGCGTTACCAGGCGGAAAACGAGGGCGGCCGCGGTATCGCCAAACTCCTGGTCAGGACGGACACCCGGCAGGTCATCGGCATGCAGGCGCTGTCCAACTACGCCTCGGAATTTGTCATCGCCGCCGCCGCTTTTATTGAGCTGGGGCTGAATCTTGAGACCATCAAGAAAATCGTTTTCCCTCACCCCACAGTGTCTGAGATCATCCGCGAAGCGGTTTTCCAATACGAGTAAGGAGCAAGGAGCAGAAACATGAGCAAACAACTGGCCGTATCCCCTGAATCCGTCCGCAAGCCGGGCAAACTGAAGACGCCTGACATCCCCGTCAACGTCTACCAGAAGGCCGTCAAGGACGAGAAAAACAACTACAGCAAGGAAGAGTTCCTCAATATTTACCGGGATATGTGCTATATCCGGGAGTTTGAGACCATGCTCAACCTGATCAAGACCAAGGGTGAGTACGAGGGCGTGCCATACAACCACCCCGGCCCCGCCCATCTTGGAATCGGCCAGGAGGCGGCTTATGTGGGCGCGGCCTACCTGTTGACGCTGGACGACTATACCTTCGGTTCCCACCGCAGCCACGGTGAGATCCTGGCCAAGGGCTTAAGGAGCATCGAGATCCTGGATGATAAGCGCTTAAACGGCATCATGGAAAGCTTCTTTGGCGGCAAAACCTATGATGTGGTCAAGGATACAGGGAAGTCCGCCAAGGAAAACGGCATCAACTTCCTGCTGTATGGCATGATGTGCGAGACCTTTGCGCGGGAAAACGGCTTTAACAAGGGCCTGGGCGGCTCCATGCACGCCTTCTTCACGCCTTTTGGCATTTATCCCAACAACGCCATTGTGGGCGGCTCCGGCTCCATTACCCCCGGCGCCGCGCTTTACAAGCTGTCCAACAAAAAGCCGGGCGTGGTGGTGTGCAATATCGGAGACGGCGCCATGGCCTGCGGCCCTGTCTGGGAGGGCTTGATGATGGCCACGATGGGCCAGGTCCGCACCCTGTGGGGCGAGGGCTTTGGCGGCATGCCCCTCATCTTCAACATCAACGACAACTTCTATGGCATGGGCGGCCAGACCCAGGGAGAAACCATGGGCATGGACATGATCGCCCGCATAGCAGCCGGTATCGCGCCTAACGCCCTCCACGCCGAGCGGGTGGACGGCTACAACCCCCTGGCCGTCATCGACGCCTACCGCCGCAAGCTGCCCGTGGCCAGGAAGGAGGGGCCGGTTTTCCTGGACGTGATCACCTACCGCATCTCCGGCCACAGCCCGTCTGACTCCAGTTCCTACCGCACCAAGGAAGAGATCGATGCCTGGGAGCAGGCGGATTCCATCCAGTCCTTTGGCCGCCAGCTGGTGGAGGCAGGCATCAGTAAAAAAAGCGAGCTGGATCAAATCCACGCCAGGGTGGTGGAGGATATGGTACGCAACCTGAAGCTGTCCATTGACGACACGGTTTCGCCCCATGTGCCCCTGATGTCCTCAGACCCTGACTATATCGCCAACCTCATGTTCTCCAACCAGTCAGTCCGCGCCTTTGATAAGGATAGGGAGCCCGAGGTTCTCCTGCCGAAAGCGGAATGCCCCCGGGTGCAGCAGATCGCCAAAAAGGAGCGCTTTGGCCTGGACAAAGACGGCAAGCCCGTCAGCAAGAACCGGGCCTACCAGCTTCGGGACGGCATTGCCGAGCCCATCATCAACAAGTTTTATGAGGATCCGACACTCATCACCTTTGGTGAGGATGTCAGGGACTGGGGCGGCGCCTTTGCCGTCTACCGCGGCATGACCGAGGCCCTGCCCTACCACCGCCTGTTCAATACCCCCATCTCCGAGGCCGGCATCGTGGGTGCAGCCGTGGGCTATGCCATGGCCGGCGGCCGGGTGGTGGCGGAACTCATGTACTGCGACTTCCTGGGCCGCTCGGGGGATGAGGTATTTAACCAGCTGTCCAAGTGGCAGGCCATGTCCGCCGGGATGCTGAAAATGCCCGTGGTGCTGAGGCTTTCCGTGGGCAGCAAGTATGGTGCCCAGCACTCCCAGGACTGGTCGGCCCTGGCCGCCCACATCCCGGGGCTCAAGGTGGTCTTCCCGGCCACGCCCTATGATGCCAAGGGCCTGATGCAGGCGGCGCTTAACGGCACTGACCCGGTGATTTTCCTGGAAAGCCAGCGCATCTATGACATGGCGGAGCTCTTCCATGAGGGCGGCGTGCCCGAAGAGGAATACGAGATCGCCATGGGCGACCCGGATGTGAAGCGGGTGGGCAGCGATGTCACCATCCTGTCCATCGGGGCCACCCTTTACCGGGTGCTGCCGGCTGCCGACATGCTCAAGGAAAAATATGGCCTGACCGCTGAGGTAATCGATGCCCGCAGCATCGTTCCCTTCGACTATGCCAAGGTCATTGAGTCGGTGAAAAAGACCGGCCGCATCATCATCACAGGGGACGCCTGTGAGCGCGGCAGTGTCATGCGCCAGATGGCTTCCACCATCACGGAACTGGCCTTTGATTATCTGGATGCTCCGCCGGTGGTGGTGGGTGCGCGCAACTGGATCACCCCTGCCCATGAGATGGAAGACGCCTTCTTCCCCCAGCCGGAATGGATCCTGGACGCCATCGACCAGCGCCTCCTGCCGCTGAAGGGCCACGCGTTCACCCGGAACTTCGCGGAGGTGGAGCAGATCAGGCAGAACAAACAGGGGGTCTGATGGAGATCCGCTTGTTTGAGAGCGATTCCCACAGCCCTCACCATAACCTGGCCATTGAGGAGGCGCTTCTTCAGGACGGGGCCATAGGCCCCGTCCTTTTCCTGTGGCAAAATGCCCACACGGTGGTCATCGGCCATGCGCAGAACGCCTGGAAGGAGTGCCGGACGGCCCTGCTTGAGGAGGAGGGCGGAACCCTGGCGCGGCGCACCACCGGAGGAGGTGCTGTCTACCATGACCTGGGAAATTTGAACTTCTCCTTCGTGATGCCAAAGGCGCTCTACGACGTGCCCCGGCAACTAAACGTCATCCGCCGGGCGGTGAAGGAATTTGGCGTAGAAACGGAGAACTCCGGCCGCAATGACATCGTGATCCTCCCCGGCGGGGAAAAGTTTTCCGGCAATGCCTTCAGGATAAGCCGGGAGGCCGGGCTTCATCACGGCACCATCCTCATGGATGTGGACATGGCCAGGCTGGGCCGCTACCTGGCCCCTTCCAGGCAGAAACTGGAAGCCAAAGGGGTGGCCAGTGTGCGCGCCCGGGTGGGGAATCTCAAGGAACACGCCCCGGGCATCACCATCCCGGCGCTGAAGGAGGCCCTCTGGGCCGCTTTCGCTCGGGAGTACGGCCCCGCCATGAAGAAGCCCTGGCAGGAGGTCCTGGATAAAGGGCTCATCCAGCGCTATGAGGAGCGAAACAAGTCCTGGGAGTGGAACTACGGCCGTACGCCGCGGTTTGATCTCTCCCTGGAAGCCCGTTTTCCCTGGGGCGGAGTGGAACTGCTGCTGAGCCTCAGGAATGCCATGGTGCAGGAGGTTCACTGCTATACCGATGCCAACGATCCAGGCCTGGCGGCCAGGGTGCAGGAGGCCCTCATAGGCGCGCCTTTTGCTCCCCCAGCCCTGGCTGACAGTCTCCAAAAGAGCGGCAAGGCGGAAGACCGGGAGCTGGCAGATTGGCTTAGGACGCAGGAATTTTAAACCGGACAGATACAAATCACCCCCGCCTGAGGACATGAGGCGGGGGCATATTTCTGCCTGGCGCTATAAAAAGAGGGTTATCCCGATATCGGCCCAAGAGGAAAAGACGGCAAGCATGGGGACAAATCTAAGGCCGAACCGTAACGCTGCTGTAACGGCGGCCTGTTTTGGCAGGGTGTTTGGCGCGCCGGAGCCCGGTATCATGGGCTGCAGCGAAATGCCTCCGGGGAAGATGGGGGTGGGAATGCCGTGGGCATGGAGCCATTGGGGATACATGCCAATGCAGTAGCGGTCGGAGGTGACATCATGCTCTCCGATATGACGCCCTTCAGTTCGGAAACGCCCAAGGAAGCCGCCGGGATCACCTTTTCCCATGCGGGTGCAGAAAAAATACGGGAGAACTCTGGGCGCCTGGGCCGCGATGGCGAGGCCCTGATGTTCCCCGCAGAGAACCTTCCCGATCCCCTCTGTACGTAAGCGTCAAACGTAACCACGTCTACCCTCTCGGCAAGTTTCATAGGAGAATAGCTCAGATCCGGGAACTGCATTGGAGCATTCAAGAGCACTTAAGGGCTCTCAAGTGCTCTTAGGAGTAACCCGGAGCGCGCCGGTGGGATTGCACGCTGGCCGCGAAAGGAGCGACGACTATGTCATCAACCGAGTTAAGCAAACTCAATCATCATGCCAACCTGGCGCAGTGGCAGCAACTGGTGTATGACTGCCGGCATAGCGGGATGACCGTCAGAGCCTGGTGTGCAGAGAACGGGGTTTCGGAGAAGTCGTATTACTACCGTCAGCGGAAGGTATGGGAAGCGACACAACCTGAGACAGTGGGGCGCGGGTCGTTATCGCAGCCAGCGCTTCCGGCCATCATCCCTTATGCTCCGCCCATAACATCGGCAGGGAGGGAACCCGCGGCTGCTCCTGCGCTTGTTCTGCGCAGTGATACTTGGACAGTGGAAGTCGCCGACGGTTGTGACCCGGAGCTGCTCCGCCTGGCCCTGCGCGCGGTCAAGTGAGATGTTTGACCCGGTAAAGATACAGCATGTCTATATCGCCTGCGGCTATACAGATTTACGCCGGGGCATCGACGGCCTGGTCACTTTAGTGCAAAACAGTTTTCACCTCGACCCTTTTGCCAACGCGCTGTTTCTGTTCTGCGGCCGCCGGGTGGACCGCTTCAAGGCCTTGTACTGGGACTCGGACGGCTTTCTCCTGCTGTACAAGCGCCTGGAGCACGGCAAGTACCAATGGCCCAGGAGCAAATCAGAAGTGTTGAGCCTCAGCTCCCAACAGTTTCGCTGGCTGCTGGAAGGCTTGAGTATCCACCAGCCCAAGGCTCATAAACCAGTGAAGGATATCGTGTATTCTTAAGGGCACCAAGAGCTGGGAACCGTTGAAAACGCTTGCTTTTCTGGTGTTCTTTGTGTGACTTTCCAGCTTTATTTTGGTATAATTGAGCTAAGAAAATCAAGGGAGAAAACGACTGAGTGGGCATGGAAACCATCACCATTTCCAGAGCGGAATACGAGCAGCTGAAGTCCGCATTGACCCAGGTCGCCACTCTGCAGCAAGAGGTCAACTGGCTGACGGAGCAGATACGCCTGGCTCGCAAGCAGCGATTCGGTGCGTCCAGCGAGAAGAGTCGCGCGGACGACGGTTTCGTTCAGCTCAGTTACCTTTTCAATGAACCGGAATGCATGGCCAGAGAAAGCCAGCCTGAGCCGGATGTTGAAGAAATTGCAGTCAAGGCTCATGCCCGCAAGGCGCGCCGCGCCACTCAGGAACAACTGCCTGAGGACATCGAGGTCGAGGTCATTGAAAAGACCCTCCCGGAGGAGGAACGTGTTTGCCCTCAATGCCAGGGGCAGATGAATGACATCGGCAAGGATATGTCCAGACGGCTGAAAATCATTCCGGCCAGGTTTGTGGTGGAAGAAACCCACGTGCACAAGTATGCCTGCAGGTACTGCCAGGAACATGATATCACCACGCCCGTCATGACAGCAGCC
>Ga0123330_1001244_pt1 | contig 25884 bp, 24 predicted proteins | sample BioC13SIPDNA_2_FD_89704 | JGI IMG/M metagenome (GOLD analysis project Ga0123330, IMG submission 89704) | Anaerobic biogas reactor microbial communites from Washington, USA - Biogas_R2_A C13 SIP DNA | ecosystem: Engineered > Bioreactor > Anaerobic > Unclassified | place: Washington, USA... | reverse complement strand
TACTATGGCCTGACCACCGGCCTCGATCTGCAAGAGCTCTACCCCAGCAGCCGTATGGTCTCGAACTTTACCGGCCTCACGGTGCAGGCCAACAAGGCCATCGTAGGCGCCAACGCCTTTGCCCACGAAGCGGGCATCCACCAAGACGGCATCCTCAAGAACCGCCTCACCTATGAGATCATGGACGCGCAGATGGTGGGGGTGCCCGAGAGCCGCCTGGTTCTCGGCAAGCATTCGGGCCGCCACGCCTTTGCTGACAGACTGTTAGAGTTGGGGTATCATCTGGAGCACGATCAGCTCGACAGAACGTTCACGCGCTTCAAAGACCTCGCCGACAAGAAAAAGGTCGTTACTGACCGCGACCTCGAGGCGCTGGTCTCGGATGAGGTGTTCCAGCCGGTGGAAGTGTATCGTTTGGAGCAGATTCAGGTCTCATGTGGCGACCACGCCATCGCCACAGCCACAGTGCGTCTACGTGCACCAGACGGCTCGCTGATCACCGATGCCGCCCACGGCACCGGCCCGGTGGATGCTGTTTACAAGGCCATCAACCGTCTGATCGGTGTGCCCAACGAGCTGACCGAGTTCTCGATCAACGCCGTGACCGAGGGCATCGATGCAGTGGGCGAGGTGACGATTCGCATCGAAGCCGGTGGCAATGGCGATGAGACGCTGCCGCTCAACCCGCAGACGGGCAAGCGCACCTATGTATTCTCTGGCCACGGCGCCAGCACCGATATCATCGTGGCGAGCGCACGCGCCTACATGAGCGCTCTCAACAAACTGCTGGCTACCCGCAGCACCACCGCCCAGGCCCAAGCATGACAAGGAGTATGAGCAAGCCGATGCAACCCATGACCATGGCCCAAAAGATCCTGGCTGCCCACGCCGATCGGCCCGCCGTGCAGGTGGGTGAGTTGATCGATGTGCGCGCCGACATGGTGCTGGCCAACGACATCACCGCGCCCCTGGCCATCATCGAGTTCGCCAAGCTCGGTGTCGATCGCGTCTTTGACCAGGACCGCATCGCGCTGGTGCCCGACCACTTTGCCCCCAACAAAGACATCAAGTCGGCCGAGCAGTGCAAAATGATGCGCGAGTTCGCCAAAAAGTACGGTATCCACAACTACTTTGAGGTGGGGCGCATGGGCATCGAACATGCGCTGCTGCCCGAGCAGGGCCTGGTGCTGCCCGGTGACGTTGTGGTCGGCGCTGACTCGCACACCTGCACCTATGGTGCAGTGGGCGCCTTTGCCACCGGCATGGGCTCTACCGATATCGCGGTGGCCATGGCCACCGGCCGTGCCTGGATGCGCGTGCCCGCCACCACTCGCTTTGTCTACAGCGGCACGCTACAACCCTGGGTAGGCGGCAAGGATCTGATCCTGCATACCATCGGCCTGATCGGCGTCGAAGGCGCACGCTACCAGGCCATGGAGTTTGCCGGCCCGGCCATCGATGCCCTGAGCATCGACGGCCGCCTGACCATGGCCAACATGGCCATCGAGGCGGGCGCCAAGGCCGGCCTGTTCCATGTGGATGCCACCACCGAGGCCTATGTCAAGCCTCGCGCGCAGCGCGCCTACCAGGCCTATGCCTCAGACCCTCACGCGACTTACGATCGTGTGATCGAGATCGACGCCAGCAAGATCGAGCCGCAGATTTCGTTCCCGCATCTGCCCAGCAACGCCAGAGGCCTGAGCCAGGTGGGCGATGTCAGCATCGACCAGGCGGTGATCGGCTCGTGCACCAACGGCCGCTGGAGCGACCTGGTGCAGACGGCCGAGGTGTTGCGGGGCCGCCAGGTGCACCCTGATGTGCGCTGCATCATCATTCCTGGCACGCAGGCGATCTATCTGCGCGCCGTGCAAGAGGGTCTGGCACAGGTGTTTGTAGAGGCCGGCGCGGTGTTCAGCACACCCACCTGTGGCCCGTGCCTGGGCGGCTACATGGGCGTGCTGGCAGCCGGCGAGCGCTGCATCTCGACCACCAACCGCAACTTTCTGGGGCGCATGGGTCACGTAGAGAGCGAGGTCTATCTGGCCGGCCCCGCCATCGCGGCGGCCAGCGCCGTGCTGGGCCGCATCGGTGGGCCTGAAGAGCTGTAGCAGCCGAAAGGGCGAACGCCATGGGCGAGCTATCCTGCTGGTTTGAGTGCGTACGCGGTTGCCCGGGCCGCCACTCGATCTATGACGTCATCTACCAGTGCCCCACCTGCGGTGGCCTGCTCGAGGTGGTGCATGATGTGGCCACCCTGGCAGAGACGCCAGCTGACGCGTGGAAGCGGCTGTTCGACGCGCGCATCCACAGCAACGACTGGCCCTTTGGCAGTGGCGTTTGGGGCAAGAAGGAATGGGTGTGCCCACAGATCGATGATGAGAACGTGGTCTCGATGTTCGAGGGCCACAGCAACCTTTTCTGGGCACAGCGCCTGGGTCAGCAGCTCGGCGTCGAAGATCTCTGGGTCAAGATGTGCGGCATCAGCCACACTGGCTCGTTCAAAGACCTGGGCATGACCGTGCTGGTGAGTGTGGTCAAACAGATGATGTCGCAGGGTTCGCCGGTCAGAGCAGTGGCCTGCGCTTCGACGGGCGACACGTCGGCGGCCCTGGCCGCCTACGGCGCCGCTGCGGGCATCCCCACTATCGTGTTCTTGCCACGCAACCGCGTCTCGACGGCGCAGCTCATCCAGCCTATCGCTAATGGCGCCCTGGTGCTGGCGCTCGATACCGATTTCGATGGCTGCATGGCTATCGTCAAAGAGATCACCCAAGACAACAGCGTCTATCTGGCCAACTCGATGAACTCGCTGCGCATCGAGGGGCAAAAGACCGTCGGCATCGAGATCGTGCAGCAGTTCGACTGGCAGGTGCCCGACTGGATCATCATCCCGGTGGGCAACCTGGGTAACGTCAGCGCCCTTGGCAAGGGCCTCATGTTGATGCGCGAGCTCGGCCTCATCGATCGCCTGCCACGGCTGGTGGCCGCACAGGCGGCGCGAGCCAACCCCTTTTACCTCAGCGCGCAAGGTGGCTTCCAAGAGTTGGTGCCGGTGGTGGCTCAAAAGACGCTGGCCAGCGCCATACAGATCGGCAACCCGGTGAGCTATGAGCGCGCCGTCAAGGTGATGCAGGCATTCAACGGCATTGTTGAGCAGGCCACCGAAGATGAGATCGCCAACGCCGCCGCGCGCGCCGATCTCACCGGCATGTATGCCTGTCCACACACCGGCGTAGCCCTCTCTGCCCTGTTCAAGCTGGTCGAACGCGGCGAGATCGCCCGCCACCACCGGGTGATCGTCATCTCGACGGCCCACGGTCTCAAGTTCACCCAGTTCAAGGTCGACTATCACAAGAACCAGATCGACGAGGTGGAGGCGCGCCATCCCAATCCCCCCGTCGAGCTACCGCCCGACATCAACCTGGTGCGCGGAATCATCGCGCGTCATCTCGACTCTGTTGCATAAAGGAGCTTGCCGTGGCAATCAGCGGACGCGTCTGGAAGTATGGTGACAACATCGACACCGATGCCATCGTGCCTGCCAGGCACCTGAATATCTCTGATCCCGACCAGTTGGCCGCCCACTGTATGGAAGACTGGGATGCGTCATTCGTCAGTGGCGTCAGGCCCGGCGATATCATTGTGGCGGGCAGCAACTTTGGGTGCGGCTCTTCGCGCGAGCACGCACCGGTGGCCATCAAAGCCAGTGGCATCTCGTGCGTCATCGCCGCCACCTTTGCGCGCATCTTTTTCCGCAATGCCATCAACATCGGCCTGCCCATCCTCGAGTGCCCCGAGGCCGCCGCGGCCATCGAAGCTGGCGAGACGGTAGAAGTCGACCTGGCCGCTGGCACCATCCGGCGCGTGGCTACGGGCGATGTCTACCAGTCCACCGCCTACCCACCCTTCATGCTCGATCTGATCAACGCCGGCGGGCTCGTCGAGTACACCCGTCGACGCCTCCACGCTGGACAAAGCGATGAATAGCGGGTTGCGCATCGCCTTTCAGGGTGAGGCAGGCGCCTACAGCGAAGAGGCGGCCCTGGCACTCTATCCTGGTGCGCAGCCCTGCCCCTGCGAGTCGTTTGATGCGGTCTTTGCAGGCGTTGAGTCAGGCCTGTACGACCAGGGCGTGGTGCCCGTCGAGAACTCGCTGGCCGGCAGCATACACCGCAACTATGACCTGCTGCTGCAGCACAAGCTCTACATCATCGCCGAGCACACTCTGCGCATCAGCCATTGTTTGATCGCTCACCCAGGCGTTTCGCTGAGCGAGATCACCCAGGTGTATTCGCATCCACAGGGGCTGGCGCAGTGCGAGCAGTCTCTCGCCAGGCTGGGCGAGGTGCAGCGCATCGCCGCCCATGACACGGCCGGCAGCGTGCGGCTGGTTCGTGATGAGGGCTGGCGACATGCAGCGGCCATCGCTAGCAAGCACGCCGCCCAAATCTATGGCATGCAGGTGCTCATCGAGCAGTTCGAAGACGACAAGAGCAACTATACCCGCTTTATCGCCATCGCACGTGAGCCGGTGCAGCCTACTGGCGAGGCCAAGACGGCCATCGCCTTTGCGGGCATCAACCAACCAGGGCTGCTCTTTCGCTGTTTGAGCGCCTTTGCCTTGCGCGACATCGACTTGTGCAAGATCGAATCGCGCCCCATGCGCGGCGTGCCCTGGGAATACATCTTTTTCGTCGAATTCGCGGGCAGTATCAGTGAAGAGCGCTGTCGCCGTGCCCTCGGCCATCTAGAAGAGATGGCCACCTTTGTGCGCGTGCTCGGGTCTTTTCCGCGCGCCAGGCCCACCGAGAACGGACAGTAGAGGAACCGATACAATGGATTACCAGATCGCCCTGCTCGGCGGAGACGGCATCGGCCCAGAGGTGATAGCCCAGGCCGCCCGAGTGCTCGAGCGCGTGGGAACCGCCTTTGGCCATTCTTTTGTGTTCAAGCCGGCATTGATCGGTGGCTGTGCTATCGATGCCACCGGCAGCGCCCTGCCCGATGAGACGTTAGCCGCCTGCCGCTCGGCCGATGCCGTGCTGCTGGGCGCGGTAGGTGGCCCCAAGTGGGACAACCCCACCGCCACAGTGCGCCCCGAGCAGGGGTTGCTGGGCATTCGCAAAGGGCTCGGGCTCTATGCCAACCTGCGCCCCGTCAAGATGAACGAGATGCTGATTGGAGCCTCGACCATCAAGCCCGAGGTACTGCGCGGCACTGATTTGGTGGTGGTGCGCGAGCTCACAGGCGGCATCTATTTCGGCGAGCGTGGCCGCCGCGACGACGGCAACACCGCCTACGACACCATGATCTACAGCCGTGCCGAGATCGAGCGGGTGTTGCACACCGCGTTCAGGCTGGCGCGGCAACGCCGCGGCAAGGTCACCTCGGTCGACAAGGCCAACGTGCTCGAGAGCTCGCGCCTGTGGCGTGAAACGGCCACGATTGTGGCCAAGGCCTACCCCGATGTCGCCTTTGAACACCTGCTGGTAGATGCCTGCGCCATGCACCTGATTCGCCGGCCAGCCACGTTCGACGTGATCGTGACTGAGAACATGTTCGGAGATATCCTCACCGATGAGGCCTCGATGCTCGCCGGCTCGATGGGCATGCTCCCCTCGGCCTCTCTCGCAGAGGGCACCCTGGGCCTCTACGAGCCAATCCACGGTTCGGCGCCAGACATCGCCGGGCAAGGCATCGCCAACCCGGTAGGCGCCATCCTCAGCGCGGCACTGCTGCTGCGCCTCTCTTTGGGGCTCGAGCAAGAGGCCCTGGCCGTTGAGCGGGCTGTCGACCAGGTACTGGCCGAAGGCTACCGCACCCGCGACATTGCCGAAAACGCCTCGGAAGTGATCACGACCACAGTGATGGGCGACCTGATCTGCGAGCGCGTGACAGCCTAAATCAGGAAGGAGTCTCTGTCATGCCGATGCCACAGTCCGAGTTCATCTGGTTCGATGGCGAGTTCGTGCCCTGGGGTGACGCCAAGGTGCACGTACTGGCGCACGCGATGCACTATGGTTCCAGCGTTTTCGAGGGCATACGCTGCTATGAGACGCCCAGGGGCCCGGCAGTCTTTCGCCTGGGCAAACACGTGCGACGCCTGTTCGACGGCTGCAGGGTCTACCGCATGGAGATTCCCTACAGCCAGGAGACCATCGCCCAGGCCATCAAAGACACGGTCTCGAAGAACGGGCTGCGCTCATGCTACATCCGCCCGCTGGTGTGGCGTGGCTATGGCCAGCTCGGCGTCGAGCCGCGCACCTGCCCTGTGCAGGTGATGGTGGCCGCGTGGGACTGGGGCACCTACCTGGGCGACGATGCGTTGGAGCAAGGCGTGGATATCGGTGTCTCTTCATGGCGACGGGCGGCCCCTGACACCTTCCCCTCGATGGTCAAGGGTGGCGGGCACTATATGAACTCGCAGCTCATCCGCATGGAGGCGGCCGACAACGGCTATTCTGAGGCGATTGCCCTCGACGTGTATGGCTATGTGAGCGAGGGCAGCGGCGAGAACATCTTTCTGGTGCGCGACAATGTGCTCTCAACACCGCAGGTGGGCACGTCGCTGCTCGGTGGCATCACTCGCGACAGTGTGATCACCATCGCCCGCGACCTGGGCTATACCGTGCAAGAGCGACCCATCGCGCGCGAAGAGCTATACATGGCTGAGGAGCTGTTCTTTGCGGGCACGGCCGTCGAGATCTCGCCCGTGCGCTCGGTCGACCACATGGTGGTGGGCCAGGGTAAACGCGGCCCAGTGACGGCAGCGCTCCAAAAGGCGTTCTTTGAGCGCGTACGTGGCGAGGCGCCCGATCCTTACGGCTGGCTAGACTACGTCAGATAGCAGAAAAGCAGCCCGAGAGGGCCAGCCCATCTGGGCTGGCCCTCTCGGCTTGTCAGCCTTCCTCTTCTAACGCCGCCAGAGCACACATCACCTGCTCAGCCACAGCGGCTGGTTCGGGCGGAGATGCAAGATGTAGCAGGTCTGCAGCCAGTAGCACCGCGCCTACCACTGGGCGCGCCTCCCAATGCACCAAGCTCACGCTGGACGCATGGGCCTGTACGGCGCAGAGCAGCGCCTCGTTGAGCACCGGGCTGCGGCTCGAAAAGACGCCGCCGGCCGTCACTAGGTCGAACGGCTCACCGAGCATACCCAGCCTCTTGGCTACGGCCACCACGTTGGCGCCAATGGTGCGTCCAGCTCTGGCAATCACGTCTCGAGCCACAGCATCGCCCTGGTGGGCAACCTCAAAGACCAGCGGCGCCAGATGCCCTCCGAGCTTGAGGCGCCAACGCATGACCCCTTCCATCAAGGCGTCGACTGTGCCACAGTCGAGAGCCTCAACCAGGGCCTGCGCCAGCGCCGTCTCGGGACCAAGGCACTTGTATCGCGCGGCCACTCGATAGAACGCCTCACGTACAATCTCGCCGGCGCCACCCCAGTCGGTAAAGGGATACCCCGCCCCAAAGCTGCGTGCCGTCTGGCCGCTGCGGTTGCAGCCAGCCACACCCGTGCCCGAGCCAGCGATAGCGGCGATTCCGACACCATCGCGTGTACCGGCTCGCAGCGGCAAAAAGGCGTCGTTCACCAGGTTCACCGGGCCGCTGAGCCCTAGCGAGGCGATCAGTGGCATGAGCCGCCCCTCATCACTGGGCCAGTCAAAACCCGCCAGGCCATAGGCGCTGGCCACTACATGCCCGGGGCTCAGCCCGGCCTGCGCAAGCGCCTCTCTCACCGCCTGATGGAGCGCCTCGCGAGCGCCTTCGAGGCCCACCACCTCCCAATTGCTACAGCCAGAGCGGCCTACGCCAACGACGGCGCCCTTTTCGTCGGCAAGCACGGCGTGCGTCTTGCTGGCGCCGCCATCCATGCCAAGAACGATCATTGTGCCCCCTCGCCAAAGAACAAGGGCAGATGCACCTGGTTGGTCCTGAGCATGTCGTTGAGCACCTCGAGCACAAAGGCGGCATCGGGGCCCAGCGGGTGTGCCAGCAGAGCCTGCAGTGCCAGGCTGCGGTCGCCGGTGAGGGCGGCTTCGGCCGTCAGCAGCTCGTACGACTTGACGGCACGCATCAGACCATCGGCAAAGGTGGGCAGAGGCACAGCCGGCAGCGGCTCTGGGCCACGGGCGCCAACTCGACAGGGCAGCTCGAGCACCCAGTCGGCGGGCACACCAGGCACAGCCTCGCCATGGCGCGTATTGATGATGTGCACCTGGTTGAGGTCGGTGGCGATAGCCTCGATGAGCTGCACCGCAACGGTAGAGTAATAGGCACCGCCGCGCTCCATCAGCTCATCGGGCAACGCTGTAAGCTCGGGCTCGCTGTAGCGCTTGAGAAGATCTCCCTCGATGGCCATCACCCGCTCGGCACGCGAGGGGCCACCCTTGCGTTGGTCGGTCAGCACCCGGTCGGTGTTATAATAGTACTGTAGGTAGCTGGTGCAGATCACGCCCAGCTCGCGCAACACCGCCGCCGGCACCACCGCATGGTCTGACTCGGCCTCATGCTCGATGGTATGCGCCAACACCTCGAGCCATACATCGCGCCCTTGTGCACGTGCTCCTCGGATCCACCCAAGATGATTGAGCCCGAGATAGTCCAGTTCGATGCTAAAGGGATCGTCGACGTCATACATGCGCGCCACGCGCATCTGGTAGCCGATGGGCCCATTACAGAGGCCGATGGACGGCGTCTCGGGCACATAGCGCTGCAGCGCCTCGGTGACCAACCCCGAGGGGTTGGCAAAGTTGATCAGCCAGGCTCCTGGGCAGCGCTGCTGCATCTCACGGGCAATACCCACGATCACCGGCACCGTGCGCAACGCGTTAGCCATGCCACCAATACCGGTGGTTTCTTGACCCACCAGGTTCCAGCGACGCCCGAGATGCTCGTCTTCGCGGCGGGCCGCCATGCCACCGACGCGCAGTTGCGTTGTGACAAAGTCAGCGCCGTCGAGCGCTCGAGCGCGGTCGGTGGTGAGGTGCAAGGCAAAGGGGCTACCCGCAGCCTTGACCATGCGACGCGCAAACGCCCCCACCGTCTCGAGCCTCTCTGGGGCGATATCCACCAGCCATAGCTCTCGCAGGCCAAGCCGCTCATGTCGTGCGATGAATCCCTGCACGAGCTCTGGGGTATAGGTCGATCCTCCGCCGATGGTTGCGATCTTCACGTCTCGCCCTCCTGGCCTCTAGTGCCCCTATTCTATGGCGGAATGAGAGTCTGCTCAAGAAAAAGGCGCGCCTGGCGGCGGGGGCTTTTGTGCCCCCTTGCGTCGGGTGTAGAATGGCTATCAGCAGTATCTGGAGGAGCAGCCTTGTCCACCAGCTCAGAGATCAGCACGATTGTTGCCAACGCCCTCCGCGAGGACATCGGCGGCGGCGACGTGACCAGTACACCGATCATCCCTGCCGATACGCAGCTCGAAGGGGTGTTTCTCGTCAAGGCAACGGGGATCGTCGCCGGGCTCGATGTGGTCGCCGAGGTGTTCCGACAGGTCGATAACACCATCTGCTTTAACCCCCGCGCGGCCGATGGCGATGCCGTGCAGCCCGGGGACATTGTCGCCACGGTATCGGGCTGTGGGCCTGGTATTCTGATCGCTGAGCGCACGGCGCTGAACCTGCTGCAGCGCATGTCAGGCATCGCCACCATGGCCCACCGCTACCAGGCGGCGGTGGCGGGCACGCGCGCACGCATCCTCGACACCCGCAAGACCGCCCCTGGCCTGCGCGCACTAGACAAGCTGGCGGTGCGGCTGGGCGGCGCCTATAACCACCGCGTCGGCCTGTACGACATGGTGTTGATCAAAGATAATCACATCGAGGCAGCGGGGAGCATCTCGGCTGCGGTTGCACGGGTACGCTCTGCGGGCATCAACCTGCCCATCGAAGTCGAGGTGACCAATCTGGAGCAGTTGGCCGAGGCGCTCTCGCTTCAGATCGACCGCGTCATGCTCGACAACATGAGCCTCGATCAGATGCGCGCCGCGGTTGCGTTGACTGCGGGCCAGGTCGAGCTCGAGGCATCGGGAGGCATCACCTTTGAGACCGTCGCACAGGTGGCGGCCACCGGTGTCGACTTTATTTCGGTTGGTGCGCTGACGCACTCGGTGCAAGCACTCGACGTCAGCCTCGACATTATTCTGAGGCGGCCCGGCAAGGAGGCATGTTAGCGATGCCTGTAACAACGCTCGCACGCTACCGGGATTGGCCCGAAGAGCGCATGGTGGCGCGCATCCTTGAGATCAAGGCCCAGCTTGGTGACGAGCTAACCATCCTCGGCCACCACTATCAGCGGGATGAGTCGATCCAGTTCGCTGACTATCGCGGCGACTCTCTCGGCCTATCAGAGCAGGCCGCACAGACTGATGCACGCCACATCCTCTTCTGCGGCGTCTACTTTATGGCCGAGACGGCCGCCGTGCTGGCCAAGTCAGGCCAGGTCGTGGTGCAGCCGGTGCCCGAGGCGCTCTGCCCCATGGCCCGCATGGCCACCGGCGCCGAGGCGCAGGGCGCTTATGAGTTGCTGAGCGGAGTATGGGGCGACAGCATTGTGCCCATCACCTACCAGAACTCGACGGCCGACGTCAAGGCCTTTGTGGGGCGTCATGGCGGTGCAGTCTGCACCTCGTCCAACGCGCGGCAGCTCTTTGAGTGGGCCTTTCGTCAGGGCGAGCACATCCTTTTCTTGCCCGACGAACACTTGGGCACCAACACCGCCCTCGATATGGGCATTCCGCGCGAACAGCTGGGCGTGTGGAACCCCATCAAGCCCGTCAGGCCCGAATACCTGGCCAACGCGCGCGTGGTGGTGTGGCAGGGCTTTTGTAGCGTCCACACACGCTTCACCGTCGAAGATGTGCGTGCCGCTCGCGAGCGTTACCCAGGCTGCATCGTGGTGGTACACCCTGAGTGCCGCCGCGAGGTGGTGGTCGAGGCTGACCAGTATGGCTCTACCACCGGCATCATCCGCGTGGTAGAACAAGCCCCTGCCGGCGCCACCATCGTGGTGGGCACCGAATACCATCTCGTCCAACGCCTCAATGCCGAGTTCCCCGACAAGATGGTCGTGCCGTTGGCGGTCAGCGTCTGCAACACCATGGCTATGACCCGCCTGCCCCATGTCTTGCTCGCACTCGAGAGTATTGTGGCAGGTGAGCCCATCAATGTCGTCTCGGTGGACGCCGAAACGGCCCACTGGGCGCGCATGGCGCTCAAGAGGATGCTGGAGGCATCCTGATATGACTGACAACCGTCTGATGGAATGCGACGTGTTGATCATTGGCAGCGGCATCGCGGGGGCTACGGCTGCGCTGCAACTGGCAGAAGATGAACATCTGCACATCGTGCTGTTGACCAAAGAGCAGACGCCACTCGAATCCAACACCTTTTATGCCCAGGGCGGCATCATCTACAAGGGCACCGAGGATTCACCGACGCAACTGGCACAGGACCTGATCAACGCAGGCGACGGCATGAACAACCGCCAGGCTGTCGAAATACTCTCCACAGAAGGGCCGCGCCTGGTGCGAGAGCTGTTGATCGATCGCTATCAGGTGCCCTTTACTTTGACGCCTGAGAACGAGCTGGAGCGCACCCGCGAGGCGGCCCACACCACCAGCCGTATTCTGCATGTCAACGACGCCACCGGCCGCGCCATCCAAGAGTCTCTGGTGCGCGAGCTGCACGCTCACAAGAACATCCAGTTGCTCACCGAGCACACAGCGGTCGACCTGCTGACGCCTTCGCACCACTCGACAGACCGCCTGGCCATCTATGAGCCTCTGTCGTGCGTGGGCGCCTATGTACTCGATCACGACTCGGGCACGGTCATCCGGGTGCTGGCGCGGACAACACTGCTGGCCTCAGGGGGGTTAGGCCAGGTGTATCTACACACCACCAACCCCGAGGGCGCCAGCGGCGATGGCCTGGCGATGAGCTATCGCGCCGGGGCGCGCATCGTCAACGCCGAGTATGTGCAGTTCCACCCAACCGTGTTCTACCATCGTGGCCAGAGCAAGTTTCTGATCAGCGAGGCCATGCGTGGTGAGGGTGGACGACTGCTCAACATTCACGGGCAGCCCTTTATGCATCGTTACGCCCCCGAGTGGGGAGACCTGGCGCCGCGCGATGTGGTGGCGCGCAGCATTCACCAGGAGATGCTGCATACCAACGCCCCACACGTCTACCTGGACATCGCATCAGTGATGCCTGCCAGTGAAATCAAGGAGCGGTTCCCTAATATCTGCCAGAGCTGCGCCGAGTTCGATGTGGACCCCACGGTGGAGCCTATCCCCGTGGTGCCTGCCGAACACTACTTTTGTGGTGGCGTGTGGGTCGATGAATGGGGTCGCACCAATCTGCAGCGGCTCTATGCCGCAGGAGAGGTCTCGTGTACGGGCGTGCATGGCGCCAATCGCCTGGGCAGCGCCTCGCTGCTCGAGGGCTTGGTGTGGGGCTATCGCGCCTCGCAAGAGATCAAGCGCTCGCTCGAGCACGTTGCGAGCCCCTCGGCAAAAACCATCCCCGCATGGGCATCAGCCGACGACGATTTGGATGCCGACCCGGCCCTGGTGCGTCACGATATGGCCACCATCCAGCACACCATGTGGTACTATGTGGGACTGATCCGCAGTCGGCAACGGCTGGAGCGTGCCCTGCGAGACATCGGCAATCTGCGGCAAGACGTGGAGACGTTCTATCGCAAGACCAAACTCAACCCCGCGATCATCCGTCTGCGCAATGCCGTACTGGCAGCCCTTGTGGTGGCCCAGGCCGCCTGGGAGAATCGCGAGAGCCATGGCTGCCACTATCGCATCGACTAGCGGCTGACCGCTTCGGCGATCGCTTCGCGTAGGGCCTGCGGCTGATCGAGCACGACCAGATGGCCGGCATCTTTGATGGTGAGGACGTCGGCATGCAATTGCTCGGCAACGGCCTCAGCGTCCTCGCGAGTTACCTGACGATCGAGCGCACCGTGCACAACCAGGCAGGGCACGTCGAGCGTGGAGAGCCCCACAGGGCCGCTTGCAGCGGGGTCGATTCGATAAAAGGCGCGCAGGGCCGCCACAGTGCCCTGAATATGGGTAGCCTCTCGCGCCGATCGAGCATAGTCGCTCAGCTCTGCCGACGGTGCTGCGACCTGATTCCTCAACACCCAACGCCACAGGGGCCCACCACCGCGCGTCAGCCAGATGAAGGCATCGCCAACAAAGGGCAGGCGCGCCGCGATGCGCTCATAGCAAGTGAGCTCGCCATTGAGTTGCGGGCCCACCAACACCAACGACCTCACAAACTGCGGCTCTTGGACCGCCAGTTGCAGAGCCACTGCGCTGCCCCATCCCTGCGCCACCACGGTGGCACCCTGTGCTCCCAGTTGTTCGAGCACCCCCGCCACAAAGTCGACCTGCGTCAGCACAGTCGCGTCGGTAGCAGCCTCGCGCGCCGACAGCCCCAGTGGCGGCAGATCAGGAGCGATCACCCGGTAGCCCGCGCGTCCCAGCGCCGGCCCGATGGGTGTCCATAGCTGCGCTCCGCCCAGGTCAAAACCATGAACCAGCACCAGCGGCTTGCCTGTCTCAGAGCCCCAAGTGCGAACATGCATCGGCCGTTCGCCCACCCATATCCAGGTCGCCTCTTGGCTCCCCAGGGGGGTGTTCTGCCATGGGTCGACCATGGCGCGGCCATAGGCCAACAAGATGACCGCGACGCACAGCGTACACAGAACGGCCAGTAACACCAGATTGCCCAGGAAACGAACCAGTTTGACCATCAAGGCTCCTCTAGCGACTATGCTCCCGGAAGCGCGAGAGCCAGTCAGAGCGGATCTCACTATTGCCGATACAGGCGATATCGAGATCGGCACTGATGAGTTCCTCTGCATCTTGGCGGGCCTCGGCCAGCAGGAGCCCGAGAGGATCGATGATCTGCGACACAACGATCTGTTCGGGGCCCGCAGTGTTGGCAGCAGCGATAAAGCAGCCGTTCTCAGCGGCCCGCGAGCGCAAGTGAGCCGCCAGGACTGGCACCTTCCAGGTGCCACTGCCTGCCCCATAAAAGCCCTGGAGAATGAGTTGTGCGCCCTGCTCTAGCAGCGCGCGGTATCCCTCGGGAAAGCGCGCATCGTAGCAGATCTGCAAACCGCATCGCACGCCCTCAAAACAGAACACGGGCGTAGCATCGCCAGCCCGATAGTAGGCGGTGTCGGCGCGAGTCAGATGGACCTTATCGTACTGCGCCAACAGCTCGCCGGAGCGCCCAAAGGCGACGGCTCGATTGCACCAGGCGTCTCCATCCCACGCTTCAGTACCCACAACTACGCCCATTTGGTGTTCTCTTGCGGCAGCAGCCACGGTGGCGAGCGCCTGCATAACCAGAGAGCTGTCGCTGGCAGGGCGGCTGCGTCCCAGTTCCGGGCTGTAGCCGGTGAGAGCCGCCTCGGGAAAGACGCAGAGGTCCACGCCCTGCCCAGCACATGTGTGCATGGCCTGCAACACCATCGCTGTATTGAGGTCCACATCATCGCTGATGGCAATCTGCGCCGCCGCGACTCGGAGCCTGACCGACATGGTGCCTCCTTGGCAGTGATGTATCTGCATTCTAGCAGTTGGGCTGTCCTCCGGCAACGCTCCATGTTGACCGCCCCTGCACCGGCCCTAGAATATCCACAGGTTGCTGATGGAGGTGCCTGTGACCAGATTGTTGACTGCTGAACAGATGCGCGCGCTCGAACGCACCGCCAACGCCGCTGGGCTGGCCTACGCAGAGATGATGGAGCGAGCCGGCCTTGCCGTGGCCACAGCAGTGCAAGAGCTTTGCCCCGAGGGACACTGCAGCGTGCTGGTGTTGGTCGGGCCTGGCAAGAACGGCGGTGACGGGCTGGTTGCTGCGTGCTACCTTGAGGAGTGGAACATCGCCGTCAAGGTCTACATCTGGCGGCGCGACACTGAGCCTGACCCAATCCTCGAACGCGTGCAGGCACTCGGTATTCCCACGGTTTGGCAGGAGCAGGATAAGCAGCTTGAGCGCTTGCACGCGCTGGCCGCCTCGTGCGATGTGGTGGTCGATGCCCTGCTGGGCACGGGGGCCAGTGGCCCGCTGCGTGGCAACCTGCCTGCGCTGCTGGGCGTGGTGCGCGGCGAGATCGCCGCCCGTAAATCGCGTCCATCGATGCAGTCGCTCTTGCCCTCTCCCGAGTCTCGACCATATCGGCGCCCCAAAGTCATCGCTGTCGACCTGCCTTCGGGGCTCAATGCCGATTCGGGCGAGATCTCTCCTGAGGCGTTGCGCGCAGACGTCACAGTGACGTTCGCCCATGCCAAGCAAGGGTTGCTGAGCCCACCGGGCGCCGAGTATGCAGGACAGGTAGTGGTGGCCGACATCGGTATCGCCGCCGATCTGGCGCCGAGTGGTGCGCCCAACCTCATTACCGCTGCCAATGTAGCTGCGTTGCTGCCACCACGCCCATCTACGGGGCACAAAGGCTCGTTTGGCAGCGTGATGGTGCTGGGCGGCTCGAGCAACTATGTGGGAGCGCCTTGCCTCGCCGCCCGGGCGGCCTACCGAGCTGGAGCGGGGCTCGTGACACTGGCCACCCCAGCGGCGATCCATTCCACAGTCGCTGGCCTGTTGCCCGAAGCCACTCATCTGCTCTTACCCCATAGCCTGGGGGCACTGGTCAGCGATGCGCTCGATGTGATCGGTCCTGAGTTCACTCGCTATCAGGCGCTTCTAGTGGGCCCAGGCTTGGGCCGCGATCCGCACACCAGAGAGTTGCTGACCACCTTGCTTGCAGGCCAGCGCAGCCCCGCCCATCGCGAGATTGGCTTTGTGCCCCGCCTTGAGCTTGTGCTGCGCTACAAGCTGCCCCCTCTGATTATCGATGCCGATGGGCTCAACCTGCTGGCCGAGCTCCCCGATAGCCTCAAGGGCCTGCCCGCCGGCACCATCCTCACACCGCATCCTGGCGAGATGGCACGTCTGCTGGGTACGAGCGTGTCAGCGGTGAATGCCGATCGGCTGTCTTGCGCTCGAGAGGCGGCCCTAGCCTGGAGCTGCACGGTGATTCTCAAAGGAGCCTATACGGTGGTGGCCGATGCCAACGGCGACGTCTGGGTCAACCCGATGGCAAACGCGGCACTGGCAACAGCAGGCAGCGGTGATGTGCTGGCGGGTGCCATCGCCGGGCTGCGAGCCCAGGGCTGCGACAGCCTGCAGGCTGCACTGGCAGGGGTCTATCTGCACGGCTTGACGGGCATGCTTTGGTCTCTGCGCCAAGGCGATGCCGGCTTACTGGCCTGCGAGCTGTGCGATCTGCTGCCCAGGGCGCGCCAACGCCTCGAGAACGGCTAGAACAAAGGGGGCTGCCCAGAACAAGGCAGCCCCCTTTATGTCTTGATACCCTGAACTACTAGGCGTCAATCTCACCCAGATCGATCGTCTCTTCATGCTCGCCGCTGCCCAGGTGAGTCAGCAACTCGTCTTTTTTGCGCGCCGCTGCACGCCGGCCCTCATCCACCGCTTGCTGAAAGCGCTCGCGCTGCTCTTCTAGAACGGCGCGGCCCTTGGAAGTCACATCCTCGGCGAACCTGGCCGGATCACTCTTGATGTCTTGCGCCAGGTGTTGCAGCTCAATACCCTTTTCCTTGATCTGCTCGCGCACTTCCTGGCCTCGCTCGGGCGCAAAGAGCAGCGCCACAGCCGCGCCGACAAAAGCGCCGAAAAAGAACCCCGCCAGAAAGTCTCCCGAACCACCTCGATCGCTCATTGTCTGCCTCCTTGAGGTTGGCCAGTATCACAAACCTTTAGGCCCGTCGCCATCGCTTGGCCGCTGTTTGCTCCTAAAGAACAGAAACGTCTCCAGAGCCTGATGAGCCCCTGCCATCCAGCTTTGCACGCGAACCAGCGGCGACACAATCGTATCGGTCACCAACTCGACCGTACCCTGTACGCGCTTGGCTGTGCCGCCTGCCGAGTCGAGCATGGGCTGCACCTCTTCGCGTAGCATACGGACGAGGGCGCGCAGTTGCAGCAGCATCACCGCCAGCAAGACGCCAATGACCAGCGACTCGACGGCCAGCAGCACAATGGCAATGTCGCGGACCACGGCTAGCGCTCCCACTTTCGCCTCCCGAGATGCCTGCCTACGCACCAAAAGTTTAGCACAGGCGTAATAGACGTGCAATCAACAGGCCGAGCCAACTCCCCAACGAGCCGAACAAGAGTTGCACCTCGCCAAAGCGCAGCAGGTGGGCGTCTGCGGCGTTGCCCACCAATTGGCCTAGGCCGAACCCGGCTAGCGCGACTGCCCAGACCAGCAGCACCTCAATGGCGCGCCGCCCGCGCAGCAGATGATAAAGGCCAGCCCAAAGGGTGGCCACGGTCGCGCCCAATAGAAACGCGGGGGCTGCCAGCATATGCGCCTCGCTCTATCTTGCGTTAGTCATCGAGCGCGCACCGTATGGTGCCACCACCGATGACCTGTGTCCCATTGTACATCACAACGGCCTGCCCTGGCGCAATATCGCGTAACGGCCTCTCGAACTCGATGCGTGCCACGCGCTCGCCCTGATCGACAAGTCTACACGCAACAGGCCGCGCCCGATAGCGAATCTTGGCCTGCAGCGGCAAATCCGCCGGCGGGGGCGCCCCCGCCACGTAGGTGATATCATCGGCCAACAGAGCTCGCTGCCCCAGCGCGGCAGCAGGGCCGACCACCAGCGCGTTACGCGCCGCATCGAGCCGCAACACATAGAGCGGCTCCCCGGCCGAGATGCCCAGCCCTTCGCGCTGGCCTACCGTGTAGAGGGCAAGCCCACCATGCTCGCCCAGCCTATGCCCGTCAAGATCTTGGATCGGGCCGGGGCGCAACAGGTTGGGCGCATGCTCGCGGAAAAAGCGGCGATAGTTGCCATCTGAGATAAAGCAGACATCCTGACTCTCGGCGCGCTCGGCCACTGGCAGGCCCAACGCGCGAGCATGGGCGACCACGTCGACCTTGCGCCAGCCTCCTAACGGCAAGATCATCCGTGCCAGCTGCCGTTGCCCTAGCATGTAGAGAAAGTACGACTGGTCTTTGGAGGCATCGACGCCAGCGTGTAACCGCAGCTTCTTACTGCCCAACTTGATGCGCGCATAGTGGCCTGTGGCCAGGCGCTCACCGTGCTCAACAGCGCGATCAAGCAGCAGCCCGAACTTGAGGTCGCGATTGCAGATGATGCAGGGGTTGGGCGTACGGCCAGCTGCATAATCAGCAGTAAACCGTTGCACCACTGACTGACGGAATACCTCAACGAGATCGATAACCTCGTGCGCAATACCCAGATGCTGACACACTGCAAGAGCAGCAGAGGCGACTTCCTGGTCATCCCCGCCCTCGCGCCAGAAGCGCGCCGTCACACCGCGCACCCGATAGCCAGCCTCAAGCAACAGAGCCGCCGTCACCGCACTATCCACGCCGCCACTCATGGCCACGGCGACTCGCTCAGCTGCGCTCACGCCGTGGGCTGGCCCGCCTCGGCCAGGCGCGCCTCGGGGTGCTTGGCATAGTAATCTTCGATGGCCTTGTGCAACGCCGTCACGGCCAACAGTGAGCAGTGAACTTTGGCTTCAGGCAAGCCCAACTCGCGCGAAACATCCTCGTCGGTCATCGCCTCGGCGTAGGCGAGAGGCTTGCCCAGTACCAACTCGCTGGTGAACGAGCTAGAGGCAATGGCTGCCGCACAGCCAAAGGTGCGGAATTTGACGTCGGCGATAGCGCCCTCTCGCACCCTGAGATAGATCTCCATCATATCACCACAGGCCGAGCTCTGTACCTCGGCAAAGCCATCGGGATCTTCCAGGGTGCCCACATTGCGGGGATTGGAAAAGTGCTCTAGCACGATCTCTTTGTACATGCGCCCTCCAGACATGTTGGGTTCAATGCGCCTTTGCCGGCTGATAGTATGGAGACAACGCCCGCAGGCGCGCAACAATACCAGGCAAGGCTTCTAGCAGACGATCGATCGTCTCAGGCGTCGTGCTGCGCCCCATCGAAAAGCGCAGCGCGCTCAACGCCAGGCGACCCTCGACGCCCATAGCCGACAGCACATGCGAGGCGGCCGCCTCGCTCGAAGCACAGGCTGAGCCCGTGCTGCAGGCGATATTGTTCATGTCAAGATGCAGTTGCGCCGCCTCACCGTCGATGCCATCGAACACGAAACTGGCCAACCCTGGCAGTCTCTGTGCCGGGTGCCCCGTCAGATATGCCTGAGGTATCGCAGCTAGCACGCCGTCGATGAGCCGGTCGCGCAGTGTCGCGAGACGCTGGGCCTCACTGAGCTGCTCGGCACAGGCCAACTCGAGGGCCGTGGCCAACCCTACGATGTAGGGTACATTCTCGGTGCCGGCCCGCAGACCAAACTCCTGGCTGCCTCCCGTCTGTTGGGGCTGACAGAGCACGCCATCGCGGACGTAGAGCGCACCGACGCCCTTGGGCGCATAGAACTTGTGGCCCGAGATCGAGAGCAGGTCGACCTGCAACGCCTGTACATCGATGGGCAGATGCCCCGCCGCCTGCACCGCATCACTATGCAGCAGCACGCCGTGCTCTCGAGCGATGGCACCGATCTCAGCCAGAGGCTGGATGGTGCCCACCTCGTTGTTGGCATAGATGATTGAAGCAAGCACCGTATCGGGCCGAATGGCAGCGGCCACGCTCGCGGGATCAACCATGCCATAGCGGTCTACCGGTAGATAGGTGACCTCATAACCATACTCACGCTCAAGTTGCTGACAGGTATGGCTGACAGCATGGTGCTCTACCATGCTGGTGATGATATGTTGCCCCTTGCCGCGCAGGGCCTGGGCCACGCCACGGATGGCCAGATTGTCGCTCTCGCTACCACAGCTGGTGAATATGATCTCTGGAGGCTTGGCTGCGTTCAGCAGCTCTGCCACCAGAGCGCGCGCCGAAGAGACGGCTTGCAGCGCTTCCATGCCCAGGCTATAGCGGCTAGAGGGATTGCCATATCCCCCTTGAAAGTAGGGCAGCATTGCATCGAGGACTCTAGCATCCACTGGTGTCGTCGCTGCATGATCAAGATAGAGCAGGTCGTCGTCTGGCATGGGGCCCTCTCTAGCGCTCGATGACCGGCTGCGGGTCACCGGCGGGCATCTGCTCGCGAAGCTGCGCCTGCAGCTCGGCGACAGTCGTGGCGAGTTCATTGATACGAGCGTTCATCTGCCGGCAGTTCTCGGCGATGGGATCGGGATAGTTCGCATGGTCGAGCATGCCGCAATGGTCGCGCGACACACTGGGGCCCCGCACCAGCCGTGCTGGTACGCCCACAGCAGTGCTATCGGCCGGCACAGGCTTGACGACTATGGCGCCAGAACCGATACGGGCCCTGTCGCCGATCTCGATGGCCCCGAGCACCACAGCGTTGGCACCAATAACGACCTCATTGCCCACCGTTGGGTGCCGCTTGCCCTTTTCGAGAGAGACGCCACCGAGCACCGCGCCCTGATACATGAGCACATCGTCGCCGATCTCGGCCGTCTCACCGATGACCACGCCCATGCCATGGTCGATGAAAAGGCGCCGGCCAATTCTGGCGGCGGGGTGGATCTCGATGCCAGTAGCGCGTCGTGTAATGTGCGAGAGTAGCCGTGCCAGCAGGCGTAGCCGGCGGTTCCACAAAGAGTGGGCCACACGATGCGACCATACAGCCCACAGACCAGGGTAGCAGGTCAGCACCTCGAGCCAGCTACGCGCAGCAGGGTCCTCGTGAAAGATGGTTTGGACGTCTTCCTTCAGTAATGCGAACACTGCGCTCCTATCGAACTAGCGATTCAGGCGATTACGCTGGCCAGGGTGGTCTGGCCCAGGGTATCGGAGAGGCAGTCGCGCACCGTGGTCATCACATCGCGTGTGGCGCACACCGGCTCTCGGTCACAGCGAGAACCATCGGGGCAGACGCAGTCGACAGTCAACAGGTTGCCCTCGACCGCGACAAACACATCGCTGACACTGATCTCGGCGGGGGGGCGTGTCAACATATAGCCACCACGCGCCCCGCGCACGCTAGAGAGTAGTCCCGCGTCGCGCAGAGACGCTGCCACGCGTTCAAGATAGGGCAGCGACAGCCCCTGCGTCTCGGCCACCTCGTTCAGGGCGATGGGCCCCTCACCATAGCGTCTGGCCAGTTCGACCATGGCTCGCAAGCCGGTGCGTTCTCGGGCAGATAGTCTCATAGATAAATCCCTACCAAAAGGTAGGGATTAGTATATGGATGGCCCCTGCGCTGTCAAAATGGGGTCAACGCCAGTTGCGTTGACCCCATCGCCGTCGCAGATTCGCTAGGCTCCGCGGCCCCCGACTATTCGAGACGGACGATGTTCTGCTTGTACACCTCGGCGATCAGATCGCGCTTGTAGACGTCGTAGGGCTGCATCTTGACCGAGAGGTGCTCGATGCGCTGGATCACCTCGGCGGTGTCATAGTCCAGCGCGATGGTGGGCAGATCTTGCACAGTCAAAAGCTCGTTGTAGACCTGCTGCGAAAGGCCGCCCACCTGGCGACAAGAGAGGATCAGCCCCGAGAGGCCCGTGCCGTGTTGCGACAGCAAACGTTGATGATGCATGACCACTGACAGCACGCTATCGTTGGCATTGATGCCTGCCACCACCATATCACCCGGCAACACAAACCGCTCGTAGCCGTAGCGCAGGTTGATCACCTTGACGTCTTTGACCAGACGACTCGCCTGAGAGTTAAAGTCAGGCGGCGCGATGAGTTGTACGTTGCTGCCACGCTCACCTGCAAAGTCCTCGACGATCAGCCGCATGGTAGGCAGCGCCAGCTCAGAGATGGTGGGCACATAGCCGATGATGGGCGGCACCGGCTGCGAACACATACAGCGGCCGTAGAGTGGGACAAAGATACGGTCATAGTATGTCTCGAGATAGTGGCGGATCTTATCCACCTTGTCGGGAATGACGCCATTGATCACCAGGCCATCGATACGGGTGCCCATATTGCCCATGGCCATCAGATAGGGCCATACTTCATCGATGGTACTGCCGATACCACCCTCCGTCACCAGGATGACAAAGACGGGCACTCCGATGCTGCGCAACATGTTGATCACGTCAGCGTTAGAGACACCAGCGACCGACCCCACGCCAGGCTGACCGGTGCCCTCGACCACCACGACGCGTTTGCCCGCGGCAACGCGCTCGTAGGCCTCTCTGATCTTGAGCATCAACGCCTGCTGCCCCTCGATGGGATCTCCCTTGCTGGCCTCATCGATAAAGTTAGCGGTCAGACCTCCCCGCCAGATGACGGGGCTAATATACTCGTACCCGGGGTTGTCGGTGTTCATCAGCGAGGTGATCACGACGGCGTCTTTGTCGGCCTCGATATGCTCGCCGTTCTCCAAATCAACGGTCAACGTCTGCTGGCCCACCGGCTTGATGTAGCCGATCTCCTCGAGTTGGTAGCCTTGCTCGGGCGAGAGCAGCTTGCCGATGATCCCCAGGCTGGTGATCGTCTTGCCGACGTTCCGCGCCGTCCCCAATACCACGATCGTTCGCGGATAGCTGGTCATGCTAGCTCCTTGGCGCCAGGCCGAGGCGCCGCGCTGCCTTGTTACACTCTGCTAAAACACCCTGGCAGCCTCCAGGGAACGCCTATTCGTCCTCATCGTTGGTAGGCCGCGGAACCGAAGCCGTCGGCTCGTCAAAGCGAAACTCGAGCGAGATGACGCCACTGTCATAAGAGGTGTGCTGCACATAGCCGCTCTTTTCAAAGATGCGCCGCATGCCCACGTTGGCGGCCATGACGGTGGCGCGGAACCCGCGAATGCCCCGCTCACGCGCCAGGCGAACCATGAATCGAAAGATATGTGAGCCGATGCCCTGTCGCTGGTACTCGTCGGCCACCGAAAAGGCCACTTCGGCCATGTTGGCGTTGGCGTCGAGCATCCAGTGCCCGGCGGCCACTATGGTCGCCGTGTCTGAGGTCCCATCGGTGGCCACAATGCCGAGGTTATCCTGATAGTCCACGGCCACCAGTTCTTGCGACAGATCGCGCGGGAACGCTTTACGCCGCTGGAAGAAACGCAGATAGACGGAGCGCTCAGAGAGACGATAAAGGTACTCTTGAAAGAGGCGCTCGTCGCTGGCCTTGACGGGCCGGAAAAAGAGGGCCCGGCCCTGAAAGTCCTGGGAGTGCTCCAACTCTACAGGGTAAACGGCGCCCTCGGGGATCACCTGGCTCTCAAAGAGATAGTTCTGAGCCTTGGCCTGCTCCATCAGTTCTTCGCGGAACTTGGGATGAGCGATCTGGATGAGTGCGGTGGCGCGCTCGCGCAGCGTCTTGCCGTGCAAGTAGGCCACACCAAACTCGGTGACCACATAGTGCACATCGCCACGCGTGGTGACCACACCTGCGCCCGGGCTCAGGGCCGGCACGATGCGTGACACAGTACCGTTCTGCGCCGTAGAGGGCAACGCAATGATCGGCTTACCCTGCGGCGCCAGCGCGGCGCCCCGCACAAAGTCTGCCTGGCCGCCGATACCGCTGTAGATCTTGTATCCCAACGAATCGGCGCACACCTGACCGGTGATATCCACCTGCAGCGCCGTGTTGATAGCGACCATCCGGGCGTTACGGGCGACATTGATGGGCGACGAATTGTAGTCGACCGGGTGAAACTCGAACATTGGATTGTTATCGACATAGTCATACAGGCGCCGCGTGCCGATGCAAAAGGTGGCCAGCACCTTGCCCGGGTGAAACGTCTTGAGCGAGTTGTTGACCACACCAGACTCGATCAAATCGATCAACCCATCGGTGAACATTTCGGTGTGCACGCCCAGATCACGCTTTTCGGCCAGGCCATAGAGTACCGCGTTGGGGATGCTGCCGATGCCCACCTGAATGGTAGAACCGTTTTCTACGAGGCGGGTGATGTGCCGCGCGATGGTCTTGCTGATCTCGTCGGGCTCGGGAGAGGTGACCTCGAGCAACGGCTCCTCATACTCGACGATGATGTCCAGATCCTCGACGTGCACAAAGCTGTCGCCAAGGGTGCGAGGCATCAGTGGGTTGACCTGTGCGATGACCAGGTCGGCGGCATCGACGGCCGCTCTGACCGCCTCAACCGACACACCCAGCGAGCAGAAACCAAAACGGTCTGGCGGCGTGACCTGAATAAGCGCCACGTCGAGCGGCATGCGCCCGCTGCGGAACAGCTCAGGGATCTCGCTCAGAAATATGGGCGTATAGTCGGCGAGGCCCTCTGACACGGCCGAGCGCACGCCAGGGCCGACGAACAGCGAGTTATGCCGGAAATTCTGGTCATACGCCTTGCGTACATGAGGCGCCGAGCCCACTGTGAGCATATGAACGATCTCAACATCGTTCAGGCGCCGCCCCTCGGCGCCCAGGCGCACCAGCTCTTCCAGCAGATGCTGAGGCTCGCCGCACGCAGGGCTCAGAAAGACGCGACTGCCGCTGCGAATCTGCATCAGGGCGTCGGTCGCCGACATGCGCTTTCTGGCGTAATCCCTGATCCACTGCTTGACAACTGGCATCCTTGTGGCGCCCCTTTCGTCTCGTCGCTGCCGCTGCAAGGGCTGCGACCGGCGATCTGCTACCGAGATCGGGCGAACACCCTCGTTCACCTGTCTCTAGTGTACAACAGTTCGACACACACAACACACCGATTGCCGGCCGCCCTGTGTGCTAGACCCTCAACTGGCCTCGAGCTGCGGCCGCTTGACCCAGATGCCTATCAGCGCAGCCACCAGGCAGGCGACGCCAGCGATGACAAAGGCCGACAGCCAGCTCAGGCCGGCATCGCGGATCGCCGCTGCCATGATGGGCCCTAGGATGCCCCCCACGCCATAGGCGGTGAACACCCAGCCATAGTTGAGGCCGACATTCTTGGCGCCAAACAGATCGGCCGTCATCGTGGGAAAGAGTGAAAAGTTGCCGCCAAAGTTGAATCCGATCAACGTGGCGCCAAGATAGAGCGCATACTGGTTGCCGCCCATCCAATAGAACAACAGCATCACCACGCCTTGCAGTGCGCACATCAACACCAGGGCCAGCTTGCGGCCGATCCGGTCAGAGATGGTGCCCCAGACGATGCGCCCCAGGCCATTGGCTATAGAATAGAAAACTGCCATGGCCGTGCCGGCTATCGCCCTGGCCGCCACCTCTGAGACACCGCTCGCCTCCATCAGTCGCTCTGTGCTAAAGAGAGCGATATTGCCGATTGTCATCAACCCGGCCATAGCTGAGAAGATGAACATGACCCAGATGGCATAGAACTGGACCTGACGCAGCATCTGCCCCGGCAGCAGGCTGACCGAGTCAGCATTGCTGCTGCTGTTGCCAACGATCTCTGGCTCCCACCCTGCTGGTCGATAGCCCTCAGGGGGGTTGAGCATCCAGAATGACCCGACGATCACTGCAGCCGCAAAGATGGCGCCATACAGAGTGAACACGCCCGACACGCCCATGAGTTCGAGTAGATGGCCCCAGCTGCCGGCTAGCTGTATCCAGATCAGGGCGCCAAAACCAAAGCCCGCTACACCGAGGCCAGTGATGAGGCCTTTCTTATCAGGGAACCACTTGATGCCCACAGCGATAGGGCAGACATAGCCCAGGCCGATGCCCGCGCCACCCACCAGCCCGATAAAGACGAGTTGGTTGACAAAGTGCCCAAAGAGTGCGTCTTTGAGCAGGCCAGCCAGCAGATACCCTGCGCCCAGCACCAGGCCACCCGTCAAGGCCACGATGCGCGGACCTGAGCGGGCCTGCCAGCGACCAGCCAGCACCATCACGATGGCAAAGGTGGCCAGCACCACCGAGAAGATGGTCTGAGTCTGT
>Ga0123330_1001206_pt1 | contig 26346 bp, 23 predicted proteins | sample BioC13SIPDNA_2_FD_89704 | JGI IMG/M metagenome (GOLD analysis project Ga0123330, IMG submission 89704) | Anaerobic biogas reactor microbial communites from Washington, USA - Biogas_R2_A C13 SIP DNA | ecosystem: Engineered > Bioreactor > Anaerobic > Unclassified | place: Washington, USA... | reverse complement strand
GCGCGGTGAACCTGCCGTCGTCGCTGTCGACCGCGACCTCGGCGGCCAGCTTCGCGCGCTGCGCACCGAGCTGCAGGCCGATGCTGGCGGTGGGCGACTCGACCACGGCGAAGTCGTAGACCAGGCCGCCCAGGTCGAACTCCGTGTCGAACCGCGCCGTGGTGCCGGCGGGGATCGTGGTGTCGCCGAGCACGAGGTCCTGGCCCAGGGCGTAGTCGCGATCCTGCGCGTAGCGGAAGTAGTTGAACAGCAGGCGGTGGCGGTTGCCGATCCGGAATATGCCTTCCGCGCGCGGCACGGTCCTGTCGCCGAGCGTGTAACGCCCGCTCTCGAACGCGTACGCCTGGCCGCCGAACTCGGCGTCCGCGGAAAAGCGGCTTTCGGCCTCGGCCTGCATCGCGCCCAGGCGCAGGGTGAAGCGGTCATCATCGGCCTGCGCGAAGAGCGGACAGGCCAGCAGCGTCGCGCCAATGGCGCAGGAAAGGAGCGTCTTGTTCACTACGTGCATCCTGTGGGGAAGGAACCGGAGCGCGCGATTGGAGAGGAAGCCCGGTGCAGCGGCCGTGAATCGCGCGCGGTGCATGCACGCGTGCGTTCAGCATCCACGCGCCGAGTGCCGGCACCGCATCCGCTGCGCACGACGCCGGCCAAGCGCGTGTGGACCCGGACCTGGTGTGTGCGTTCGTGCCGCGCGCCGCGCGCGCCCGCCGGTGGAAACCGGATCCGTCATGCCGGCCGCCCGCGCATGACCGTGGTGAACACGGACGATGCGCAGTGCGGTGCGTGCGTCACCACCATCGGCGACCCGATGGCAGGCTGGGATCCGCCGCGCCGGCATCGGCCCTTCCGGCGATGGTTCCGGATGCAATCAAACTGCGCCTTGACGCGCTGCATCATCGTCCGGTATTGATGGCGCCCCATGCCGAACATCCACGCCATCTTCGCGACCCGTGCTGGCGCGTTCCCCGCGAACGCGGCGGTTTCGATTGCGACGATTACCACCACCACCGGCACCATTGGGGCCGGGGTGCGGGCGCGCGTGCAGGACTGATCGACAACGCCGCTCCGCACCCGACCGGGGTGCGGGGCCGCCTGGCTTCCACCTCGACCGGACGCGGAGCCCAACCGGAGCTTCCAGAGCATGTCGTCCGCACCCCAACTCCTCGGTGATGCCGTCGCCTCCGCCGCCACGTCCGCAGTCGCCGCGCTGCGTCCCGGCGGCGTGACCCGGGTCCACAAGTTCGGCGGCAGCAGCGTCGCCGACGCCGATCGCATCGCGTCGCTTGCCCCGCTGGTGGACGACGGCGCCGACGTTCGCGTGGTCGTGGTATCGGCCATGGCCGGCGCCACCAACGCGCTGGTCGCGATGGCCGCACAGGCGGCCGCCGGCCAGGACTGGAGCGGCGAATGGGCGGCGCTGCGCGAGCGCCACCTCGCCACCGCCGCCACGATCGACCCCGGGGACCGCCATGGCCTGCGCGACGCGGTCGCGCGCGACTTCGACGGCCTGCGCGACGACCTGCTCGCACTGGCCTCGGCCACCGGCGACACCACCGCGCTCGTGGCCCAGGTGCACGGCGCCGGCGAACTGGTCTCCTCGCGCCTGGTCCAGGCCGCCCTGGGCGGCGAGGCCGCCGGCTGGCAGCGCCTGGACGCGCGCGACGTGCTGGTGGTGCAGCCGGGGGAGATGGGCGTGGCCGTGGACTGGGAGGCCTCGCGCGAACGCTTCGCCGACTGGCGCAGCCGGCAACGGCCCGCGAAGGTGGTCGTGACCGGCTTCGTGGCCCGCGAGCGCGACGGCCGCTGCACCACGCTCGGGCGCAACGGCAGCGATTATTCGGCAGCGATCTTCGCCAACCTGTTCGATGCCAGCGAGCTGCTGATCTGGACCGACGTCGACGGCGTGCTCTCGGCCGACCCGCGCCTGGTGCCCGACGCCACCGTGCTGCCGACGATGTCCTACGCCGAGGCCTGCGAACTGGCCTACTTCGGCGCCAAGGTGCTGCACCCGCAGACCATGGCGCCGGTGCAATCGCGCGCGATCCCGCTGTGCATCCGCAACACGCTCAATCCGTCCGCGCCCGGCACCTGGATCCTGGCCGAGAACCCGGAAGGCGACGCGCAGGCGTCCCCGGTGAAGGGCCTGACCATCGTCCGCGACATGGCGGTGCTGGAACTGGCCGGCAACAGCATGGTGGGCGTGCCCGGCACGGCGGAGAAGCTGTTCGCGGCGCTGCACCGGGCCGGCGTGTCGGTGGTGATGATCTCGCAGGGTTCCTCGGAGCATTCGATCTGCTGCGTGGTGCGCGCCAGCCAGGCCGACCGTGCCCGCGCCGCGGTGGAGGCCGCGTTCGCCGACGCGATCGCCAGCAACGGCACCCAGGGCGTGGGCCTGACCCGCGACGTGTCGATCCTGGCCGCGGTCGGCGACGGGATGGTCGGCATCCCGGGCGTCGCCGCGCGGCTGTTCTCGGCCCTGGCCCAGGCGCAGGTGAACATCCGCGCCATCGCCCAGGGCTCGAGCGAGCGCAACATCTCGGTGGCGATCGCCGACGCCGACGCCACCCGCGCCCTGCGCGCGGCGCACTCGGCGTTCTGGCTGTCGCCGCAGACGGTCTCGATCGGGCTGATCGGCCCCGGCCAGGTCGGCCGCGCGCTGCTCTCGCAGCTGGCGGCGGTGATCCCCAAGCTGCGCGCGAACTCGCAGATCGACCTGCGCCTGCGCGGCATCGCCAACAGCGGCTACATGGCCCTGGACCATTTCGCCATCCATCCCGCCGAGGCGGTCGAACGACTGGTGGAGATGAGCACGCCCGCATTCGACCCCGACGCCTTCGCCGCCCACGTGCGCGCCGAGCACCTGCCGCACGCGCTGATCGTGGACTGCAGCGGCAGCGAGGCGATCGCGCGCCACTACCCCAAGTGGCTGGCGGCCGGCATCCACGTGGTCACCCCGAGCAAGCACGCCGGCAGCGGCGACTGGGAGCGCTACGTCGCCATCCGCGAGGCCCAGCGCAGCGGCGCGCGCTTCATGTACGAGGCCACGGTCGGCGCCGGCCTGCCGGTGATCAACACCCTGCGCAACCTGCTCGACACCGGCGACGAGATCCAGGCGATCGACGGCATGCTCTCGGGCACGCTCGCCTGGCTGTTCAACAGCTTCGACGGCAGCCGCCCGTTCTCGGCCCTGGTGCGCGAGGCGCGCGAGCTCGGCTACACCGAACCCGACCCGCGCGACGACCTCTCGGGCCTGGACGTGGCCCGCAAGCTGGTGATCCTGGCCCGCGAGGCCGGGCGCGAGCTGTCGCTGGACGACGTCGCGGTGGAGAGCCTGGTGCCCGGGCACCTGCGCGAGGTGTCGCGCGACGAGTTCCTGGCCCGCCTCGACGAGCTCGACGCGCCGATGCAGGCGCGGCTCGAGGACGCCAGGTCGAAGGGCCTGAAGCTGCGCCACATCGCCCACCTCTCGCAGGCCCAGGGCGCGCGCGTGGGCGTGGTCGCGCTGCCGGCCGACCACGCCTGCTGCCACACCCGCCTCACCGACAACCTGGTCCAGTTCACCACCGCGCGCTATGCCAGCAACCCGCTGGTGGTGCAGGGGCCGGGGGCGGGGCCGCAGGTGACCGCCGCGGGCGTGTTCGGCGATATCCTCGCGATCGCGCATTCGCTCAGCAACGGGATCGGCGCGCACTCATGAACCATTCGGCCACCGCCTTCGCGCCGGCCAGCGTCGGCAACATCGGGGTCGGCTTCGACCTGCTCGGCCACGCCATCGACGGCCCGAGGGACCTGGCGACCGTGCGCAGGATCGCCGAGCCGCAGGTGCGCATCGATGCCATCGGCGGCGACATCGCCGGGGCCGACACGCTGCCCCTCGACCCGCGGCGCAACACCGCCGGCGGCGCCCTGCTGGCGCTGCGCGAGGCGCTCGGGCTGCCGTACGGGTTCGCGCTGGAACTCCACAAGGGCGTCCCGCTGGGCTCGGGCCTGGGCGGATCGGCGGCCTCGTGCGTGGCCGCGCTGGTGGCGGCCAACGCCCTGCTCGACGCGCCGCTGCCGCGCGAGGCGCTGTACCGCTTCGCGCTCGACGGCGAGGCGATCTCCAGCGGCAGCCGCCATGGCGACAACGTGGCCCCGATGCTGCTGGGCGGCGTGGCCCTGGCCACCGAGGCGCGCGCGCTGCGCATCGCCGCCCCCGACTGGCTGCACGCGGTGGTGGTGCACCCCGACCAGGTGCTGGAGACGCGCCGTTCGCGCGAGGTGCTGGCGGCGCCCTATCCACTGGCCGACGTAGTGCGCCAGGGCGCGCACCTGGCCCAGTTCCTGCTCGGCTTGCAGCACGACGACGCCGACCTGCTCCGCGACGGCCTGCGCGACGTGCTGGTGGAGCCGCGCCGCGCGCCGCTGATCCCCGGCTTCTCCGCGGTCAAGGCCGCCGCGCTCGAGCACGGCGCGCTCGGCGCCAGCATCTCCGGCGGCGGCCCCAGCGTGTTCGCCTGGTTCGACGCGCGCGCGGCGGCCGAACGTGCCGCGCCGGCGATGCGCCAGGCCTTCGTCGACGCCGGGTTCGACGCCCGCGCCTACGTGACCCCGGTCAATGCCCCGGCGGCGGAGGTGGTGGCGCGATCGTCCGCGCAGCCGGCGCCGGCCCGGGCCGCGACCGGCGCCTGACCCGCTCTGCCACGGACGCGCCGCGTCCGCCCACGCCAGGACATCCGCAGGACACGCATGCACTTCATCAGCACCCGGGGACAGGTGCCCCCGACCCCCATCGACGCCGCCCTGGTCGCCGGTCTCGCGCCGGACGGCGGCCTGTACGTGCCCGAACGAATCCCGGCCCTGGCCGACTGGTCGCCGCTGCCCACCCTGCCCGCGACCGCGCGGCGGACCCTGGCGCCCTACTTCGCCGGCTCCATGCTGCGCGACCGGCTCGAGGCGATCTGCGCCGACGCGTTCTCGTTCGACGCACCGCTGCGTCCGCTGGCCGGTGCCGGCGACCACGTGCTGGAGCTGTTCCACGGCCCCACCGCCGCGTTCAAGGATTACGCCGCGCGCTTCCTGGCGCGGGCGCTCGAGGGCCTGCGCGACCGGACCGCGCCGCCGACCACGATCGTGGTCGCGACCTCGGGCGACACCGGCGCCGCGGTCGCGGCCGCCTTCCACCGCCGACCCGGCTTCCGGGTGGTGATCCTGTACCCCGACGGCAAGGTCTCGCCACGCCAGGCCCACGGGCTGGGCTGCTGGGGCGACAACGTGGCCGCCTACCGCGTCGCCGGCAGTTTCGACGACTGCCAGCGCCTGGCCAAGCAGGCGCTGGCCGACGCGGCGCTGCGCGCGCGGGTGCCGCTGGGCTCGGCCAACAGCATCAGCCTGGGCCGGCTGCTGCCGCAGGCCGCGTACTACGCGCACGCGGCCACGCACTTCCACGCCGCGCACGGCCAGGCGCTCAACTTCATCGTGCCCACCGGCAACCTCGGCAACGCCAGTGCCGCGTTCGTGGCGCGCAGCATGGGCGCGCCGGTCGGCGAGATCCGCCTGGCCTGCAATGCCAACGACACCCTGCCGCGCTACTTCGCCGGCGCCGAGTACGTCGCGCAGCCCACCCGCGCCACCCTGGCCAATGCCATGGACGTGGGCGCGCCGAGCAACTTCGAGCGGCTGCGCCACTGGCATGCCGACGACGACGCCCTGCGCGCCGGCTTCGTGGCCGCGTCGGTGGACGACGCGACGATCCGCGCGGTGCTGCGCGAGGCGCCCGCGCGCCACGGCATCGTCGCCTGTCCGCACACGGCCACCGGACTGAAGCTGCTGCAGGACCTGCGTACCGCGGGCGACGCGCGCCCGTGGGCGGTGGTCGCGACCGCGCATCCGGCCAAGTTCGAGAGCATCGTCGAACCGCTGGTCGGGCGCGTGGTGGAGCCGCCGCCGGCGCTGGCCGAATGCCTGGCACGGCCTGCCCGCGCAGTGGCGATGGCACCCGAGTACCACGCGCTGAAGGCGGTGCTGGAGGGTTAGGGACCGGAACTTCCGACCTGCCCCCACCCCGGCCCTCCCCCGCAAGCGGGGGAGGGGGCGGAAGGGCGCTTCGCGTCGAAGCCGATCCCTCCCCTGCGCGCCGGCCTGCCCCTCCACTGCGCACCGGCCCGCCCCCTCCCCTGTGCACCGGTCCGCTTGCTCCCCCTGCGCGCCAGACCTGCTCCCTCCCCCGCCTGCGGGGGAGGGCCGGGGTGGGGGCAGCAGGGCATGCCCCACGCACGCGGCAGCCACGCCCTCAGCGTGCCGCCATGAACGCCTCGATCTCGTCGGCGCTGCGCGCCAGGCCGTCGGTGAGCACTTCGTGGCCGTCCTTCGTGATCGCCACGTCGTCCTCGATCCGGATCCCGATGCCACGCCACTTCGCGGCCACGCTGGTGTCGTCGGCGGGTACGTAGAGCCCCGGCTCGATCGTGAACACCATGCCCGGCTCGAGCAGGCGCGATTCGCCATCGATCCGGTAGTCGCCCACGTCGTGCACGTCCAGCCCGAGCCAGTGTCCGGTCTTGTGCCGGTAGTAGCGCTTGTAGGCGCCGCTGGCGAGGTTGCGTTCGAGGCTGCCCTTGAGCAGGCCCAGGCGCAGCATCCCCTCGGTCAGCACCCGCACCGCGGCTTCGTGGCCAGCCTCGTAGGGCACGCCCGGGCGCGCCTGTTCCAGCGCCGCGGCGCGGGCGGCGTCGACCAGGTCGTGCAGCTCGCGCTGCGGTTTCGTGAAGCGGCCATTGGCCGGGAAGGTGCGGGTGATGTCGGCGGCGTAGCCGTGGTACTCGGCACCCGCATCGATCAGCACCAGGTCGCCGTCGCGCGCCTGGCCGCGGTTGGCGCGGTAGTGCAGCACGCAGGCATTGGCGCCGGCGCCGACGATGCTGTTGTACGCCGGCTCGGCGCCCGCGGCGCGGAACACCCGTTCCAGCTCGGCCTGCAGTTCGTATTCGCGCACCCCCGGCCGCGCGGCGCGCATCGCCGCCTCGTGCGCCTGCATGCTGATGCGCGCGGCGTGGCGCATCAGCTTGAGCTCGTCGCGCGACTTGAACAGCCGCATCTCGTCGAGCAGGTGGCCCAGCTCGAGGAACTCGTGCGGCGGCTGCGCGCCCAGGCGCACCTGGGCCCGGACCCGGTTGAGCCAGCCGATCAGCTTGAGGTCGAATTCGGTGTCGCGGCCAAAGTGGTAGTAGACCCGGGTCCGGCCCTCGAGCAGGCCCGGCAGGATCTCGTCGAGGTCGTCGATCGGGTAGGCGTCGTCCATGCCGTAGGCCTCGACCGCGCCCTCGGGACCGGCGCGCGGCCCGTCCCAGCCCTCGCGCTCGGGGTCGCGCTCGCGGCAGAACAGCAGCGCCTCGCCATGGCGGCGGCCCGGCACCAGCACCAGCACCGCCTCGGGCTCGGGGAAGCCGGTGAGGTACCACAGGTCGGAATCCTGGCGGTAGGGGAAGTACGTGTCCCGGCTGCGGATCCGCTCGGGGGCGGCCGGCAGCACCAGGATCGCGTCCTCGCCGGCCATCCGCATCAGCTGGCGGCGGCGGCGCGCGTACGCCTGGGCCGGGATCCCGGTCGGCGCTCGCACCGGCGCGGCCATCAGTTCAGGCGGCCGCGGTGGCGCGGCCCCAGGGCGCAGTCGCCGTGCAGCAGCAGCGCCGCCACCCGCACGTACTCCTCGATCTCGGCCAGCGCCTGCTCGTCCTCCTGGTCGCCGCCGTCCTCGGGCATGGCCGCCGCCAGCCGGACCAGGTCGGCCAGCGCCTCGGCACCCTCCTCCGACAGCGGCGGCGCCGGGCCGGCGGCCAGGCCGAAGGCGCCGACGAAGCCCCGGCACCATTCGAACAGGGCGCCGCTGCGGGCGTAGAGCGGGGCCTCGGGGTCGGGCAGCAGCAGGTCGAAGCCGAAGGCCTGGTCCTCCATCTGCGCGGCGGTGGCCCGGCCCAGGCGATCCAGGACCCCGCCCGGCGCGACCGCCTCCAGGCCCTCGTCGGCCATGACCCGGGCCGGCCAGTCGGGGCCGGCCTGGCCGCCACCGGCCAGCCAGCCGCACAGCCCGCCGTGCAGCTCGGACCCGCCGCAGGCCAGGCCGTGCTCGCGGCCCGCGGCCTCCACCTCCGGCAGCGAAGGCATGGATTCGGACACGTATGGCTCCTGTCTGGGAAGCGCGCAGTCTAGAACGTGTTTCCCGCGGCTGCATGCCGGCATGCGCCCGCCGCAGTGGACGCGGCGCGGGCGCGGCTTGTTGCCGGACGCCGCGCGCGCCTACACTCGCCCGGTCACTTACGCGAGCGCAGGGGTCCGCGTGTCGACCAACCCGGGGGATCTGCAGCTGCTGGTTGCGGCGGCGACCGCATCGGTGCTGCTGGTCGCGCTGCTGTTCATCATGTTGCACCGGCGCCGCCGCGAGCGCAGCTACATCGAGCAGCTGCGCGACCGCGAGGAGCGCCTGAAGCTGGCGCTGTGGGCGACCGACGAACGCTACTGGGCCTACGACGTGGCCAGCGGCCGGATCCATCGCCTGGCCGGGGAATCACGCAACAGCCCGTCGGGCGAGCTGGCCGAGGAGAGCATCGACGCCGCGGAACTGGTCCACCCCGAGGACCTGGCGATGGTGCGCCGCCGGGTGGACGACTACCTCGCCGGGCACACCGATACGTTCCTGGCCGAACTGCGCGTGGCCAACGACCGCGGCGAATGGGTATGGATGCGCGCCCGCGGCCGCGCGGTCTCGCGCGACGCCCAGGGCCGCATCCAGCGCATCGCCGGAACCGCGCTCAACATCACCGGCACCCGCGAGGCCGACCGCGAGCTGCGCATCTCCAGCGAAGTGCTGCGCAGCATGAACGAGGCGGTGGCGGTGATCGACCGCAACTTCGATTTCGTCTCGGTCAACCCCGCGTTCCTGCGCATGACCGGCTACGATGAGGACGACGTCATCGGCCGCAACGCCAGCGTGCTCGACAGCCTCCAGCACGACGCCGCGTTCTACCAGCACATCCGCGAGCAGATCCGGCGCAAGGGCCGCTGGAACGGCGAGATCTGGCAGCGGCGCAAGGACGGCGAGGAGTTCCTGTGCCAGATCGAGTCGAGCACGGTCTACGACAAGAACGGCCAGCTGATCCTGTACGTGATGGTGCTCAACGACATCACCCAGCAAAAGCGCGCCGAGCAGGAACTGCGCTACCTGGCCAACTTCGACACCCTGACCAACCTGCCCAACCGTTCGCTGCTGTCCGAGCGCCTGTCGCGCGCGATCGTGCGCGCGCACCGCGAGGACAACCGGATCGCGGTGCTGTTCCTGGACCTGGACCGGTTCAAGGACGTCAACGACTCGCTCGGCCACGCCGCCGGCGACCGGATCCTGCGCGCGGCGGCCGCGCGCCTGCAGCAGACCGTGGGCATGCACCACACCGTGGCCCGGCTGGGCGGCGACGAGTTCACCGTGGTGCTCGAGAACCTGGACTCGCCCGAGGAGGCCGACCACGTCGCGCGCGAGATCATCATGGCCTTCGAGGCGCCGCTGCTGCTCGACGACCGGCGCGAGATCGCGATCTCGCCATCGATCGGCATCAGCCTCTACCCCGACCACGCGCACGTGCCGACCGAGCTGCTCAAGCAGGCCGACACCGCGATGTACCAGGCCAAGGCCGCCGGCCGCCGCACCTTCATGCGCTACGACGACGCCATGGACGTGGCGGTGCGCCAGCGCGCCACGATCTCCGGCGCGCTGCGCAAGGTGCTCGACCGAGGCGAACTGCGTCTGGTGTTCCAGCCGCAGCTGGCGCTGGCCGAGGGCCGGATCACCGGGGTCGAGGCGCTGCTGCGCTGGCAAAGCGACGAGCATGGCGACATTCCGCCGGCCGACTTCATCCCGATGGCCGAGGAGAGCGGCCTGATCCTGGAGATCGGTGAATGGGTGCTGCGCGAGGCCTGCCTGACCCTGCAGCGCTGGCGCCAGCACGGGCTGACCGAGCTCACCGTCTCGGTCAACGTCTCGGTGCTGCAGCTGCTGCGCGGCGACTTCCCCGAGGTGGTCAGCCGCGTGCTGGCCGACATCGAACTGCCGCCCAGCTCGCTCGAACTGGAACTGACCGAGAGCGTGTTGATGGCCAATGCCGAGCACACCGCGGCCAAGCTGCAGGCCTTCCGTGAACTGGGCGTGTCGCTGGCGATCGACGACTTCGGCACCGGATATTCCTCGCTGGCCTACCTCAAGCGCCTGCCGATCACCACGATCAAGATCGACAAGGCCTTCATCGGCGACCTCACCCATGACCCGGAGGACGCGGCGATCACCAGCACGGTCATCACCATGGCCCATTCGCTGGGCCTGAACGTGGTCGCCGAGGGCGTGGAGACCGAGGCCCAGGTCCGGTTCCTGCGCGGGCAGAAGTGCGACGAGGTGCAGGGCTTCTGGCTGTCGGCGCCGCTCGACGCCCACGCCTGCCTGGCCTTCATCCGCAACTGGCGCCCGGCCCGGGAGGGCACCCCGCCGCGGCCGGTGGCCGCGCCTTGACCGCCCCGCGCCGCCTGCCTATCGTGCCGGCATGGACCGCCCCGACGTGCTCGCCCAGCTCCGCGCCCTGACCGCGCGCATCGACGCGCTGGTCGCGCGGGCGCAGCAGCTCGCCGAGGAGAACCGGTCGCTGCGCCAGCAGCAGGAGCAGCTCGCCGGCGAACGCTCGCAGCTGCTGGCCAAGAACGAGCAGGCGCGCTCGCGGGTCGAGGCCATGATCGCGCGGCTCAAGTCGCTGGAGCAGCACACGTGAGCGCGCGCGCATGAGTTCGACCACCGAGGCGGTGAGCGTGCGCGTGCTCGACCGCGAGTACACCGTCGGCGTCGCCCCCGACCAGCGCGAGAGCCTGGCCGCCGCGGCGCGGCTGCTCGATGGGCGCATGCGCGAGGTGCGCGGCGGCAACCGCATGGCCGCCGTGGACCGGGTCGCGGTCCTGGCCGCGCTGAACCTGGCGCACGAACTGCAACAGCTGCGCGAGGAGAACGAGCACCGCGACCGCGAGATGGCGCGCATGCTCGAGGACCTGCAGCGCAAGCTCGACGCGCTGATCGACGCGCGCTGATCCCGCGGCCGGGCGCCGGCATCGGCCGCATCGGGGTTCACGCTCGTGAACTGCAGGCCCGCCCCGCCGACGAACGGCCTTGGCAGTGCCCCCGGCCCGGCTATACTTCCCCCACGTCCTCTGCCGTGTCCGACGGCATGCGCAACATTCGCCTTGTCCCTTAAGACGACCTCGGGGATGCAGCGAAGTCCGGGAGAGCAGGTCCGCCTCGCAGCGGGAAGCCCGAAGGATGACGAGCGTCCCCACTTGAACCCCGGGTTCAAGGTCGTTTCGCAGGCATCGGCATGGCGGAGGACGTATTCATTCCGCCTGCAGCGCGCGCGCCACCACGGCCATGGCGCGGGCACGCTTCCGCAGCCCCGCCGCTGCGGTCACAATGGCGCCATGCGCCAGCTCCCGTTCCCCAGATGAGCGAACCCCGCGTCGCGCTCCGGCGCGCGATGCGCGACCGCCGCCGCGCGCTGTCCGCGCCGGCGCGGATCGCGGCCGCCGAGGCCCTGGCCGAGCGCCTGCTGGCGCTGCCGTTCGCGCCACGCACCGGTTGCGTGGCCGGGTACTGGGCGATGGACGGGGAAATCCCGCTGCATGCCTGGCAGCTGCGCCTGCCGCGCGGCCTGCGCTACTGCCTGCCGGTGCTGCACCGCGACCGCAGCCTGCGCTTCGCGCCGTGGGCGCCGGGCGCACCGCTGGCGCCCAACCGCTACGGCATCCCCGAGCCCGAGGTGCCCGAGGCGGCGCTGCTGGCGCCGGCGCAACTCGACCTGGTGGTGGTGCCGCTGGTGGCCTTCGATACGCGCTGCCACCGCATCGGGATGGGGGGAGGCTGGTACGATCGCAGCTTCGCGTTCCGCGCCACGCGGCCCGCGCCACCGTACCTGGTGGGCGCGGGCTTCGCGTTCCAGCAGACCGGCCCGATCCCGGCCGAAGCCTGGGACGTGGCCCTGGACGCGGTCTGCACCGACACCGACACCTTCCTCCCGACATCCTGAGATGAGCACCCGCAAGCGCTACTGGCTGATGAAGTCCGAACCCACGGATTTCTCCATCGACGACCTCGAACGCGTGGTCACCGAGCCGTGGACCGGGGTGCGCAACTACCAGGCGCGCAACTTCATGCGCCAGATGCAGGTCGGCGACGGCGTGCTGTTCTACCACTCCAACACCCAGGTGCCGGGCATCTACGGCATCGCCGAGGTCGCCAGCACGCCCTACCCCGACCCGACCCAGTTCCAGAAGAAATCGAAGTACTTCGACCCCAAGGCCACGCGCGAGCAGCCGCGCTGGGACCTCGTGGACGTGCGGTTCGTGCGCAAGCTCGCGCGCCCCGTGCCGCTGGAGGAGATCCGCGCCCACGCCGACGCCCTGGGCGAGGAGTTCGCGCTGGTCCGCAAGGGATCGCGGCTGTCGGTGATGCCGGTCACCGCGGCGCAATGGAAACTGCTGCTGGGCCTGGAAAAGGCCTGAGCCGCGCGAGCCGCGGCCGCGAACCGGCCGTCCCGGCGGCGCCCGCCGCCCCGCCCCCGAACCCACGCACATGTCCGAACTCAAGCGCCTGGCCGGCGAGAAGGCCATCGAATTCGTCGAGGACGGCAGCGTCGTCGGCGTCGGCACCGGTTCCACCGTGGCCTACTTCATCGAGGCGCTCGGCCGGATCCGCGACCGGATCGCGGGCGCGGTGTCGAGCTCGGAGCAGAGCACGCGCCAGCTGAAGTCGCTCGGCATCGAGGTGCTCGACCTCAATGCGGTCGGGCCGCTGCGGCTGTACGTGGACGGCGCCGACGAGTGCGATCCGCACCGCAGGCTGATCAAGGGCGGCGGCGCCGCGCTGACCCGCGAGAAGATCATCGCCCAGGCCAGCGACCGCTTCATCTGCATCATCGACCCGGCCAAGCAGGTGCCGGTGCTCGGGCGCTTCCCGCTGCCGGTGGAGGTGATCCCGATGGCGCGCAGCCTGGTCGCGCGCGAGATCCTGGCGATCACCGGCGGCCAGCCGGTGTGGCGCGAGGGCGTGGTCACCGACAACGGCAACTGGGTGCTCGACGTGCACGGCCTGCAGATCGTCGATCCGGTGGTGATGGAGGAGCGGCTCAACCAGATCCCCGGCGTGGTCAGCGTGGGCCTGTTCGCGCGCCGCCCGGCGGACGTGGTGATCGTCGGCGGCGAACCGCCGCAGGTGCTGCGCTGAGGTCCCCGGCGGCGCCCGCGCCTGGCGCGCGGCGCCGACGGCGGATCAGCGCGACAGGCCCACCGCCAGTGGCCGCGCCTGGCGGCGCGATGCGGCGCGCCGGCGCGCGGGCCCGGCCGGCGCGCGCCGGCGGCGTATGGATGCCAGTCCGGCCGGTGCCGGCGTGGCGCCCGTGCGCAGCCGGGACCAGGCCAGCCACCGGGCCATGGCCAGTGCCGCGGCGGGCAGCCCCAGCAGCCACAGCGACACCCAGCCCAGCTGCGCGCTGGCCGTGCGCGCTGCGGGCAGCGACAGCACCGCGACGGCGGCGAGGAACAGCAGGCCGAGCAGCGCGGCCTCGACCAGGCGCAGCGGATCGGTGGAGGTCTGGAGGTTGGCGGATCGTGTCATGGCGGTGGCTCCCGGGCTTGGCCACAGGGTCCACGGCGGCCATCTCAGGGGCTGCGACGCCGCGCCGCGCTCAGTAGCCGGCGGCGTCCAGCGCCCTGGTCGCGACCGCCCGGCCGACATCGATCAGCTCGGCCGCGCGCCAGAACTCGTAGAACGAGCACACGTCGCGCGGGATCCGGATCAGCAGCTCGGTCGGATCCAGCGCCAGCTGCACGCGCGAGATCTGCGCCTGCATCGTGTCCAGCGAGCGCGCCATGATCTCGGGCAGGCCCATGCGCATGGCATCGCCCTCGTCGCCGCCGGCCGCGCGCTCGAGCCATTGGCCGAGCCGGCTGGTGATCGTGGGCCCGCCGTCCTCCGGCTGCGCGCGGGCCGGCTCGCCGGGCGGACGGCGCGGCCAGCCGTGCATGTCCACCGCGACCAGCCGGTGCGCGTCCGACAGGCGCGTGGCCGCGATCGGGAGCGGCGCCAGCAGCCCGCCGTCGACCAGCGCGCGGCCGTTCACCCGGTGCGGGGTGAACAGGCCGGGGATCGCGAACGAGGCACGCAGCGCGTCCCACAGCCGGCCCTCGCGGATCCAGACCTCGCGCTGGCGCTCCAGGTCCACCGCGACCGCGGTGAACGCAACCGGCAACGACTCGATCGGCGGGTCGCCCACCACCTCGCGCATCGCGTCCACCAGGCGCGCGCCGCGCAGCACGCCGGAGCGGCGCCAGCCCGGGTCGAGCAGGCGCAGGAAGTCGCGTCGCGACATCGTCCGCAGGCGCTGGTGGAACTGACGCAGGCGCCCGGTGGCGAAGATGCCGCCCACCAGCGCCCCGCTCGAGGAGCCGCACACGGCCTCGATCCGGAAGCCACGCTCCTCCAGCACTTCGATCACCCCGATCTGGGCCAGGCCGCGCGCCCCGCCAGCGCCCAGCACCAGGGCGATCGGCTCGCCGCGCGGCGCGATGCGGACCCCGCCCCTGGCCGCCGCCACGCTCAGCGCTCGTAGTTCGACAGCGCCAGCTGCAGCAGCGACTTGGCCTGCTCGCGCAGCGCCGGCGGATCGACGATCTCGGCGTCGGCGCCGTAGTGCAGCACGTCCATCAGCAGTTCGCGCGAGGCGCTGAAGGGCACCTTGAGCTCGTAGCGGCCGTCGGGCAGGTGCCGGCCCTGCTGCTGCGAATGCCAGTGTTCGTCGGCCACCCAGCGCGCGGCCTTGGCGCTGAACACGATCGTGGCCACGCCCCGGGCCGGGCCGGAGAAGATGCCGTAGCTGCCGGCCAGCTGGCGGTCGAGCTCGGCCTCGTCGAGGTCGCGCGCCGTGGCGTCGAGTACGCGCGCGGCGCTGATCCGGTCGACCGAGAAGCTGCGCAGGCCCTCGCGATCGTGGTCCCAGGCATCGAGGTACCAGTTGTCGCGGTAGTGGGTGACCCGCTGCGGCGAGACCGTGCGCCGGGTCTTCTCGTCGGTCGAGCGGGCGCGGTAGTCGAACGCCAGCTGCCGGCGCTGCAGCACCGCCGAACACACGGTGCGGAACGCCTGCTCGTCCATGCGCCGGCCGCGGTGCGGGATCACCCGCACGCGCTCGACCGGCCAGCGCTTGCCCGCCGAATGCTCGTCGAGCAGCTTCTCGATCCGCGCCTGCAGCGGCGCCAGCGCGCTCGACAGCACCCCGCCGCCGCTGCGCGCGAGCAGCTGCTGGGCGGCCAGCAGCGCGTGCAGCTCGTCGGAATTGAGCCACAGGCCGGGCAGTTCGAAGCGCCCGGCCTCCTCGGCGTCGTAGCGGAACCCGGCCTCGCCGTCGCCGACCACCGGCGCCATCAGCGCATCGCGCAGGAACGCCAGGTCGCGGTAGACCGTGGCCCGGGAGCATTCGAGTTCCTCGCGCAGGCGCGCCACCGTGACCGGGTAGCGCGCGGTCTTGAGGATCCGGTGCAGGGAGAGGATGCGTTCGTATCGGTCCATGGCCCCGATTATGCGCCCCCGCGCGCCGCCTGGCCCGGGTCGCGGCCAGGGCCCCCGGCCCGGCGGGGATTTGCAGCGGCGCGGCCGCGACCGCACCATGTGCGCCGGTTCGGACAAGGCACACACGACCAGCACGTGGCCAGCAGCATCACACCAGCACGCGGACGGGGCACGCCCCGCCCCTCGGGGCATCGCCCCGCCAGCGGGAGGCCGGCATGGCCCTGTGGCTGACGCTCGCCATCCTGGCCGGGGCCATCGCCCTGTTCGTCACCGAAAAGCTCCGGGTCGACGTGGTGGCGCTGCTGGTGATGACCGCGCTGATGGTCAGCGGGGTGATCACCGTGCCCGAGGCCCTCTCGGGCTTCAGCAGCCAGGCCACGGTCATGGTCGCGGCCATGTTCGTGCTCAGCGGGGCGCTGCAGCGCAACGGCGCGCTGGTGGCCGTGGGCGAGGTGCTGTCGCGGATCCGCTGGCAGTGGCTGTTCCTGCTGGTGATGCTGGTGCTGGTGGCGGGGCTGGCCGCGTTCGTCAACAACACTGCCACCGTGGCCGTGTTCCTGCCGCTGGTGCTGGCCGCGAGCACCGCCAACCGCTGGGCGCCCTCGAAGTTCCTGATCCCGCTGTCGTACATGTCCCAGGCCGCCGGCGTGTGCACCCTGGTGGGCACCTCGACCAACCTGCTGGTGGACGCGATGGGCCGCGAGGCCGTGGGCGTTGGCTTCACCCTGTTCGAATTCGCGCCCCTGGGGATCGTGTTCGTCGGCATCTGCATGGCCTACCTGCTGACCGTGGGCCACTGGCTGCTGCCCGAGCGCGGCGTGCCCGGCAGCGAGGAGACCGAGCACGTGGGCCGCTACGTGGCCGAACTGCTGGTGCCGGAGGACTCCGAGGCGATCGGCCTGCGTCGCGACCAGCTGGTGCCGGGCAGCGTCGAGGACGCGGTGGTGCTCGAGATCCTGCGCCGGCGGCGCCCGCTCACCGACCCGGACGCGGTCGTGCAGGCCGGCGACCGGCTGCTGGTGCGGGGCGAATGGCGCGCGATCGGCGCGGTGCGCAAGGCCCGGCGGCTGCGCTTCGACCACGTCGCGGGCGAACTGGACGACGACGTCGAGCGGGTCCAGGTCGAGGCGATGGTCTCGCCCGGTTCGCACCTGATCGGCAACACCCTGGCCGGGATGCGCTTCGCGCACATGTACCGCGCCCGGGTGCACGGCATCCACCGGCGCCTGCTCGACATCCGCCAGCCGCTCGACCAGGTCCAGCTCAGCCTCGGCGACGTGCTCCTGATCGATGCCCCGGAGACGGCGATCGAGGACCTGCGCGCGGACAAGGGCATGATCGTGCTGGGCACCCGCAAGGAAGCCAAGGTAGACGTGCGCCGCGCCAGCCTGTCGGCACTGGTGATGGCGGCGACGATCGCGGTCGCGGCGCTGGGCTGGCTGTCGATCGTGCAGGCGGCGCTGGTCGGCTGCGCCGCGCTGCTGGTGTTCCGGCTGATGGAGCCGGACGAGGCCTACCGGGCGATCGACTGGCGGGTGATCCTGCTGCTGGCGGGGATCATCCCGCTCGGCGTGGCGTTGCAGAAGTCCGGGGGCGCGGCGCTGGCGGCCGACTTCATCATCTCCAACCTGGGCCAGTTCGGGCCGCTGGCCGCGCTCGCCGCGGTCTACCTGATCACCGCGGTGGCCACCGAGTTCATGAGCAACAACGCCTCGGCGGTGCTGGTGGTGCCGATCGCGCTGGCCGCGGCCGAGTCGCTGGGCGTGGACCCCAAGCCGATGCTGGTGGCGGTCGCCTTCGCCGCCTCGACCAGCTTCGCCACCCCGATCAGCTACCAGACCAACACCATGGTCTTCACCGCCGGCGGCTACAGGTTTTCCGACTTCGTGCGCCTGGGCATCCCGCTCAACATCCTGTTCTGCACCGCCGCGATCGTGCTGATCCCGCGCTACTTCCCGTTCTGATCCGGCCCGGAGCGTGATGCGGTGCGCTTCCCGCGCGCGCGCGGCCATGGCACGCTGGGGCGGGAGCCAGGGGAAGGGGAAACGCATGCGACCTGCGCCGGGCGCGCTGCCGGCCGTGCTGTCGGCCGCCGGATTCGGCCTGTTGCTGTGGCTTGGAGTGTCGGTGGCGGTGCTGCCGCACGGCACCGGCATGGCCGCGCTGCGCGCGCCGCAGATGTGGGCGCTGCTGCTGGCCCTGGGGCTGCTGTGCGCCGCGGCGGGCAGCGCGCTGGCCGGGGCCCGGCCGCGCGCCGCGCGCGAGCTGCTGCGCGCGGCCACGCCCTGGCAACGCCGCAGGAACCTGCTGGTGGCGATCGCGGTGGTACTGGCGCTGGCCACGGGCGTGCTGCTGACCCCGGGCCTGGGCGGGGCCGGCCGGGTCCTGGCCCTGAGCTTCGCCGGCATGTCGCTGGCCGGCGCCGCATTCGGCGCGGTGACCGCCGATGCGGTGGCCGATGCCATGCAGGGCGCGCCCGCGACACTGCCGCCCCTGGCCGTGCCGGCGCGGCTGCTGGCGGCGCTGCTGACCGGGCTGGCGCTGATGTTCGCCCTGCTCTCCGGGCTGCTGGCCGTGGACGGGGGCGGGTTCCGGATGCTGACCATCCTGCTGGTCCTGGGCGTGCTGGCGGCCGCGACCCAATGGCTCGACGGCCGCCACGCGCGCCGCGACGGGCGGGCGGCGGCAGGGCCGGCCGGCCGTCCGGCCTGGTGGCCGTGGCTGCTGCTGGCGGGGGTCCCGGGCCTGGCCCTGGCCACGGCCTCGCTGGGCGTGGGCGGGATCACCGGCTGGCTCTGGGTGGTGGCCATCGCCTCCTTCGCCGGAAGCCTGGCGGCGTGGCCGGCCAGGCCTCCGGCGCCCGTGCACGGGGCCGGACGCGCTGGGCAAGCATGACCGCTTGCGGCACAATGGCTTGCCTGCCGCTTCCACGCACCGGAGTCCCCCATGCTCGCCGGGTGGTGGCTGGCCCTGGTGGGCCTGCCCGTCTTCCTGCAGCCGATGCCCGAAGCGCCGCAACTGCCGGCGGCGCTCGCGGTCGCGTCCGGCCAGGTGTCGCTGCGCCAGCCGTGCCTGCGGCTGGTGTGCGCCGACGCCGAGTGGCAGGGGCTGCTGCCGCGGGTGGTGGACGCGCAGCGCGCGCCCGGGGCGGTGGACCGGATCCGGGCGATGCGCCTGCCGCAGCTGGCCTCGCGGCGCTATATCGGGCTGCACTCGCCGGCCTCGCGCCGTGACTGGTTCTCTTCCACCGGCAGCCATGCGCTGTTCGCGGCCCGCTACGGCGTGGAGGCGGTGCGCAATCCGGACACCCGGGTGCAGCTGGAGTTCGGCACCGGCTACCGGCTGCAGCCCTACGCCGACTGGGGCGCCGCCGACCAGGGGCTGGTGGCCTCGGGCCTGATGCGCTGGAACCAGCGCCTGGGCGAGCGCGCGGCGCTCAACCAGCAGGTGCGGATCGAACGTGGTCGCGAGCACGCCTTCGTGCGCCAGACCATCGGCCTGGACCTGCGGCTGGACCCGCAGTGGTCGCTGCTGGGCGACGTGGAACTGCGCCACGACACCGCCGGCAACGGCGGCGAGGGCCGCACCGACCGCGAAGGCTCGCTGCGGCTGCGCTACGCCTTCTGATCCCGCCGGACCGGCGCCCCCGCCGCGTCCGTGCCCGTGCAGGCGTCCCCCGCCTCAGCCGGCTTGGCCGAGCAGGTCACCCGCCCCGTCCTCCAGCAGCCGGCGCGCGGCCTCGCGCCCCAGCGCCTCGGGCTCGTCCCCGGCGACCTCCACCCGCACCGCGCGCCCGTCGGCGGCGCTCCCGACCAGGCCCGACAGCCGCAGGCCGGCGCCCGCTTCCTCGGCGAAGGCCGCCACCGGCACGTGGCAGCTGCCGTGCAGGGCCCGGTTCATCGCCCGCTCGGCGCCCACGCAGCGCCGCGTGGGGGCATCGTCCAGCGCCGCCAGCAGGCGCGCGGTGCGGGCGTCGCCGTCCAGGCACTCGACCGCGATCGCGCCCTGCGCCGGGGCCGGCAGCCACCGCGGCGGCGCCAGGCGGGCACGGATCCGCGCCTCCAGGCCCAGCCGCCGCAGACCGGCGCAGGCCAGCACGATCGCGTCGTAATCGCCGGCGTCCAGCCGCGCCAGGCGGGTGTTCACGTTGCCGCGCAGGTCGAGCAACCGCAAGTCCGGGCGGACCGCGCGCAGCTGCGCCTGCCGCCGCAGCGACGAGGTGCCCACCCGGGCGCCGCGGGGCAGCGCGTCGAGCCCGTCGAAGGCATTGCTGACGAAGGCGTCGGCCGGATCGTCGCGCGGCAGGATCGCGGGCAGCACGAAACCCGGCTCCAGTTCCATCGGCACGTCCTTGAGCGAATGCACCGCGCAGTCGGCCTCGCCGCGCTGCATCGCCAGCTCCAGCTCCTTGAGGAACAGACCCTTGCCGCCGATCGCCGCCAGCGAGCGATCCAGGATCTCGTCGCCGCGGGTGCTCAGCGGCAGCAGTTCGACCTCCAGGCCCGGGTGCGCCGCACGCAGCCGCGCGGCGACGTGCTCGGTCTGCCACAGGGCGAGCGGGCTCTTGCGGGTGGCGATGCGCAGTCGTTCCATGCCGGCATTATCCCGCAGCCGCGGCCCCGGCGCCGGAACCGCGCTACAGGTTGCGGATCGTCGCGCGCAGCTGGGCCACGCAGCGGCGGCTGACGTCCAGCGGCCGGTCGCCGTTGCGCAGGATCGCGTGCACCTGGCCGTCGATCGAGCGCCTGAGCTCGACCAGCTCGTCGCGCGCCACCAGGCAGTTGCGGTGGATGCGCACGAAACGCTCGCCGAACTCCTCCTCCAGCGACTTGAGTGACTCCTCGATCAGGTCCTGGCCGCGGGCGTGGTGGACCACGACGTACTTCTCCTCGGCCTGCAGGTAGCGCACCTCGTCGATCGGGATCAGCCGCAGGCTGCCGCGCAGCCGGGCGCACAGGTGGGTGCGGCGCTTGCCCGCCGCCGCCGGCGCCGTGCCGTCGCCGCGCGCCGCGGCCAGCGCCCGGGCGCGCTGCAGCGCCGAGGCCAGGCGTTCCTGGCGCACCGGCTTGACCAGGTAGTCCACCGCCTCGGCGTCGAAGGCCGACAGCGCGTGCGCGTCGTAGGCGGTGCAGAACACCACCACCGGGCGGCGCTCGAAGTCCTTGAGGTGGCGCGCGACCTCGAGCCCGTCGATCCCGGGCATGGCGATGTCCAGCAGCAGCAGGTCGGGGTCGTGCTCGGCGCAGGCGTGCAACGCCTCCTGGCCGTCGCCGGCCTCGGCGACCACCTCGACCCCGGCCTCGTCGGCGAGCAGCTGGCGCAGGCGCTCGCGGGCGAGGGGCTCGTCGTCGGCGATGACGATCTTCACCTGGACACCGGCTCCAGCGGAAGCACGATCCTGCAGGCATAGTAGCCCCCGTCCCATCCGGACACCATGTCGGCGTCGCGGCCGAACATATAGCCCAGGCGATGGCGGATGTTGCGCAGCGCGTGGCCGGCGCCGTGCATGCCGGCTTCTTCCGGCGGCGGCGCGGGGTTGCGGACCTGCAGCGCCAGCAGGCCGTCGGCGGCCGCGACCTCGATCTCGATCGTGCCCCCTGACGGCAGCCGCGAGATGCCGTGCAGCACCGCGTTCTCCAGCAGCGGCTGCAGCACCAGCCGCGGCAGCGGCAGGTCCAGCGGCAACGGCTCGCGGCGCCGCCATTCCACCTGCAGGCGCGTGCCGAGCCGCAGCTGTTCGATCGCCAGGTAGCGTTCGGCCAGGTCGAGCTCCTCACGCAGCGAGGAGCGTCCTTCGCCGGCGACCAGCGCGGCGCGGAACAGGTCGGACAGGTCGAGCACCGCGCGTTCGGCCACCGCCGGGTCGCGCCGCAGCAGGCCGGCGATCATGTTCATGCTGTTGAACAGGAAGTGCGGCCGGATCCTGGCCTGCAGCGCATCGGCTTCGGCCCGCGCATGCGCTTCCACCTGCGCCTGCCAGCGGTCGATCACGTAGAAGTAGCGCAGCGCCAGCGCCGACAGCAGCCCCACCACCGCGGCGCTCCCCCCGGTGAACCGCCAGAACCCGGGAAAGGCGCCGGAGGTGTCCACGCTCGCGAACAGGCCGTGCACGATCGCCGCCGCGACCGCCGCCACCACCAGCGCCAGCGCCACCGCCGCCAGCGCACCGCTGCGCCCGGGCAGCAGCGACAGGCGCTCGCGCAGCACGCACAGCAGGGCGGTCACCGACAGCGCCAGCCACAGCGCGTAGCTGCTGGCGATCAGGAAGCCGTGGGCATCCCAGCCGCGGCCGCCGACCGGGACCAGTGCCGCGACCACCACCGCCAGCTGCGCCAGGCCGAGCATCGCCGCGATGCGCGGTGGCCGGCACAGGTCCGGCAGCCACGGCTCCCCGCGCGGCGCCCCGGGCATGGCTCAGTCCGCGGCGATCCGCCGCGACATCCAGTCGCCGAGGTCGCGGATCTCCTCGAGGCAGACCGAATGCGGCATCGGATAGCCGCGGAACTCGACTTCGAAGCCCTGCCCGCGCATCCACTGCGCGCTGCGCTCCCCGGCCTGGAACGGCACCACCGGATCCTGGGTGCCGTGGCCCATGAACAGCGGCTGCGCGCGCGCGGCATCGGCCAGGGTGTCGGCCGCGCGCCGCGGCGACGGCAGGTAGGTCGAGAGCCCGACCAGCCCGGCCAGCGGCTCGCGCCGGCGCACGCCCGCGGCCAGGGTGATCGCGCCGCCCTGGGAAAACCCGGCCAGGAAGATGCGCGAGGCGGGGGTTCCGCGTTCGACCTCGCGCGCGATCAGCGCCTCGACCTGGGCCACCGATTCCTCCACGCCGGCGTCGTCGGCGCGGTCGACCGCGTCGAAGTCGAAATCGCGGATGTCATACCAGGCACGCATGCGCATGCCGTTGTTGATCGTCACCGGGCGCACCGGCGCGTGCGGGAACACGAAGCGCATCGCGGGCCAGTCGCGCCGCACCAGTTCGGGCAGGATCGGGACGAAGTCGCTGCCGTCCGCGCCCAGGCCGTGCAGCCACACCACGCTCCACCGCGGCGCGGGTCCGGTTTCGCGTTCGATCGCCTCGAGCAGGTCCGGCTGGGCCTGGGCCATGGGCAGTATTCCCCCTGGGAAGTGGTGCATCGGGTGCCGGCAATATACCCCGCCGGTCCGCGCGCCGGCCTCAGCCGCCGGGACCGTGGCCGTGCCAGGCCTCGATGATGGTCGCGCGCGCGGCGTCCAGCGCCGGGTCGTGCGGCACCAGGCGCGGACGGCGGTCGAGCGTACAGTCCAGGCCCGCCGCCACCAGCGCCGCATGCGCCCGGCCCAGGCCCGCGGCGACCTCCTCGGGCAGCACCGCCGCCGCGGCCATCGCCTCCAGCAGCGGGCGCGTGGCGCGCGGCTGCAGCAGGTCGGGACACTGCGCGGCTTCACGCAGCACCAGGTACTGGGCCAGGAATTCCAGGTCTACCAGCCCGCCTTCGCCCTGCTTGAGGTCGAACAGCGCGCCGTCGCTGCGGTCGAGTTCCTCGCGCATGCGCTGGCGCATCGACAGCACGTCGGCGCGCAGCCGGCCGGGGTCGCGCCCGCGAGCGAGGGTGGCGGTGCGGATGCGTTCGAACGCGGCGCACAACGGCGCGTCGCCGGCCACGCAGCGGGCGCGCACCAGCGCCTGGTGCTCCCAGGTCCAGGCGCGGTCGCGCTGGTACTCGTCGTAGCTGGCCAGCGACGAGACCAGCAGGCCCTTGCCGCCGTCCGGGCGCAGGCGCACGTCGACCTCGTACAGGCGGCCACCACCGGTGACCGCACCCAGCAGCGACACGATCTTCTGCGCCAGGCGCGCGAACCAGCGCGGGGCGTCGAGCGGCCGGGCACCGTCGGAGTACGCGTTGGGCGGCGCGTCGTAGAGGAACACCAGGTCCAGGTCGGAACCGAAACCCAGTTCTTCGCCTCCCAGGCTGCCGTAGCCGAGCACGGCGAACCCGGCGCCGGCGATGGCGCCATGGGCGTGCTCGAGTTCGCGCCGCGCCAGCGCCAGCACGCTGGCGACCACGGCGTCGGCCAGCCAGGCCAGCTGCCGGGTGCTGTCGCAGGCCGGCTGGCGCCGGTCGAGCGTGGCCAGGCCGATGCGGAAGCTGAGCTGCTGGCGGACCTCGTTGAGGGCGAACAGCGCCGCCTCGGTGTCCATGTCCAGCGGGGGCGTGCAGGCCTCGGCCAGCTGCTCGCGCTGCGGCAGCGGCCCGCTGGCGCGCACGTCGAGCAGTTCGTCGAGCAGCAGCGGGTGCGCGGCCAGGCGTTCGGCCAGCAGCGCGCTGCGGGTGACCAGGTCCACCAGCCGCGCCAGCGCGGCCGGGTGCTCGTCAAGCAAGGCCAGGTAGCTGGCGCGGCGCAGGATGTTGTGCAGCATCGCCAGCAGCCGCCGGATCGCCTGCAGCGGGCGCGTGGCCGGGGCCGAGGCCTGCAGCAGCACCGGCATCACCCGGTCCAGGCGCGCGCGCGAGGCATCCGACAGCTCGCGCACGCTGGGCGTGCGCACGAAGTCGCGCAGCGCCGCGTCGACCTCCGCCGCGGACTGGAAGCCGGCGGCCGCGAGCGTGTCGGCGCTGCCGCCTTCGGGCAGCGCGCGCCAGTAGCCGGCGATGTCGCCGGCCACCGCGGGCTGCTGCTCGCGCTGCGACAGCAGGGCCTCGAATTCGCGGGTCACGCGCGCCCGGTGGCGTGCGATGTCGCGCGCCAGGCGGTCCCAGCCGTCGTGCCCCAGCCCGCGCGCGATCCGCTCGCGGTCCAGCGGCGCGGACGGGAGCAGGTGGGTCTGTTCATCGCGCAGCATCTGCAGGCGGTTTTCCAGCCGGCGCAGGAACCGGTAGTCCTGGGCGAGCGCGGCGGCGGTGGCCGGCTCGACGTGGCCGCCGGCCTGCAGCGCCGCCAGCGCCGGCAGCAGCCGCGGCTCGCGCAGCGCGGGCTCGCGGCCGCCGCGGATCAGCTGCAGCGCCTGGGCCAGGAACTCGATCTCGCGGATGCCGCCAGGCCCCCGCTTGATGTCGTCGGCCAGCTCCTTGCGCGCGACCTCGGCGGCGATCATCGCCTTCATCGCGCGCAGGCCGTCGAGCGCGCCGAAGTCGAGGTAGCGGCGGTAGACGAACGGGCGCAGCGCCTCCAGGAACCGCTGCCCGGCCTCGAGGTCGCCGGCCACCGGGCGTGCCTTCTGCCAGGCGTAACGCTCCCAGTCGCGGCCTTCGCGCTGGAAATAGGCCTCCAGCGCCGCGAAGCTGACCGCCACCCGCCCGGCGTTCCCGAACGGCCGCAGGCGCAGGTCCACGCGATGGCAGAAACCGTCGACGGTGCGTTCGTCGAGCAGGCGCGCCAGCTGCTGGCCGAGGCGGGCGAAGTAGTCCTCGGCCGCCAGCGGACGGATCGACTCGCCCCGGCTCTCGCCCCCGTGTTCGTATCCGTAGACCAGGTCGATGTCGGAACTGAAGTTGAGTTCGCCGCCGCCGAGCTTGCCCATGGCGAACACCACCAGTCGCACGACCTGCCCGTCGGGGCCGTGGATGCGGCCGTGGCGGCGGGCGAAGTCCTCCTCGACCGCGTCCAGGGCCAGGCGCAGGCAGGTTTCGGCCAGGTGGGTGGTGGCGGCCAGGGTGGCGTCGATGCCGTCCAGCCCGAGGACGTCGCGCCAGACCAGGCGGGTGGACTCGGCAGCGCGGTAACGGCGCAGCTGGCGCGGCCACTCCTCGCCGCGGCCGGGCTCGAGGACCGGCGGCGGCAGCGGCACGGCGCCGTCGCCGTCGGCGAGCACGGCCAGCAAGTCCGGCTGGCGCACCAGGGTGTCGATGGCGAAGTCGCTGGCGATCGCGACCCGGCGCAGGCGCTGGCGCAGGTCCGGGTCGTCGGGCAGCCCGTCGATCCGGGCGAGTGCGCGTTCCACGAACGCGTCGAGGTCCTGGCGGTGCGGGTCCATGCCCGGATTGTGGCACCCGGCCCGGGCGTCCGGCGGGCCGGGTGGGCCTTCGACCGCTCATGCCGACGCGATCGCCGATGCAGGCTGCGTGGACGACGCACGGGCCGGAGGCGCACGGCGCCGGCCATGGAGGGAGGCGCGGATAAAAAAAGCCCGCTTGCAGTTGCCTGCCAGCGGGCTTTGCTCCCTCCCCCACGTCGGGTGCGGAGCCATCGTGAACGATTCGTGAGCCAGGATGCACGCTGCAGCGCAAAACAGTACCGGGCGGTTCAATAACGCGACGGACCCGTCCGCGCTGGCGGACCCGTGCTGCAAACGTTTCCAGACGACGCAGCGCGGTGCCGTGGGGCGCTAGCGCGGCCGCGGACGCCGCCGCAGGTCGCGCAGGATCTCGCGCGCGGCGTTGCGTCCCGGCAGCCCGGTGACGCCGCCGCCGGGATGGGTCCCGGACCCGCACAGGTACAGGCCGGGCAACGCGCCGCGATAGCGCCCCTGCCCCAGCAGCGGGCGGGCGCTGAACATCTGGTCGAGGCCGAGCGCGCCGTGGAAGATGTCGCCGCCGACCAGGCCGAACTCGCGCTCGAGGTCGAGCGGCGTGAGCGCGCGGTAGCCGAGCACGCTGCGCGCGAAGTTCGGCGCCACCGCGTCGACCGTGTCGATCATCAGCTTCGCCACCGTCTCGCGGTGCGCGTCCCAGCCGCCGTCGGGCAGCTCCGGGTTCACGTGCTGGCAGAACAGGCTGGCGACATGGCACCCGGGCGGCGCCAGCGTGTCG
>Ga0123330_1001196_pt1 | contig 26544 bp, 24 predicted proteins | sample BioC13SIPDNA_2_FD_89704 | JGI IMG/M metagenome (GOLD analysis project Ga0123330, IMG submission 89704) | Anaerobic biogas reactor microbial communites from Washington, USA - Biogas_R2_A C13 SIP DNA | ecosystem: Engineered > Bioreactor > Anaerobic > Unclassified | place: Washington, USA... | reverse complement strand
ATATTGACAGATAATTCCTTTGCCAACTCCCTCAATTTCGTTTCTTCCGGCCCTGAGCCGGCAATCCACAATTCGACTTTCCACTTGTCGGCAATAGAAGAGAGGGATCTCAAGAGAAGGTCGAAACCCTTCCAGGACACCAATCTCCCCGCACCAAGTATCACCCTGTCACAGGGGTCCAGGGAATGCTGACTACGGAAGGACTTTCTGTCAAAGCCTGATGGCCGATAACGGCGGACATCCAGGGAGTTAGGAATGACTTTGATGGGGATCCCCTGTAAACCCCATGAACTGCAATGAGCAAGGACGGAATTCGAAACCGCCACCAGGCAGTCTGCGTTTTTGTAATACCTTGCCTTGGGGAATTTATCAACAGTCGACACCAAAGGAATGCCCGTTCTTTTTGCCCAGTAGCCGGCAATATTTGCCGCCGAGGACAATCTCGTATGAATGATGTCCGGTTTAATAAGCTTAAGGAGCTTTTCAAAACCCTTGCAAAGAACTGGAACAGCGGGAACAAGGGGACAGTATTCAAAATGGTCTATCCCGGCATTTGAAAGGATCTCTGAAAGGGTACCCCCCGGCCTGCACACGACAACATTTTTAATTCCTTTAGAACCAAGGGAACCGATGATCTGGGTCCAGGGGATCGCCCAGGAGAGTCTGTTTTCATCAACATAGTGAAGTATCTTCAAAGAAAGTCACTCCCCGGGAACAAGCAGCGTTTTTTCTTTCATTATAACCACGGCAATGGGACAGCCCCTGCCTTCAAATTACATCAGGCTCTTCCCCTCGAACAACAGGCGGATAGGAGAACTGGACTTGAATAATGCTTTCTTGCCCTTTTCTCAAGCCGTCAGTCGGCCAAGATGCTTCGGGAAGCGGGATCAGTCTAACGCCTAATCCTTTCACGCTGGCTCCTGTACTGGTATTCAAGCCTCCACTTCCTGATATGGGAAACAGCTTCTTCTTTAAGAGATTCCCAATTCTCCCTGAAAGACACCATGCATTACACTCCCTTACCAGAAAAGCCCCGGAACGTGATCGATCAAGACCAGGGTTTGAATTGCCTTGCATCTGTTTTATCAAGCCTCCATTTCTCCCCCAGGGCAAGATCGAAAGTGGCCGGTTCAAACCGGTAGAGTCCTGATGCAGGATAAAGTGTGGACTCTCCGAAGAAGATCCCGCCGTCAACGTTATAGAGGTCCAACCTGAGGAATGTCCAGGTTGAGCCTGTACCCGTGGCATCTGAAAAACTTCCGGCGCTGCCTCAGAAGATAATACTGCTCCCTGAGCGAACGGAAAAACTCCATGTTTCAACCTTCCTTTTGTTGAGTATCCATTTTTCAAAAAAGGTCCCCCGGGAGCATGGCTTCCGGGGGCCAGGAGTTCAGACCGACGCCTTGAACCCGGCCTTTATCGCGTTCTGCATGGAGGCTATCTTCAGGTCGTCCATGAAGATGTCCATGCCGAAGACTGCCGCGCGGGAGAGGATATCCTGGGTCCTTGGCCATTCGATGGGCCTGTAGAGGGGCATGTCCTCGGCGTAGGGGCAGTCGTAGGGGCACCTCACACGGCTGTAGCAGGAACCCTCCCTGAGGGTCTCCCAGTGCCTTGCGTAGTGCCAGGTGTTTCCCGAAAGGATCCCGCAGCCGCAGCCCGCTTCGCCTGCTGCCTTCTGGAATTTCTTGGCTGCATCGGCATCAGGAAGGAGAATGACAAGCTGGGTGGCGATATCGCCTTCGGGGTCGGGAAGGTCCCTTAGCCGGACCCCGGCGGGGAGTTCTATACCTTCGAGAACCCGCTTCTTGTTGGTCCGGAGGTTCGCTATGGCCCCGCCAAGCTTTTCCAGCTGCACCAGTCCGATGGCCCCCTGGATCTCGCTCATCCTGAAGTTGAATCCAAGGCAGGCCTTGCCCTCGGCACCCCGAGGTATCGAATAGTCGTGGATGTGCCCGTGGTCGTGATAGTACTCCATCTTCCGGTACACATCCTGGTCGTCGGTAACGATAAGGCCGCCCTCCCCCACTGTCAGCAGTTTGTAGGGATCCAGGCTGTAGGGCCCCCACTTGCCGAAGGTCCCCACGAACTTTCCATGATAGGTGGCGCCCATGGCCTGGCATGAGTCCTCGATAAGCCAGAGGCCGTACTCCTCGCAGATCTCGGAGAAGGCATCGAGGTCGGCGGCGGCGCCGAACATGTGCACGGGCATGATGGCCTTTGTCCTGTCGGTGATGAGATCCTCCACCGAGTCGGGATCCAGGTTGAGGCTTTCGTCGATCTCGGCAAGGACCGGAACGGCGCCGCATTCAAGAATGGCCTCAACGCTGGCGATAAAGGTGAAGGGCGAAGTGATCACCTCGTCCCCCGGGCCGATGCCCAGGCCCCGCAGACCCACGTAAAGGGCCGCGCTCCCGCTGCTGACGGCGAGGCAGTATTTCGCACCGAACTTCTCCGCAACAGCCTTTTCGAACTCCTCGACGCGGTAGATATCGTTCCTGGTCTCCTGGAAGGAGTACCTGTGGACCATCTTTCTTTTAATTACATCGGTTACGGCGTCGATCTCCCTCTGGTCGAACAGTTCAAAGCCCGGCATTACATCATCGCCTCCCTGTAGATCTTAATACAGTCGTTTTTGGTCATTACCCTGGGGTTGTTCTCCATCGGCCTTGAGACCCCCATGGCTTTTGTGGCCATCTCTTCCAGGTTCTCTTCGCCAATTCCGACCTTCAGGTCCTGGAGCATTGCCGGCAGACCGAGATCGTTTACAAGGTCGTCAAGGGCCTCGGAACAGAACATGGCGGCAACGTGGTCCGGCACGCCCTCCTCCCGCACATATCCGAGCAGCGAAGCCGCCTGGGCGAACCTGGCCGGGGACGCAAGTGCGTTCCATCGGGCCACGTGAGGTAACAGAAGGGCATTGGCCGTTCCGTGGGGAACTCCAAACATACCTCCGAGAGGGTATGCCAGCGCATGGCAGGCGGTCACGCCGGCATTGGCCAGGGCCACACCACCGTAAAGGGCTGCCAGCATCATCTCACCCCTCGCCTCCAGGTCGCGTCCGTTCAGGGTCGCTACCCTTAGCCACTTCCCGACCCTCCACATCGCCTCCTCGGCGAACATGTCACTGAAGGGCGAAGCCTGGAGGCTGGTGTAGGCCTCAAGGGCGTGTGCCAGGGCATCCATGCCCGTCGAAGCGGTGACGCGAGGGGGCATGGATACTGTCAGCTCCGGATCGAGGAGGCTCAGGTCGGGATAGAGGAAATCGCTGTTGATGCCTCCCTTTACCCCGTCGCTCTTCCTGATGAGGACGGCCGTGAAGGTGACCTCCGAACCCGTCCCAGCCGTTGTCGGTATCATCAGTTTGAAGACCCCGGGATTCTTTACAAGCCCCAGCCCCTGGTAACGTGAAGCGGAACCCTCGTTCTTCACCAGGATGCTCACAGCTTTGGCAACGTCCATGCAGCTGCCTCCGCCCAGACCTATGACGGCTTCGACCTTGCTCTCCCTCGCAATCGCGGCGGCGGCGTCGGTGGTCTCCACCGATGGCTCCGGCTCAACATCTGAAAAGACCGAGACTTGCGGCCCCGACTTTCTGACGTTGTCGGAGATCCGTTCCAGCAGACCGATCTTCTCCATGGTCTGGTCAGTCACAATGAGAACGCTTTTAGCACCAGCAGCCTTGACCAGGTCACCGGCCTTCGCTGATACCCCAGGGCCGAAATGTATCCGACCCGCCATGAACATGCTGAAATCCACCTGTGATCACTCCCCGACTTTCAATATGCCGCTTATTCGATCCCATGAAAGGGCGGCCGCTCCTCCAAGACTTTCCACGTAACTCTTGCCGCTGATGCCTTTGTCACTCCCTTCGGAAAGGTCCTGCTTCCACATCATCGCCAGTTCCGAAGCGGACCCTACCACTGCAGCCGCACCGACCAGGGCAAGTGCTTCCGCGTGAGGCCCGAAATCCTCCATGTGGGGACCGTGCCTTACGGGGACTCCCCATGCTGCAGGTTCAAGGATGTTCTGCCCTCCCCTGGGCACGAGGCTTCCTCCTACAAAAGCAGAGACAGATACCCCGTAGAGGCCGAAAAGACGGCCAACTTCGTCGACCACAAGGATGTCCCACGGCGCATCGGGCCGGGACAACCTGGAGACCGCTCCGAAAGTCTTTGCCATGGAAGCCACTTCGTCTGCCCTTTCGGGGTGTCTTGGAGCAATAACCATTTTAACCCCGGGGAAGTCGGCGCGCACTTCCCTGAATGCTTCCAGAACAATGATATCCTCCCCCCTGTGAGTGCTCCCCGCAATAAGGACGGGGGCACCGGTTGCATTGATGGATCCGCGGAGAGCTTTTTTGTCGGTCATCTCACGCCGCATCAGGAGGGCATCCACCTTGCAGTCTCCATCGACGACCACCCTGGCCGGGTCAAGCCCGAGTTCCATCAGGCGGGAGGCATCCTCTTCGCCTCTTACCATTATCAGGCTGAAAACAGACATCACATCCCGCCAAAAGTCCCTGAACTTCATCGCTTTCCTGAAGGATCTTTCGGAAAAACGTCCGTTGACTATAAAGGCAGGGATATTTTCCCGGGCCAGCTCCATAACGAAGTTCGGCCAGATCTCCGTCTCTACCGTCACGAAGGCCGCAGGAAAGACCCTCTCGATGGCTCTTCGCGCTATCCAGGGAGCATCCCAGGGGTAAAAGGCCATCTGGTCTGCCTCCGACCCTACTAGACTTTCTGCCATCTGCCTTCCGGTCCTTGTGATGGTGGTGAAAAAGACAGGATCCACCCACCCGGCGCGGCGGGCCTCCCCGACAAGGGGCCAGGCCGCCTGGACCTCACCGACTGAGACGGCATGCACCCAGAGGGGCCTTCTCTTGAAGGATCCGACGCTGTAGTGCCCCATCCTTTCGCTGAGGCCGTCCCTGTACTTTACAGCCAGCCATGGAAGGGCTGCTCCAAAGACGGCCCCCGAGAGAAGTCGGTAGCTTTGGCGATCCAGGTCAGACCACCCCTGCCCTGAGAAGTTCGTGAATGTGGACGATCCCTGTCGCCCTGCCTGACTCCGATACTATCAGGCAGGATATCTCCCTCTCCTCCATGATGTGCATGGCCTCGGCGGCCAGCCTGTCGGGCGTTATGGTCTTCGGATCCTTCGTCATGACCTCGACGATGGGCAGAGAAAGTGCGCTGACACCCCTGTCCTCGAGGAGCCTGCGCAGGTCGCCGTCGGTGAAGATCCCCGAGACGTATCCCTTCTCATCTTCGATAATGGTGGCCCCGAAGCCCTTGCTGGTTATCTCGAAAAGTGCCTCCCTGACGGAAGCTGTCAAAGATATCCTGGGAACCCTGTCCCCCGTGGCCATTACATCTGAGACCCTCAGGAGAAGGCGCTTCCCCAGTGATCCCCCCGGATGGAACATGGCAAAATCCTCGGCCTTCAGCCCCCGCAGTTCGGTTACCATCCCCGCAAGGGCATCACCAAGGGCCAGCTGAAGTGTGGTGCTGGTCGTAGGGGCGAGCCCCAGCGGATCCGCCTCCCTTGCCACACCTGAATCGATCACCACATCGGAGTCCCTGGCCAGCCTGGAGGAGGTGTTTCCCGTCATGGCGATGACCGGGGCGCCGAGCCTCCTGAAGAAGGGCAGAACCTCCAGCACCTCCCTGGTCTGGCCGCTGTTGCTCAGAAAGAGACCTGCGTCCTCCCGGCAGACCATTCCAAGGTCGCCGTGGGCTCCTTCGGCGGCGTGGAGAAAGAAGGCCGGAGTACCCAGAGAAGCCAGCGTTGCGGCTATCTTCCGGCCCACAAGCCCCGACTTGCCCATCCCCACGACGACAAGCCTTCCATCGCACCTGTTGATTATCCGGGCCGCCTCCACCAGCTCCTTGCCCACACGAGAGGCCGCCCTGGAGATCTCTTCAGCCTCCATGAGGAGGACGCTCCGTCCGACCTCGAGAAGCCTTTCGTCGTCATAGTCAATGTTGTTCCTTTCCCTCGGCAGGCTGACCACTTTCACTTCTCTCCTTCCGTTCCCGAGGCCGCACGGTGTATGGCCAGGACCCTCTGCAGGAGGTTTTCGAGAGAATCCAGGGAGACCATGTTGGGGCCGTCGCTTTTTGCCGAGTCGGGGTCGGGATGGGTCTCCAGGAAGAGGGCATCAATCCCCGCCGCTGCCGCCGCACGGGCAAGGACAGGAACGAACCTTCGGTCGCCTCCGCTTGAAGTCCCCTGGGCACCCGGCATCTGAACGCTGTGGGTGGCGTCGAACATCACGGGGTATCCCAGGGACCTCATGATCACAAGGGAGCGCATGTCGACCACCAGCTGGCCGTAACCGAAAGAGCTCCCCCTTTCGCAGAGGATGACCTTGTCGTTGCCAACCTCAAGGCATTTTGATACTGCCTGGCCCATGTCCGCCGGGGCGAGGAACTGCCCCTTCTTAATGTTCACCACCTTCCCGGTGGCTGCTGCAGCCACGACAAGGTCCGTCTGTCTGCATAGGAACGCCGGGATCTGGATAATGTCCACCACCTCCGCTGCTATCCTTGCCTGGTCGGGGAGATGAATATCGGTAAGGACGGGACAGCCTACGCTGCTTCTGATATCGGAGAGCCACTCCAGCCCTCTCTCCAGGCCGGGCCCCCTGAAGCTGTGGATAGAGGTCCTGTTGGCCTTGTCGAAGGAGGCCTTGAAGACGTAGGGTATGCCAAGACTGTCGCAGATCCCCGAGACCCTGCGCGCTATGGACAGGGCCATCTCTCTCTCCTCGAGGACGCAGGGGCCGGCGACCAGGACAAGGCCCCCGTCACCGAGTACGACTTTGCCGGCGGAAAAACTTTTGATCATTTCAGATCATCTCCATACTCCCTGAAGTATTTCTCCAGTCTTTCAACATCCCCAGGAGAATCAATCTCTATAGTATCCCTTAAGGTCTCGATGCAGCTGATCTCGTACCCGTTCTCGAGCACCCTGAGCATCTCCAGGCTCTCGGATCTCTCCAGCGGGGTCCGCTCCCATCGGCAGAAATCGAGGAGGAAGTCCCTTCTCCATGCATAGGGGCCGATATGCTTGTACATCGAGACCCCCGGATTCCTTCTGAAGGGTATCGGGGAACGGCTGAAATAGAGCGCTTTGCCCCTTCTGTCGAAGACCATCTTGACGATGTCGGGGTCCCTCTCCTCCGACGGATCCTCGATAGCCTTTGCAAGGACCCCAAGGGATACCTCCGGCCTGCCGGCCATCATCGAGACCAGAGGATCGATCACGTCTGGCCCCACCATGGGGTCGTCGCCCTGGATATTGAGGACGCAATCGACGGGACCGAACTCCCTGGCCGCGAAGGCCACCCTGTCACCGCCTGTGGGAAGGTCCGAAGGGGTCATCATCGTCCGGCCGCCCTCGGCCTCGACAACCTGGACGATCCTTTCGTCGTCGGTAGCCACAATGACATCCGTTATGGAGGAACACCGGGATGCCTGCAGGAAGACCCTGATAACCAGAGGTATCCCCCCTATTCTGATCAGGGGTTTCCCGGGCAGACGGGTGCTCCCGAACCGGGCAGGTATGACCGCAAGAGTCTTCAATTGGCGGAATCTCCTTTCGCTTCGGCAAAGTCTGAAAAGGTCCTGAAAACATCTTGTCTCTTTGACCATCCAAGAACTTCCGATGCGTACTCGACCAGGGCATCCACGGCTCCACCGCCGCCCATCCTCTCCCTGCCGGTCCTTGACATGCTCTCGCGGAGGACAGGGTCTCGCAGGATGGCGAGGGCCTCTCTCGCCAGAAGGACCGGGTCGGCGGGTACCAGGGATTCAGCCTCTCCAAGCAGTTTTTTCTGTACCCTCTTGCCCTTCTCGTCGATGGAGACCACCGGAACGCCCATGCCGGCACAGATCTGGTTGGCCGTACCTCCCAGCCCGACAAGGATGTCCGAACGGGATGCCGCTTCAGAGACTTCTCCGAAAAAGAGGCGAACCTCAGGGCCTCCCTTATCGTGTTTGATAAGATCTTCGTTGACGCTCATCCAGGAAGGGGCCTTTCCCAGCAGTCTCTCCCTCTCAAGGGCCGAGGCAACGACGATCTCGAACCTGCAGTCCTCCTCCCTCGCAATTATCTCAGCAGCGTCGAGGAGGAGGCCCAGATCCTCGTAGGCCCTCTCCCTGCTGCCGGGGAGGAGAAGGACCCTGAAGGGCCTCTTGCCTTCAGACCTGTTAATAGTATCACCGGCAAGATCCATTATAGGGTTTCCCATGTAGACGGCATCGGCCTTCCTCTCCGACAGTTCACGGGCCGTCTCCGGGTCCCTGGTGAAAACCCTTCTGCACCTCAGCCTGAGCAGGTGTTTCTCCAGGCCCCAGTGGCCGTGAAGGCGAACGGATTTGGCCGTGGCAAGAAGGACCGGCATCGCTCCCTGCCCCCAGAGGGTGTGAAGGAAAAGGTAGACGTCCCCCACGCAGACAACGGTCCTGACCTTCCCTCGAAGACCGCTCCAGGCCTCCGTCTGGGCCCCAATGTGTCTGAGAAGGCCTGACCGGATGTCCCGGGCAAGATCTCTCAGGCGATACTTGATCACCCCACCGCTCGGCGTCTCGCTGGGAGGAGACAGCACGCTGATACCCCTGGACCGGTACTCCTGGCCCCTTCCGACAATGGGGAAACCGGAGACCTCCGAGAGGGGGAACTTCTGTTTCAGCCTTTCGGCAAGAAGGCTTCCTATGGCATCCTCTCCGTGCCCGTTGGATGAGACCACCATCTTCGGCTGCAAATGGCGGGAGAGAGTCGAAACAAATGATCTCTCGTCGCGAAGCAGCGTACGGACCCTGGGAACGAAAACAGGAAGAGGCGGTGACCAGCCCTGTGGAAGGTTGAAGATGTCCTTTTCCGTGCAGATCAACGACCTGGCCCCCGAGGAGACCGCTCTCCCGCAGATCGCGTCCAGTTCCCCTTCACTGAAGATGTGATGGTCACGGAAGGCCTCGTGGAAGAGGGGCGGGAAACCCAGCTTCTCGAGGAAAGAGCCGAAGCTCGCAGGGTTCCCTATGGCAGAAAAGGCCGCTGCTGGGAGTTCGGGCGTTCCTGAGTCACGGAGCCCCTCCCGGGGACCAAGGAAGCTTGACCAACCTGCCAAAGCAAGGGAGGAGAGAAAGGGTGACCTCCCGGATATCTCCTGTATCGTGGCGGCGATCTTCCTCACCCGGTCCGGCGGCACCTGGTCGGCCTTGGTGATCACCACCATGTGGGCCCTGATCAGCGACCGGGGGCTCTCCCTGAGCATCCCTGCCGGCATCAGCCGCCCGTTCCCGAAGGGGCATGTAGCGTCAATGAGTACAACATCCACGTCCCGGCCCATCTTCCTGTGCTGGAACCCGTCGTCGGCTATGGCAAGGTCCACTCCCTCTCCGGCCAGCAGCAGTACTCCACCCGCACGGTCTGCCGAGACCACGATGGGGACACCGCCGAGCCTTCCGGAGAGAAGAAGGGCCTCGTCTCCAAGCAGGTCCCTGCTCGGTTCGCACTCCTGGACCAGGAGACAATCCTTCTCCTTCCTTCCGTAGCCGCGCATAACTATCCCCGGCCGAAGACCGGCATCAATGAACATCCTTGCCAGCATCTCCACAAAGGGGGTCTTGTTGGTACCGCCGTGGGTGATGTTCCCGACGCTGACCACCGGGACAGGCATCTCGCGGGAGATCGAAAGGCCGTGATCATAGGAGAAATTCCGGGCCCTGGAACAAGCCCCTGCGAGCCACCCCAGGGGAGAAAGGAAGACCCAGGGGAACCCCTCCTCTTCGCCCCTGATGTGCCTGAAATAACTAGCGAGCAGGACTCCCATGGTTATCCCCGAACTGGAGGGAGTAGAGCCTGGAGTAAAGTCCGCCTGCTTCTTTCAGGACCTCGTGGGTCCCCTCTTCTACAACCCTGCCCCTGTCTATTACCAGTATCCGGTCGGCCTCACGGACAGTGGCAAGCCTGTGGGCGATGACTATGGAGGTCCTCCCTGACATGGCCTTCTTCATCGCCTCCTGGATCTCCTGCTCCACGGCCGCGTCCAGAGATGAGGTGGCCTCGTCCATTATTAGTATCCTGGGATCACGGACTATGGCCCTTGCGATGGCTATCCTCTGGCGCTGACCCCCGCTAAGGGTGACACCACGCTCCCCGACCTCGGTCTGGAAACCCTCCGGAAGGGACATGACGAAACCGTATATTCCCGCGATCCGGGCAGCATTCTCGATATCATCTTTTGAAAGGTCCTCGCAACCGTAGGCGATGTTGAAGGCGATGCTGCCCTTAAGGAGAACGGGGTCCTGTGGGACCACTCCGATCTTCCTTCTCAACCCCTTCAGATCAAGCCTTTTCAGATCCATCTCATCGATAAGGACGGCTCCTTCCTGGGGATCATAGAAGCGGGTAATAAGGTCGGCGATCGTCGACTTTCCCGCGCCGGTGGGGCCTACAATGGCGATCTTCTCGCCTGAAGAGATGTGGAAAGAGACGTTCTTCAGCACCCATGCCCCTTCGTTGTAGGCGAAGGACACATCCCGGAAGGTGATCTCCCCGCTTATGTCATCTGCGCTCTGGGGGTGTTTCGGAGGCTGGACCTCGCTCTCGATATCCAGTATCTCGAAGACCCTGTCCGCTGCGGCAAGCCCCTGCTGCATCTGGGCAAAGACCCTGGAGAACACCCTGACGGGCTGGGACAGAAGAGCCAGGTAGCCCAGGAAAGCGATCAGTTCACCGGGTGTGAGCTCTCCGGAACCGACCAGACGACCTCCGAACCAGAGGATAACGGCGAGTGCCGATATGAGAATGACCTCCACTATCCCGGTAAGGGCGGCGTTGGTCTGCACCCCCCTCATGAGGGCCCTGAAATGGGCGTTGCTCTGCGACTCGAAGCGGCCGAACTCCTGCTCCTCCGTGGCGAAAAGCCGGACTATCCTGATAGCCGAAAGGGCCTCGGCGGCGATGGCCGAAAGCCCCGCCAGCTGCTGCTGGATGTCGTGGCCGACCAGCCTGAGCCTCTTGGAGGCTATGTCCAGCACAAGTGCCGCCAATGGGAGAACAAGGAAGGTAAGGAGTGAGAGCTTCCAGTTGATGTAGAGCAGGAAGCCTATCATCCCGACGAAACTCAGCCCATGGACGACGATGTCTATGAAGACGGTGGTGATCATATTCTGCAGGATAGTGACGTCGTTGGTGATCCTGGAGAGCATCTCACCGACCCTGTGACCGTAGAGGTATCGGAATGACATTCTCTGCATGTGGTCGTAGAGCCGGAGCCTGAGGTCTAACACCACCCGCTGGCCCACCCAGCTCATCAGGTACTGCTGGCCGTAATAGAAAACGCTCTTGGCCGTGTAGATGATCACTATACCGACAGCGATGATGTTCAGCATGTCCATGTTCCTGCTGATCAGGACGTCGTCGACTAAATTCTTGAGGAGCCACGGGACCACCACTGCACAGGCGGACGACAGCACCATGCAGGCCAGGGCGCCCAGGATACGGTGGACGTAGGGTCTTGCATAGACCAGAAGCCTCGGGTATACCCTTTTCCCTGTTTCCTGCCTTTTCTTCAAAGGTTTCATCCCACCAACTCTGATATTTGCTCTGCTATCCTGTCGGAAGCCCCTGGGGTCTGACGGATCACCTTCAGGTTCTCCCGGATGTCCCTGAGCCTGGCTTCGTCCTTCAGGAGCTCCACCGCCTGATCCGCCACATCCGCGGCAGCAATGTCTCCGACCATCTCCGGCATGATCTCCCTGCCTGCAAGGCGGTTGGGCCAGGCAAGGAATCCCCTGCCCTCGCTTCGTTTGCGGAACACCTTCTCCTTGAGGACCGGACCGGCTAAGGGTATTGAACCCAGAAACCCCAAAAACCCGGGAAGGGGGATCTGCCTGAGAAAAGCGAAGGGGACGGCCACTATCCCGGGGACAAGGCTGTAGGTCAGTTCCAGTGTGTTCGTGCCCGGTTGGGTAACGACCAGGTCCGCACCGCTGAGGATACTCCCCGTGGCAGCCGTCACAACCCTGAAATCACTGGAGACCCACTCCCGAGATTCCCCCGGATCGGAGAACCGGGAGAGCGCTACCACTATCTCCGAAAGGGGCATTTGAGACCTGATCCGTCCGGCCATGTCCTTGATAAAGGGCATTGCTGCAGACCGTATCGCTTTCCGGCTCCCCGGCAGGAGAACGACCCTCGGACTCCCGCCGGGAGACCAAAGGAATTCTTCCCTGTCCATCTCCAGCGAGTCCGCCACAAGGTCACCGACGACCAATACCTTATCACAAGCCGAACCAAAGAATTGGCGCATCTCGTTGAAAGCAGAGAAGACCATGTCGCACCTGGCCATCAGAGGCTTGGGGCCGTAAGTGTAGCAGAAAAGGGGGGCTCTGCTCCTGGCCGAGAAGGCGATCCCGAACAGCAGGTCGCCGCCAAGCTGGAGTACGGCGTCGAAGCTCTTGCCCTTTCTGCCGGCCAGGGTCGCGAAAACGGACATGGGGGGGTCGACGTTGCCGTCGACGATCTTGCCTGCAATGTCTGCCTCGCGGCCGGAGGCGTACTGGCAGGGAAGCAGCGAGAGGGACACGTCGAAGCCCAGACGCGAGAGGGCCCTTATCATGGGCCTTGCCCAGCACCAGAGTTCTCCAGGGCCGTTGGCGAGAAGCAGGATCCTTTTCACGACCCGAGGACCTCCAGGATCGAACTTGCCCAGCCGTCCCCGGCATCCCCCTGACCAAGGGAGGCGCAACGAGCCCGCATCGCCGTTATTACCCCTTCCCTGTAGTTGGCATCGCCTGTGAACCGGTCGAAGTGCTCGAGGATCCTCCCGGGAGAAACCCTGAACTGGAGGAGTTCCGGGTAGAGTTCGCTGCCCGCCAGCACGTTGGGGATAGAGATCCACCTTGTCCTGACCAGCGCCTTGTAGGTCAGCCATGAGCTCAGGGAGGCCCGGTAGAGAACGATCATGAACCTCCCCAAAATGAGAGCCTCTACCGCCGCCGTCCCGCTTGCCCCTATCACCATCCCCGATGCGGCCATGAGTTCAGCCCCCGGTCCTTCGTGGGATCTCCACGGACGGCAACCCTCTCCTATCAGGTCCGCCGTTCCTTCATCCAGGCCGGGCGCAACTGAGAATACTGGTATGAAGCCCCTTTCGCTGATACCCTTGGCGGTCTCTGCAAGTACCGGCATAAGGCTCCGCACCTCGCTCCTTCTGCTTCCCGGAAGAAGGGCAACGACCTTGTCCTTTGGATCCCCAAGTACGGCGGGAGAGATCCCTTTTAGCATCGACAGAAGGGGGTGGCCGAACCAGCGGCAATTAACGCTCCGGCTTTCGAGGAAATCCTTTTCGAACTCGAACAGCGGGAAACAGAGGTCGAACAGGGATGCCAGAAGGGATGCCCGCCCCTGGCGCCACGCCCAGACCGTAGGAGGGGCAATGTAGAAGACCTTCCCGTGGTACCCTTTCTGCCTGAGTTCCCTGACGAGGGGAAGGTGGAAATCCGGGCTGTCGATGACGACCACCCCCACCGGGTTCCTCTCGACGATCTCGAAAGCCATTGCCCTCTTCATACGGATCAGCCGAGGGATGGCTCCCAGGACCTCCGAGATCCCCATCAGTGAGAGAGACCGGCAATCCCATACCGCTCTTGCGCCGGCAGAGACGCCCTGGGGTCCCAGCATACCCCATATATCACCATGGAACCCCTTCGACCGCAGGGAGTCTATCAGGATCCGCGAGTACTGATCTCCAGAGGCCTCTCCGCAGCTTATAAAGAGGGAGCCGGGATCACTCCCGTTACGGCTATTCCCCATTCTTCCGCCCTCTCTCTGAACAGTTCGCCTCCAAGAACGATGGTACGGCCCGCCTCTACGGCAAGGCAGCCGATATCTGCCTCATGCATCGTTTCCAGAGTTCCCGGACCAATGACGGGGATGTCGAACCTTTCGTCCTGATCGGGGCGCATCATCTTGACCACCACTCCACCCCGGGAGATGGCACCGGCCCTCTCGATGGCTGCATCGGTGCCCTCCATGGCCTCCACGGAAACAACAGATCTTCCCTTGATCACCACCGTCTGTCCGAAGGACATCGGGACCAGGAACGAGGCTATCCTCAGACCGTACAGGATATCATCCTCCTCTTCGGGAAGGGGTCGTCTCCCGGCTATGGTCCCCTCCCGTGCAAGCATTTCGGGGACTATCTCCCGGTAGGGGAGGACCCTGATCCCCCTTGACTCGAAGAAGGATACGACGGCACCAAGAACAGCGTGGTCGTCCCGCGAGCTTAGCGTCGAGATGATGTTCCGCAGATCATCATCCATGAGATCGCCCCGGTAGATAAGCTTCTTGGGCACCAGCCCCGCAAGCATGAGACTGCTGATGCCCCTGGTCTCGAGATCCTTCACTATCTTCCCGATCTCCAGCCAGCCGACCTTTATCACTTCCGAAGTACACTCTTCCAGGGATGCCGTATCTTCCCTGAAAGAGAAGGCCACTGGAGGGTTCCCCTCTCCCGAGAGCCTGCGGGCGATCTCGACAGGTAGTTCGCCGTCACCCGCAAATAGTCCGATCTTTCCCTTCAACGAAGACACTCCTATCTGTCAGCTATCCTCACAAGAGATCCTGAAATGATCAAGAAGACAAGGTTCGGGGCCCAGGCTGCGACAAAGGGGGGCAGATAGCCCGCCTCCCCGAAAGACCGCGAGAAGGACATGAGCACATAGTAGGCGAAAACGATCAGTATGCTCATTGCCAGCCCGACCCCGGCACCGGACCTGTGGGGAGCCACGCCCAGCGTGGCTCCCAGAACGGCAAGGATCACGCATGCCCAGGGCAGCGCCAGTTTAAGGTGGAACAAGACCCACAGGGGAGCCAGGTTCGCTCCCTGTTTGTTCATGACGCTGATGTGACCCCAGAGCTGCCAGGCGCTCATCTCCGAGGGTCTCTGGGAGGTCTGGGCGATCTCCGTTGGGCCCAGTTCAAGGGGGAGCTTCTGCCTCTCAAAGGCAAAAAGGAGCCTGACGGTCCTGTCCTTCATCACCTCGAAGGCCTTCCCGTCCTCGAGCCACCACTCTCCATCTCTCCAGGTTCCCCTGTCGGCAGTAACGATCCTGTTCATCTTGCCGCTCTCGAACTCCTGTACGAGGATGTCCTCCATGGTCCCCAGGTTCTGACGGAGACGTGAAATGTAGATTACCCTTCGAAGCTCCCCTCCTTCTTCATCCCTCAGGAAGACCCTCTCCCGGAGCAGGGTAGGTCTTTCCCGCGCGATCTCGTAGCGCATTATGTTCTCCGCCGCCTTGTTGCTCAGTGGCACTATCGTCTCATTCAGAAGGATCGCCCCCAGTGAGACCAGGACAGAGGCGAGAAGCACGGGTTTTACGATCCTGAGGAATGAGATACCGGCGGCCCGAAGGGCAACGATCTCGCTCTGGGAAGAGAGCCGACCGAAGGTCAGCAGTGCCGACAGCAGGGAGGCCATGGGAAGGGTCATAACGACCACTTCAGGGAGTTTGTAGACGAAGAGTCGTATCACCAGGCTCAGGGCGACCCCCTTTTCGATCATCAGGTTGGCTATCTGGAAGAGAAGGTCCCCCGCCACCAGCAGGACGGAGAAGACCATCACTCCGAAGACAAATGAGTTAGCCATCTGGGAGACAATGAACCTGTCAAGGAGGCTTACGGCCTTCCGGCGGCCTGCCGCAGTGGAGGGAGTTCCAACTTTCCTGGTCCTGGTCATTTCGTCTCCCTTATCTCTCGTTGAAATTGAGGATATCCTCGGCGGCATCACGGATGGCACCGAAACCGCCCCGCGCTTCCGTAACGACGTCGGCGGCCTCTTTAGATTCATGGCGTGCGTCCGAAGGGGCGAAGCCCCTCCCGGCCCAAAAGATGCATTCACGATCGTTCACATCGTCACCTATATAGGCGATCTCTTCAGGACCGAGGCCTATCTCCGCTGCCAGTCTCTTCAGCTCCGAAAGCTTGTCCTTCACTCCCTGGACAACTATATCGATCCCGAGTTCCTTCGCTCGCCTGTCCGTGACGGCAGAGTACCGGCCGCTGATTATGGCTGTCCTGACCCCTGAAGCCGTCAGCATGGCCACCCCCAGACCGTCTTTGACATCGAAACGCTTGAACTCTCTCCCCTCGCCATCGAGGAAGACTGCCCCGTCGGTCATGGTCCCGTCCACGTCCATGACGAAGAGCCTAATCATCGCGACCTCTCCTGTTTCCCCATGGCGTTATTCCCCGTTTCGAACCGTGAATGAACTCGAGGACCTCCTTGACATAAGCCCCCGGGGACTGATCCTGCTCCAGCCTTGTCAGGGCCTCCCTGTCTATGGAGGAAGAGACGAAGATCTCACGGTAGGCCCTTCTCACCTGAAGTCGATCCTCCTGGGAGAAGCCCTTTCTTCTAAGCCCTACCACGTTCAGTCCATGGATCCTGGCCGGGTGTCCATCTACGAGCGTGAAGGGCGGGACATCTTTCACCACCTTGGTCAGGCCGCCTACCATGCAGAAACGCCCCACCCTGGTGAACTGGTGAAGTCCTGACATCCCCCCGAGGACACTGCCATCGCCCACGATCGAATATCCGGAGAGCCCTACCCCGTTCGCAAGGATGCACCCTTCCCCTATGGAGGCGTTGTGGCCTGCATGGGAACCCACCATCATCCAGGTGCCGCTGCCGACAGAGGTTACGGTCCCTTCACCGCTCCCCCTGTGGATGGTCACGTTCTCCCTCAGGGTCACGTCGTCGCCGATCCTGACGAAGGAAAGCTCTCCCCTGAAAGCAAGATCCTGCGGCTCCCCCCCCAGGACAACGTTCTCGAAGACCCTGCATCTCTTGCCAAGGGTTACGTGCTCCAGTATCCTGACATGACCCTCAAGCCTTGTCCCCTCGCCGATCTCCACGCCGGGATCTATCATGCAAAAGGGGCCTATCCAGACTCCGTCGGCGATCCTTGCCTCCTTCGAGACTATCGATGTGGGGTGGACGAAAACGCTCATTCGGCGTCTTCTCCCGTCAGCCGGGACGCGATCACGAAACCCAGTATAGCCTCGGCGGCAATATCCTTTCCGACCCTGGCCAAGGTGCGGACCTTTCCGACACGTCCCCTGATCTTCTCGATCGTCGCCTCGGTCACCAGCTGGTCCCCTGGCACGACGGGCCTGCGGAAACGTGCCTTTTCGACGGAGGTAAGGTAGAAGACATAGCCTTTCAACTCCGGGCGCTGGGAGATAAGCACCCCGCCCACCTGACCCATGGCCTCAAGGATCAGGACACCGGGCATGATAGGTTCCGAGGGGAAGTGACCCTGGAAAAAGGGCTCGTTGATCGTCACGTTCTTGTACCCCACAACCCTCTCCTCGCTTATCTCGGTGATCCTGTCCACAAGAAGAAAGGGGTAGCGGTGAGGAAGGGACTCAAAGATCCTGTGAATATCGAGCATGATCGTTCTCCTTTCTCGTTTAGTCTGAGAGCAGGCTCCGGCGGATCCGCCGCACCAGTTCAAGGTGCATTCTGTGACCCGACCTGTAGGCGACAACTCTACCCTTTAGCGGTACCCCGAGGGTGGCAAGATCTCCCATCAGGTCCAGAACCTTGTGCCGTACCGGTTCCATGGGCACTCTAAAGGCCTGAGACGAAATAGGGACATCATCTTCGATGACAAGTACGTTATCCATGGCACCGCCGCGTCCAAGCCCTCGTTTCCTGATCTCCTCTATCTCCGAAGCAAGCACAAAGGTCCTGGCAGGCGCGACGGCTTCGATAAAGACATCTCTGGACATGGCCCCCTCAAAGACCTGGCTGCCTATGGCCGGAGCATCATACTTTATGGAGCAGATTATCTCAAATGTATCAGAGGGGATCACTCCAATATAACCTTCTTCGGGGCCGCCGAAGGCGATCTCGCGGATCACCGTAAGAGGCGTGACCCCCCCCGCGGGCTCACAGAGAGGGGCCAGGGTCTCGGCAAAGACCTTCGCGCTCCCGTCCATGGCCGGCATCTCCGGTCCCGAGACAGACAATAGCGCACTCCATACTCCCAGCCCGCTCAGGGCGGCAAGAAGATGCTCCACGGTCATCACCCGGGAACCGTCGGGGAACACAAGGGTGGTACCTCTTGCGGTCCCGTCGGCCCGCGCGGACTGGACAGGGAAGACCCCCCCCGGGAGAGAGAAGAAAAGCCCTGGGTTTTCCGAAGGAGTCAGCACCACCTCGGAGGGGCTTCCAGAATGGATACCCACTCCACGAAAACGGGCCTCACTCTTTATAGCCTGGATCTTCATAACAACCGCCTTTTGTCTTGATATCCGCGATCTCCTTCTTCAGCCTCCGGATCTCCTCTCGCATCTCAGGCAATCTCGCCATTAAAGCCTGGATCTTCATCTGTTCGCGGTGGTCCCTGGCAGGGAACCCGGAGACGATGGCACCGGGAGGAACGTCCTTTACGGCTCCGGCATTTGCCGCCACCTGGGCCTTTTCCCCTATCGTCACATGGTCGGATGCCCCGCTCCTTGCCGCCATGACAACCCCATCCTCGAGCACGGAACTCCCCGCGATCCCCGTCATGGCAACGAGGATGCAGTTCTTCCCTATCCGAACATTGTGACCTATGTGGACGTGGTTGTCGATGACCGTACCATCCCCAATGACCGTATCGTCAAGGGTAGCCCTGTCTATGGTGACGCAGGCGCCTATTTCGACCCTGTCCCCTATCTTTACCCGTCCGAGTTGTGGGATCTTCCTGTGTCCTCCGTCGAAGTCGGGGACAAAACCGAAGCCGTCGCACCCTATGACCGTTCCGGAGTGGATCAGGCAGTCTTCGCCGACCACCGTACCCTCTCTAAGGACCACGTTGGCCTCTATACGGGTCCTGGCGCCGATGGAAACACCTGGCCCAAGGTGTACCTGCGCCTCCAGCACCACCTCGTCCCCGATCACGGAGTCATCCCCGATCACGCACAGAGGCCCCACGGAGGACGAAGGCGAGATCCTGGCTCCGGGCTCAACAACGGCTGTCTCGTGGACCCCTCTTCTTCCTTTTCTCTCAGGTGAGAAAATCTCCAGAACCCGGATAAAGGCTTCTTCCGGATCACTGACCTCCACACCTGTAAGACCCTCTGTGATCTTCCCTCGCGGGAGGATCGCGGGGATACCCGCAGAAGGCATCCTGACTGAGCGAGAGTCCCTGGATACGACGATCTTCGAGGGGTCCTCACCATCGGGTCCCTGGATGCCCCTTACCACAAGACCTGTTTCACCGAAAGGGCGCCCGCCCAGGATCTCTGCCAGTTGGGAAATGGTCACTCCATTGCTGAGGTCCATGCCTCTTCTCCCTTTTCTCATTCTCATGACAAGTATCACAGGTTCCCGACAAGCCTTACGCTGATACTGTCCTCGTCACGGTTGTCATAGTAGAGCTCCCAGGCCAGGTAGCCGCCGAAACGCCAGCCGATCCCGGCCACTGAGTCTCCCTCCCCGTTCAGACGACCCCAGAGGTAGACCCGGGGGAGGATCTCGTCGAGCCACACCCTGAACCATACATCCTCACCAGGGTGGGCTGTTTCGGCCCCAATCCAGACATCAGGCCAGGCTGACCACCTCGCCCCCCACCGGCTCTCCAGATCAAGATCGTCCGTAGCGGTGACAAATTCGCCGTAGATCTCAAGATCCCAGCCTTTGATCGGAGAGGTCATCCTGCCTATGTGCACGCCGATCTCGGGGTGTCTTTCATCGGACCCCAGGTGGACCGCCGCCCAGGCCTGGAGAGTGTACCTGTCGCTCTCCACCCTTATCTCCACCGGGGCGATCCGTTCGGGAGTTATCCCTACGGTGACATCGCCACGGACCTCCCGGGCCGCCCACTTCGTCTCAAGGGTCCCTGCCACCAACTCCTCGATGGACCGCCTGTGGCGGTCGACCCAATCGCCTGGAAGCCCCAGGAATGGGGCCAGGGCCTCAAGGGCGTTGTCGGCTATCTCTGTCTGGAGGATCCTGGGAAAGGTCCTGGAGCTGATCCTGGGCGAATATGCGATTATTACCGGCGAAAGGGGGTTAAAGCTCACAAGGACCTCTATTTCACCGTCTATGCCCTGTACAAAGAGAATAAAGGGGTACCAGCCGGGGATCCGATCCGTGAGCATCCTGACCGTTTCCTGCTGGAATGCCTGCCCTGCCCAGGAGAGGGAATCCACCGGCAGCGGCGCTATCATCTCCCTGAGTTGATCCGCCGCATCCCCCATATCCCCGTAAAAGAGGGTCTCCAGTTCCGGGACAAGGTCAGGAAGCTTGACGGATACTTCCCAGCCGCCGGGGGGCGGGTCCTCAAGGGAGAGGTCCAGGAGCAGTTCCTCACCCGACAGTTCAATGCCTTCGATGACTACCCCCGGAAATATTCTCTCAACGACTATCCGGAGGGTCTGCAGGCCCGAACCGGGATCCCTCGAACGAAGGACCTCTTCCCACACAGCTCCCACTGGACCCGAGATGGTCGGACGGATCCATTCCGGGACCCCTGCAACTTTCACGGAAGCTAAAGCTGGTGCCGTGAAAAGCAGGGCCACGGCGAAGAAGCCGGCCGCGGCCCTGCAAAGGAGCTGTGATACTCTCACGAGAAGATGACCTCTTTCCGGCTAGAACATCTCTCCAAAGCCAAAATGTGTCCGGGTCTCGTCTTCACCTTCGGCTACGTCAATTCTAAGATTACCCATAGGAGTCCTGACCCTGATGCCAAAACCATATCCGCTCATCAGATCAGAAAAGACTGAACCGTCATCAGCCATACCGATATCGTAAAACCCCACTACGGAAACGGCTTCCTGTATCGGGATTCTCAGCTCGAAATTACCGAGGGCCATTTCACTACCACTGAAATAATCATCCTTGTAACCCCTTAATGTTTTAGCTCCTCCAAGAAAATACTGGGCCGACCAGGGGAGATCCCCCGAGGAGTAACCTATACGGACCCGGGCAGCAAATATGATAGGGTTATCCTCCGTTCCGATCTCACGTCCGAAAAGATTATCGAATAAGTCATAAAGAGGCCAGTAGTAGCGAGCCTCGATCCAGTATTTTGTGTAGGTCATATTGTCAATTGCTGAGTCATCTGGCTGGAAGAACCCTTGTTCAATTGAAAGGCTCTGGACCTCTCCCTTTGAATAGCTTAGGTAGGGATCAAGAAGGTTCCGAGTTGACGAAACAGTGACAGAAGCGTTTCTTCCTGGATAGAACTTTGGATGTATTACAGGTTGCTCTTCCTGGAAGGAATACTCAACCTCATAAACCTCGAGCATTGCAAACCAGCTCAAAGTGGGATTCTTCAAAAATTTTTTCCCAATCCCATAGTAGATCCCCGTTTTATCCTGGTTGTATTTGCCAGAGATGAAGTCATCGTCATCCTCCAGATCTTCCCATTGTCTCCTATAGGCACCTGCTCTCCATCTATGATGGAACTCGTCCATGTAAGGTTCTTCATAGGAAATGAAGTACTGCTCTCTTCTGCCTGTTTCAAAACCGATCCCCGCTCTGTGCCCCAACCCTTTATAGTTAAGTTCTTCGTAGGCGGCTCCTCCTGTCCAACCAGAACTGGAGCCATGCCCCATTGAGAAGGATACCCGGGCAGTCTTGCCTTCTTCCACAGTGAGGACAATATTTACAGTTTCAGGGTCTTCTGTTGGTTCAAATCCGACCCTCACATCCTCAAAAAGTTCTCTTTGTTGTAATTTATTAATCGAATGACGCAGAATGGTGGCATTAAACAGATCTCCAGACTTTAGATTGAACTCCCTCTCGATAACATGTGTCTTGGTCTTCTTGTTCCCCTGGATGATCACTTCCCCGATCTTCGGCTCCAGGATCCTGACGTCTATAACACCGTCCTGTATCCCCACGTCCTGGACCTGAACGAAGACATAGCCTGCCCTTTCGTACTTCTCGCCGATCCGCTGGAGGTCGTGCCTGAAGAAGACACGGTTGAAAACCGCTCCGGGACGCGTAAAGACAACCTCCATGAGTTCGTCGGCTGTAAAGACCGTGTTGCCGGAAAAGCGGATGTCCTGCACGATGGGGTTCTCCTGGACCCTGAACTCGACGAAGACCCCGCCGAACTGCTCGATCACGCCGACATCGACGTAGGAGAAGAAGCCGAGCCCGTAGATCGTGTCAATATCCTGCTGGATCTGTTCGGGATTGAACTGGTCCCCGGCCTTTGTGCCGACCACACCGAGGATATGTTCGGAGACAACCTCCCGGTTGCCGGTGACGTCGACGCCGACGACAACCGGCTGAACGGCCGAAAATGATATGCCGGCCGTGAAAAGAACGCACGCTACGGCGACAGCCGCGGCCCATACCCGCTTCACTCGAGCAGCACCCCTTCCCCTGAACTGGCCTCCCCCGAAGGGCAACGACCCCAAGGCTCAATTCTCTTTGGTTGGATCACACCCTGGAATTATAAACTATTATTCGGGACTTCGGATTACTATTCCTTCACCCCTTAAGGCTCTCTGTCCTATCTCTATGAGGGTCAGGATCTCGTCGAGGGCTGCGGTGGGGGCCTTGTTCTCTTCCCTTGCTACATGGGGCTCCGCTCTCTCCGTTGCCGGAGGTCTCGACTGCGGCTCTGCCTCCGACGGGGAAATCGGATGCGGGATACCCCGTGCCAGGTTCATTTCGCTCAGGCTCGTTCTCAAGGCCGATAGTACGCTCTGCTCGTCGGCGGTGACCCACTCCAGATGCAGCTGTCCAGTGTCGGCCACTCCGACTGGAGCGTACCCTCCCGTAGATATCGGGATGGCGGCCATCATAATGACCAGGATGGCCACGGTCATGGATCTGAGGGACAGTCCCACGATCCGCGCCACCGGGTACTGGTCACCGGTTCCGGATGCTCTCTCCCAGATCTCCTCGCTGGCCGACTCGAGTTCGGCCCTGGCGCACTCGACCTCGGCCAGGGCGGAGTCCCACTTTCCGCTCTTGCAGGCCACAATGCACCTGTCGATCCATCGATGTACGCGTTTAAGGTTCTTCTCCATCTCTTCTTTGCCTCCGAGATCGCATCGGCAATAGGCCCCGAAAAGGGACTATGCCCCGAAAAGGGACTATGCCCCGAGAAGGGACTATGCCCTTCTATTATCACAGTATCAGGGGCGATCAGTGGCATCCTCCAGTTCGAGCCATGCCTTCAGCTTTGCCATGGCCTGGCGCTGGATCCTGTAGACGTTGCTCACATCCATTCCTATGCTTTCTGCGTAATCCCTCGCCTTGCAACCCTCCAGCACGAGGGCCCTGACGACCTCTCCCTCTCGGGCGGAGAGCGCTTGAATGCCATCGTCAAGACATATCTTCCAGTCCAGGGAGTCCACATCGAAGGGATCGGGGATCAGGACCTCGGAGTCGTCAATAGGGCATGGGGCACGGGACTCCACTCGCTGGAGGAAATTGGCCATCTGTCCCTTTATCCTGTAGAAGCCGTAGGTGACGAAACGGATGTTCCTGGAGGGTTCGAACCTGTCAACGGCTTTGATAAGGGCAAGCATACCCTCCTGGACAAGATCCTGGTAGCGCTGGGGGGTGACCCGGAATTTGCGGGCGATCCAGAAGACGAGAGGGCGGTAGGCCAGTATCAGCCTTTCACGGGCTTCATCGTCGCCTTCGCCGCAAAGGCCCCATAACCTGACCTCTTCCTCCATGGAAAGGAATTCCCTTTTAGGATCGTCCTGACCGTCATCCCTCATCGGCTACCTCCCCGGGCTCTGCTGGACCCTTTATACCACGATGGGAAGGTCTTTGACCACTACAACAAGGGCAATCTGGCGGCGAGTTCGCCTTCCACGCGGGTATGAAGGGCATCGTTGACGTAACGAAGGGTTGTCCTGTCCGGCGTCAGGTCCACTGCTGAAATGGAGCAGTTGTCCATCCTGAACTTCCAGGCCGATGTGGAGGGGATCCCCGCCAAAAAGGACAGTGCGGCACGGATCGTCCCCCCGTGACAGACCACGAGAAGAGTATCCCCGTCGCGGGAAAGGGTCTCCTGTAGCCCACGCCCCACTCTGGAAACGAGATCGGAGAACGACTCTCCTCCTGGCGGGACCGTTGAGGATGGGTCATCCCGCCACGAAGAGTACAGAGCCGGGTAGAGCTCCCGGACTTCGTCGATCCTCAGGCCCTCCCAACGCCCGAAGGACATCTCCGAGAATTCCTCGATGGCTGTGACCTCTCCAGTATTTTCGTTCATCCCTGCGACAACCGAGGCTGTCTGGTGCGCCCTCGCAAGGGGGCTGGAATAGATCCTGTCCAGGGGAACCTTTGCGAGCCGGAGGGCCAGCAGCTCTGCCTGGGCCAACCCCCTCCCCCCTAGCGGGACATCGGTCCGGCCCTGGAAGCGGAAGGCGCTGTTCCACTCGGTCTCGCCATGTCTTGCCAGGATGAGCCTTCTTTTCCTCGTTTCCATCGGGCACCTCCGGAACGTTTTTCCTATGAAAAAAGCCACCCGCAGGGGTGGCCTCTATGACGGGTGGAGCCGGCGGGCGGACTTGAACCGCCGACCTGCGCATTACGAGTGCGCTGCTCTGCCAACTGAGCTACGCCGGCAAGTCAATGGCGGTCCCAACGGGATTCGAACCCGTGTCGCAGCCTTGAAAGGGCTGTGTCCTAGGCCACTAGACGATGGGACCGCATGGAAGCCTTACGTGGTGGGCCGTACAGGGATCGAACCTGTGACACCCGGATTAAAAGTCCGGTGCTCTGCCAACTGAGCTAACGGCCCATAACAAGCGCTGAAAAACTATACAGTGCCCCAGAGAGCGTGTCAAGGGTGGGCACGGGCGTGTGACGGAAGACCAAAAGGCGTGAACGGTAAACGGTCAACGGTAAACTGAAAAACTGCAGATCGAAAATCCTGAACCGAAAAGTGAAAACCAGATTTGGCACAACAGCTTCCGGTAACCCAAAACCATATACTTGCGTCGAAAACGCTCCTCAGTATGACATTCCTGAGGGTTCTATGCTTGTGGGTCACTATTTGCGCCCCATGGACCCTACCGTTCACCGTTTACCCTTTTCAGGTTTACGCCGTTTACCGGTTTTACAATGCAAACCTCGCCGGGTAGGAGGCAAGTTTATTGCGAAATACCTCCAGTGTCTCCATACCCCGCTCGATCTGCAGCGCAACCTGCTTGAACGAGGTCCCGCCCTGGGTGTTCCTCCTTGAGACGGAGCTCTCGATATTCAGGATAGCCATCAGGTCGGCGGCGGCGGAGGGGACAAGTTCCTTCCACTCCTCCGCCGAAAGGCTCAGAAGTGTCCTCTTCCGGTCAAGGCACCACTTGACCACTCCTCCTACCTGTTCGTGGGCGAGCCTGAAGGGGACGCCCTTCATGACCAGATACTCGGCCACATCCGTCGCAAGGGCGAAGCCGTCCTCGAAGGCCTTGACCGCCCTCTCCTGGTCCACCTCTATGCGGGCTATCAGCTGGGGGAGAACGTCCAGGACATCCCTGGCTATCTGCACCGATGACCAGAGAGCTCTCTTGTCCTCCTGCATGTCCCGGTTGTAGGTCATAGGGAGCCCCTTGATCATGGTGAGAAGATCTACCATGTCGCCGATCACCCTCCCCGTACGCCCCCGTACCAGTTCAAGCACGTCGGGGTTCTTCTTCTGTGGCATCATGCTGGACCCTGTGCAGAAAGCATCGGGGAGGATCACCCACCCGAACTCCCGGCTGTTGTAAATGACCAGGTCCTCGGCCATCCTGCTCGCATGAACCATCAGGACCGTCATTGCGTACTGGCAGTCAAGGAGGTGGTCCCTGTGAGCCACGGAGTCCATGCTGTTGTCGCTGGTCCTGTCGAATCCGAGCATGACGCTGGTGAACCCCCGGTCAAGGGGGAGCGTTGACCCTGCCAGGGCCCCGCTGCCCAGGGGGCATTCGTTGACCGACTCGAGGGCGAACAGCACCCTGCGGAAATCCCTGGCAAGAGCCCAGAAGTGCGCCAGCCAGTAGTGTCCCATGCTTACGGGCTGAGCCTGCTGAAGGTGGGTGTAGCCGGGGATAATGATGTGCCTGTGGGCGGTGGCCCTGTCGAGAATGGCGTCAAGCAGGGTGATAAGGGCGTCGCCTACGGAGTACATCTCCTTCCTCAGGTAGAGCCTGACCGCCGTGGCGGACTGGTCGTTGCGGCTCCTCCCGGTGTGCAGCTTGGCACCAAGAGGGCCGATAAGCTCCGTGAGCCTCGCCTCTATGTTCATGTGGACGTCTTCCATCGACTCCAGGGGCTTGAGACGGCCGTCCTGGATCTCCTGCAGGACCTGTCTCAGACCGTCCTCTATAACGGCGGCCTCTCGCTGTTCAAGCAGACCGACGTGCTCAAGCATTCTCACATGGGCTATACTTCCGTAAACATCATAAGGGGCAAGCCGCCAGTCCAGGTCGAGCGACTGGGTGAAGTGCTGGACTATCTCTGCCGTGTCTTCCCTGAATCGTCCGTGCCACATGAAGATCTACCTCCCGGTCCCT
>Ga0123330_1001189_pt1 | contig 26745 bp, 19 predicted proteins | sample BioC13SIPDNA_2_FD_89704 | JGI IMG/M metagenome (GOLD analysis project Ga0123330, IMG submission 89704) | Anaerobic biogas reactor microbial communites from Washington, USA - Biogas_R2_A C13 SIP DNA | ecosystem: Engineered > Bioreactor > Anaerobic > Unclassified | place: Washington, USA... | reverse complement strand
CCGCCACAAAGTCCTTGACGCCCACGCCGCCCAGCGGACTCTCCATGCAAAACGGCACGCAGATTTCCCTGCCGAACGACCCCGACTCGAACCACCTCCGCTCGTGACCCGACCGGCCGGGATCAAGCTCGAACTGCCAGACGCCGTTGAGGTTCAGCCAGTCCGCCCGAAAAAAGTCGGGCCGCGGGTGTTCCGGACGCGGAATATCCATAGGATCATCTCCTTACAATTTGTATAATGAACATGGGCCAATGGCATTGAGTTCCATTGTATAGCCGCATGAAAAGGCCGGACATGGTTGCGATGAACAAAGACATTTGTGAAATGACCCCCATCATCGGGCCCGAGTGCCGCGAGCGTTTCCTGCCGTTCCTCGACGGCGGGCCGCTGGTGGGGGCCGGGCTGTGCCTGGCCGGCCTCAGCCGCCTCCGCCGCCAATATCGAATCGCCCGTCCAAATCCGAATTTCCACCTGATCCTCGGCAGCCTCGACGGCCAAGCCCGGCTCATCACGCCGGCCGAGCAGCGCGAACTGCGCGCCGGTGACCTGCTGATCGCTCCCGCCGGCGGCGCTTACGCCTATGAACTGATCCGCGGCCGGTCCTGGTCCATCGTCTGGTGCCACGTCAGCGCCGCCGCCGGCCGCGACTGGCTGCGAGACGTCCCGCAACTGATGGTTCGCCGGTCGCCCGATCTGCCCAAGCTCGCCGCCGAGGTCGAGGACCTCCTCGGCGAGGTCGCCCGAAACCTGCACCTGGCCACCGAGGCCCGCCGGGCCAAGGAACTCTACCTGCTGGTCCTTCTGGAGCGCTTCGTCCGATTCGACCGCCATCCGACCGAGCCGCACGAGCACGATGACCTCGACAGGCTCTTCGCCGCCGCCTCCGCCGATCTTGCGCAGCCGTGGACGCTCGGGCAACTGGCCGAACGCGCCGGCTACTCGCCCACCCATCTCAACCGACTCTGCCGGGCCCACTTCGGCCGCTCCGCCATGCGCCACCTGACCTTCCTGCGAATGGAGCACGCCGGACGCCTCCTCCGCCGCGAACGCCTCAAGATCCGCACCGTCGCCTGGCGATGCGGATACGGCGATGAGTTCGCCTTCTCCGTCGCCTTCAAACGCCATTTCGGCGTCTCCCCGCGCCAGATGAAAAGCCAATAATGAAGAACGCCTTCATGCAATTCCCGTTCCGCCGTCACGTCTATCGCAATGCGTAATTGCCTATCATCCCCACTTGTAAGACCGCCGCCGAGGGCATCCAACTTCCTTTGATTATCCCCTCCCGGATGCTACAATTGGGGTGATGAATACGTCAAACGGCAACAACCTGCCCGTGATCGCGGTCACGATGGGCGACCCGGCCGGCATTGGAGCCGAGGTCATCGTCAAGGCCCTCGCCGATCCCGAAATCCGCGCGCTCGGCCGGTTCGTCGTCTTCGGTCTCAACGAGGCCATCACCTACGCGGGCGATCTGGCCGAGGTCGATGCCTTCTGGTGGCGCGATCAGCACGACCACCTGCAGCACTACGAGCATCCCGTCGTGGTCGCCGATTACGACGAATACAACATCCTCGGCGCCGACGAACACGGCCCGACCAAGCAGGGCGGTCAGATATCCTACCAGTTCCTTCTCGACGCCTGCGAAGCCTATCGCCGCAACCTCGTCGACGCCGTCGTCACCGGACCGATCAGCAAAATCTCATGGCGCGAAGCCGGCGTCAAATACCCCGGCCACACCGAATTCTTCGCCGATCAGTTCCGCGCCAAGCGAGTGACCATGATGTTCGTGGCCGAAAAACTCCGCGTCTCCCTGGCCACCATCCATATGCCCCTGATGGACGTCCGCAACTGCTTCACCATCGGCCGCGTCTTTCAGCCGATCGACCTGATGCACCAGGCCCTCACCGAGTGGTTCGGCATCCCCAAACCGCGAATCGGCGTCTGCGGCCTCAATCCGCACGCCAGCGACGACGGCCGCTTCGGCGACGAAGAGGAACGCATCATTCGGCCCGCTATCGTCATGGCCCGCGACGCCGGCATCGAAGCCGAAGGACCCTTTCCCGCCGACACCCTCTTCGTCAAGGCCCTCGAAGGCCGCTACGACGGCGTCGTCGCCATGTACCACGACCAGGGCCTGATCCCGATCAAGCTCCTGGCCTTCGACTCCTCGGTCAACGTCACCCTCGGACTGCCGTTCATCCGCACCAGTGTCGATCACGGCACCGCCTTCGACATCGTCGGCAAGAACAAGGCCAATCCCGGCTCCATGAAACACGCCCTCAAGCTCGCCTGCCAGGTCGCCGCCAATCAGAAGCAAAAATCCCCCGCCCAGCGCCGCCTGAACTGGCGATGACCGCCCCTACACGCCGCCCGCGGTCGCTTTCAACCGCTGAATCAAGCCCACCGCCTGCCGCGTCTCTTTCGACTGATGCACCCGCACGATATGCACCCCTTTGCCCGCCAGGTACGCCGAAACCGCCAGGCTCGCCGCGTCGCGCTCCGTGACCTCGATCTCCAGCAGATGCCCCAGAAACCCCTTGCGCGAATGACCCACCAGCACCGGCCGGCCCAACTCGAAGAAATCGTCGATGTGGGCCAGCAGGTCCAGATTGTGCTCCAGCCGCTTGCCGAACCCGATGCCGACGTCCAGGATGATCCGCTGCGGATCGACGCCTTGACTCGCAGCGTACTGCATCCGCTCCAGCAGAAACGCCTTGACCTCGCCCCGCACGTCCTCGTAGTGCGGCGCGATCTGCATCGTCGCCGGCGTCCCCTGCATGTGCATCAGCACCACCGGGACCTCGCGATCCGCCGCCAATGACGCCATCTGCGGATCGAACCGCAGCGCGCTGATGTCGTTGATGATCGACGCCCCAGCCTCCAACGCCGCCTCCGCCACCGCCGACTCGGTCGTATCGATGCTGATCGGTACCGACACCCACTTGGCCAGCTCGCGGATCACCGGGACTACCCGCTCAGCCTCCGCCTCGGCGCCCGCCGGCTCGGACCCCGGCCGCGTCGATTGCCCGCCCACGTCCAGAACGTCCGCGCCGCCCTCAGCCAGTTCCAGTCCGTGCCGCACCGCCCGCTCCGAATCGGCGAACCGCCCGCCGTCGCTGAACGAATCCGGCGTCACGTTCAACACCGCCATCACCAGCGTCCGGCCGGTCATATCAAGCCGCCCGCCCGGCCACTCGACTACCCCGCCGAATCGTTCCCGCCCAACATCCATCGCGCCACCTCCTCATCCGCATCGAGCTTCGCTATGCCCGTCATCGCCTCCGACATCGCCTCGCGCCGCCGGTCATCGGTCAGCACCGACCGCATCGCCGCCCCCAGCGCCTCCGCCGTCGCTTGGCCCGCCTGCCCGTTATCGTCGATCAGAATCGCACCGCCGGCCTCCGCCAGCACCAGCGCGTTGGCCCGTTGATGCTGATCCTTGTGATACGGATACGGCATCAGGATCGACGGTACGCCCAGCGCCGCGATCTCCGCCAGCGCCACCGCTCCCGAGCGCCCGACCACCACGTCCGCCACCGCCAGCGCCAACTCCGGCCGCTCGATGTACACCACCACGCTGTGCCGCTGACGCACGTTACCGCGATAGAACTCCCGCATCTCCGGATAGTCCGCCTGCCCCGTCATGTGGACGATCTGCACGTTCTCCGGCAGCCCTCCGGCTTCGGTCAGCACCTTCGCCACCGACCGGTTGATGCTCCTCGCTCCGGTCGATCCGCCCCAGACCACCACCGTCAACAACCCCTTTTCCAGCCCGAACGCCCGCAGCCCGTCCTCATACAGCGACCGCCGCCCGCGCGCCGCCAGCGCCTTGATCTCCGGACGGATCGGGCAGCCGACCACCCGCACCGGCCGACGAAAATACCCGCGCGTCACCTCCCACTGGGCGAATACCTCGTCCGACCATCGCCCAAAAAGCTGGTTCGCCTTGCCCGGCACCGCATCCGGATTCAAAATCGCCCGGCGCACGCCAAGGCGACGCGCCGCCGCCATCGCCGCCGACGAACCGAACCCGCCCAATCCCAACACCGCCTCGATCCTCTGCTCCCGGATCAGCCGTCCGATGTGACGATAGCTCCGCACCAGATGCTTGACGAACCGCGCCGCGCCCATCGGCTGCGACGAAAACGGCGCCACCGACTGCGTCACCACGTTCAGCCACTCATGATCGGCGAGCACCTGGTGGTCGATCGGCCGCGTCGTCGCGGCGAAGTACACCTGCACCTCCGGCGCCATCCGGCGCATCGCCGCCGCCACCGCCAATCCCGGATACAAATGCCCGCCGGTCCCGCCGCCGGCCAACAACACTCGCGTCATTCCCCGCTCCCGAGTATTCCACCAGCAGTCCCGATCTGGCGCCCACAGCGTCGAAGCATATCTTTCTCTCTTTTCTCCTGTCCCCTCCGCGTGCTAAGTTTTCGGTTTCTGCGCCACCGAGCATACCAATCCCAACGCCGCCGCCGCCACGATCAGCCCGCTGCCGCCCGCCGACACGAACGGCAGCGCGATCCCCTTCGTCGGCACCGACACCGTCGCCACCGCGATGTTGATCGCCGCCTGTAGCCCGATCGTCGCCACCACGCCGAACGTCAGCAACTTGCCGAAATCGTCACCGCATCGCCGGTAGACCGCCAGGCCCGACCACACGATCGCCGCAATTAAACCCATCACCAGCAGTGCGCCGGCCAATCCCACTTCCTCGCAGATGATCGAGAAAATGAAATCTGTCGTATCTTCCGGCAAAAACCCGTATTTCTGAATCCCCTTGCCAAGCCCCACACCCCACCACGAGCCGTTTCCGATCGCCACCAGCGACTGGATCGCGTGATATCCCGAGCCCTGCGGATCCTTCCAGATGTCCATGAACGACGTGATCCGCTCCACGCGGTAGGGCGTCTTGATGACCATGTACACAAACCCCGCCACCCCCGGCAACGCCAGAATCAGCATCTGCCAAAGCCTCGCCCCGCCCGCCACCAGCAGCATCGCCGCCACCAACGCCATCAACGCCGCCGTCCCCAGATCCTCGACCACCACCAATCCGCACAGCAGACCGATCGCCGCGCACAACGGCAACAGCCCGATCAGGAACTTCCGCCGCGGATAGCGCGCATGCGCCAGCACCCCCGCCAGAAACACCACCAGAACGTACTTGGCGAACTCCGACGGCTGAAACGTCACCGGCCCAAGCCGAATCCACCGCCGCGCCCCGTTGACCTCCTGCCCGACCACCGGAACGTACACCAACCCCAGCAGCAGAACCGCCGCCAGCAGCAGGTATGTCCCCGGCCACCGCACCACGCTCCCGCCGTATCGGAACCGCCCGTAGTCCATGTCCGCCATGAACAGCAGAACCACGAACGCCACCATGGCGAACATGAGCTGTTTGCTCGCCGGGTCCGACAACCGCATGAACCACTGCGGCTCGCGGTCCACCCGACTGCCCGCCGAGTAGATCATCACCACCCCAAGACACATCAGCCCCAGCGCCGCCATCTTCAGCCACACGCCGTACGCCCCGGCGCTGCCCGACTGCCCCGACTCGATCTGTTCCACGGCAATTCCATTCGCCATCGATTGTCCGCTCCTTGCCTCCGAGTCTACCGCCCGCCGATCGCTATCGCAACTTCACCGTCAGGATCGAGAACGCCGCCAACATCGCCGCCAGCAGCCAGAACCGGATCACCACCTTCGTCTCCGGCCAGCCTTTCAGGTGGAAGTGATGATGAATCGGCGCCATCCGGAACAGACGCTTGCCCCCCGTCGACTTGTAATATCCAACCTGCAGGATCACGCTCATCGCCTCGATCACGAATATCCCGCCCACGATCAGCAGCATCAGCTCCTGCCGCGTGACCACCGCCACGTACCCGATGAACCCGCCCATCGCCAGCGAACCCGTATCGCCCATGAACACCTGCGCGGGATGCGCGTTGAACCATAAAAACCCCAGACACGACCCCACCAACGCTCCGCAGATCACCGACAGCTCGTCCGCATTGATAATCAGCGGCAGCAGCAGATACTCCGACCATTCGCCCGTGCCTGTCGCGAACGTCAACAGCATGAACACGAACCCCACGATGCCCATGCACCCAGCCGCCAACCCGTCCATCCCGTCCGTCAGGTTCACCGCGTTGCTCGTCCCGGTAATCACCACCACCGCGATCGCCGCGAACACCCCGATCGGCAGCGACAGACCGTACTTGTAGAACGGCAAAATCATCTGGCTGTACGGCCCCGCTCCCAGCTCCGCTGGCCAGTTGTCCACGCCGTGCCGGAACACGTAGATCGCCAGAATCACCGCCAACCCCACCTGGAACACCATCTTCTCCCAGAACTTCAACCCGTCGCGACCGCCGCCGCGACGCGCGCTGGTCAGCTTCAGATAGTCGTCCGCTGCGCCCAGAATGCCCAGCCATCCCAGACAGAATAACCCCATTCCCACGTAGAAGTTGCCCAGCTCCACCCACAGCAGCGTGCCAACGAAAATCCCCGCCAGGATAATCACCCCGCCCATCGTCGGCGTGTCGCCCTTCATCTGCATCAGCCGGTTCACGTCCTCGTTGTAGAACTCCGGCCGGTCGCCGATCTTCAGCCGGCGCAGCGTCCGGATCACGTACGGTCCCACCAGTACCGACACCGCAAACGCCGTCAGCAGCGCCAGCGTCGACCGGAACAGCACGTTCTGGTACGCCAGCGGACGATCGAAATACCAATCCAGCAGATAATACAGCACGACCCTTACTCCGCTTATCCCTGCCTCAGCCGTTTCAACCGTTCCGCCACCGCCTCCAGCCCGATCGATCGCGAACCCTTCAGCAGCACCGTATCGCCCTCGCGGACGATCCGATCCGCCGCCTCCGCCGCCTCCGAACTGTTGGCAAAATGACTCACCTGATCCGATCTCAGACCCGATCGCATCGCCTCATCCGCGGTCGCCCGCGTCTCGCTCCCCACCGTCAACAGCACGTTCACTCGACCGGCGGCGATCCGCTGGCCCAACTCGCGGTGAAACCGCTCCGATCCCGGTCCCAGCTCCCGCATGTCGCCGCAGAAAAATACCACCCGCCCGCTGCCGTCCAGCGACCCCAGCGTCTCAAGGGCCGAAGCCATTGAAGTCGGGTTGGCGTTATACGCGTCGTTCACCACCGTCAGGTCCGGCAGCCTCAGCACCTCAAGCCGCATCGACGGCAGCCGGAAATCCTCCAGCGCCGTGGCGATCTGGTCCATCTCCAGCCCCATCCGACGCGCCACCGCGATCGCCGCCACCGCGTTAAACGCGTTGTGCCGGCCCGGCGCCGGAAGCCGAAACGCAAAGCGATCGTTCACCGAGAACCGCGCCTCGTCAAACCCCGCCTTCACTCCCGTCAGCCGAAGGTCGTTGTGCTCCGACTGCCCGAACTTCACCACCACCGCCCGGCTCGGCGGCTCAATCAGCCGCAGCAGCATCTCCCGGTCCCCGTTGACCACCACCGCACCGCCCGCCGTCACGTGCTTGGCCAGACTCGCCTTCTCCGCCGCCACGTGCTCAATCGTGCCAAACCCCTCCAGGTGCGTCTCAGCCACCTGCGTGATCACCGCAATGTCCGGCCGAATGATGCCCCCAAGATAGTCGATCTCGCCGGGATGATTGCTGCCCGCCTCGACCACCAGGAAATCCTCACCCGGCTCCGCATCCAGCAATGTCAGCGGAACTCCGATATGATTATTGTAACTCTTGATCGACCGCTTGCCCGCCAAGTGCTTGCTCAAAACGTGGTGGATCATGTCCCGCGTCGTCGTCTTGCCGTTCGATCCGGTCACCGCGATCACCGTACCGCTGAGGCCCTTGCGATAACACGCCGCCAGCCGACCCAACGCCCGCACCGTGTCATCCACCCGCAGCACCCGGTTCCGCCGATCCGCCGGTACGTCGTCCGGCAACCGCTCCACCACCGCGCCCGCCGCCCCGCATTCGAATGCAGCCGCCACAAACTGATGTCCATCGAACCGCTCCCCGCGAATGGCGAAGAAGATATCTCCCTCAGCCACGTTGCGGCTGTCGATCGACACGCCCGCCGCCGCCGCCGAACCGTCCGGTTCGCCGATCCCATGCCCGCCGATGCACTCGCGTATCTCGTTGAGGAACAACCGTTTCATGATCTACCCGCCATGCCCCAGTTCCCCCAGCACCGCAGCCGCCTTGACCCGGTCGTCGAACGGGTGCTTGACCGTTCCGACGATCTGGTAGTCCTCGTGGCCCTTGCCCGCGATCAGCACCACGTCACCCGGCTGGGCCGCGGTCAACGCCGCCCGGATCGCCAACGTCCGATCCGACTCCACCTGCGTCTTGGCTAAGCCACTGGTGGAAAAGCCTTTAAGGATATCATCGATAATCGCCGCCGGATCCTCGGTCCGCGGATTGTCCGACGTCACCACCACCAGATCGCCCAGCCGCTCGGCCACCGCCGCCATCCGCGGCCGCTTGGTCCGGTCGCGGTCGCCGCCGCAGCCGAACACCACGATCAATCGCCCCCGGGTGATCGGACGAAGGGCCCGCATCACGTTCTCCAACCCGTCATCCGTGTGAGCGTAGTCCACAAAAACGTCAAACCCGCCGCGATGCGCCACCCGCTCTAGCCGACCCGGTACCGGCGGAAGGCTTTCCAGAGCCAAAATCGCCTCTCCGGGCTCGATACCGACTGAAATCGCCGCGCCCAGCGCGGCCAGAGCGTTATAAACGTTGTGCCTGCCGATAAACGGCATTGCCGCTGTCTGAACCATTTGTCCGAAATGTACATCAAACGCCGTGCGCTGACTGGACATTTCGCGGATCTCCGCCCAAAGCTCCGTACCTTTCGTTTCGATCCCATAGCCGATCGGACGGGCCCTCGTCAACCCGAGGAGCCTGGCCCCGTTCGGATCGTCCCGATTGACCACCGCCGCCCCGTTCGCTCCCAGCCCCTCGAATAGCCTCCCCTTGGCCGTCAGATAGGCCTCCATAGTCTTGTGGTAATCCAGGTGATCGCCGCTGATGTTGGTAAAAACCCCCGTGGCGAAGCTCAGACCCGCCACGCGGGCCTGAGCCAGGGCATGGCTGGACACCTCCATGACCGCGAGTTTTGCCCCGTTATCCACTGCCTGCCGGACCAGCCGGCAGACCTCCACCGGTCCCGGCGTGGTGTGGCTGGCCGTCACCGTCTCAGTCAGCAGGTCGTACTCAATCGTTCCCATCCGCGCGCAAGGCAAGCCCGCGGCCCGGCAGATGTGCTGAAAAATGTACGTGACCGTCGTCTTGCCGTTAGTGCCGGTCACGCCGACCAGCTTGACCTCCCGGCCCAGGATGCGGTCCAGCCCGTAATACGCCGCCGCCAGTTTCGCCACCGCCGCCCGCGGATCGTCCAATACGATCTGCGGACAGCCCAGATCCTCGATAACCCGATGGCTGATAACCAGTTGCGCCCCAGCCGCCACTGCCTGGCGGGCGTACGCGGCTCCGTCGGTCTTGGTTCCGCAGACCGCTACGAAAACATAGCCCGGCCCCACCTCGCGCGAATCGCAGGCGATCCCGCGGACCGGGAAATCGGGCACGCCACCGCCGTCCTCAGCCGACAAGGCGCGAGCCAGAAGCTCCGCTGATGAGGCAACCGGCACGGGTTTGACCGCTCTGTTCGCATCCGTCTCTTGCATGGGTCTGCCTGAGATTCTATTCCGTCGCCGCCCGGATCGGAATCGCCTCCGCGGGCTCACCGGTCTCCACGGGCGGGATGTTAAGGTACTTGACTGTCTTTTCGAGGATTTCCTTGACCGCTGGGGCGGCCACCGTGCCGCCGAAATGGCCGACTCGGGGGTCCGGCTCGCGGATCGAGACCAGGCACACCAGCTTTGGGGCCGGAGCGGGAGCTCCGCCCAGGAAACTGGCCACGTACGCTCGAGGTTTGTACCCGCGGCCGTCGCTTCGGGCGACTTGGGCGGTCCCGGTTTTTCCAAAGACCTGATAGCCGGGAACATTGCCCCGTTTACCCGTCCCTTCAGCGATCACCCGGGCCAGAATCTCGATCATTTTGCGGGCGTGCTGCGGCTCGGCCGCCCGGCCGATGAACTGCGGCTGGCTGTTGTCATGGATCACCTGACCCGAGTCGTCGATCACCGCCCGCACCAGCCGCGGGCGGGGCACCATGCCCGCGTTGGCCAGTCCGGCGAATGCGGTCAGCAACTGCAGGGCGGTCCCGGCGACCTCCTGGCCCATCGGGATGCTGGTGGTGCTGTAGTCGTTCCACGTATGCCGCGGCCGGACGATCCCGCCGTTTTCGCCCGGCAGGTCGACTCCGGTCGGTTTGCCGAAGCCGAACGCCGTCACCGCCTCGTACAGCGCATCGTTGCCCATCCGCTGGCCCAGAATACCCATGCCGATGTTGCTGGAGAAGATCACGATCTCCTCGAACGTCAGATCCCCATATCCGTGATGGTCGTGCAAAACACGCCCGCCGATCGTGTACGCCCCGTTGTGGCAGAAGATCCTCTCGCCCGGCCGCGTCACCTTGTGCTTCAGCGCCGCCACCGCGACAAACGGCTTGAAGATGCTGCCCGGTTCGAAGGGGTCGATGATGGCCCGGTTGCGTCTCGCGTCGATCGGATAGCTGCCGAAGTCATTGGGGTTTACGAACGGCCAGCAGGCCCAGGCCAGCACCTCGCCGTTGGTCGGGTCCATGACAATCGCAACCCCTGATTCCGGCTTGTACTTGGTACACGTGGCCTCCAGGGCCTTCTCCGTCAACTCCTGGATCACCGCGTCGATCGTAAGGATCAGGTTCTGCCCGTTTCGGGCGGCTTGGTACTGGTCTGACAGCAGCCAGATCCGCCGGCCCGCGGCATCCCGGATGAACCGTTCAGACCCGCCGTGCCCGGCCAGCACGGCGTTGTACTTGAGCTCCAAGCCTTCCAGGCCCCGATCGTCGATCGAGACCGCGCCCAAAATGTGCCCGGCGAGCTTGCCGGCCGGGTAGATCCGCTTGGGCTCCCGCCGGATGTCCAAGCCGCGCCGCTCTTTCGCGGGAATGCTGTAGAAGACGTCCGCCACGCTCTGCGGCAGATCGCGGGCCAACCACAGGAACTGCGAATTCGGATCGGCGACAAGCTGCTGGTACAGCGTGATCGGGTCCTTCTGAACGAGGTTGCCCGCCAGGCTGGCCGCCTCCACGCTGTTCCGGATCATCGACGGGTCGGCAAAGAGGCTCGGCGTCAGACAGGTGCCCGCCAGAAGCCGCCCGCGCCGGTCGTACATCGCCCCCCGCTGAGCCAGGATCGGCCGCCACGCCGTGTGCTGCCGGTTGGCCTTCGCGGTCAGGGTCGGACCCTGCGAGAGGTTGATCTGGACGATGCGGCCGATCAGAGCCCCAAAGGCCGCCAGAATGGCGACCAGCATGACCTGGACCCAAATATCGCGGATGTACTTATTGGACGACATAGGCAGAATCCGACCGCACCACCATGATTCATCGACGCGGGAAGGGCGAAACCATTAATCCGGACCGCAGGATTGGTGACTGCCGCAGAGGTCGGTTCCCTGGCGGTCTGCCGACGGACGGGTCCGAGGCCGGATCCGATCCGTCGGGCCGGGCTACGGCGTGCCGGGTTGAGTCTCGGCCGCCGGTTTCTGCACGGTGGCGGCCTCCGAGCCGCCCTCCGTCCGCAGGATCTCCACCTTGGTGGCCATGATCTCGTCGCCTTCCTTGTATCCGTAAACCCTGACACGGTCATTCAGTTCGATCTGGCTCAGATCGGCAAGCTTGCCGTCGATGTAAATCTCCGCATCCTCGGCGAGTTGGCCCGTGATCTTGATCGTGCGCCCGAGCTTGGGCACGAACGTGGTCATGGTCACGCGCCGGGTCGCCGGATCGACGGCCTCCACCACGCCGTCACGGGTGTCGTAGCGGCGCTTGGACTTGCCGGAGCCGCAGCCGGAGATCAGAATCGAAGCGGCCAGACACACGGCCACACAGGCGGTCAGTCGAAGCGGGTGGACACCATACATGCGTTCATTTCCTCCTTAGTCGCGTTCGCTGGAATACAAATTACCCATTCTAGCAGGCGAGATGGTCTTGTCCAGCAACTATTTGCGGCGCCGCGAACAAGCGGTTGCACGGCGGCAACGGCGGGCGCAAAAACGACACCTCCGACTCTGGTCGAAGGTGTCGCGGACCTGCCATCAAAACTCACGATCACAATTCGCGATCAGGCCAGTCGCCTGCGAAGTCGGGCGACCGCGGCGAACCCGATTGCCCCGAGCATGACCGCCGTGGGGGCGGGAACGATGCTCACCGAAAGCTGCGATTCCTCAACCCAGCATTCATTGTCGGGATCGGGTCCTTCGACGGTAAGACGGACCGGCAGGTCCTCCCCCAATCCGCCGGCGGGCCCGAACGCGTCCTGCAGGTCGAAGCAGTGCAGGCCGTTGGTGGTCATTGTTCCAATGTTGGTGAACCCCATGTCGGTCACCGGGTCGACCATCACCCGGACCAGTTCGCCCGGCCGGTTGATGCATTGAATTCTGATGCAGAGGGTGACGTCCGAAATCAGCCCCTGATCGGCCAGCATCTCGAACTCCGTCAGCGAGTACGGCCCTTCGGGCGCGACCGCCGGGTTGTCGTGCTCATAGTCGAACGGTATGCTCACGCCGTCCCGTTCGACCAGCTTCTGGTCCGGAACGAAGTCAATCGGGTCGACGTAGGTCATCGGAACGATGTCTGCGGCGGCCGGACTCACCGCCGCAAGCAGGCTCACGGCTGTTGACAGAATGACGATTGTCCTTATCTTCATGGGTCAACCCCTTTCGTGTAGATCCCATCCTTTGGTGAAATTCAGGGCCTGCATCCGTGCAAAGGAAGAACCGCCCGGGCGGCGCGCGGCACCGGCATCCGACGGAATAAGGCCGCCGCACCTCAAACGAAATCGGCTCAATCGGACGTTTGGCTGGCATGGTCCGCGACCCCCCAGTACATCGAACCATGACGACTTAAATCCCCCGCGTTACAGTTTTTAAGTATAACCGCCGCCCGGGAAAAATCAAGACGCCCCGCTCGCCGCGCTCGCTGGGGCGCAGCCGTTAGGCGGCCAATCGGATTCGAGGCCGGCAGGTTTTGCTTTGACCGGCTGGATGATAGAATTAGAATGCTGTTTTCAGACGTTTCTCGCCGGGCCGGAGCCGGGCGGCTAGCGGAGAGTTTCGATGAGGTATGTATGAGCCATCGCAATCTGGTGTGGATTCTCGCCGTCTTCCTGTTCGTGCTTCTGCTCTGGCACGCACCGGATACCGTCATGCGCCACCGCTCCTTCTACAACGTCTTCGCTCCCCTGGCCGACATCCGGGCTCAGATCCACAAGAACTATGTCGAGGACGTCCAGGACGAGCAACTGCTCGAAGGGGCGGTTCAGGGCATGGTCCAGGGGCTGGATCCCTTCAGCCGCTACATTCCGCCCGACGAACTGGAGACCTTCAACCAGCAGACCTCCGGCATGGTGCCCGGCATCGGCATCTTCCTGACCGTCGAAAACGGAATCCTCAAGGTCATCAGTCCGGTCGAGAATTCGCCGGCCTACAAGGCGGGCATCCTGCCCGGTGACCGGATCATGGGCATTGACGGCGAGCCCACCAAGACCATGTCCCTCTTCGACGCGGCGGCCAGGCTCCGCGGCCAGCCGGGCACCACCGTTGTGATCGAGGTGGAACACGAACTGACCGAGACCACCGAACGGCTCACTCTCCAGCGGGCCGAGGTGCGAATCCACAGCGTCAAGGGCTACGTCCGGTCGCCGGACGGCGGCTGGGACTACCGAATCGACCCGGACCAGGGAATCGGCTACGTCCGCGTGACCAGCTTCACCGAGGAGACGCCGCACGAACTCGCCGATGTCCTGGTCAAGCTTCGGTCCGAACCGATCAAGGCCCTCATCATCGATCTGCGATTCAATCCCGGCGGGCTGCTCCAGTCGGCCGTGGACATCGCCAACTACTTCATCGACGAGGGGCCCATCGTCTCGACCAAGGGCAAGTGGGCCAAACCCATGGTCCTTAACGCCAGTTCGGAAAACACCTTCCCGCCCGTCCCCATGGTCGTGCTCGTCAACCAGTACAGCGCCAGCGCCGCCGAGATCGTCGCCGGGGCCCTCAAGGACCATCACCGTGCGACCCTCATCGGCGTGCGGACCTTCGGCAAGGGCAGCGTCCAGAGCGTCTTTCCCCTCGACGGCGGCCAGGGCGCTCTGAAGCTGACCACCGCCTACTACTATCTGCCCAGCGGACGCAACATCCACCGCCGGGCCAATTCCGATGAGTGGGGTGTGGACCCGGCGATCGAAATCCGCCTGACCGGACCCGAACTGATCGAACTGCAGCAAGCGCGGGCGCAGGCGGATGTCCTTTACACCGGCGAACCCAACGGCGAGGAGACCGCCGAGCGCCCGCCCGTCCCCGTACTGATCGACCGGCAGCTCCAGCGGGCTCTGGAACTGCTGCGGGCTCAGCTCGCTCCGGCAACGACTCCAGCCGCCACCACCGCTCCGGCGGAGAAAGCGTCCTGAACGTGTCCCAGCGCGACATCATCCTCGGCATCGAATCCAGTTGCGACGAAACCGCCGCGTCCCTCGTCGCCGACGGCCGCGATGTGCTCAGTTCCGTCGTCGCCTCGCAGGACGACCTGCACGCCAAGTTTCGCGGCGTCGTGCCCGAGATCGCCTCGCGGGCCCACCTCGAACGGGTCAACCTGATCGTCGGCCAAGCCCTCGAGCGGGCCGCGGTCGCCTTGCCCGAGATCGCCGCCGTCGCCGGCGTCAACAGCCCGGGCCTCGTCGGCTGTCTGCTGATCGGGTTCACCGCCGCCAAAACCTATGCCTGGTCGGTCGGCAAGCCGCTGATCGCCGTCAACCACCTGCACGCCCACGCCTACGGCGCGATTCTCAGCGCCGAACAGCCCGAGATGCCCGCCGTCGCCCTGATTGTCTCGGGCGGCCACACCAGCCTGTTTCACCTCCAAACGCCGCTGCAGCTCGAACTCCTCGGCCGCACCCAGGACGACGCCGCCGGCGAAGCCTTCGACAAGGTCGCCACCATCCTCGGCCTGCCCTATCCCGGCGGCCCGGCCATCGACAAGCTGGCCCGACAGGGCGATCCAGCCGCCATCGATTTCCCGCGGATATACCTGGACCGCGAGTCGCTCGATTTCTCGTTCAGCGGCCTCAAGACCGCTGTGCTCTATCACGTCCGAGGCAAACGCCTCGAACGCCCCGACGCCTCGCATCTTTCGGACTGCCAGAAAGCCGACGTCGCCGCCTCGTTCCAGGCCGCCGTGGTCGACGTCCTGATCGACAAATCGGTCCTCGCCTGCCGGCGCAGACGAGCCGAAACGCTGCTGGTCGGCGGCGGCGTGGCCGCCAACAGCTACCTGCGCCGACGGATGGCCGAACGGTGCCAAAACGAAGGCCTTCGCCTGGTCCTCGCCGACCGTTCCATGTGCACTGACAACGCCGCCATGGTCGCCGGACTGGCCTGGCACAAGTACCGCCGCGGCGACTTCGCCGCTCTCGACGAACAGGTGATCTCCACATGAAATCGCCATCCAGGAGCAAGCCCAACTCCGGCAAACCGCCAACCCCGCCGGCCGCCAACAAGGCCGCGGAATCCCAAACCGAGCAGGTGCGCCTCGAAAACCTGATCGATCTGGACGTGCTCCAGCGGCTTCAGGACGGCTTCGCCGCCATGACCGGCATGTCCGTCATGCTTTGCCGCCGCGACGGCAAGATCCTCACCAGACCCTCGTTCGGCAACCGCATCTGTCGGCTGATGTTCGAGCGGGAACGCGGCAAGCATCGCCGCTGCCTCGTGAGCGCCGTCGACAAGGCCCGTCAGGTCGCCTCCAACGACTCCGATCATCGCAGCCAATGCTTCGTTGGCGTCGACCAGTACGCCGCCCCGATCGTGGTCGACGGCCACCGCCTGGCCACCATCGTGGTCTGCGGCAATCCCAACTCCTGCGAAACCGACCCGTCCAAAGCGCGGATGGCCAAACTCGCCGGCGTCGGACGCGCGGAACTCGACCGCCTGCTCGACCACACCGTCAAAATGGACGGCCGGCAGTTGGAGGCCGCCATCCGATTCCTCCACTCGCTGGCCACCGCCCTGGCCCAGTCTTCCCACCGCGAGTACGAACTCAAACGCCGCGTCCGCGAACTCGGCATGGTCCACGCCGTGGCCTCGATGTTCGCCGGGCGGGCCGACCTCAACGAAATCCTCCAGATCACCGCCGCCCAGGTCGTGGCCCTCATGAACGTCCGCGCCTGCTCGATCCGCACCTACAACAACGACACCCGCGAACTGCAGATCCGCGCCGTGGCCAACCTCTCCAAGGAGTACCTGCACAAGGGCCCGGTCCGCCTCGAACTCTCTCAGATTGACCAGGCCGCCCTCAAGGGCGAACCGGTCCAGATCATCAGCATGGCCCGCGACCCGCGCGTGATCTACAAACGCGAGGCCCGCCGCGAAGGTCTGGCCAGCGGCCTGGCCGTCGGCATGATCTATCGCGGACAGGCCGTCGGAGTCATCCACGTCTACACCGCCACACGACACAGGTTCGACCGCTTCGAAATCGAGGCCCTCAAGGCCATCGCCTCGCAGGCCGCCTCCGCCGTCATCAACGCCGAACTCCACATGGAGGCCCATCGCGCCGAGATGATGGACCGCCAGATGAAACTCGCCGGCGAGGTCCAGCGGCGCATGCTGCCCCAGTCGGCCCCGCGCGTGCCCAACCTGGCCATCGGCATGATCTACGAACCGACCTACGAGATCGGCGGCGATTTCTACGACTTCATCCGCATGGCCGACGGCCGGACCGCCGTCGCCATCGCCGACATCGCCGGCAAGGGCATGCCCGCCTCCCTCCAGATGGCTTCGCTCCGATCGGCCCTGCGAGTCCACTGCTCCAGCGGAAGGACCGCGCGGGAGATCATCGAGGAGACCAACCGCGTCTTCGTCCGCGACACTCTCACCGGCGAATTCGCCACCGTCTTCTTCGGCGTGATCGACCCCCAGACCGGCGTGCTCGAATACCTCGACGCCGGCCACAACCCGCCGTTTCTGGTCCGCCGCGGACGCATCGAGCCGCTCCAGGTCACCGGACCGGTGGTCGGCATCTTCGAGAACGCCAAATTCGAATCGCGGCAGATCCGCCTCCGCGAGGGCGACGCCCTGGTCCTCTACACCGATGGCATCATCGAGGCGATGAACTTCGACCACGAGCAGTTCGGCCTCGACCGCTTCCGCCGGTCCATTCGTAAGTTCGCCAAGCTCAGAGTCCAAGCCATGGCCGAAAACATCCTCTGGGACGTCCGCCGGTTCGTCGGCCTGGCCCCGCAAAGTGACGACACCACGCTGGTCGTGGTCCGCTACCGTGGCGGCCAGGCATAGCGGCCGCTGAAATTAGAAGTGCTTGGCCTCGCCGACCACCTCGAGCAGCTTCTCGTACGGCACGTTGTTGATGCTGATCGGCTTGACCGAACTGATCTTCCAGCCGTCGGCTTCTTCCGTGAAGATCAGTTGCCAGTCGGACTTGACCGCGCCCTGCGGCCCGCCCGTTGTTGCCAGTTCGCTCAGCGCGGCGAGTCTGGCCTCCGGCACGTCGATCTGCACGTCGGTTACCCAGACGCTCTGGAGCTTCACGTGCTGGAAGACCTCGCGGGCGATGGCGATCAAGGCGTCACGGTCGAGCCCCTCCGTACTGAAACTCGAAGCGATGATCGGCCGCAGCGCGTCGGCGTTTCCGTCGCGACACGCCTGCACGCCGATCTTGACCTTGTTGCGAATGTCCTCGCGATCGGTCACCACAAAGTAGTTGACCGCCAGCAGCACCAGCATGATCGGCGGAGCGTAGGCCAGGAACTTCTTGGACCACGGCGACTGCTGGAAGTAATACGTTGCCAGAGCGATCACCAGCAGCAACACGAAACTCGCCAGCATCCAGCCGAAACCTTCGAGAAAGAACTCCTGAAACATGGGGGCTCCTTTCAAAATGGCGGCTGTCCACCCGCTTGTCGTTACGCGCCCGAAACCCGGTTCTTGAGGTCCTGGAGAATCTGCAGGGCCTCAAGCGGCGTGATCTTCTCGATCTCCATCTCGCGCAGCTCCGCCGCCACCGAGTCGTGCGGCAGGTCGAAAAGCTCCTGCTCCGGCTTGCGCTCCGCCAGGTCCGAGGTCTTCAGCTCCCGCGAAAACGCCCGCTCCAACTCGCCCAGAATCACCCGCGCCCGGCCGATCACCTCCTTCGGCAGCCCGGCCAGCCGCGCCACGTGGATGCCGTAGCTCTTGTCCGTCCCGCCCCGGGCGATCCGGTGCAAAAAGATGATCTCGTCGTGCCACTCCCGGACCAGGATGTTGTAGTTCCGCACCCCATCGATGAGCTGCTCCAGCTCCGTCAACTCGTGATAGTGCGTCGCGAACAGCGTCCGCGGCTTCGCGCTGCCGGCCAGGTGCTCGGCGATCGCCCACGCCAGCGACAGCCCGTCGTACGTGCTCGTCCCGCGGCCGATCTCGTCCAGAATCACCAGCGAGTGCCGCGTCGCGTTGTTCACGATGTTCGCCGCCTCGGTCATCTCCACCATGAACGTCGACTGCCCGCGCGTCAGCTCGTCCGACGCCCCGACCCGCGTGAAAATCCGATCGCACAATCCCACCGTCGCCAGCTTGGCCGGTACGAACGAACCGGTCTGCGCCAGCAGCGTCAGCAGGGCCACCTGCCGGATGTACGTGCTCTTGCCCGCCATGTTCGGCCCCGTGATGATCATCATCGCGTGCCGGTCCGAGCACAGGTCCGTATCGTTGGCCACGAACTTCTCCGCCAGCGTCACGTCCAGCACCGGATGCCGACCCTGGACGATCTTGAGGATCGGCTCGGTGATGATCTCCGGCCGGCAGTACCCGCGCATCGACGCGACGTACGCGAAACAGACCAGCACGTCAAGTTGCGCCACCGCCGCTGCGCAACGCTGCACGCGATCGATGTGCTCCGCCACGCCGCGCCGCAGCTCCTCGAACAGCCGCGTCTCCAGGTCCAGCGACCGCTGCTGGGCCGTGAGCTGCTCCTCCTCGTACCGCTTGAGCTCGTCCGTGATGTACCGCTCCGCGTTCTTGAGCGTCTGCCGCCGCACGTAGTCGTCCGGCGCCTTGCGGGCCTGGGCGTGCGTGATCTCGATGTAATACCCGAACACCTGGTTGTAGCCGACCTTCAGACTCGGAATGCCCGTCCGCTCGATCTCGCGGGTCTGGAACTGGGCCAGCCAGCTCTGCCCGTCCCGGCTGATCGACCGCAGACGGTCCAACTCCTCGTTGAAACCGTCGGCGATCACGCCGCCGTCCCGCAGGTTCGCTGGCGGCTGATCCGCCAGCGCCTTGCCCAGCCGTGTGGCCAGTTCCTCAAAACCCTCGAACCGCTCGACGGTCTGTTCCAGCAGCGAACCGACGATCCGAAGCGGCTCAAGCACCTCCACGATCTTCGGAAGGTTGCCCAGCGTCTCGCCCAACGCCGCCAGGTCCCGCGGCGAGGCACGGCCCGTCCCGATCCGCGCCACGATCCGTTCCAGATCGGCGAACTCCTTGAACGATGACCGCAACTGACGGACCAAATCCGGCCGCTGAAGCAGCAGATCCACCGCGTCCTGCCGCATCACGATCGGATCGAGTTCCTTCAGCGGAAACAACAGCCACTGCCGCAGCAGCCGCGAACCCATCGCCGTGCCCGTCTGGTCCATCACGTCCAGCAGCGTCCCGTCCCGCGTGCCGCTGCGAATCGTCCGCTCCAGTTCCAGCGAACGGATCGTGGTCTGATCGAGCTGCAGGTAGTGCGTCCTCCGCACCGGCGTCAGGTTGCGGATATGGCCCAACGCCGTCTTCTGTGTCTCATCCAGATACTGAACGATCGCGCCCGCCGCCGCCACGTCCTGATCGGCCTGGCGCTCAAACCCGAACCCTTCCAACCCGGCCACCGCGAAATGCTTGCGCAGCGTCTCAGCCGCCTGCGAGGCATCGAACCACCATCCCGGCCGATGCGTCACCGCGCAATCCAACGTCTCCTGAATCTGCCGCACCAGCTTCCGATACGATGCCGATGCCGACGCTGCGTTGCCCATCTCCAATTCCGGCAGCAACACTTCCGCCGGCCGGATCCGCACCAGTTCGTCGATGATCTCCGGCTGGCTCAGTCGCAGCGTCCGAAACTCGCCCGTCGACAGCTCGATCCACGCCAGGCCCGCCGCTGACCCGTCCGACCCGCCCAACGCGCAGCACGCCAGGTAATTCCCCTCGCGCTCGTTGAGCAGATTCTGCTCCGTCAGCGTGCCCGGCGTGACGATCCGAACCACCTTCCGCTTGACCACCCCTTTGGCCAGCTTCGGATCCTCGATCTGCTCCGAAATCGCCACCTTGTATCCCGCCCGCACCAGCCTCGCCAGGTAGTTGTCCACCGCGTGGTAGGGGACTCCCGCCAGGGGGATCGGATTGTCGTCCTTGTTGCGGCTCGTCAGCGCCAGCCCCAGCGCCTTGGCCACCGTCTTGGCGTCGTCGTAAAACGTCTCGTAGAAATCCCCCATCCGGAAAAACAGGATCGCGTCGCCCACCTGCGCCTTCTGCTCGGCGTACTGCTTCATGGCCGGGGTGGTCGCGCCTGCCGACGGTTTGGCCTGTTCGCTGCTGCTCATGGTGCGACGATTATAGCAAAACGCAGGCCCTCTGTGGATAGGGAACCTGCGTTTGCCGTGTATGTCAGTGATCCGGGCCGCCGTTACGCCCAGAGGATCAGACCCGGGTCGTACGGGTGAACCAGGTCCGGGTGCTTGGGCAAAATCCGGACGCCGAACCCGTGCATGCCGCTGCGCCGGCACGGTATCGTCCCGGCGTACAGGTGCGTCTGCGTGTTCGAGTGCTCGCACCGCATCGGAACCGCCTGGGCGTGTACGAGCTGACGCTGCCCGTCGAGCTGCCCGGTGTAAAGCTGCACCTCCACGTCCTCGGGCCTCAGCGAACCCAGCCGCACGCTCGCACGAACCTCCAGGTCGCCTCCGACCGTCAGGCTGTCCAGCTCCGACTGCTCCACGCTCTCGATCCGAATCTGCGGCCAGGACTTGTACAGCTCCTGCTTCCACTTCGACAGGCCGATCGCCTTCGCGTAGTCGTTCTCCGTCATCGCCGACACCGACCGCCCGGCGTTCAAATAGAACTTCTCCGCGTACTCGCGGACCATCCGGTGTGTCGTGAACGCCGGACACACGCTCATCATCGAATTCTTCATCCGCTCGATCCACTTGCGCGGCAGGCCGTCCGGCCCCCGGTCGTAGAACAGCGGCACCACCTCTTTCTCCAACGCGTCGTAGACCGACTGCGACTCGACCCGGTCCTGGTACTCCCAGTCCTCGTAGACCTCGCCGTAACCGACCGCCCAGCCGTTGTCGATCCGGTACCCCTCAACCCACCAGCCGTCCAGAACGCTCATGTTGATCCCGCCGTTGCACGGAACTTTCATCCCGCTCGTGCCCGAAGCCTCCATCGGACGACGCGGCGTGTTCAGCCACACGTCCACCCCCTGAACCATGTACCGCGCCACGTTCATGTCGTAGTCTTCGAGGAACACGATCTTCCGGCGGAATTCCTCGTGCCGCGCCAGGTGGATGATCTGGCGGATCAACTCCTTGCCCTCGGTGTCGCGCGGGTGGGCCTTGCCCGCGAAAATGATCTGCACCGGACGCTCCGGATTCGTCAACAGCCGGGCCAACCGGTCGAGATCCCGCATCAGCAGCGTCCCACGCTTGTACGTCGCGAAACGCCGCGCGAACCCGATCGTCAACGCCTCCGGGTCCATCACCTCTTCCGACTGCTGAATCTCCAGCTTCGTCGCCCCGCGCTTCAGAAGCTGCTGGCGAAGCTGACGCCGGGCGAACCCCACCAGCCGCTCGCGGCGACGCTCGTGCGTCCGCCACAATTCCGAGTCCGGAATCCGATTGATCCGCTCCCAGATCGACACGTCGTCCGTGTGGTCGCGCCACTTCGGGCCCAGATACCGGTCCAGCAGCTCGACCATGTCCTTGCTCGTCCAACTGGCTGTGTGTACGCCGTTGGTCACGTGCTTGACCGGAACCTCGTTGACCGGAACCTCCGGCCACACCCGCTGCCACATCTGACGCGACACCTCGCCATGAAGACGGCTCACCCCGTTGCGATGCGCCGCCAACCGCAACGCCAGCACCGTCATCGAGAACGGCTCGTTGTCATCCTTCGGATGCTGCCGCCCCAACGACAGAAACTGCTTGCGCGACAACCCAAGCCGCGGGTAGTAGTGCACGAAGTATTTGTCCATCAGGGCCGCCGGGAACATGTCGTTGCCCGCCGGAACCGGCGTGTGAGTCGTGAACACGTTGCCCGGCATCGTCGCCTCGCGGGCCTCGTCAAACGACAACCCCCGATGCTCCATGAGCTGGTTGATCCGCTCCAGGGCCAGAAACGCCGAGTGCCCCTCGTTCATGTGGTACACCGACGGCTTCAACCCCAGCTTGTCCAGCACCTGCACGCCCCCGATCCCCAGCAGAACCTCCTGCCGAACCCGCATCTCCAGATCGCCGCCGTAAAGCCGCGACGTGATCTCACGGTCCGCCGGCGGATTCGCCGCCAGATTCGTGTCCATCAGGTACAGCCGAACCCGGCCCACGTTCACCTGCCAGACCTGCACCGTCACTTTGCGGTCCGGAAATTCCAACTCAATCGTGAACGGCGTTCCGTCCGGATTGTTGTAGATCGCCGCCGGAGAATTGGCGTAGTCGTAGTTCGGATACGCCTCCTGCTGCCAGCCGTCCGGGTTCAGATACTGCCGGAAATAACCCTGGCTGTACAGAATCCCCACCCCCATCAGCGGCAACCCAAGGTCGCTCGCCGACTTCAGGTGATCCCCCGCCAAAATGCCCAAGCCGCCGCTGTAAACCGGCAGACACTCGGTCAACCCGAACTCCGCGCTGAAGTACGCGATCTGAGTCTCCGGGTTGCCCGCCGAGCCCTCGACGCCGCCGTGCTTCTGGTACCACCGCGGCTCGTTCATGTACACGTCAAAATCCGATATCACCCGGTCCAGATGGGCCAGAAACCCTTCATCCTCGCTGGCCTGCTTGAGCTTCTCCTGGTCCACCTCGCCCAGCAGGGCCACCGGATTGTGCCCCGTCCGATCCCACAACTCCGAATCAAGCCGGCGAAACAGCTCGATCGCGTCCGTGTTCCACGCCCACCAGAGGTTGTACGCCAACTCCTGAAGCCGCTTCAGACGGTTCGGAATCAATGGGGCGACCGAGAACGTACGAATGGTCCACATTATCTGCTCCCTCTCTGCTATCTTCCTTATTTCCGTATGATTGTATCCGACTTTATCGGACGATGCCAAACAAGTTGATCCCTCGGCACAAACACGGCATACTATTTGCCTGCAGCTTGTAGATCGGCTGGATTGCGATCTGGCTGAAAGCCAACGCGGATATAGTCTCAAAAATACCGGCGTATATTGGCCCCAGTGTCGTATTCACACTAAAACTTGACGCGGCGCGGTTATCTGACCCCGCGGAGCAGTACTGATGGAGCAATCGACGGCGATCTTCTACGAACGGATGGTGGCCGACGGCCCGACCCAGATGGCTGTCGATCAGGCCCTCCTCGCCCGATGCGCAGCCGACGGGCGGTCCCGCTTCCGCTTCTACCGATGGTCGCCCGCCACCCTCTCCCTGGGCTATTTTCAGGACTACCAGCAGGCGCTCCGCCAGTTCGCCGAGCTGGCGGACATGCCCGTGGTCCGCCGCGTCACCGGTGGGGGGGCGATCATCCACGACCAGGAAATCACCTACTGCCTGATCGTCCCAGCCGAGCACCACCTATACCAGGCCGGCGCCGCCCAGGCCTACTGCCGATTCCACCAGGCCGTCATCGAGGTCGTCCGCGACTACGGCGTGAACCTCGACTTCGGCCAGGGCTCAGCCGCCGGGCAAAGCCAGGCCCACGGACCCGTCTTCTGCTTCGCCAGGGACTATCCCACCGACCTCCGATGCGACCGCGGCAAAGTCGTCGGCAGCGCCCAACGACGCCTCAACCGAGCCATGCTCCAGCACGGCTCGATCTTCATGGAAAACCGCTTCCCTCAACAGCCGGCCGTCGGCCTCTGCGACCTCGCCGGCCGCTCCCTCGACTGGGACCAGTTTGAAAGCCGCCTCGCCGACCGGCTGGCCCAAACCCTCAACCTCCAATGGCAACCCCGTACCCTCGACGACCAGGAACAGCGCCTCGCCCAGAAATACCGCCACGAAGTCCACGCCCACCCCGACTGGATCCACCAGGGACGCCGCTCCACCCACCGCCCAATCATCGAATAACCCGCACCCGCGCCAACCGGTGGATCAACCGCCGGTAGGGCTGGAGGTTCCGCGGCAAAGCCGCAGGTTCACCCGCCATTCCCTCACCAACCCGCGCCTCGATAACGCGAATCACACAGGCAAAAGAACGCGTGGAGCATCAAGGCAGAAAGGAGGAAGACCGGTGCTCAAGATTCCCGCCGCCGGACCGACGACGGAATCTTCATCAGCTTCCGATACTTGGTCACCGTCCGCCGGGCCACGTCGATGCCGTCTTCCTTCAGGCGGTCGGCAATATGTTCATCGGAAAGGGGGCTGGTCTTGTCCTCGTGGTCGACGATCTCCTGAATCTTCGCCTTCACCGCGTCCCAACTCAGGCTCTCACCCTCCGCCGTCTCCGTCCCGCCCGAAAAGAACATCCGAAGCGGAAATATCCCGCGCGGCGCCTGCACGTACTTGCCCGCCACCGCCCGCGACACCGTCGCCACGTGAATCCCCACCGCATCCGCCACCTGCGCCATCGGCAGCGGCCGCAGATACTGCGGCCCGTTCTCCAGAAACTCCTGCTGCGCGTTGACAATCTCCGTCGTCACCTTTCGCAGAGTCTCCCGCCGCTGCTGAATCGCCTCGATCAGCCAGTTCGCCGACTGGATGTTGTTCCGGACGAACTGTTTCGTCGTCCGATCCACGCCCGGGTCCTGGAGCATCCGCCGGTAATGGCCCGAAATGTACAGCCGAGGCAGGCTCTCGTCTGGCACGAACACGTCATACCCCGGCCCCGTCTCGCTGTAGTTGACGATCACGTCCGGCGTGATGTAAGGCATCTCCACACTGCCGATGGTCAGACCCGGATGCAGCAGCAGCCGTGTCCGGATCACCTCCACCGCTTCTTTCACCTCGGAAAGCGACCGATTCGTCTTCTGGACAATCTTCGAATACTGCTGCTTCTGAAGCTCCTCGAAATGCTCCGCGATGATCGCGCGTTCCAGCTCGTGGTCCTCGCCCATCGCCTCAAGCTGGAGCAGCAGACACTCCTGCACGGTCCTCGCCGCGATACCCGGTGGATCGAGCGTCTGAACCAACCGCAACGCCCGTTCCCACACCGCGCCGTCCACCTCCTGCCCGACCTCGTGATTCAGGTCCGCGAACGCCGTCCGGAAGTACCCATCCGGCTCCAGATGGTCGATGATCATCTGGCCGCAGCGGTGCGTCAGATCGTCCGCCTCGACCAGATCCCACTGCGTGGTCAGGTGATCGTTCAGCGACACCTCGCGGGCCGCTGTATTGCTCAGAGCCTGAAGCTTGGGGTCCTCGTCGTCAAAGTGCGTCCGCCGCGGGCCGTAATCCGAATACTCCGACGGGTCGAACTCCGAATCCATGCTCTCGAGCCGCTCAAAATCATCGCGGTTCGAATTGTCGTCCTGTACGATCAGTTCCCGTTCCGCCTCCGCCACCTGCGGCTCCGGTTCCGCAGCCGCAGGCTCGGCCTCGCCGTCATTGCCCGGCTCGCGAAGCTCCAGCACCGGGTTCTTCTCCATCTCCTGATCGACCCGCTCCTCCAACGCCGCCAGCGGAAGCTGCAAAATCTCCATCGACTGGATCATCCGCGGAGCCAGCTTCAGCTTCTGTTCGAGCCTCAGTTGTTGTAACGCATCGAGTCTCATGGCGTCTGCTACTCACCATCGGGCAGTTGCCACTGCCGGTTGATTTCATTATACCGTCCGGGCCGCCCGATGCCACCCTGACCGGTATTGATCCGCGACAACCGCCGAAGTCCTTGGTGGGCCGCGGGATAGGCCGCCTCTAGACGTTTCCTTGCCACCATTATTCTAGCCCTCGGGCCAAAAGACAAAGGCAACGGTTTTCCCGCTGGTATGCCGTCAAGCCCCTCTGTACAATGCAGCATTGCGTTTTGGCAGGAGTTCGCTGGATGGCCTCGAACGTCAAAATACTGGCCCACCGCGGCGTCAGCGGCCTGTACCCCGAGAACAGCCGCATCGCCATGGAAAAATCGGTCGAATTGGCCGTCGATGGCATCGAGACCGACCTTCGGATCACTTCCGACGGTCAGATCGTCCTGATGCACGATGCCGCCCTCGACCGCACCACCGACGGGACCGGGGCCGTGATCGACCACACCCTAGACCAGTTGCGACAGCGGCGGCTGAAAGGGCCCGCCGCGGCCGGCGCCGACTGCTATCCGGACCAGACCGTCATGACGCTCGACGAGCTGTTTGACCTGCTCAAATCCACCAGTCTGCACCTTCGGCTGGAGGTCAAGGAAATCGGCTTCGAATCGCTGCTGGTCGACAGGATCAAGCAGGCCGGCCT
>Ga0123330_1001188_pt1 | contig 26752 bp, 19 predicted proteins | sample BioC13SIPDNA_2_FD_89704 | JGI IMG/M metagenome (GOLD analysis project Ga0123330, IMG submission 89704) | Anaerobic biogas reactor microbial communites from Washington, USA - Biogas_R2_A C13 SIP DNA | ecosystem: Engineered > Bioreactor > Anaerobic > Unclassified | place: Washington, USA... | reverse complement strand
GAGCGGACGCTGCGCCGCTACGTGAGGGGTGGGCCGCTGGAGCACGTCGTCGACGTGCGCCGCGCCAAGGTGCCACTTGCCGAGCTGGAGGCCGCGCAGGCTACCACGATGGCCCTGCTGCAGGAGATTGGCAGCGGCGCCACGACCGGGATCGATGTCCGTGAGAACTGCGTCAGCCTCTATGTCGCCGATCTCGAAGCGTTCGAAGCACAGCTCGAAGAGGCCGGTGCCGAGCTTCCCGACCCCGTGTGCCTCGTTGAGTCCGGGCCCTATCCGCCCGCGCCGCCGCTGGACCTGCCCGCCGGCATCGCCTTCCCGCGCCAGGACCCGCCCGAGGGCGTGCTGGCCGAGATGATGGCGCTCCTCATCGGCGATCTGGCCGAGTTCGACGGCTGCCTGCGCGTGCGTGCCGACGCCGCCGACCCAGGCGTCCTCGTCATCTGGCCCTATGACCACACGTTGACCCGCAACGATGACGGTGTGCTTCAGGTCCACGATGGCACCGGCGCTGTCGTTGCCCGTGTGGGTGACACGGTGCGGATGGGGGGCGGCCAGGTGCCGCTCCCGGACGACTTCGTCGCCGCGCATATCCCGGCCGAGTGCCCCGGTCCCTACTGGGTCGCGGCCCGCGGCATCGAGAGCACGCGCCTAGCGGACCTGCCCTCCGACCCTGACATCGCGCCGCTCCTGGATGACCTGCGCGGGCGGGGCGTCGCCCTGGGCGAGCCCGAAGAGAGCCGGGCCGCGCTTCTGCACCCCGAGCCCGGCATCGTCTACCAGCTGGATGAGCGCGCCTGGCTGCACCTGCACCTCTTCCCTGACGTCCAGATCGCCACGGTGCGCGCCGATGCCATCGCCGTCGATCTGCCCAACAGCATCATCGACTGGGTCGCCCAGCCGCACTTCTACCGCTGCGGCCGCATCATCGCCCTCTACCTGGGCGACACCCCCGCCGTCATCGACGCCCTCGACGCTCACTGCACGGCCATCGCGTCGCGCTAGGGCGCGGCGGTCACGCGCACCGCCTGCCTGTGCCACGCGGCTGCGCTGCCCGGCTGCCCACCGGCAGCCGGCGAGAGGCCTAGGCCTTAGCGAGCACCCCGGCCACAGCGCCAGTTGACGGTGCGCCAACTCCATGCTATTGTGAATGTGGGTCCTCTAGGACGCGCACGCCTTGCATGCGTTCTCGGCGGGGAGGCCACTTCGATGCGGTGCGTGCTCACCTGTCGCCGGCCTACGTGCCGCGATGGGCGAGCGATACCCCGAGTTGCGACTCCCCATCATCGCACGACAGCGACAGATCGAGGAAGGAGGTGCGACGGCACAACCTGTATCCCGCAACATGACCGATAGCTCATCCGACCCCAGTGTTAGGAGGCAAACCGTGAAGCGCACTGCTGTGATCAATCTCATGTTAGTGGCGGCGCTGGCCGTGGGGCTCGCGCCGGCGTCGTGGTCGCTGCGGCAGCCGGTCGCGGCAGCGCAGACGCCGTTGGGCCCGCTGCCGCCCGCCGAGCGTGCTCTCCCTGAGCACCTAGAAGAAGTCCCCGCCGAAATCCAGGCCCTCTTCGCCGACGGCATGACTGCCGAGGCCTTCGTCCAGAAGGCCGGCTATGTGCCGCGGGCTCTGGAGGATGTCGTCGATGGCGAGGCCTTGATGATCATCGAGTTGGATGGCGACCCGCTGGCGGTCTACTACGCGGCCCAGAAGGCCGCAGGTCGCAGCATCGCCGCGTCGAGCCTGGACGCCGTCCGCATCCAGTTGGAGGCCGCCCAGGCGGACATCGTGCCCCAGTTGGAGAAACTGGGTGCCCATGTGATCTCCCGCTACACGACCGCCTACAACGGCATTCAGGCCCTGGTGCCCCTGGCACGGCTCAACGCGATCCGCGCGCTGCCCGGCGTCAAGGCCGTCCATCGCGCGCCCATTCACCGTCCGAGCCTCGGTGCCAGCGTTCCCCTGATCGGCGCGCCCGATGCGTGGGATACCCCCGGCGTTGACGGCGCCGGCGTGACCATCGCCGTCATCGATACCGGCATCGACTACACCCACGCCGCGTTCAACGGCCCGGGCACAGAGATGGCCTACGACCTCAACAACCCCAACATCATCGAGCCCAACACCTTTCCCACGGCCAAGGTTGTGGGGGGCTACGACTTCGCCGGCACCGACTACGACGCGAATGGCGATGTCGGCTCACCGATTCCGACACCTGACGCCGACCCGCTCGACGAGCACTACCACGGCACACACGTAGCCGCGACCGCCGCCGGGATTGCGGCGGGCCAGGTCATGACGGGTGTGGCGCCTGGCGCGAGCCTCATCGCGCTGAAGGTCTTTGGCGCGGCCGAGCAGGCCAGTACAGCGCTCGTCGTCGATGCCATCGACTGGGCCACACTCCAGTACATCTACACCGGCGCACCCCAGGTGATCAACATGTCGTTGGGCTCCCTCTTTGGGACCGGCGACCCGACCGAACCGGACGTGTTGGCGACCAACAACGCCGTCGGCGCGGGCCTGGTCGTGGCCGCCGCCGCCGGGAACGCGGGCAACAGCGCCTACATCACCGACGCCCCGGGCAGCGCAGACCGTGCGATCTCCGTCGCTGCGAGCACCACCGGATTCGCCACCGGCCCGACGGTCGGTGTCGTCGGCTCGACCGTCCCCACCCACACGAACATCATCTACAGCCCTTCGAGCTTCGATGCGGGCGGTAAGTTCACCACAGCGGTCACAGCGACCCTCGCCTACGTTGGCAACCTGGCCGGCGCAGCCGATGACCAGCTCTGCTCGACAACGGGCATCGCGGCCGGTGCACTGGCGGGCAAGGTCGCGCTGATCTCGCGCGGAACCTGCAACTTCTCCGCTAAGGTGGACAACGCCGCCGCCCTCGGCGCCGTCGCTGCGCTCATCTTCAACAACCAGGCGGGGATCATCAGCATGATCGGTACGCCTGTCACCATTCCTGCCGGTTCGCTCCAGCAGGCCGACGGCCTGAACCTGATCACGGCGGATGGCCAGTCTGTGCACATCACCGCCGAGAACGATGTACAGACGGTGATGGATCCTTACACGCCGGCCGACTCGATCGCGACTTTCAGCTCGCGCGGCCCGCGTGGTGTGGACTCCATCCTCAAGCCCGAGGTCACGGCGCCCGGCGTGGCGATCTTCGCGGCCAACGCTGGGACCGGTGACGAAGGCCAGAGCCTCGGCGGCACCTCGATGGCCACACCGCACGTCGCCGGTGTTGCTGCGCTGATCTTGGAGGCAAATCCCGGCTGGACGCCCGAGGCGATCAAGGCCGCCATCATGAACACCGCCGTGCCCCTGGTCGATGACACGCCCATTCCCCTCAGTGGTGCGGGCCGGGTGAACGCCTACCGCGCCGCCAACACCTCCGTGGTGGCTGTCGGCGACGAGGATCTGGTCAGCTTGAACTGGGGCCTGCTCCTGACGGGCGAGGACATCGTCACCGGCACCAAGCAGGTGACACTCTACAACGACGGCGGCAGCGATGAGACCTTCGACGTCGCCGCGGCTCTCCAGACCGGTTCCCTGACGGCGCCCATCGTATCCCTGGATGTCGATCCGGTGCAGGTCGATGTGCCCGCCGGCGACAGCGCCGTGGTCACCTTCACGCTCACGCTCGACATGGCGGCCGCGCCTGTGAACCTCTCCAGTGAACTCGAGGAGATCTACGGCTTCGTGACGTTCACGCCCGATGGCGGCGACGCGATGGACGCCCTGCGGGTGCCCTTCTATCTCCATCCCCGCCCATACGCGGAGCTCGCAATCGATGCCGACGAGGTCATCTTCGACCCGGCAAACGACGTCGCCTGGATCACGATGACGCACGCTGGACCGGTCACCTCCACCCTCTGGATGTACCCGGCGCTCGTCTGGAATGACGCGCCCGATCCCGTCATGGCGGGTCCGGGTGACGTCCGCATGTTCGGTATGGACTACGCCGGCTTCAGCCCGTATGGCGGCGTCATCGCGGTCGCCATCAACACCTGGGACCCCTGGCACGTGCCGCAGCCCTTCTTCGCCGAGTTCGACCTCTATATCGATGCCGACGAAGACGGGGTCGATGACTACGTCAACTTCAACTTCAACTATGGATGGTTGTCCGATGCGGGCCACGACAACGACTGGGTCGTCATTCAGGTGGATCTGTCGGACGGCATGGTCTACCTCGCCAGCCCCTATGGGATCTACACCGACTTCAATGCCTCCTACATGGAGTGGTATCTCCCCGCCGTCTTCCAGGATCTCGACCCGAGCAACTCCGATTTCCTCTACCAGTTGGTCGGTTTCGACGCCGGTGGGGCGAGCGTGACGCCCCAGGGGGAGTTCGACTACCTGCGATCGCCCTTTGCCTGGGGGCTCACGGACGATCCCGGCCCGGCTGCGCCTGACGCGATGGGCCTGGTGATGATCTGGGACCTGATCGGCTATCTCAAGAGCCAACCGCCGGGTGTCATGCTCGTCGACACCTCCGGTGACCCCCGCAACGTCGATGGTGGACAGGCCTACTTCCTGCCGATCGACATCGGCGGGACCTATCTCCAGGTGGCGCACCTGGCGCCCTTCGCGATTGGCGTCGGCGCCGCGGTCACGGTGACCCTGAACGGTGTGCCGGCCGTCACGGAGTTCGGGTACGGCGGCTCGACCGGCTACGTCGCGCTGACGCCCGATACCTACCTTGTCGAGGTCTTCGCCGGCAGCAGTCCCACCGCCGTCATGTCCGCCACGCTCGATCTGGGGGTGGGAGAGCACCACACAGTGCTCGCCACAGGCGATGGCATCAACCAGGACCTGGGCCTGATCGCGCTCACGGATGATCTGACCGCGCCCGCCGCTGGCAAGTTCCACCTGCGCCTGGGCCATCTGGCGCCCTTCGCCGCGGGCCCGGATGTCTTGGCCGATGTCCGGCTGCAAGATGGTACCCCGCTCCTGGAGAACGTCGACTTCGGAGATGTAGCCGCCTTCGTCCCGCTCGACGCGGGGACGTATGATCTCAAGATCACTACGCCGGGCGGCGACGTCACGCTGATCGATCCTCTGCCGGTCACGTTCGGCGCCGGCGAGATCGTCTCGGCCTTCGCGACAGGCAACGGGACCCTCCAGCCCCTGGGCGTCTTCGCACTGCCCGCGGGTGAAGAGGGCGCCTTCCTGCCGCTGGTGCCGCGCCATATCCACTACATACCTATGATCTTCGCCCAGTAGGACAGGCGGGGCGGCTGCCGGGGTTGCTCGCAGCCCCGGTAGCCCGCCCCCCCTATCCGCTTGTGCCTCCTGCGCCCCGCTGCTACGCTGCCGGCCCCGACAAGCACATACCTGCGACCGCGTCACCCTGTGCCAGCGCGCAGCACCACCGCGCTGCCCATCCCCACTTGCTCTTTGCACGATTGCGTCGTAAGCTTCTGAGCGACGACCGCTTCTCAGCGGCCACCGCTTCCGAGCGGCAAGGAGGATATACCTATGTCCGGTACCGGTGCGCTTCTCGCACAGACGCCCCCGATGGGGTGGAACAGCTGGAACACTTTTGGCGGTGCCATTAACGAATCGGTCATCCGCGAGACCGCCGACGCCTTCGTCAGCGAGGGCCTCAAGGACGCCGGCTACGAATACGTCGTCATCGACGACCTCTGGGAAGCCGACGCGCGCGTCGATGGGCGGCTCACGTGGGATCCGGCGATCTTCCCGTCCGGCATCCCCGCGCTCGCCGACTACGTCCACAGCCTGGGTCTCAAGTTCGGCATCTACTCCTGCGCCGGCAGCCACACCTGCGGGGGTAAGCCCGCCAGCTACGGCTATGAGGAAGTCGATGCGCAGACCTTCGCCGGCTGGGGCGTGGACTTCCTGAAGTACGACTTCTGCTACGCGCCGCCCGGCGTCGATGGCCCCCGGCTCTATCAGCGGATGGGTCAGGCCTTGCGCGCCACCGGGCGCCCGATCCTCTTCAGCCTCTGCGAATGGGGCGCCCATAAGCCCTGGGAGTGGGGCGCGCGCACCGGCGGTCACATGTGGCGCACCACCGGCGACATCCACGACGCCTGGGACTCCGTCGTCCACATCGGCTTCGAGCGCCAGGCCGGGCTGGAGGCCTACGCAGGTCCCGGGCACTGGAACGACCCCGATATGCTCATTGTGGGGATGTACGGGAAGGGGAACGTGGGGCGCGGCGGCTGCACCGACGCCGAGTACCGCAGCCACTTCAGCCTCTGGTGCCTGCTCGCCGCGCCCCTGATGATCGGCTGCGACGTGCGCGCGATGAGCCAGGCCACGCGCGAGATCCTCCTTAACCACGAAGCCATCGCCGTGAACCAGGACCCCCTCGGTCGCCAGGGTTTCCGCCTTGGGTCGGTCGACTGGGGCGGGCAGACCGCCGACGCCTGGGCCAAGCCCCTGCGCGATGGCTCGGTCGCCGTGGGCATGTTCAACCTCGGCGAGATGGCGCAACGGCGCATCACCGTGGCCTGGGAGTCGCTGGGGCTGCACGACCGGCGCCCCTGTCGCGTGCGCGATCTCTGGGCGCACGCCGACCTCGGCGTCTTCACCGGCAGCTTCGACGCCCGCGTCGACAGCCACGACGTCATGCTCGTTCGCATAACACCGGTACAATAGCCCGGCTACATCAAGGAGCTCGACCATGCACGACGAACTGCCCTTCCGCCAGATCCATCTGGACTTCCACACCAGCGAAGCCATCGACGGGGTGGGGGCCGACTTCGACCCCGAGGTCTTTGCCGAGACGCTGGTGCAAGCCCACGTGAACTCGATCAACATCTTCGCCCTGGGCCACCACGGCTGGATCTACTACAAGTCAGAGCGCTTCGCCGAGGCGATCCATCCACATCTCGACACCGACCTGCTGCCGCAGCAGATCGCCGCGTGCCACGCGCGCGGGATCAAGGCGCCGCTCTACGTCTCGGTCCAGACCAACGAGCGCCTGGCCCAGCTTCACCCCGAATGGCGCGTGATGACGCCCGAGGGCAAGCTCTTCGGGCCCGCGCCCTACGAGGACGGCTTCTGGCATCTGCTCTGCCTCAACACGCCCTTCGTCGATACCCTCAAGGCCTTCGTCGACGATGTCGTGCAGACGCTGCCCGTCGACGGTTTCTGGTTCGACATTGTCGATGTGCGCGATTGCTCGTGCTGGTACTGCCGGCAGGGCATGGTCGCCCAGGGGCTGGAGCCCTCGCGGCTCGAGGACCGCATCCGCTATGGCCGCCAGGTGCTGCACACCTTCGTCAACGACATGACCGCCTTCGTCCGCGAGCGCGTGCCCGAGGCGCTCATCTTCTACAACGCCGGGCACGTCGGCCCGCGCCACCGCCCCATGCTCGATGCTTTCACCCACCTGGAGCTCGAGTCGCTCCCCAGCGGCGGCTGGGGCTATCTGCACTTCCCCATCACCGCCCGCTACACCCGTACGCTGGACAAAGAGTTCCTGGGCATGACGGGCAAGTTTCACACCGCATGGGGCGACTTCCACTCCTACAAGAACGAGGCCGCGCTGGCCTTCGAGGTCTACCACATGCTCGCGCTGACGGCCAAGGCCTGCGTGGGCGACCAACTGCACCCGCGCGGCGTGCTCGACCCCCCCACCTACGACCTGATCGGCAAGGTCTATGCCCAGGTGGAGGCCAAGGAGCCGTGGTGTGCCGGAGCCAGGGGCGTCGCCGAGATCGGCGTTCTCACGCCCGAGGCCTTCGATCCCGGCATCAGCCGCGGGCAGGTTGACTTCCGCCCCATTATGGGCGCTGTGCGCATGCTCCAGGAGGGCAAGCACCAGTTCGACATCGTCGACGACGCGAGCGATTTCACGCCCTACAAGGTCCTGGTCCTGCCCGACAAGGTGCCCGTGGAGGGCGCGTTGGCGGCCAAGCTGCGGGCCTACCTCGACGCGGGCGGCGCCGTGATCGCCTCCTTCGCCTCGGGGATGGATGCCGCGCAGACCGCCTTCACCTTCGATCCCCTGGGCGTCGCGCTCGTGGGCGAGGGGCCGCGCGACCCATCCGGCGCGCTGGTCCGCGGCAAGGAGTACCCCGCCCACAACTACGCCGAGTATGTGCTCCCGCGCGAGGCGCTGGGCGCCGGCCTGCCCCTCACCGAGCACGTCATGACCATGCGCGGCATGCTGGTCCGCGCGGACGCCGGCGTCGAGGTGCTCGCCGATGGGGTCGCGCCCTACTTCGACCGCACCTACAAGCACTTCTGCTCGCACCGCCAGGCGCCCTCGTCCGGGCGTGTCTCGCACCCCGCCGTCGTCCAGAAGGACCGCACCATCTACTTCAGCCATCCCATCTTCAGCCAATACCAGGTCAAGGCGCCACGCTGGTGCCGCCAGCTCTTCCTGGGCGCGTTGGCCCGGCTGCTGCCCGACCCGCTCGTGCAGGTCGACGCGCCCACGGCGACCCTCGCCGCGCTCAACCGGCAGCCGCAGCACGACCGGCTGGTGCTGCACCTGCTCCACTACGTCCCGGAGCGCCGCGGTGAGGCCTTTGACATCGTCGAGGACGTCGTGCCGCTCTACGCCGTCCCGGTCTCCGTCAAGGTCGACCGCCCCGTCACCGCCGTCACCTGCGAGCCACAGGGCGAGCCGCTCACCTTCGACCAGGCCGGCGGGCGCGTGACCTTCACCGTGCCCAGGGTCGAAGGCCACCAGATGGTGGTGATCGCTCTACCAGAGGACCTTTGAGGTTTTCGGCTGGACGGGGCACCTGCTCGACAGGAAAACCTCAAAGGTTTCAGAGCTAGGAGGTAAAGCATGAGACCGAGAGCCTTGACACGCACACTTCAGCGCGGCTTCCGCCGCGGGCAGCGCGCCGGTACGCAGCTGCGCCGTACGATGGAGCGTGTCCGTCACACGCCGCGGCGATCCCGCGGCTGCCTCTGGCCTTTCTAGACTGGGGAGGTGCAATGACGTCCTTCGAGCCTGACTTTCGCCACATGGTCGATGCCGTTCGCAACGTCCGGCCCACGCGCTTGCCGGTCTACGAGCACATCATCAACCCCGGTTTCATGGAGCAGCTCTTCGGCTATCCGTTCGCTGAGCTTGCCAACGGCGACGACGCCGATCTGGATCGCTTCTTCGAACACTACTGCCGCTTCTGGCGCGAGATGACCTACGACACCGTCTCCTACGAGGTCTGCATCACCGAGATCCTGCCGGGCGGCGGCGCACTCCTGGGCGAGCACCCCGGCCCGATCCAATCGCGTGCCGACTTCGAGCGCTATCCCTGGGACGAGCTGCCTGCCCGCTTCTGGGCCACAGCCGAGCGCCGCTTCCGCGCCCTGGCCCGGGCCATGCCCCCCGGGATGAAGGCGCTGGGCGGTGTCGGCAACGGCATCTTCGAGATCAGCGAGGACCTCGTCGGCTATGAGTACCTGGCCTACATGGCCCACGACGACCCCGAGCTCTACGCCGACCTCTACCGCAAGATCGGCGACCTGATGGTCGCCATCTGGGAGGAGTTCCTGCGGCGCCATACGGATCTCTTCGTCGTCTGCCGCTTCGGCGACGACCTGGGCTACAAGGTGAGCACCCTCGTGGCGCCGCGCACGCTGCGGGCGCACGTCGTGCCGCAGATACGGCGCATCGCCGACCTCATCCACGCCGCCGGTCGCCCCTTCCTGTGGCACTCGTGCGGCAACATCTTCAGCATTATGGAGGACGCCATCGCCGCCGGGATCGACGCCAAGCACTCCAACGAAGACGTCATCGCGCCCTTCGACACCTGGATCGCGCGCTACGGCGACCGCATCGGGCTGCTTGGCGGCGTCGACGTCGACATCCTCTGCCGCGATACGCCCGAGGCTGTCTTCGAGCGCGTCGTCGAGATGGGGCGGCGCTTCCGGGCCACGGCCCGCGGCTATGCCCTGGGCTCGGGCAACTCCATCCCCGACTACGTCCCGGTGGAGGGATATGTGGCGATGATCCGCGCGGCCCAGCATCTGCGCGCCGAGGAGGCGGCTTGACACGGCCTATGGCGACGCATCCGGCCTACACCAACGTCATTGTTATCGTAGCCGACGACCTGGGCTATGGCGATCTGGGGTGCTTCGGCAACCGCTACCTCGCCACGCCCACCCTCGACCGTCTGGCAGGGGAGGGGGTCGTGTTTCGCCAGCACTACTCCGCCTCGCCGCTCTGTGGGCCCGCGCGCGCGGCGTTCCTCACCGGGCGCTACAACCACCGGACCGGCGCGCTCAGCGTCGAGTCGAACCGCGGGCTCGACCGCATCTCGCTCCGCGAGACCACGGTCGCCGATCTCTTCCGCTCCGCCGGCTACGTCACCGGGATGGTGGGCAAGTGGCACAACGGCCTCTTCGACCTGACCTATCATCCCAACCGTCGTGGCTTCGACGAGTTTGCCGGCTTCCTCAACGGCGGCATGGACTATTACGCCTGGATCCTCGACGTCAACGGCCGGCCGCGCCGCTCCAACGGGCGCTACCTCACCGACGTCTTCACCGACGAGGGGGTCGCCTTCATCGAGCGCCACCGCAACGAGCCCTTCTTCCTCTATATGGCCTACAACGCGCCCCACAGCCCGCTCCAGGCACCGGGGCCCGAGATCGACGTCTACCGCGACATCGCGCGCTTCAACGAGGGGGTCTGCCGCCTCTATGCCATGATCCACCGAATGGACACGGGCATCGCGCGGCTGCTCGACGCGCTCGACCGCGCCGGCATCGCCGAGAACACGCTCGTGCTCTTCACCAGCGACAACGGCCCCTGGCTGGGCAACGACCGCGTCCCCGACGGGCGTACCTTCCCCATGCAGCGCTACAACGGCCCCTTCCGCGGGATGAAGCAGGACGTGCTGGAGGGCGGCATCCGCGTCCCGGCGATCCTGCGCTGGCCTGCCCGCCTGCCTGCCGGCGAGGCGAACGACACGATGGTCCATTTCTGCGATTGGACGCCCACGCTCTTGGCGGCTGCCGGCGTCACAACGCGCCCGCCGCTCCCGCACGACGGCGTCAACATCCTGCCCGTGCTCCAGGGCCTATCAGACGCGCTGCCGTCGCAACGCTTCTGGCAGTTCAACCGCTACGAGCCCGTGCCCAACTGCAACGCCGCCATGCGCGACGGACCCTGGAAGCTCTATTGGCCACGCATCCCGGAGGCCATGGCCAAGCTCGAGATCGACAACCTCTGGTATCGTGGCATGTTCGACACGCCGCATTTCGAGACACCCATCGACCTCTCGCCGGTGGCGCGCGAAGTGAGTGACCCCGGCGAGCCCGAGCTCTACAACCTGGACGACGACCCCGCCGAGAGCCTCAACCTGGCGCGCCGTTACCCCGAGCGCGTCGATGCCATGCGCCGCGAGCTGGAGTGCTGGTTCGACGCTGTCAACGCCGAGCGCCGCGCCCTGCCCGACACCTGGCGAGGCGCGTAGGTCGCCCGGAATCTGGAAGCTGAGCGGGCCCGCCCGGGGCCTCGGCCTCGGGCTACTGGGCAACGCCCCATAAATGGGGCTTGCCCGTGTCGGCCGGTCCGGAAACCCGATTGATCGGGTGCGGTCCACTAGCACTGGGTTTGAACCCCGTGCGAACCGCGCGCGACGGCGGAGGCGCGATCTGGAAGCCTAACGTCGCGCCCGATGGCTGCACCGTTGAGCGGCCCGCTGCCGTTAAGCGGCCCGCCCGGGGCCTCGGCCCCGGGCTACTGGGCAACGCCCCATAAATGGGGCTTGCCCGTGTCGGCCGGTCCGGAAACCCGATTGATCGGGTGCGGTCCACTAGCACGGGGTTTGAACCCCGTGCGAACCGCACGTGCGAACCGCCCGTGCGAACCGCCCGTGCGAACGTCGTCTTGGGGCATCCGTCGCGTCCGGCGTGTGCCCAAGTGCATGGCCTGATCGGACAGTGGAGGATACCGATGGAAACGACTATCGATCGACAAGCCAACGCATCACGCACCTCGCTCCTGCGCGAGCGCGTGATGGCGACCAAGGACCCCGCCGCCTTGGCACGGCTGCGCGACACCAGCGTCACCGACGCGCGCTCGCTGCGCGCCTCCGCGAGCGAGCCCTCCTGGCCCGTCCGCCGCGGCCTGCTCACGCGCGACCGCCTCGCCGCGATGCGCTTCGAGCTCGACGACCTGGAGCCGCTCATCGGCCGCCTGCGTATGCCCGATTGGACCGGGGCCGAGGCCGAGGCAGCCCGCGCCTACCTGGCCGCCTACCAGCTCGACTTCCCGGGCCAGACCGGTCACTGCGAGCTCGACCTCGACTCGCTGTTCCGCCTTGGCATCGATGGCTTGCGAGCGCACATCCTCTCCCTCCCAGGTTCCGGCCGGTCTTCCCAAGAGGCCGGGACTTCGCCGGCCGAGCCGGAACGCCCCCTCGATAGTGACGGCGGCGCACAGACGGTCGGAGACCGCGGAGCAGAGCGGCTCGGTGGGACATCGGCCGCAACGGAGGCGGAGACACCGGCCGCAACAGAGGCGGAGGCCTACCGCACCTTCGCCGACGCCCTCGACGGCCTCTCCCTGATGATCGAGGCCACCGCGGAAACCGCCCGCGTCGCCGAGCTGGACGCCCTCGCCGGCGCCTGTGCCTACATCGCCCACCACCCGCCGCGCACCTTCCTCGAGGCCATCCAGCTGCTCTGGTTCGTTCTCATCGGCGTGATGCACGCCGACCGGTCCTGGCTCGTCGTGCCCGGGCACCTCGACCGCACGCTCTGGCCCTACTACGAGGCCGACCTGGCCGCCGGACGGCTCACGCGCGACGGAGCCCTGGCCCTCATCGAGACGCTCTACATCTTCATCAATGCCTACATCCCCGACGGGCTCGCCATGTCGGTGATGGTCGGCGGGCGTGACGCCGCGGGCAACGACGTCACCAACGACCTCTCGTACCTCTGCCTGGAGGCGATCCGCCGCACGCACATGATCTACCCCACCGTTGGGGTCTGCTGGCACGAGGGCACGCCCGGCGCCCTGGTCGACCTGGCGGTCGAGCTGATGGGCCAGGGCTACGCGACCCCCGCCTTCTTCGGCGATGAGACGATCCAGCGCGGCCTGGTGGCGCTGGGGGTGCCGCCCGATGAGGCGTGCCGCTACATCAACTCCACCTGTGTCGAGATCACGCCCTCCGGGGCGAGCAACATCTGGGTCGCCTCGCCCTATTACAACACCTGCGGCCTGCTGCTGGAGGAGATCGCGGCGCAGGCCGAGGGCGACCCCGCGCCCACGTTCGACGCCTTCGTCGCCCGCTATCGCCGGCGCCTGGGCGACGCCATCGCCGCGGGCGTGGCGGAGCAGGACGGCTTCCGCCGCGCGCGCCAGGCCGGCTGCCGCCGCCCGCTCCAGAGCGTCTTCACGCGCGATTGCCTGGCCCGCGGACGCGACATCGAGGACGCCGGCGCGCGCTACAACTGGATCGAGTGCTCGTTTATCGGCCTGGCGAACCTGGCCGACGCCCTCTACGTGGTCCGCGAGGAGATCTTCGCCCAGCAGCGCATGACGCTGCAGCAGCTCAAGGCCGTCCTCGATGCCAACTTCGACGGCTTCGAACCCACGCGCCAACGCTTCCTCAACGGCTACCCCAAGTATGGCCAGGGCAATCCCGACGTCGATGCGCTCGTCGCCGAGACGCTCGCCTTCGTCACCGAGACCTGCCGCGGCTTCACCGTGGCGCCCGACGACAGCCCCTATGTGCCCGGCGCCTTCGCCTGGGTGATGCACGAGCGGCTGGGCCGCGAGACCGGGGCGACCCCCGATGGGCGTCGCGCCGGCTTCCCCTTCGCCGATGGCTGCGGCCCCGCCCAGGGCCGCGAGACCGCGGGCCCAACGGCAGCGGTCCTCTCCGTCACCGGCTGGGACCATAGCTGCATGATCGGCGGGCTGGCCTACAACCTCAAGTTCAACAGCGCCCTCTTTCGCTCTGATGATGGCTTCACGGGGCTGCGGGCCCTCATCCTCACCTTCCTGCGGCGCGGCGGCTTCGAGGTGCAGGTCAATGTCGTCGACGCCGCGACGCTCAAGGCGGCCCGCGCCCATCCCGAGCACTACCGCGACCTGATCGTGCGCATCGGCGGCTACGCCGACTACTTCACCCGCCTGACGCCGGAGATGCAGGATGAGCTCATCCTGCGCACCGAGTTCGAGCGGTTCTGAGAGGGGGTGGGCGCCTGATGCTGTCAGAGGGATGGTTCGACGCAGAGTGCCAGGTGGGGGTGGCCAGACACCACCAGCCCGGCGCGCCGGTCACCGCGGCGCAGTTGGCGGCCGAGCTGGCGCGGCTGGAGATCGCCCACGCACTCGTCACGCACGCCGACGCCGCGGGCTACGACCCCGACGCGGGCAACCGCCGCCTGCTGGATGAGATCGCCGGCTACCCGCAGCTCGAGCCCTGCTGGGTGCTATTGCCCCACGACACCGGCGAGTTTCCCCCGCCCGCGGACGCCGTCGCCGCGATGCAGGCCGCCGGAGTGCGCGCCGCGCGCATCTATCCGCGCGCCTTCCGCTTCGCCTTCCGTCTTTGGGCGCTCGCGCCCCTGCTGGAAGCGCTCGCCGCCCGCCGCATCCCCCTGTGGGTCGACTTCGGCCACCAGGGCTGGAGCGAGGAGACCATTGACTTCGACGGCCTGCACGAGGTCTGTGGCGCCTTCCAGGCGCTGCCCGTCATCCTCGTGCGGCCCCACATCGGCAGCGACCGGCGCGTCTACCCGCTGCTGCACCAGCACCCCAACCTGCACCTCGAGACCTCCTACTACACCGTCCACCGCGGCATCGAGCGCCTCTGCGCGGCCTTCGGCCCCGAACGCGTGCTCTTTGGCACCGGCATGCCCACCCGCGCGCCCGGCCCTGCCATCACCGCCCTGGCCTACAGCCTGATCGACGACGCTGCTCGCGCCCTCGTTGCCGGCGGCAACCTCCGCCGTCTGTTGAGCCAGGTGGACCATGCCGATAGCGGCCCGCAGCCCGCGATCGCCCGTCAGCCGGAGACCGAAGCCTGATGCTCGATGGCGCCGGCGCTCGTCTCGAGCTCGCTCCGGGCGGACCACGGAGACAAGGTGCGCGCGATCGCCCGTGGCCTGGGCGTCCCCGCCCCCGCCGTGACCGGCGACCAGCGCAGCGTCGTCGAGGAGATCCTAGATAGAACAAGCCAGGAGGCCACTGCTATGTCAATGACGCCACGTGACGTTGTTGCACGTACGATCCGGTTTCAGGGCGCCGGCCGGCTGCCCTACCAGTTGCCCGAGCCCTACGGCACCGACTTCGCCTGGATCGGGATGTCGCCCTCGCCTGATACGCGCCCCCGGCAGGGCATCGACGAATGGGGCTGCGTCTGGGCCAACATCGGCGTCTCCAACCTCGGGGAGGTGAAGGACCCGCCGCTCAAGGACTGGGCCGGCTGGGACAAGCTCCCCATCCCCGATATCACCGATCCGCAGCGTTGGCAGAGCCTCGAGGGCGCGCGCGAGGCCGCCGGCGACAAGTTCCTGCTCGCGAGCGGCATCTCGCTCTACGAGCGGGCGCACTTCATCCGCGGGCTGGAGAACCTGTGGTCCGATATCTACCTGGCACCCGACGAGCTGGGGAAGCTGCTCGACGTCCTGGTCGATATGAACCTCTACGCCATCGAGCGGTACGCCGAGATCGGCGCCGACGGCTTCATCTTCTGCGACGACTGGGGCCTGCAGGACCGGCTGATGATCTCGCCCGCGTCCTGGCGCGCGCTCTGGAAGCCGCGCTACGCCCGCGTCTACCACGCCGCCCACGAGGCCGGCATGCTCAACTTCCTCCATAGCTGCGGCCACATCGTCTCGATCCTCGACGACCTGATCGAGGCCGAGCTCGACGTCATCCAGATGGACCAGCAGGAGAACATGGGCGTCGACCTGTTGGGCGAGCGCTTCGGCGGGCGGATCAGCTTCTGGTGCCCGGTCGACATCCAGCAGACCATGGTCCGCGGCACGCTCGACGAGATCCGCGCCTACGCCCGCAAGCTCGTCACCACGCTGGGGCGCCCCAAGGGCGGCTTCATCGCCATGTGGTACAGCGACCCCGTGGGCGCCGGCCACCGTCGCGAAGCCATCGAGGCCATGTCCGACGAGTTCATGCGCCTGAGCCGCGACCACGCGACATTGTGGTGAGGTGGGCGCGCCGCCCGGGGCCAACCCCCGGGCTTATGGGTGACGCCCCGTCAGTTGGGCCGCGAATCGGCGCGTCGGGAAGCCCGGTTCACCGGGCGTCGCTGCGTAGCGGGGGTTTCAACCCCGTGCGACATCGCCCTGGGGTACGGCGACCCCCGGGGGCCAACCGCCGGGCTTATGGGTCACGCCCCGTCAATTGGGCCGCGAATCGGCGCGTCGGGAAGCCCGGTTCACCGGGCGTCGCTGCGTAGCACGGGGTTTCAACCCCGTGCGTCGCCGCCCCGTGAGCGCGCTGCGTCTAGCGCCTGGCGCCACGCGCAGCGAGATCGGAGAGACAAGATGCAGACCCTGACCATCGAATCGACTGCCCGCCGGGGGCTCGCCCTCGAAGGCCTGCGCATCATCGACGCGCACGCCCACCTGGGCAGGTTCCCGTCGATCCACGCGGCCCATGGCGACGCGGAGGGGCTCCTGGCCTCGATGGACCGCATCGGCATCGCCACGGCGTGCCTCTCGTCCTTCCAGGCGCTCGGCGGCGACTACCGCCACGGCAATGACGACGTCGCCGATGCCGTCCGCCGCTATCCGGGCCGCTTCCTGGGGTACGCCGTCATCAACCCCACCTATCCCGATGACATCGAGCGCGAGCTGCACCGTTGCCTCGACGAGCGGGGCCTCTTCGCCGTCAAGCTCCATCCCACCGAGCACGGCACCCCGCCCGACGCCCCGGCCTACCACCGCGTCTATACCGCTATGCAGGTCCGCCGCGGCTTGATCCTGAGCCACACCTTCGGCGACCCCCGCACGCTCGACGCGCTCGCGGCGGGCTATCCCGACGTCACCTTCCTCGTGGCGCACACCGGCGCGGTCTACGACCCGCAACTGGCCGAGGCGCTCGCCGTGGTGCTGGCCGCGCGGCCCAACGTCTACCTCGACACCTGCCTCTCGCGCGTCCACTACGGCGACCTGGAGCAGTGGGTCGAGGCCGTGGGCGCCGGCCGCCTCGTCTTCGGCACCGACGCCCCCTTCAACGACAACGCCCACCAGCTCGGGCGCGTCACCCACGCCGCGCTCTCCGAGGCCGACAAGCGCGCCATCCTTGGCGGCACCATGACGCGGATCATTGAGCGTGTGACCCCGCTATGAACGTGGGCGGACCTCAACACAGAGACGCGGATCGCCCGCGCGCGCAACCCAACGCCGCAACCCGCCCGCGCCCGCCCATCCCCTCCGCCAACTGGTAACTGACAACTGACAACTGGCAACTTGCCTGTCCCCTACTCCTCCCGCTCCCGCGTTGCCGCCTGCACCGCCGCGACGTGCGCCGCATAGCGCTCCGCGACCGGCGGCACCGGTTCGCCCTGGACCAGCGCCACCAGCGCGCGCAGGTACGCCGCGAGCGCGTCCCCGGGCGAGCCCGGCGCCTGCCCGCGCGCGACCTGCTCGGCCAGCGCCTCGGTCTGCGCCTTATAGTCCGCGGGGTTGATCTCACCCCGCAGCGCGGCGATCGCGCCGTTGCGCGCCTGATCCACCAACTGCGCGAGCTGGGAGCCGGTGTCCGCCGTCTGCTGCACGGCGGCCATCTCCTTCAGCAGGGCGCGACGCCCGTCGGCGTCCATGGCGTCCCACCGCGCCGCGAACTCGCGCAGCCCGGCCTCCGCCGCGGCTCGATCCCCTTCGGGCATCCGCGCCACCTGCGCGTAGCTGTTGGCCAGCAGCACCGACGATGGCAGCCGGATCATCCGCTCCATCGCGGCACGCGAGCCCGCTCCCGCACCCGTTTCGGCTGACTGCACGCCCCCCGCCTCCGGGCCCCCGGCACCCTGCGCGGCCCGCGTCCGCGCGCCCCGCGTCCGCGCGGCTTGGGCCTCCAGCCACGCCTGCTGTTCGGCCTCCCCGGCCTCCGCCAGCGCGCGCACCCCGGCCAGGACCTCGCGGTCGGTCGCCAGATCCTCGTGGCCGGTGCGCTCGTCCAGCCCCACGACCTCCTCCATGGCGCTGACGGCGTCGTCGAAGCGCCCGGCGCGACCGAGATAGCCGGCCAGGTTGTAGAGTAGCACGCTGAGCTGCACCAGCCCCGCCCGGGGCTCCCCCGCCGCGTCGAGGCGCTCCCGCAAGAGCGCCACCGCTTGCGCCTGCGCCGCGATGGCCGCCGCGAAATCGCCGTCTGCCGCGGCGCCGCGGGCCTGCGCAACTGACTGCTGGATTGGATCGGATGGTACGTTCTCTGAATCGCTCATCATACCTCGAATCTGGTAGGTGCTGCTCGGCAAGGTGAGGGTGTCCAGGGTGACGCGCGACCGAGCGCGGCATCATCCCCCGGACCTGATCGGTGTTACTTTGCCCCTGCGCTGGGCGCACTGGTGCAGAGAGTATAGAGGGATCGCGCCCCGAGACAAGCCCCCGGTCGCGGCCGCGCGCCCGACCCGCGCTCGGCACCTTGCGGCTTGCTTCGCCGGACAAGCCGCGTATAGTCTGGGCTGTCTGTCCGCTAGCACCCACTGTGGGCGTCCCCGACCTCGTGCCGGCTGGGCGCATGGGGCTGAATGGAGGTGGCGATGCCAGAGAGACAAGAGGGCGAGTCGGTCTTCGAGCGCATCTACATGGTCGTCCGCCAGGTTCCGCCGGGCAGGGTGACCACCTACGGGCAGGTCGCCAGGATCGTCGGCGGGTGCGATGCGCGCACCGTGGGCTATGCGATGGGTGCGCTCAAGCCCGGTATGGACGTTCCTTGGCAGCGTGTGGTCAACAGCCAGGGCAAGATCAGCCTCGCGGGCAGCGACCAACGCCAACGGCTGGAGGCCGAGGGGATCGAGTTCGACGCCCGCGAGCGCATCGACCTCAAGCGCTTCGGCTGGGACGGCCCCGACGAGGCCTGGTTGGAGGCGCACGGCTTCGATACGATGTGGTTCTGGAACCGCTGAGCCCGCCGCCGTCTCTTCGCAGTGTGGTATACTGCGACCACCGCGCGGCCTGCTGGGGCCGGTATCCCTGGAAGGTGTCCGGCGTCCGCCGCGCTGCCGTTGCGTGATTGCCACATCGCCCACACAGGTCGTCGCATCCGCAAGATGCCAACGCAGCCTGACGATCGCCAAGACCGTCTCTATACGCGCCGTAGTCCGGTGCGGTCGCCTTCATGGGTACCAGGAGGCTGGATATGTTCGAGTTGTCGCCTGAGCGGTTTGTGGTTGCCCGCCCGCTCTTCAAGCATTGGCTGCCGCGGTGCGCGCCGGCCCACGCCGTCCTCTCCGGACACAATCCCGGCCGCGTCTATGTTGACGACGTCGACCAGCCCAGCGTTGCCTTCATGTGGACCCGTTGGGGATACTACTACCTCGCCGGGGAACCGGGCAACGCGGCCTTCAACGCCGCGCTCGCCGAGCGGTTGGCGCGGGACTTTGTGCCCCTGTCCGCAGCCACGGGCGAGCTGGGCCTGATCCTCTACCCCAGCCCCCACGCCTGGGAGGAGCAGGTCGGCACCCTTTTGGGCACGTGGATGCCCGTGCGGATCTTCCGTCGCACCTACGCCTTCCATCCCGAGCGCTTCGCCGCCTATCGCGCACAGGCCGCGGCCATGCCCGCGCGGTTCACCGTGCGCGCCATCGATGGCGCGCTCCTGGCCAGCGCGCGCCCCGAGATCTCGGCCGCGCTGGTGGCGGAGCTCGGGCCGGGTTGGGCCAGCCTCGAGGACTTCCTGGCGCGCGGTATTGGGTCCTGCGTGGTCGACGGCGACCCGCAGACCGACGGCGTCGTCGCCAGCGTCTGCCTCACCGTCATGGTGAGCGAGCGCGCGGCCGAGATCAGCGTCCATACGGCGGACGCCTACCTGCGGCGCGGGCTGGCCTCGCACGCTGCGACCGCCTGCATCGAACAGTGCCTCGTTCGCGGGCTCGTGCCCAACTGGGAGTGCTGGTGGGACAACGCCGCCTCCGATGCGCTGGCGCGCCGGCTGGGCTTCGAAGCCGTCTCTGACCATCCCGTCTACTACTGGGAAGCCGCAGCCACGGCCTGACCCGCCGTGCGACGCCAGGGAAAAAGACCTTTGAGCTCTGCGGCTGGAGCAGGTGACGGCTGGACAAGAAGAGCTCAAAGGTCTCGCCGCCTGAGATGACCGGATGACCCTCCCTGCCTTCCTGAGCCACTACTACGAGGCCGCGCACGGTCCCTTCCGCAGCCTCACGCGCCTGGCGCCCGACGAGGGAGAGCGCCTGCAAGCGGCGCTGCGCCGCCGGGGCGAGGCCTTCGCCAGCCGGCGCGCGCCCGACTATCTGGCGATCCGCCGCGAGCTTGAGGCGCGGGTGCGCGCGCTGTTCGTCGCGCGGGGTGGGCGGCCCCGGCTCGCCCAACCGCACTACATGATCCTCGGCGCCTGTCGCTGGGTGTTGGGGTGGTACGTCGACGGACGCGAGCTACGCATCCCGCTCGCGGCCTTCGATCCCGCCGTGGTCAGCTTCACCTACGGCGACACCTTCCCCGCGATGCGCTACCAGGATGGCAAAGCCACCCGCGGTCAGGTCTACTTGCTGGACGAGCTGCCGGACCTGGTCGCGCGCTTCGGCCTGCCGCAGGACGTCAACCCCGATGGCGCTCTCGGCCCCGACCGCTACATCGAGGCGCAGGTGTGGGACGACGCCCCGCTGGCGCCCTATCTCACGCCTGCCTCCCGCTGAATCCCTGGCCCTCCGCGTAGCCGCACAGAGCCAGCGCGCTCGGGCCGGTGTTGATCCCCAACACCGGGCCTGTCGTGTTGATCAGCAGTTCGATCGGATTGAGCGCCGCGCGGACGCGCTCGGCCAGCGCCTCGGCTTCGTCCGGGACGTCGCCGTGCAGCACGGCCACCCTCACGTCGCTCTTCCCCTTGAACTGCTCGCAGAACCGCCGGAACAGCAGATCGACCATCGCCGTATGCGTCCTCGCCAGCCCGACCGGCTCCACCAGTCCGGTCTCGTGGTTGATCGAGACCAGGGGCCTGATCCTCAAGAGCGTACCCGCCCACTTGATGGCGCCGCCGATGCGCCCGCCCCGCTGCAGATACTCCAGCGAGTCCATCCCCACCAACTGGACCAAGCGGTTCCGCACCCATGCCACCCGGGCGAGGATGTCGTCGACACCGGCGCCCTCGTCACGCGCGCGGGCCGCCGCCAGGACCTGCCATCCCAGGCTCATGGTTGGCCCCTTGGAGTCGACCACAACGGCCGGTACGTGGAGCAGTGCCGCCGACCTCTGTGCCATCTCATATGTCCCGCTCATCGCGCTGCTGACCGTCAGCACGATCACCGCGTCCGCCCCGCGGCTGAGTGCGGCGTCGTAGGCGTGTTGGAAGTCGCTTAGGCTGGGAAGCGAGGACTGGGGGCGCACGGGGTCGGCCACCAGCCGCCGGTAGAACGCCCCGGGCTGCAGATCGATCCGGTCGCGGTACTGCTCGTCTCCCCAGATCACGGTCTGCGGGACCACGACAATGCCGTACTGCTCCACGAGCGGCTCGGGAATGTCGCACGTGCTGTCCGTCACAATAGCGATCATGATGTACCCTCCACACCGCCGGTCACGGTATTTGCAGTCAGGTCGCATGCTACTCTGATTGTAGGCCCCGTCCACCCGCCCCCCGTTCTTGCGCCCCGTTCTGCCGGGCCTGTTCTTACAGCCTATTCTGATAGGCCCGTTCTGACGCCCCGTTCCGACGGGCCTGTTCTGATAGGCCCGTTCTGACAGCCTATTCTGATAGGCCCGATCCGACGGATTTTGCGCTTTTTCTTACCTTGCCTAGAATCTGAGTGTGTGTGGTTGGGGTGAGGAGGAGAATCAATGAACGTTGTAGGCGACCTGCCGTGTGTTGACGGCGATCCTAACCAGATGGATTCGTTCGCCGCGTGTCTGGCCGCGGTGCTCCAGGCGTGGGGGCGCCGGGTCAGCTATGATTGGGTCGCGGGCATGGCCGGGATCGCGTTCTCGCCTGTGCTCGATCCGGGCGAGGACTGCACGGCGTGGTGGATGGAATCTGGCTCTGAGTCGCGCCTCTGCTTCCTGGGCCGTGCGCTGGGCTTCACCGTCGACCGTGTGACGCGCGACGCGGTGTGGGACGATGCGGCGCGCGAGGCATACGCCCGCACCGGCATGCTCCCCGGCCCGCACGAAGCGCACTTCGCCCGGCTGCGGGCGGCCTTCGACCGTGGCGATGCCATCATCCTGCGTACCTGGCCCGCCTGGAGCGTGCTCACCGGCTGGGATCGCGACGTCGATCAGCTGCGCTTCGCCACGCTGCCCGGTTTCTCCGACCTGGTCGCGCGTATCTGGGGGCCTGCGCGGGCGCAGTTGGCCTACGTGCTCACGCCCATCGCGCCTTCCCTTTCGGTCGCCCGCAGCGTCAAGGGCGCGCTGCGCTTCGCGGCGCGTGTGGCGGGCGGCCACGGGCCCGAGTCCGACCTGGGCTATGGCGCGGCGCTCTACACCGCGGCGGCTGCGAAGATGGGCGAGACCGAGTTCTGCCCCACCTGCCACGCCGAGGGCGACAGCTGCGCCCATCGCACGCTGATGCGCATGCTCGGCACGCAGCGCAGCGCCGTGGGACTCCTGGAGGAAGCGCGCGTCAGGATGGGGGGGGATCTGCCCTGGTCGCAGGCCATCGCCCACTTCGAGATGATGGTCTCGCTGACCGCGAGCTACTGCGGCTGGCAGCCCTTTCACGAGCGCTGGGCCGATGACGCATTCCGCAGTGGGCTGCGCGAGGACTTCCGCACGCTGGCGGGGTTGCAGTCCCAGGCCGCCGGTGCGCTCGCCGACCTGGCCTCAGCGTACGAGCAGCGCTACGGCGACTGACCCGTCGCGCTCTACCCGAAGCGCCCCGTGATGTAGTCCTCGGTGCGACGGTCGCGCGGCGTCGTGAAGATCTGGTGTCCCGCGCCCCATTCCACCAGCTCCCCTTGCAGGAAGAAGGCGGCCCAGTCCGCAATGCGCGCGGCCTGCTGCACACTGTGCGGCACGATGAGGATCGTGTAGTCCTCCCGCAACTGGCGCAGCGTCTGCTCCACCTTGAACGTCGAGATAGGGTCCAGGCCCGACGTCGGCTCATCGAGCAGGATCACCTCAGGCTGCAGCGCCAGCGAGCGGGCCACGCACAGCCGCTGCTGCTGCCCGCCCGATAGGTCGTAGGCGCTGTCGCCCAGCCGGTCCGAGACCTCGTCCCACAGTGCGGCCTGCTTCAGGGCGCGCTCGACTGTGGCGTCCAGCCGCTGCCGGTCGCGCACCCCCGCGAGTCTCAGCCCGTAGATGACGTTCTCATAGATGCTCATCGGCAGTGGCACCGGGCGGGCGAAGACGATGCCCACCTTCCGCCGCAGGTCGATGATATCGCAGTCCTCCGCCAGGATATCCTGGCCATCCAGCAGGATCTGTCCCTCTTGCTCCACCACGTCCGCCAGGTCGTTCAGGCGGTTGAGCGTCCGCAGCAGTGTGCTCTTCCCCCCGCCCGACGGCCCAAAGAGCACGTTGACCTGGTGCTCGTAGAAGTCCATCGTGACGCCGTGCAGGCTCTCGGTGCCGTCGGAGTAGCGCACCGCCAGATCCTCGATGTGAATCTTGACGTTGGGTCGTGCGGTCACCACGGATGGACACCCCCTCGCTGATGTGCACGCGGTCGACCACGGGCCGCAGTTGCGCTCACCGGTTGGTCTCCCGCCCTACCAAACCCGCTGCCGGCGGTAGTGGCGTCGGATCATGGTCGCTGCCAGGTTCATCGAAAGGACGAAGACCAGCAGCACCAACGCCGTCCCATACTGAATCTGGACCGGCATACCCGGCACCTGCGTGCTGATGACGTAGAGGTGGTACGGCAGCGCCATCGTCTGGTCGAAGATCGAGTGCGGCAGCCGCGGCAGAAAGAAGGCCGCCGCCGTAAACATGATCGGCGCGGTTTCGCCCGCCGCGCGCTCCACGCCCAGGATCACGCCCGTGATGATGCCCGGCAGCGCCTGGGGCAGGACCACCCGTTGGATCGTCTGCCACCGGGTGCCCCCCAGGCTGGTGCTGACCAGCCGGTACGACTGCGGCACGGCGCGCAGCGCCTCCTCGGCGGTGCTGATGATCACCGGCAGCGTCATGATGCCCAGCGTCAGGGAGCCCGCCAGGATCGACGTGCCGAAGTTCAGGAAGATGACGAACAGCCCCAGCCCGAAGAGCCCGTAGACCACCGAGGGAATGCCCGCCAGGTTGATGATCGCGATGCGGATGGCGCGTGTGGTGGGGGTGTCGCCCGCGTACTCCGACAGGTAGATCGCGCCGCCCAGCCCGATGGGCACCGCCACGATGGCCGTGCCCGCGGTCAGCGCCAGCGTCCCGACGATCGCGGGGAGCACGCCGCCCGCCGTCATCCCGTCGCGCGGCATCGCCGTGAGGAACTCCCACGAGAGCGCGCCGCCGCCCTGCACCACGATATAGCCGATCACGTAGAAGATAGGCACGACGACAGCCACTGAGGCCAGGCTGATCAACCCGAAGGCGATGCGCTGGGTAATCTGTCTTGACATGGCCTCCTCGCTCCCTTCCGCCTACGAGAGCATTCGCTCGGCGCGCTTGGTGCCGCGGAAGACGACCGACGCCGCCGCCAGGTTGACGACGAACGTGATCACGAACAGCGTCAGCCCCACGGCGAAGAGCACGTGGTAGTGCGTGCTGCCCTGCGCCACCTCGCCCATCTCGGCGGCAATCGTTGCCGTCATCGTGCGGGCAGGCTGGAAGATGTCGAACGGATGCCGCGGGATGCGCGGCGCATTGCCGGTCACCATCATCACCGTCATCGTCTCGCCGATGGCGCGGCCCACGCCCAGCATCAGCGCGGTGAGGATGCCGGACTTTCCCGCGGGGATGACGATACGGGCGATGGTCTGCCAGCGCGTCATGCCCAGCGCCAGCCCGGCGTCGCGGTACGAACTCGGTACCGTGTCCAGCACGTCCTCGACCACACTGACCACGGTCGGCAGCGCCATCCAGGCCAGCAGCACCATCCCCGTGAACGCCGTCAGGCCGGTCGGGATGTCCAGCGCCACGCGGACGAAGGGCGTGATCACCAGCATGCCCATGAAGCCGATCACGACCGACGGGATGCCCGCCAACACCTCGACCAGGGGCTTCAGAATCTCGCGCACCCAGTCGGGCACGATCTCGGCGATGAAGATCGCCGTGGCCACGCCCAAGGGCAACGCGATGATCGCCGCACCCACCGTGATGATGAGCGAGCCCGCGATCAGCGGCAGCAGCCCGTAATAGTCCTCGATCGGGTACCAGCGCGCCGAGAGCAGGTTCCCCAGGGGCACTTCCGCGAAGGCCGGCACTCCCTCGCGAATGAGGAAGCCGAAGATCAGCACGACCAGTGCGACGGCGCTGATGCCCGTCGTCTGGATCGCGCGCTCGATCAGGGTCTCGAGCAGCGTCGCGGCCTTGGGCCGGCGCTCCAGCTTGATCCGCCCGTTGCCCGGATCGACGCTGTCCCACAGGCGCTTGCCTGTGCCCTCGTCAGGCCGCTCTGCCGGATTGGGTTCAGGGCGCATCGCTCGTTCCCTCCACAGGCACAAAGCCCAGGTCGAGCACGATCTTCTGTGCTTCCGCGCTCATGATCCACGCCAGGTACGTCTCGATCAGATCCGTGGGCGCGCCGGCCGTGTACATATAGAGATCGCGCGCCACCGGATATTGTCCGGCGTTCACCGTCTCCACGCTGGGCTCCCAGAAAGGCCCGTCGGGCGACAGGCCGATCGCCAGCGTCTTCATATCCTCCGTGACGTACCCCAGCCCGTCGTAGCCGATCGCGTTGGGGTTCTGGCGCACCTCGACCCCGATGCCCTCCGACGACGGCATCAGGAGCGTATCGGCTGAGAAGAGCGTGTCGTCGTCGGCGTCACCCAGGCGGATCACCGCCTCCAGGAAGTAGACGTGTGTGCCGGAGTTGGTCTCGCGCGAGAGCCGCACGATGGGCCGGTCCTCGCCGCCCACGTCGCGCCAGTTGTCGATCTTGCCCGAGTAGATATCCGAGATCTGTTGCAGCGTGAGGGTATCAACGGGGTTCGAGGGGTGGACGATAACGGCGATCGCGTCGCGGGCGATGGTGAACTCGTGCGGCTCGATGCCGTTGGCGCGCGCCGTTGCCAGCTCCTCCTCCTTGATCGCCCGTGAAGCGTTGGCGATGTCGACGGTGCCATTCATCAGCGCGGCGATGCCCGTGCCCGATCCGCCGCCCGTGACCGCGATGCGCACCTCGGGGTGGAGCTCCTGGTAGCGCTCGGCCCACGCCAGCGCCAGGTTGACAATGGTATCCGAGCCCTTGTTCTCAAGCGTAGTGGCGCCCCCCGCAGGCGAGCCGGGCCCCGACGTACGCCGGCAGCCGGCCCCGCCGAGAAGCACCACAGCGAGCACTAAGCAGGCAAGTAGCCGGCGCACACCCCCAACCGGGCAGCGCCGACCAGGCGTAAGCGTGTGCACATTGTCCACGAAAACAGATTCTACAATGATCCCCCCGGACCGCAACCTCCCGTGTCTGTTCAAAGGACGGGAAGGGACTTAGAAACTGGCGCGCCACCAGGCGGAGTCAGCACCGGTGTGCGCTAACCGACAAGCTCGGCGAGGTCATAGTAGCCCGGG
>Ga0123330_1001147_pt1 | contig 27462 bp, 19 predicted proteins | sample BioC13SIPDNA_2_FD_89704 | JGI IMG/M metagenome (GOLD analysis project Ga0123330, IMG submission 89704) | Anaerobic biogas reactor microbial communites from Washington, USA - Biogas_R2_A C13 SIP DNA | ecosystem: Engineered > Bioreactor > Anaerobic > Unclassified | place: Washington, USA... | reverse complement strand
CCGGAGGCTACGGCGATCTCGGGCCTGACGCTGGACCTCGCGGCCAGCACCGGGCTGACCTATCAGACCGTGGAGGGGGCGACCCTGACCACCGGCGTTCAAGGCGACGCGAGCTGGACCTTGAGCCTGGACGAGCTGGCGGCTGGGGCGACGGTGGAAGTGATCGTCTCCGCCCAGACCGACAGCGACCTCAAGGGCCTGAGCGAGGTGTCGAGCAGCATCGCCCTCTCCGCCGGCGGCACCCTCCTGACCGGCGAGAACGCGGCGACCATCGTCCATCGCGTGGACGGGGCCGCGCCGGAGGTGACCATCGACGCCCTGGCCGGGTCGGCCATCGCGGCTGGCAAGCAGGTCTTTACCGGGACCGCAAGCGACGGCGGCTCGGGCGTGGCGCTGGTCGAGCTCTCCACGGACGGCGGCAGCACCTGGCACGTCGCGACCGGCACGCTGGCCTGGTCGGCGGAAGTGACCATCCCGGCGGGCGCCACCTCGCTCACCCTGCAGGCCCGGGCCACCGACGGCTGCGACGCGCAGAGCGCCGTGGCCAGCCGGACCTTTGCCGTGGATAGCGCGGCGCCGACGATCGACTGGACGGCTCCGGCGGTGATCGCGGACGCGGTGGCGCTGCTGGGCGGGACGGCGACCGACCTGCCCGCTGGCGCCCTGGTGGCGCAGGTGAGCGTGCAGATCGATAGCGAGACCACGGCCTGGCAGCCGGCGCTCGGGCCCTATGCGCCCGATGCCTCGACCGGAGCCCAGGCCTGGGACTGGGCCTGGTACGCCCCGACCGAGGACGGCGTGAGCCATCAACTGCGGGCGCGCGCCATCGACCAGGTCGGCAACGCGACGGTGGGCGACTGGCAATCCACCATCGTCGACGTGGTGGCGCCGGCCATCGAAGTGGTTGCCCTCGCGCCCAACGTGACCCTGCCCGATGACCCGGTCCTGGGCCTGACCTATCTCGGCCCCGAGTCCGGCAAGATCGGCCCCGCCGCTGCGCCCTTCCGGCTCTTCACCCCGCTGCTGCGGGGTGGCGGCGGCGCCCCGCGCTACCGGCCCATCAGCCTCCTGGCCGAGACCACGCTCCTGGAGGGCACGGTAACGGATGGGTCGGGCGTGCAGGCCGTGCGCATCCGCGTGATCAGCCCCACGGGCGCGGCGAGCGTCGCCAACGCCACGCTGAGCTCCGGCGCCTGGGCGTATACGCCAGAGCTGGCGGGCTGGGCGGCGGGAGCCTACTCGCTGCGCGTGGAGGCCGAGGATATCTATGGCAACATCCGAGTGAGCGAACCTTACCTAATCCAGGTGGTGGACAAGACCATCGAGGGCCTGACGGCGAGCAACAACGGGCCGGTGCTCCTCGGCCAGGAAGTGACCCTCACCGCCGGGGTGACCGCGGGCAGCAACGTGGTATACACCTGGGATTTCGGCGACGGCAGCGCCGGCGACGAGCGGGTGGAGACGCACATCTATGGCGCGGACGGCGAGTACACGGCCAGAGTGACGGCCAGCAACAGCGTCTCGTCCGTCACCGCGGAGACAACGGTGGTCATCCTGGCCCTGTCGGTGGAGGCGGGCGCGGACCAGTCGGCGAACGAGGGCGACACCGTGTCGGTGGCCGCCACCTTCACCGACGGCCGCACGGGCGTGGTCCACACCGCGACCATCGACTGGGGCGACGGCACGGCGCAGACGGCTGGCACGGTGGACGAGGCGCTCTTCACCATCGCGGGCGGCCACGCCTATGCCGACAACGGCGTGTACGTGGTCACCGTGGAGGTGAGCGACGGCGCCGGACACACGGCCTCGGACAGCTTGAGCGTGACGGTGGCCAACGTGGCGCCGACGGCGTCCCTGGGCAACGACGGGCCCAAGGACGAGGCCAGCGCGGTGACGGTCTCGTTCACGAACGTGGTGGATCCCAGCTCCGAGGACACCTTGACCTACTCGTTCGACTGGGATAACGACGGCAACTATGAGATCGTCGACCAGACGGAGGCCTCGGCGCAGCACACTTGGCCCAACGACGGGACCTACACCGTGCGGGGCCGGGTGAAGGACGACGACGGCGGGCTCAACGCATACGCCACGGACGTCGTGGTGAACAACGTCGCGCCGGTGGTGGATGCGGGCGCCGACGCGACCATCAACGAGGGCAGCGCCTTCAATAGCTCAGGCTCCTTCGCCGATCCCGGCGCGGACCCCTGGAGCGCCACGGTGGACTATGGCGATGGCGGCGGCGCGCAAACCCTGGCGCTGGCCGGCAAGACCTTCACGCTTAGCCACACCTATGCCGACGACGACGCCGACGACCAGTACACGGTAACCGTCTGCGTGACGGACGATGACGCGACACGCTGCGACACCGCCGTGGTGACCGTCCTCAACGTCGCGCCGGTGGTGGCGGGCAGCCCCGCCAGCCAGGCCGTCCAATACAGCGAGGCCATCGCCGAGATCGCCTTCACCGCCACCGATGTGGCCGCGGATGATCTGACCGCGGTCCTCAGCGGCGCGCCCGCCAGCCTGGCGCTGGGCGAGCGCTCCTGCAGCGTGAGCGACGGCGTCAACACCTGCACCTGGAAGGTGAACGGCAGCGTGAGCGCCGCGGCAGGCACGTACACGCTGCGGCTCACGGTCAGCGACGACGACGGCGGCTCGACCTACGCCGAGGTCACGGTGATCGTGGAGCCGGAGGAGGCCGCGATCGCCTTCGACGACGACAACCCCGTCGCAGTGCTGGTGGCCAGCGCGGGGGGCAGCAGCATCCCCTTCGAGCTGACGGTCTGCGTGAGCGAAGACGATGACCCGCCCGATGGCGACATCAACCTGGCCCAGGTGGGCATGAGCCTGGTCCCGGTGGGGCCCGGCGGCAGCATTGTCGGCACAGCGATCGCGACCACCGTGGAAGGCGGACACAAGTGCGTGACCTTCGGCTTCAGCGGTGCGCCGGTGAACGCCTATGTGGTGCAGGTCACCGTGGGCGGCGGGTACTATGCCGGCTACGATGAGGACGTGGTCGTGGTCTATGACCCCAGCCTCGGCTTCACCTGCGGCGGCGGCTGGTTCTACTGGCCCGACACCGCCAACGAAGAGAGCGGCTACCTCGGCGACCGGACCAGCTTGGGCTACACCATGAAGTACAACAAAAAGGGCGGCAACGTCCAGGGCAACCTGGTCATGATCCGCCACCTGCCGGACGGCACGATCTATCGGGTCAAGAGCAACGCGCTGTACGGCCTGGCGCTGGGCGAGGACTCGACGGTGCCCATGGGCTGGGCTACCTTCAGCGGCAAGAGCACCTACCAGGAGCCGGGGTGGCCTCGGCCGATCGGCAACTATGTCTTTACCGCCTACGTGGAGGACCGCAACGAGCCCGGCGCGGGCGTGGACCGCTTCTGGATCGAGGTAGTCGGCGGGCTCTCGCTGGAGCGCCCGGCCGTGGACCACGCCATCGAGCTCGGCGGCGGCAACATCGTGGTCCCGCACAAGCCGGCCAGAAAGTAGCCAGCCCGGCGAACGGACCAGGCCAAGCACAAGTCAGAATGGGGGGCGGGGTCCAAATCCCGCCCCCCATCTTGTGTGTTAAGGGGGGAAAGCCGGATGAGGGTCAGGGGCGGCGCCGCCCCTGACCCTTGGTCGTTAGCGGCTCGGCCTGTGGAGCAGGACCAGCCACGTGTCGCCAGTGGTCACCTCGTCGCCGAAGATCACCTTTCGGCCGGTGAAGATCGCTTCCGCCAGGATGTGGTTGCCCGTGTACTTCCAATGAGCCGGCGTGAACACAAAGCCGCCGGGGATCTGCGTGCTGGTCTGCTCGCTCTCATGGAGTCCACGGAACAGGGTGCCCCAGAGCGCGGGGTTGGCGATCTCGCCCAAGTCCCCGCAGGTCACGATCAGGTGTTCCATGACGCCCGCGGGAAGCATGGACGTGCTGATATCCAGGCGGTTGCGGTTGATCCGCATAGTGCCGTCAAAGAGGTGCAACCCGCCGTCGGCGAGCCGCACATAGTAGCACCCTGACCCAAAGGCATAGTCGATATCGTAGCGCAGGTGCGTCAGGGGCATCTGCGCCTGCTGGACGAGCCTGCCGTCCATGTGGTACTTGACGATCATCCCCTGGCCCTGCACGTACATGTTGCCCCAGGCTATCATCGACGTCTCGGTAATCACGCTGTTGAACTCGAGCTCGAACCTGGCGCACTGTTGGACCGCTTGGTCGATCAGGGCCATCAGGCCATCGGGATAGACGCGTTCGAACTGCTTCATCAGGCGCGCGTGGTACATGACGCGGTAGACCTGGCGGCTGTCGCCCCCCAGGCAGCGGTCCCATGCGCTGTTAAAGTCGTCCTGGACGCGCTCATAGACCGCCTGGAGGTTGACCTTGGGCGGGACGAGGGGCGCCAGGAGGTCGTCCTCCTCGCGAGGCACCAGGGGCTCCAGGAGGTCATCGTCCATCAGGGCGGGAGACGTGGGCGCGCCCGCGGCCTGGCCGTTGCCATCCAGGGGCACGGTGAGTTGATGGGCCTGGACCAGCGCGGCGTCGCCGGCGGCCGTCTTGACGAGGGCGCTGCCGGTGGCCATGGTCACGGCCATCGCCCCGGGGCGCGCCTGGACGACGGCGGACGAGGCCAGGGTGAGGTCAGCCCCATTGAGGCGGATGGCGAGTGGCTCCTCGTGGGCGGGGTTGTAGACGATGAGGCCCCCGGTCTCGGGATCCTGGCCGGGCACGGGGCCGCTGCTGAACGAGAAGGCGGGCGCCAGTTCGCCATGGCCAGCGCCGAGCAGGGTCAGGTCGCGGATCTCGACATTGCCGAAGGCGAGGAGGATCAGCCCCAGGCCGGGCGTGGGCGAGTCGGCAGCCAGTCGCAGCAGGGCGACGCTCCAGTGGTTAGCGTCCGGCGAGACCAGGGTCAGCCCGGAGACGCCCGCCAGGGTCGCCGTCTGGCCCGGGGCGGTCAGCGGCCCCCCGCCGACCAGCGTGACGCTGCCGCGAGCGTAGCAGACCTGGTTGAGCGCTGTGCCTGCGCAAGAGGCCAGGGCCTGGGAGAGGGCGGCGGCATAGGGGGAAGGCGGCAGCCCAGGTTGCCGGAGCCGGGCGAGCAGGGGCAGATAGGTCTTGGGGGCAGGCTCTGCCAGCGGCGCGGCGGGAGGCGCCGCGGCGAAAAGCGCGCCCGGTAACAGGGTCAGCAACATGGCAACCAGCCCAACCACAGCCAGCGCTCTGCGTTTCATGGTCCCCTCCTTGTCTCGGGTCAGCCAGCCTCGAGCGCCCTTTTCGCGCCCATCGCGTCAGGGCCTCGCTCGTCCGAGCGGCCAAGGGTATGATGTTGTCGAAAAGCGGGCTCGCGCATCGCTTCCAGGAGCAACGAGTCGGCGCCCCTGGACGAGCGCGCGGATCGAGGCGTTCCCCATGATCCGATTCTAGCAGGAGCGAGCGCGGCTGTCATCGGGCCAGAGCAGTGTCTTGGCTACGACAAAAGGATGGTCCGAGGGCGGCGGGGGAAAAGCAAAAGCACCTCCCTACCCGATGGGTAGCAGGTGCCTTGCGGGGTGTTGCGCTCTATGGCGGCGCTCGGACTTGAACCGAGGACAAAGGGCTTATGAGTCCCCTACTCTGCCACTGAGTTACGCCGCCTTGAATCCGTACAGGGCCTAATTCTACTCGATTTCGCCCCGGCGTCAAATGCTGGCCGCCAGCCGGTTTGCCCGTCGCGGAGAATCGCCCACAATAGAGGCGAAGGAATCGCCATCACACGCGGAGGACCCAATGGACCCGAACGCCACTCCCTTCCCGCAGCTCTGCGCCCACCGCGGGCTGAGCCGCGCCTGCCCCGAGAACACCCTGCCCGCCTTTGCCGCCGCCATCGCCATCGGCGCGCACGAGATCGAGTTCGACCTGTGGCTCTCCCGCGATGGCGTGCCCGTCGTCTGCCACGACCGGACCGTGGACCGCACCACCGACGGCCAGGGCGCCATCGCCGACCTCGACTGGGACCAGATTCGCCGCCTGGACGCCGGCAGCAAGAACAACGACCTCTGGCGCGGCATTCGCGTCCCCCGCCTGGAGGAGGTGCTGGCGCTGGCCGATGGCCGCGTCGGGCTGAACATCCACATCAAGGAGGCCGGGCCTGAGGGCCGTCTGGTGCGATTGGTCTGCGACCAACTGCGCGAGCGGGGCCTGCTGGAGGTCGCCTATATCGCCGGCGCCACCGACGACGTGTTGCAGGCCGCCCGCGACCATCAGCCCGCGCTGGCTCGCGCCTGCCTGGGCTCCCAGCACGGCCCCGCCGCGCAGATCGCCATGGCCGAGCGCCACGCTTGCCAGCGGGTGCAGTTCGGGAGGAACGTCACCGCCGCGGACATCCGTCGCGCCCACGAGGCCGGCCTCATCTGCAACCTCTATTGGTCGGACGAGCCCGAGGATGGGCGGGCATACGTGCGGCAGGGCATCGACGTGTTGCTCACCAACTGCGCGCACGTGATGATCGCTGGCGGCTTCCCCGCCCGGCCGCCCCGCTCCTAGGCCGCGCGAGCCCCTAGACTCGCGGATAGAGCCGCATCCCGTAGCGAAACCAGCCGATCTGCCCATCCGCGCGGCGGACGCACTCGAGCGTGTCGCCCTCGTTATGTCCGGCCAGGGCGATCAGCCGGTCCGGCGCGCAAAGGTCCAGCGCCATGGGCGGCGGAGGGGGCGGCGGCGGCTCATGCTGGCTGGGAAACCCCACCTTGCTGCGGGTCTGCATGATCAGCCGCCCGTTGAGCAGCGCCAGCTCGGCGCTGGCGGCGGCGGTCTCGTACCGCCCCGAATAGGGGGCCAGCGCCGCCGCGTCGGCTCCCTGCGGCTTGGGCTGGTCCGCCGATTCGAGGCCAAAGTAGAGCCTGAGCGCCTCGGCGGTGACCCGGCGATTCAGATTGCCCCCCCACGCGCGGTTGCTCAGCGCGGCGATGGCAAAGCCCTGCTCCGGCAACAGCGTCAGCAACGTCTCCTGCCCGACCACGCCCCCGCCGTGGCTCTGGGTGCGCGGACCATAGAGGTCGCTGAGGAACCAGGCGAGCCCCACGTGGCTCCGATCCCAAAAGGTCACCTGCGGCTGGCGCATCGCCGCCAGCGACTCGGGCTGCAGCAAGCGCTCGCCCGCGGCCGTCGTCCCGTCGCCCAGGTGGAACGCGGCGTAGCGCAGCAGCTCGGGCGCCGAGACGATCAGCCCGCCCATGGGCGCGATGGCGCGCGCCAGTTGCCAGGGGCGGGCCACGCCGCCGTCGCGGCTATGGCCCACGGCGAAGCGGTGGGTGATCGCCTCCGCGGCGGTGAAAAAGGCGGCCTGCAAGCCCAGCGGCGCCAGCACCATCTCGCGCAGCGCCTCCTCGTACGCCTGGCCCGTGACCGCCTCGATGATCGCCCCGGCGACGGCAAAGCCGGCGTTGTTATAGGAGAGCGGGCCGCCGAGCGGGTGCACCTGCTCCAGCTCGGCCATCCCCGCCACATAGCGCGAGAGCGCATCCGCGCCCGAGCCGGTGTCACGAAAGACATCGCCCAGCCAGCCGCCGGTGTGCGTGAGCAGGTGGCGAATGGTCGCCTCGGCGCTGGCCTGGGGGTCGCGCACGCGGAACTCGGGCAGATAGGCGCGCACCGGGTCGTCCAGGCGCACCTTGCCCTGCTCGGACAGGCGCATGATCAGCGTGGCGGTAAAGGTCTTGGTGATCGAGCCGATCTGAAAGAGCGTCTCCCCCGTCACCGGCAGCGGGTGGTCGCGGTTGGTGACTCCGAACCCCTCCGCGCAGGTGACGCCCTCGTGCAGGACGCCCAGGGCGAACCCCGGCACGCCGGACGTGGCGTGTTCCGCGCGAGCGAACTCGACCAGTTGCTCGAATGGCGCTGTCATGTGCCCCTCCTTGTTCTGCGATCTCGCCAAGCCGCTGCCCCCTATTCTACGCGCGGCGGACGGGGGCGCAAGCGGCAGGGCTTGACCCAAGCCGTGGCAGGCCCAACCAGGCATAGCGCTCCGACACCAAAGGTGTTATAATAGGAGCAGGTGTCGGAGCAGACGAGCTGGGCCTGTTCGCGCCGCGACAGGCCGCCATCAGGGAGGTGCCAGATGCCGCGCCACGAGGACACGCCCGCGGAGCCAGTTCGGCAAGACGAAAAGGCGAACCCGGAGCACGCGCAGGCTTTGCTGGAGGCGCTGGGCGACCCCGCGCTGGCGGTGCGCTCGGCGGCGCTGCGCGCCCTGGTGCGCCTCCCGCTGGACCACGAGTCCTGGTTCCAGGTCGGCCGCTTCGTCTGGCAAGAGCTGCGCCGCCTGGAGCACGACGATCTCGCCGCCGCGGATCAACTGAGCGCCGACGAGGTGCTCAACGCGGCGGTCTATGTCCCCATCCTGCCGGTGCGCGAGCTCGTGCGCGAGCTCGCCCAGGGGCCCGCCAGCCCGCTGCAACGGGGCGCTGCCCACGCGCTGGCCCCGGCTCGCGACGACGCCGCGCTGGAGCCGCTCCTGGCCGAGCTGTCCGCGCCCGAGCCGGAGCAGCGCGCCGCCGCGGCCGCGGGGCTTTCTTTTCTGCAAGCCCCCCGCGCCATGGACGCGCTGCGCCGCGCCTACCGCGAGGATGACGATGGCGACGCCCGCTTCTGGGCCGCGGTGGCGCTGGCCCGGCTGGACGACCCCGAGCCGCTCCGCGCGATGCTCACGAACCCGGACACGCCCCAGGACGTCCACCTCTTCTGGGGCGATCCGCAGGTCGCCGCGAGCGCGCTGGCGGCCCGCGCCCCCTTCCCCAAGGCCACGGTCGCGGCATGGGAGGCGATCGCCGCCGATGAAAGCGGCGACAGCTACCTGCGCGGCGTGGCCGAGGCCGTGCTGGAGAGGCTGGGCCCAGAGCCGCCCCCGCTGCCTTCGCCGAGCGCCGAGCCCATGCCGGCGCCGCGGGTGCCCGCCGCCATGCGACGGGAAGCGGCCCTGCTGGCCTCCAAGCTGGCCAAGTCAGCCCACTATCAGTATCGCCAACTGCCCGACGTGGCGCCGCTCGCCTATGCCACGCCCCGCGACGCCACCCGCGTGGTCACCGCCCTTTTCTCCCACGCGGTGGAGCGGCTGCCCGCCGGCCAGCGGGCCCTGGCCGGGAACGACATCATGGGGCTCCCGCAAGGGCTCTGGCGCTCCTATACGCCCGACGTCCCCGCGCTGGTAGGCCTTTACCTCAAGGCCGCGGACGACTATGCCCTCTCCCAGCAGTTGGCCTGGACCCTCTCGCGCGGGGGGGTGGGCGCGCTGCTGGCCGAGCTGGCGCCGCGGCTGTCCGCCGTCGGCGAGGCGGAGCGGGTGGCCCTCCTCCGCCTGATCGAGGAGGCGGCCCGCTACGCGCGGCTCCCCTACGGGCCGATCTTTGGCGGCGGCGAGGCCGCCCCGGATATCGCCCCCGTGCTGGACCAGTTCATCGAGCTGGAGGAGCGGGAAGCCGCCGCCCGGCCCGACGACGGGGCGCCGCCCCCGCGCTGGCTGCAAGCGCAGCTCTACGAGGCAGACGCGCAGGGGGAGCAGCCGGCCGAGCGGGCCTTGCGCGCGGGCGCCGAGCACCGCATGGTGGTGCGCATCGGCGAGGCCGACGAGCGCTGGATCACGCCCCCGCCCGAGGCGGCGGTGCCCGTGGCCGACCTGCCGCAAGACCAGGAGGTCTGGGAGCTAACCGTCACCTTCTGGGAGCCGAACCACGTGCCGCAGCCGCTCACCGACACCCTCTGGCTGCCGCGCCGCCGGGGCAACAGCTCCACCTGCGAGTTCCGCTTCCGCCCCCGCGCGGACGCGCCGCGCTTCGAGGGGCACCTGGTGCTGCGGTACGGCCCCAACAACCGCATCATCCAGACCCTCTTCCTGACGGCGGAGGTGCTGGATGACCCCGCCACGGCGCCCGCTGAGGCCGCCATCGCGCTCCAGCCCGAGCTGGCGGTGCGCGCCAGCCTCGCCGGGCTGGCCGACAAAAAGCCCTTCGACGCCGCGCTGGTGGCCGACCAGGGCAGCGCGGGGCTCCAGGTGGCCGGGTTCGCCGCCGAGCGCGTGGAGCTGCGCTCGCTGGAGGGGGTGGAGGAGCCCATCGCGCGGCTGCGCCGCCGGCTCACCCGCATCGCCACCTCGCCGGACCAGTTCGGCAGCCTCGAGGCGGAGGCGACGCAAGAGCTGCTGCGCTTCCTGGCGCGGCAGGGGAGCCTCCTCTATAACGGGCTGGTCAAGAGCCAGGCGGGAGGCGCCGCCTTCCTGGACGACCGCTCCCGCCGGATTCAGCTCGTCTCGGCCCGCGAGTCGTTCCTCCCGCTCGAGTTCATCTATGACCACCCCTCGCCCAACGCGGCGGCCACGCTCTGCCCCCAGGCCCGCCAGGCGCTGGAGACCGGCCAGTGCAGCGTCTGCCCGACCCTGGACGAGGCCGCGGCGCGCGCGGTGATCTGCCCGCTGGGCTTTTGGTGCATGTCCCGGGTGATCGAGCGGCACGCGGTCCGGCCGGTGGCGGAGACCCGCCTCTCCAGCGGCGAATACGCCCTGCAAGCCGACCCCATCGCCGGCCGCGAGGTGCTGCGCGTCCTCGCCTCGGCGCTCTATACCGCCAGCGCCAGGGTCCAGGCCGCGCAGATCGCCGAGCTGCTGGGGACGCTTTCCACGGTGACCAACCAGCAAGCCGTCTACGTGCAGGATTGGGACGGCTGGCGCCAAGGGGTGCAGGCCAAGGCCCCCTCGCTCTTGGTGTTGCTCCCGCACACCCTCAAGGACGCGGACGACATCCCCACCCTGGAGATCGGCGACAAGAAGCGGCTCCCCGAGGACCAGATCACCGCCGACTATGTCCACGGCGGGCCGGGCGCCGACCCGCCGGTGGTGCTGCTGTTGGGCTGCGAGACCGCCGTCCCCGACATCCCCTTCCAGGGGTTCGCGGCTCAGTTCCGCGGCAACGGCGCGGCCATCGTGCTGAGCACCCTGGCGCCGGTGCTGGGGCGGCACGCCATCCCCGTGGCGGCGATCCTGGCCAGCGAGCTGGCCCGCGCCGCGGGCGAGGGCGGGACCTTTGGCGACGCCCTGCTGGGGCTGCGACGCCGGGCGCTGGCGGCGGGCATCCCCATGGTGCTGGGGCTGGTGGCCTATGGCGACGCCGATTGGCGGCTGGCCGGGTAAAGGAGGTGGCCCATGTTCAGGGTCGAGATGCTGCCCGCGGGGCACGGCGACAGCCTGCTGATCGCCTATGGCGACCCCGCAGCGCCGCGTTACGTGCTCATCGACGGCGGCCCCTATTACACCTATCGCAACCAGCGCTTCCTGAAGCGCCACGCCCTCAGCCACCGCCTGGAGGACTTGGCGCGGCAGGGAGCCCGCTTGGAGTTGCTGGTCACCACCCACGTGGACGCCGACCACATCGAGGGGGTGGTCAAGCTGCTGGGCAACTGGCCGCCAGGGCTGGAGATCGGCGACCTCTGGTTCAACGCCTGGCCGCACCTGGTGGAGGCGCCCGACGAGCTGCTGGGCGCGGAGCACGGCGAGATGCTCAGCGGGCTGATCGGCCTGAAGCGCCTCAACTGGAACGCGGCGCTGGGCGGCCAGCGGGTAGCCGCGCCGGAGGTGGGCGACTTGGCGCCCATCCCCCTCGCCGATGGCCTGCAGCTCACCCTCCTCTCGCCCCGCCCGGCCGAGCTGGCCGCGCTGGCGGAGGCGTGGGAGGAGGAGCTGCGCCTGGCCGGGCTGGACCCCAACTCGCCGGAGAAAGCGCTGGAGCGGTTGAAGGAGAGCGCGCGGCTGCGGCCAGGGGACCTGCTCGGCGCGCCCGCGCCGGACCCGCAGGCGCTGGATGAGGAGCCGTGCGAGGGCGACGACAGCCCCGCCAACGGGAGCAGCATCGCCTTCCTGGCCGAGTTCGAGGGGAAGCGCTGCCTCTTTGCCGGGGACGCCCACCCCGACGTGCTGGAAGCGTCTCTGCGGCGGCTGGCGCGGCAATGGGGCGAGCCCCGCGTGCGCCTGGACGCCTTCAAGGTCGCCCACCACGGCAGCGGCCACAACCTCAGCCGCGAGCTGCTCGAGCGGGTGGACTGCCCGCGCTACCTCATCTCGTCCAACGGCAGCTATTTCGGCCACCCGGACCCGGCCGCCATGGCGCGGATCATCCTGCACGGCGGCGCGGAGCCCCAGCTCTGCTTCAACTATCGCAGCGAGGAGAACGAGGTCTGGGACAACGACCGGCTCCGGCGCGACTATGGCTACCGCACGCAGTACCCCGCCGGGATCATCCCCGGGCTGGCGGTGGAACTCTAGCGCGCGGCGCGCGGGTCCAGCGCGTCGCGCAGCCCGTCGCCGACCAGGTTCCAGCCCGCGGCAAAGAGGACGATGGCGAGGCTGGTGGGGAGATAGGTGAACCAGAAGGCCGAGGGTTGGCCGGGGAGGCCGATCACCCAATTGCGCGCCAGGTTGAGCATCTGCCCCCAATCGGCGAGGGGCCGCCCCTGGAACGTCCCCACCGGCAGGCCCACAAAGGCCAGCACCGCCGCCAGCGCCACCATCGCGCCGATATCGGAGGCGACCAGGACCACCAGCCCCTGCAGCGCGTTGGGGAGGACGTGCCGGAACATCAGCCGGCCGCGCGGAACCCCCACGGCCACCCCCGCCTGCACATAGTCCTTGGCCTTTTCCGCCAGCACGTTGCCGCGGATCAGCCGGGCATAGGACATCCAGCCAAAGAGGACCAGCGCCGTGGTGATGATGGCGTCGGTGCGGCTAGAGGTGCCGCGCAGCCAGTCGAAGGGCAGCGCCGGCTGGGTGGAGAGCATCACCAGCACCGCCGCCAAGATGGGAAAGGCGAGAAAGGCGTCGGTCAGGCGCATCAGCAGGGCATCCACGAGCCCGCCCATAAAGCCGGAGACGAGCCCCAGCAGCACCCCCAGCAGCGCCCGCCCCAGGGTGATGGCGAGCCCCAGGCGAAAGGCCGTGCGAGCGCCCCAGACCAGGCCATAGAGGATGTCGTACTGCCCCGGCAGCGTGCCCAGGGGGTGCTCGGCGTTGGGCAGCAGCGGGCTGCGGGAAAAGCCATCCTTGGGGATGAGGTAGGGGTTATCCTCCTGCGGGGGCGCGATCAGCGGCGCGGCGAGCGCGACCACGGCGAAGGCCAGCACGATCAATCCCCCCAACCACAGCTCCGGATACCGCCAGATTCGGCGCAGCATATGGGCCGTTCCCCCTAATAGAGCCGCAGGCGCGGGTCCGCCACGGCATAGAGCACGTCGGCGAGCAGGCTCGCCAGGATGGTGACGAGCCCGGCAAAGAGGGCGAACCCCACCGCCACCGGCACGTCGGTGGCGAGGATCGCCTGCACGGCGCCGCGGCCCACGCCGGGATAGGAAAAGACCAGCTCCACCAGCACCGTGCCGGTGATCAGCAGCGAGACGGCCACCCCGCCGGTGGAGATGAGCGGCAAGAGGGCGTTGCGCTGGGCGTGCCGCCGGACGATCTGCCGCTCCGGCAGCCCCTTGGCCCGCGCCGTGGACACATAGTCCTGGGAGAGCGCCTCCAGCATGGCCGCCCGCAGCACCCGCGTCAACAGCGCCCACTGGGCCACCGCCAGCGTCGCCGCGGGCAGAACGAGATGCCGCAAGGCATCCACGGCCAGGTCGAGCCGCCCGTTGAGCAGGGCGTCCAGGCCGTAGAGGCCGGTGTACCAGCGGAAGGGCTCGGCGCGGACGACCTGCCCCGCCCACAGGCTCCAGCGCTCGGGCGGGAACCAGCCCAGCCGCGCATAAAAGAGGTTCATCAGCAGCAGGCCGAGGATGAACGCGGGGAAGGCCCAGGCCACCGAGGCGGCGAGGCGGATCGCCTGATCGGGGAGGCGGTGGCGGTAGCGCGCCGCCAGCGGCCCCAGCCAGAGCGCCAGGGCGATGGCGGGGATCATGGCGGCCAGCGCCAGCTCCAGCGTCGCCGGGGCGCGGCGCAGCAGCCCCTCCAGCACGTTTTGCCGCCAGGTCGGCGAATACCCCCACTGGCCGCGAGCGAGGTTGCGCAGCCAGGCCAGGTACTGGACCGGCGCCGGGCGGTCCAGCCCGTGCCGCTCGATAATCTGCTCCGTGAGGCGGGCGAGCTCGGCCTCGGTGGGGTGCGCCTTGATGGAAGGCATGTAGAGCATGGCGCGCTGTTCCAGCGGCAATTGCCACATCAGCACGAACAGGACCAGGGTGACCAGCAACAGAACCACTGGCAGGGCCAGCAGCCGCCGGGCGATATACCGCAGCAACGAGTCCTCCTAGAGTAGAGCTAGACTATCTACGTCGCGACGTCACCGCGCGTTTCGGGGGCGGGCTAGCCGAACCGCAGCGCGTGCAGCCGCGCGCGGCGCAGCGCCAGCCGCAGCCGCACCGGCCGCCCCGCCCAGGGCGCCAGGTCCGATTGCCCCCGCCAGGTGACCGTGGTCCAGAGCGCGTCGCCGCTGAGGGCGTCGCAATCGTCCAGGGCGCGGCCGGGCAGCGGCGCACCGGTCGGCTCGGCCAGCTCGACGCGCAGCTCGCCGCCAAAGCGGGTCCAGGCGTTGACCTCCAGGTGGTCGCCGGCGAAGGTCAGCGGCACGGTGGCGCAGCGGCCCTCCGTCTCGGCCTCCAGCGAGGTCAGGCCGTCCTCCCGCCAGACGGCTCGGCAGGTCATCCCCCGGTGCGGCGGGGGCTCCGGGCGCCCCTCGGCAAAGTGCCCCTGGTTGTGCGTGCGCCACTGCGGGCCAACCGGCAGCGTCCATTCGCCAGGCGAGAGGCTGACCAGCCCGCACCCAGCATAGACGCCGCCCTCCCAGCCGCTCCCCGGCTCGCCCACCGGGATCAGCGGCGCGCGGCCCAGCCGCTCCCAGCGCCGCCCGTCGCGGCTGGTGAGCAGGTGCACGTCCAGCACGTCCGGCGCGCGATGGTAAAAAGCCGGAAAGAGCAGGTGGGCGCGGTCCGCGCCGGGCCACCGGGCATAGGCGTTGGTATAGATGTCCGTGTCGGGCGAGTCGCTCCCCTCCGCGGTGACAATGATCTCCGGGCGCGGCCAGTGGTAAAAGTCGGCGGTCTCGGCGTAGGCGATGGCGCGCCGCCCGTGGCCGCCCTTGCCCGGCACGAGCCCCTGCCAGCCGCGGAAATAGCCGACATAGCGCCCCCGCGCGGCGTCGAAGGCGACCACCGTCTGCGTGTCGCTCATATAGTCATCCAGCAGCGGCGCCTGGATCGGCCGCCAGCGCAGGCCATCGGGCGAGGTGGCGCCAAAGACGCGGTGGACCCCCTCCTCGCGGCCCATATGGACCAGCTTGAAGCGCTCCGCCGCCGGGGCCTGCGGGTCCAGAAAGACGGTCGCGCCGTGGGCGCCGCGCCCCAGCGCCAGGTCCAGGCCATAGACCAGGTTGTTGTCCGTGGAGCCATCAAAGGCCACGGTCCCCACCCGCGGCTTGGTCCAATGGCGGCCATCGTCGGACTCGGCCACGGCCAGCATCGCCTTCAGGTCGCGGGGCTGCTCGCCGGGGTCATGGTAATGGGGCTCGTAATAGAGGCGGTAACGGCCCTCCGCCGCCAGCAGCGTGGTATAGACGTTGATCATGGACTCCCAGGGCTGGTCGGCGACGATCAGCGGCTCGCGCTCCAGCCGCGGCGGGTGGGCGGCGATGCGCACGCCGTGGGGCATCTCCCAGCTCGCCGGCTTGCCGCCCCAGCCCACGCCATACCCCGGCTCGATCAGCTCCCAATCGAGAAAGACCTGTTTGCCCGTGCCGATATCCAACGTCATGGCGGCCCCCTTTAGCGATACCCTTCCGCCTGCAGGTTGAACAGCCGCGCATAGGCGCCGTCCAGCGCGATGAGCTCGGCGTGGCTGCCCAGCTCGATGATCTTGCCCGCCGATAGCACCACGATCCGGTCGGCCATGCGCACGGTGGAAAAGCGGTGCGAGATCAGCACGGCGATGCGGCCTTCCATCAGCTCGCCAAAGCGCTGAAAGACCTCGTACTCGGCCTCGGCGTCCAGCGCGGAGGTCGGCTCGTCCAGCACCATCACCTCGGCCTCGCGCATAAAGGCGCGCGCCAGGGCGATCTTTTGCCACTGCCCGCCGGAAAGCTCCTGGCCCTTGTTCCAGCGCCGCCCCAGCATGGTCTCGTAGCCGGCGGGCATCCCCTCGATGATCGGGCTAGCCCCGCCGCGCTCCGCCGCGCCCTTGACCCGCTCCAGGTCATCCATCGCCTCCACCTGCCCGAAGCCGATATTCTCCCGCACCGTCAGGTGGTAGCGGACGAAATCCTGAAAGATGACCCCAAAGCGCTGGTGCAGGCTGGCCAGGTCGTACTCGCGCAGGTCCACGCCGTCCAGCAGGACCTGCCCCGCGGTGGGGTCATAGAGCCGCGTCAGCAGCTTGATCAGCGTGGTCTTGCCCGCGCCGTTCAGGCCCACCAGCGCGATCCGCTCGCCCGGGCGGATGTGCAGGTTGATGTCGTGCAGCACCTCCACGTCGGTGCCGGGGTAACGGAACGAGACATGGCGAAACTCGATCCCCTGCTGGACCGGCGCCGGCGCGGGCAGGCCATTCTCCGGCGAGGTCAGTTGCGGCTGAAGGTCGAGGTAGGTCAGCAGGTTATCGAGAAAGAGGTTGCTCTCGTAGAGGCGGCTCACGCTATCCAGCAGCGAGCGGATGGAGCCCTGGGACTGGCGAAAGATGCTGAGCAGCATGGTCATATCGCCCAGGGTAATCAGGCCGGCGATGGTGCGCATCACGATCCAGGCATAGCTGCCGTAATAGGCCAGGGTGGAGAGGAGCCCCCAGCCCAACCCGGCGACCGCGCGGCGCTGGGCGACGGCGCGGTCCTGCTCGTAGAACTGCCAGAGCAGCTCCTGATACCGCCGCAGCAGGAACTCGCCCAGGCCAAAGAGCTTGACCTCCTTGACGCTCTCGTTGCCGGTCAGCAGCGACTCCACATAGTTCATGGAGCGCAGCTCTGGCGCCCGCCGGCTGACCATGCGGAACTGGCGCTCGGCGTACTGGGATTGGGAGAGGAAAGAGGGGATGGCCGAGATCACCACGATGACCGCCAGCCAGGGGCTGAAACGGACCAGCAGGGCGATCAGGGAGACGAGGGTGATCACCTGCTGTGCCATTTGCAGAACCGAGTTGGAGATGCTGAGCGCGCTGGAATCGGCCTGGCGCCGCGCGTTCTGCAGGGTGTCATAGAAGAGCGGGTCCTCGAAGAAGCGCAGGTCCAGGCTGATCGCCTTGCGGATGATCATGGTGTTGACGTGGTTGGACAGTTGCGTCTGCAAGAGGCGGTCCACCAGGCCCCGCACCGTGCCCAGCACCGCGCTGACCAGCAAGAGGCCCAGCTCGAGCGCGAGGTAGGGGAGGACCTGGCGCAATCCGGCGAGCGGCTCCAGGCGCTGGGCGCTGGCGCCCACGATGGCATCGATGATCAGCTTGCCGGCCCAGGCCTGCCCTGCGGGAAGAAAGGCGGCGACGAGGGTGAGGGCGGCCCCGGCCAGCGCGGCGCCGCGGCTGGCGCCCCAGACCAAGCGAAAGGCCTCCGGCGTGTTCCGCAGCGACTGCCAGAACTCGCGCACCTCGTTGCGGAGGCGGGCGAATAGCCCAAGCTTGCGCTGGCCGGGGGCAGGAGGGGATCCGTTCATGAGCATGCTCCGGGTTGTGATGGCGACGTGCGCGTAATCATGAGCAAGATACCCCGTTCGCCCCAGAAGTCAAACGGGCTGGGCTTGACATCCACCACCTGCTGCGCTATGATGCGCGCGAGGCGCATCGCGCCCGACGGATCGCCCAGCGACCAAGGAGGACACCATGGACGACATCCCTGCCCTGCCAACCACGCAACCCGCCGACATGCGCCGCTGCCGGGAGTGGGCCGCGCGCCACCTGGCCCGCGCCGCCGACCTCCCTATCTCTTTCCGGGTCGACGGCCAGCCCGTGGCGGGCCTCCCGGCGAGCTGGCAGCCGACGGCCACCCGCCGCTGGATCGACGCCAACATTGTCGAGACGGTGTACGAGGGCGCGGACCCCGCCTCGGGGCTGCGCCTGCGGGTGGAGGTCAGCGAGTACCGCGATTACCCGGCGGTGGAGTGGGTCGCCTGGTTCGCCAACCGGGGCCAGGCCGACGCCCCGCTGCTGGAGGAGGTGCTGGCCCTGGATGCGACGTTCCCCGGCGAGTCGCCGGCGCTGCGCCACTGCAACGGCGACTTGGGCAGGGCCGCGGGCTATGCTACCGAGCAAGCCCCACTGCCGCCGGGCGAGGCGCTCCGCTTTGCCCCCCACCGCGGCCGCCCCAGTGACGGGGCGTTCCCCTATTACCGGCTGCTCTTCCCCGAAGGCGGCGTCTCGCTCGCCATCGGCTGGCCCGGGCAGTGGGCGGCGAGCTTTGAGGGGCTGGCGGACGGCGCGCGGGCCCGGGCGGGCCAGGAGACGCTGCGGGTGCGGCTGCGGCCCGGGGAACAGGTCCGCACGCCGCGCATCACCGCCGTCTTTTGGGCGGGCGGGCTCGACCGAGGCGTCAACCTCTGGCGGCGGTGGTACCTGGCCCACGTCCTGCCGCGGCCGGATGGCCAGCCGCTGGGGCCGCTCTTGGCCTGCGCCGCCAGCGATGAGGGCGAAGAGTTCACCGCCGCCACGGAGGAAAACCAGATCCGCTTCCTGGACCGCTTCCTGGAGCGGGGCATCCGCCCCGACATCTGGTGGCTCGACGCCGGGTGGTATCCGTGCCGGGACGCCAAGGGCGAGCGGCGCTGGGGCGTCACCGGCACCTGGGAGCCCGACCTGGAGCGATTCCCCCGCGGCCTGGGGCCGGTCTCCGACCACGCCGCCAGCCAAGGCGCCAAGCTGCTGCTCTGGTTCGAGCCGGAGCGGGTGCGGCCAGGGACCTGGCTGGACCGCGAGCATCCGGAATGGGTCTCGCGCCCGCCGGGGGATAACAACGGCCAGCTCATGCTGAGCCTCCCCGAATGCCGCCAGTGGCTGACCGACCACGTCTGCCGGCTGATCCAGGAGAACGGCGTCGCCGTCTATCGGCAGGACCACAATTTCACCCCGCTGCAGCACTGGCGGCGGGACGAGGCGGAGGACCGCCAGGGGCTGCGGGAGAACCTGCACGTGCAGGGCTACCTGCAATATTATGACGACTTATTAGCGCGCAACCCGGGGCTGTGGCTCGATTCCTGCGCCAGCGGCGGGCGCCGCAACGACCTGGAGACGCTGCGCCGGTCGGTGCCGCTTCACTATACCGACTATGGCTACGGCGACCACCCCATCAAGCTGGCCTTTCACCACACCATGTACGAGTGGATCCCCTATTTCAAGGAGAGCACGGTCTCCTGGGACCTGGAGGGGACGTCGCGCTACGACCACCGCGTGGATAGTTTCTCCTTCCACTGCGGCATGGCGCCGATGCTGATGCCCTCGCTGGACATGCGGCGGGAGGATTACGATTTCGCCCTGGCCGTCCGGATGATCGCCGTCTGGCGCCGGGCGGCCCCGCTGCTGCTGGGGGGCGACTATTACCCGCTCGCCGTCTCGGACCGCAGCGCGGCGACGTGGGCCGCCTGGCAGTTCGACTCGCCCGAGCAGGGGGTCGGGCTGGTGCAGGCGATCCGCCTGCCCGAGGCGCCGGAGACCCTGACCCTCCGCCCGCGGGGCCTCGCCCCGGAAGCGACCTACGCCTTGGAGAACGCCGAGACCGGCGAAACCAGGGAGGTCACGGGGGCCGCGTTGGCCGATCCAGGCTTCACCGTGGCCCTCCCCCCGCGCAGCGGCGCGATCTGGTTCTATCGGCGGGTCGATCAAGCCGCCGGGAGGTAAGATGGAGACCATTGCGCCCGTCATCGAGCTCTATCCTGGCGACGACGGCGACCTACTGGAGCTGTTGCAGATGTCCATGGGCATCGAGTCCATGGAGGGGGTCAAGCACCTGCTGGCCGTCGAGCGGACGCGCGGCACGCGCTATTACGTGGCCAGGGTCGCCGGGCAGATCGTCGGCCTGATCGGCGTCTGGTTCGACCCCACGGGCCGGGTCACCGAGCTCGAGCCGCCCCAGATCATCGACATGGCCGTCCTCCCCGCCTATCGCCGGCAGGGCGTGGCGCGGGCGCTGATGGCCCGGGCGGTGGCCGAGGTGCGGACGACCGGTTGCCCCACCCTCTGGCTCTATACCAGCGGCGATGAGATCGGCGTGCTCACGTTCTATTACAAGCTCGGCTACCGGCTGGCCGCGGTGGTCCCCGATTGGTTCGGCCCGGGGTCGCGGAAAGCTATCCTGCGATTGGATCTGAGCTGAGGAGGCGATATGAGGATCACGATCACCAGCGTGCTGGTCGACGACCAGAGCAAGGCGTTACGCTTCTACACTGAGGTGCTGGGCTTTGTGAAAAAGGCCGACATCCCCCTGGGCGAGAACAGGTGGCTGACCGTGGTCTCGCCGGAAAGCCCCGAGGGGCCCGAGCTGCTGCTGGAGCCGGACTCGAATCCGGTGGTGCGCGCCGCCACCCAGGGGTTCAAGAAGGCCCTCTACGAGGCAGGCATCCCTTTCACCATGTTCGCCGTGGACGACGTGCGCCTGGAATACGAACGGCTCAGCCGCTTGGGGGTGGCGTTCAAGGCGCCGCCGAGCAACGCCGGCCCGGTCACCATCGCCATCCTGGACGACACCTGCGGCAATCTGATCCAGATCGTGGGGCCCAGCTAACGGCAGGGATCGCCTGAGCCTCCGGTCGCGTGGCCGAGTGGGCGGGAGCGCGCCATGGAACCCTGGCAAGCGAAACTCGAGTTCGATCCTCTCCCGGCCCTGCTTTCCTCCGGGGACGAGGCGCTGGCCTATTTCGTCCGGCGCGACCTGCTGGGGGAGGAGGTCGGGCCGGTGCAGCGACTGTGGGAGCTGCCCGGGGCGCGGCGAATCCTCGGGCGGCAACGGCCCGACGGGAGCTGGCCCGGCAGCGGCGCGGCCACCTACCCGGCGGTCCACTATCGTCTCGTCGAGGCGTGGCGCGAGTTCCGCCACCTGGTGCAGGTCTACGGCTTGACGCGGGAGCATCCCCAGACGCGGCAAGCCGCCGAGTTCCTCTTTTCCTGCCAGACGGCCGAGGGGGATATCCGGGGCTTTCTCGCCGATCAGTACGCGACCTACTATACCGGCGCCATCCTGGGGCTGCTCATCCAGGCGGGCTATGCGGACGATCCGCGCATCGAGCGGGGGCTCGAGTGGCTGCTGGACATGCGACAGGACGACGGCGGCTGGTCCGTCCCCCTGATCACGCGCGACCTGGATTGGGCGACCATCTGCCGCTTGTCCAGCGAGCGCGCCGAGCCGCTCCTGCCCGACCGCGGCAGGCCGTTTTCGCACAATGCCACGGGCATGGTGCTGCGCGCCTTTGCCGCGCACCCGCGCCACCGGCGCTCGGAGGCGGCCAGGGTCGCCGCCGAGTTGATGGCCTCCCGGTTCTTCCAGCCCGACGCCTATACGTCTTACCACGCAGCGAGCTATTGGGTGAGGTTCGAATACCCCTTCTGGTGGAACAACCTGGTGGCGGCCTTGGATTCCCTGTCGCTGATCGGGCTGCCGCGGGATCACCCGCAGATGCAGTTGGCGGTCCACTGGCTGATCAAGCACCAGGAGCCCAGCGGCCTCTGGCGGGCGACCTATGCCAAGCCGGAGGGCAAAGAGACGGCCAAGACGCGCCAGACCAGCCTCTGGGTGAGCCTGGCGATTGGACGCGTGCTCAAGCGGCTGCATGGTTGAGCGCGAGCGCGCGCCGAGGGACGAAGAAGCGAAAGGTGGCACTCATGAACAAGACGGAGCGTCTTTCCCAGCTCTTGGCCACGGTCGGCGCGGCGCTGGCCTGCTTCCCCCTGGCGGCCACGGCGCTGTTCTCCGCGGTCGGGACCATCCGCTCCGGCAGGTTCCGCCTCGACTATCTGATGCCGGCGGAGCTTTTCCCGGCGGCCCTGCTGGGCGGCGTTTTGCTGGTCTGGGCGGCGCTGCGGGCGCGCTCGCGGGTCAGGCCCATCGGGGCCAGCCTCGCCCTGGCCGTGGCGCTGCTGGTCGGCCTGCAGGCCCTCGCCGTGGTCACGGGGCTGGCCTCGGGCCGCACCGAGCCGGGAGGCTGGGCCTGGGCGCTGGTGCTCGCCGCGCTGGCCGGCTTTACCCTCGCCCTGCTGGCGCTCGCCGTCGAGGGGACGCTCTTGGCCCGCGACCTGCGCCGGGGCCCAACCGCCTGATTCCACACAACCAGAGAGGGATGCATCGTGCCGCAAGGGAAACGCCCTATTGACTATGTGTACCCGCCCATGGACACTGCCAAGCCCAAGGTGCGCTGGGTCTTTACCGCGTCGGCCTGCCGCCCCTTTGGCCTGGTCCGGCTGAGCCCGGACACGGACCCCGTGGGCGTGTGGGATTCGGGCTATCGCTACCACAGCGAGCGGATCCACGGGTTCAGCCACATCCACGCCTGGCAGCTCTCGGGCGTGCCCGTCATGCCCACGGTCGGCCCGCTGCGCGGCCCCGCCGGATCGGCGGCCTATGCCTCGCGCTTTAGCCACGCCGACGAGATCGTCCGGCCCGGCTATCACAGCGTCTATTTGGCCGACTATGGCATCCGCGCCGAGCTGGCCGCCACCTGCCGCGCCGGATTCCATCGCTACACCTTTCCCGCCGCCAGCCAGGCGCACATCCTGCTGGACCTGGGCGCCGAGCTGGGGCCGTCCAAGCAGGCGGATGTGCTGGCGCGGAAGGTGGGAGAGGCCGAGATCGAGGGGTATGTGGAGAACGCCCCTACCCGGCGCCGCCCCAAGCCCTGCCGGGTCCATTTCTTCGCCCGCTTCGATACGCCCTTTGCCGCCCTGGGGGCCTGGAAAGGTGACGAGGTGCTGCCGGAGGTGGGCGAGGTCTCCGGCCCCGGCTGGGGGCTCTATGCCGCCTATCGCACCGAGCCCGGCCAGGTCATCCAGCTCAAGGTGGGGCTCTCGTACGTGAGCGCCGAGGGCGCGCGGCTGAACCTGGAGACCGAGATGCCCGGCTGGGACCTGGACGCGGTCCGGCAAGAGGCCGCCGAGGAATGGGACGCCTGGCTGGGTCGCATCCAGGTGGAGGGCGGCAGCGAGAAGGAGCGCACCAACTTTTATACGCACATCTGGCGCACCCTGACCGGCGGGCACACCGTCAGCGACGTGGACGGGCGCTATAGCGACATGACCGGCCCCCAGCGGCGCATCCGCCGCGCGCCGTTGGGCAGCGACGGGCAGCCCGCCCACCCGCTGGTCAACGGGCAGGATTGCTTCTGGGGCGCGCACTGGGGGCTGGGCCCCTTGCACGGGCTGGCCTATCCCGACCTGGCCAGCCACTATTGCCGCTACCTGGTCCAGATGTGCCAGGACGGCGGGCTGATCCCCCGCGGGCCCTCCGGCGGCAACTATACCTTCGTGATGATCGCCGCCCACTCCACCGCCTACCTGACCGCCGCCTACCTGAAGGGCATCCGCGACTGGGACGTGGAGGCCGCCTATGAGGGGATGCGCCGCAACGCCTTCCCCGGCGGGCTGATGGGCAAGGCGGGGTATGAGCACGACAGCGCCGTGGATGGCGGCATCGAGCATTACCTGGCGCGGGGCTACATCCCCGAGCGGGAGAGCCTCTCCGGGGCCATCCACGTGGACGGCGCCGCCCAGACGCTGGAATACGCCTATGACGATTGGTGCCTCTCGCAGATGGCCCGCGAGCTGGGCAGGTGGGATGATTACGCCGCCTTTCGGGCGCGGGCCTATAACTATCGGAACCTCTACGATCCCGCCAGCGGCTTCATGCGGCCCCGCAACCTGGACGGCTCCTGGCTGGCCCCGTTCGATCCGCTCGCCCTCCACGGCTGGTGCGAGGGCAATAGCTGGACCTATTCGTACTATGTCCCGCACGACGTCCAAGGCCTGATCCGGCTGATGGGCGGGCGGCGGGCGCTGGTGGACAAGCTGAACCGCGCCTTCGAGCTGGCGGAGCCGATGCGCTTTTACGCCGCCAAGCCGGAGCTGCGGCGCGACCTGGCTTATGTGAACTATGGCAACGAGAACGGGCGCTTCCTCGCCCACCTCTTTAACCACGCCGGGGCGCCCTGGCTGGCGCAACGCTGGGCGCGGCGCGTGCAAGAGCAGACCTTTGGGTCCATCGAGCCGCTGGGCTTTTGCGAGGACGACGACAACGGGCTGGCGGCGGCCAACAGCGCCCTCCTTTCGCTGGGGCTTTTCGACGTCTCGGGCGGGACGCACCGCGAGCCGGTGTACGAGATCACGACCCCGGTTTTCGAGCGGGTCGCCATCCACCTGGACCCCCGCTATTACCCCGGGGATGCGTTCGTCATCCAGGCGCGCAACGCCGGGCCAGGGCATATCTATATCCAGCGGGCCCTGCTCAACGGCCGCCCGCTGGAGCGCCCCTGGTTCTACCATCGCGAGTTCGCCGCCGGCGGCGAGCTGACGCTGGAGCTGGGCCCCGAGCCCAACAAGGCGTGGGGCGCCGGCCTGCGCGACGCCCCGCCGAGCATGAGCGAGCCCTGCGGGTAGGAGGCGCAGCCTACCACTTGACACCTCGCCCCCTTACGCGTATACTGGCCCTGTATCCGCGCAGCGGAGCCAGCCCAACACAATGATCCCCTCGCCAGATCGGGCAATCGCCTCTTGCTGGCGCTTTTTTTACATCCCATACCCAGGAGACGACGGTGACCCAACGCATCGCCTATTTCGATTGTTTCTCCGGCGCCAGCGGCAACATGCTGCTGGGCGCCCTGCTGGACGCCGGCCTCCCCCTGGTCGACCTGGAAGCCGACCTGGCGCAGCTCGGCGTGGCCGGCTACCGCCTGCGCCTGGAGCCCAAGGTGGACCAGGGGATCAGCGGCAGCTTTTTCGACGTGGTGGACGAGGCGCAGGAACACCCCGTGCGCAACCTCCACGCCGTGGAGCACATCATTGGCGAGAGCGGGCTGAGCGACGCCGTCAAGGCGCGCAGCCTGGCCGTGTTCACCCGCCTGGCCGAGGCCGAGGCGCGCATTCACGCCGTGCCGGTGGATCAGATCCACTTTCACGAGGTGGGCGCGGTGGACACGCTGGTGGACATTGTCGGCGTGGTGGCGGGGCTGGCCCGGCTGGGAGTGGAGCAGGTGTACGCCTCCGAGATCCCCACCGGCAGCGGCACCATCATGACGCAGCATGGCCGCTTGCCCGTGCCCGCCCCGGCGACCCTGGCCCTGCTGGCGGCCGTGGGGGCCAAGGTGGTCCCCGCGCCGGTGCGGGCCGAGCTGGTGACGCCCACCGGCGCCGCGCTGCTGGCCGAGCTGGCCACCTTTGAGCAGCCGCCCATGCGGGTGCTGGGACTGGGGCACGGCTTTGGCTCCAAGGCGCTCCCCTGGGCTAACATGCTCCGCGTCTGGATCGGCGAGGCCATCAGCAGCCCGCAGCCGCGCCCGCACGAGCACGCTCACCACGAGCACGCGCATCCTCACCCGCACGAGGGGCACGAGCACGGCCACGAACACCCGCATCCGCACGATGAGGACGCCCACGCGCACGACCATGAACACGCGCCTGACCATGATCACGACCATCCCCATACCCACCCACACGAAGGGGCGGCCTAGTGGCGGATGAGCTGACCCTGCGGCCCATCGGCGTGGTGCGCAACGAGCTGCGGCGGGGCGTCTCGGCGCCGCGCGCCCGCGCCCCGCGCTCGGTGATCGAGCTGCGCCCCGAGCTGGCCGAGGGGCTGGATGGCCTCGCGCCGGGGCAGGACCTGGTGATCGTCTTTGCCTTCCACCAGTCGGCGGGACCGGCGCCGCTGCGGCAACACCGCCAGGGCGACCCGCAGGAGCCGCTTTTGGGCGTTTTTAGCCTGCGCAGCCCCCACCGTCCCAACCCCCTCGGCCTGACCACCGTGCGCGTATTGGAGGTGGAGGGCAACCGGCTGGTGGTCGCCGGGCTCGATGCCTACGACGGCACGCCGGTGCTGGACATCAAACCGTACGTGGCCTGGCTGGACGCGCCGCAGGCCGCCCAGGAGGAGTAGCAGATGGCGAAAATCCCCGTCCTGGCCGACGTGACCAGCGCCAATAACGAGCTGGCTGACGAGCTGCGCGCCGAGCTCGCGCGCCGGGGCATCCTGACGCTGAACCTGATCGCCTCGCCGGGGGCGGGCAAGACCACCCTCCTCGAGCGCACCATCGCCGCGCTGGCGGGCGAGCTGCGCCTGGCCGTGGTGGAGGGCGATTTGGCCACCTCGCTGGACGCCGAGCGGATCGTCCAGGCCGGCGCGCCCGCGGTGCAGATCAACACCGGGGGCGGGTGCCACCTGGAGGCGCAGATGGTGCGCCAGGCGTTGAAGCAGATCGACCTGGACCAGACCGACGTGCTCGTCATCGAGAACGTGGGCAACCTCGTCTGCCCCACCGGCTGGGACCTGGGCGAGGACGCCAAGGTGGTGGTCGCCTCCCTCCCCGAAGGCGACGACAAGCCGCTCAAGTACCCCAGCGCCTTCGCCACGGCGCAGGCGGTGGTGGTGAACAAGATCGACCTGGAGCCCTACCTCCCCGCCCGCGCCGAGACCATGCGCGCCAATGCGCTGCGCATCAACGGCAGCCTGGCGGTTTTCGCCGTCTCGTGCGCCACCGGCGCGGGGCTGGAGGGGTGGCTGGATTGGCTGCGGGGGCGCGTGCGCGAGAAACGGGCCGCGCATCAGCGCGCCGCGCAGGCGAGCGCCCATGCATGAGATGAGCCTGGCCCAGTCGCTGCTGGACTTGGCGGTGAAACACGCCCAGGGGCAGCCCATTCAGGCGCTGCGCGTGCGCGTGGGCGCCCTCTCCGGCGTGGTCGGCGACTCGCTCGCGTTCTGCTTTGATTTCGTGAGCAAGGGGACCCTGGCCGAGGGCGCCCGGCTGATCCTGGAGCCGGTGCCCGTGCCGCTGCGCTGCCGCGCCTGCCGGGCCGCCACCACCACGGCTCGCCACGCCGACCTGCCGGGGTACGAGGCGGTGTCGCTGGCCCTGGAGGAGGGCTGCCCGATCTGCGGGGGCAAGGCGCTGGACGTGGTGGGCGGCGCCGATTTCCAGTTGGTCGAGATCGAAGTGAAGGATGGATGAGCCACGAAACACACAACATACACCATAGAGACCGAACGCAAAGTGGCCGAGGCCCGGCGCATCCTCCGCGAGCTGGGGAGCGCGCTGGTGGCCTATTCCGGCGGCGTGGATAGCACGCTGCTGCTCAAGCTGGCCCACGACGAACTGGGCGAGCGGGCCCTGCCCGTCTATATCTCGTCGCCCACCATGGTGGGCTGGGAAAAGGACGAGGCGCTGGCCCAGGCCCGCGAGATCGGCGCCACGGTGCGGATCGTCGCCGGCGAGGAGCTGTGCAATCCCGAGTTCGTCGCCAATACGCCGCTGCGCTGCTACCACTGCCGCGCCACCAACTACCGCCCGCTGCAACGCAT
>Ga0123330_1001067_pt1 | contig 28673 bp, 21 predicted proteins | sample BioC13SIPDNA_2_FD_89704 | JGI IMG/M metagenome (GOLD analysis project Ga0123330, IMG submission 89704) | Anaerobic biogas reactor microbial communites from Washington, USA - Biogas_R2_A C13 SIP DNA | ecosystem: Engineered > Bioreactor > Anaerobic > Unclassified | place: Washington, USA... | reverse complement strand
TCGGCGCCGTAGATGTCGCCGATATCGTTGCGCTCGTCGGTCCACACGACCAGGTTCCCGGAGACCGAGGGATCGTACTGCCGCTCGGGCGCCGTGCAGATCGGGAAGATCCTGATGTCGCTCAGATCGGAGATGTCGGCGCCGTAGATGTCGCCGTCGGCCTCCCATACGACGATATCACCACAGATATCGACGAATCCCTCATGCGCCTCGGTGTAGTTGTCGTAGGGGTATGGCACGCCGTGCCCGACCTCTTCGGCAATGGTGAAGTACACCGGATGGGCGCGGTCCGTGACGTCGGCGCCGCAGATGTCGTACACGGCTTCGGCATAGCGCGTCTGGTTTGACGTCTCCACGTCGCGATGCCGCAGCCAGACAACCTTGCTGCCGGAGATGGCGGGATAGCCGTAGGACTCGGTCTGCGTGCCCCGCCGAAGGGGCATGCTGTCGCCCGTAGCCGTGTCTGCGAGATACACACTCGTGCAGATGGGATTGTAGTACGACCCGTTGCCGCTGATCCAGACGACGAGACTACCGTCGATCTTCGGCTTGGTGTTCACTGTCCCGGCCCTGAACGTGCGGAAGATGCCCGTCTGCGTATCGGCACAGAAGATCTCCCATTGAGAAGGGTTGTAGTCTTCGCTGCCGACGTAGGCCACATGGGTCCCGGATACGGCGGGATAGAAGAAGTATCCACCCGAATCCTGTGCGATTGTGAACGGCACGGCGTTCACGGTGAAGGGCGCCGCCTCAATCTTTACGACATCCGGCTCGCTGTCGATGAAGCCATCGTTGACGACCAGCTCGAAGCGAAAAACGCCAGCCTGCTGGCAGAGAAAGTAGGGCGTTGACGAATCGGCCAGAAACAGTTCGACCGGCGGCCCTTCGACTTGCGTCCACGTGTAGGTCAGCTCATCCGGCGGGTCCGTATCCTGCGACCGGGCGCCGTCCAGACGAATCCCTCCCGGCATTGCCCACAGCTTGTCCGGCCCGGCGTTCGCCACGGGACGCTCGTTGCCCACCACGACCAGCACCGTATCGGGGGCGCTGGCGTACTGGCCGTCGGCGACGACCAGTGAGAATGTGTACCATCCTTCAGCCGGCGGCGTGAAGGCCGGTTGCGTCGCCGCCGCGTCGTCCAGCGTCACTTCAGCGCCCGACGTCTGCGTCCACGTAAACGCCGTGGGCCCTTGCGGATCAGAGAAGTAGCTGCCCGTCCCGTCCAGCACCACCGGTTCGGGGGCCAGGATGTGGCGATCGGCGCCGGCGTGGGCGAGCGGCTTGACGTAGCCGATGTACTCGTCGGCCCCGATGTCCACACGCATCGCGTACACGCGCGGGTCGCCGTCGAGGTCGGTCCCGCTCGGAGGCGGGACGAAATCCGGGTCCCCGGCGCTGATGCACGGAGAGCCGGCATCGAGACGATACCGCGTGCTCCAGGAACTGAGGAAGACCGGGTCGGCGGAGATGTTGCCATTGCGTCCGGTCCACTCGGCCTGGCCTCCATAGATCGCCTCATTCGTGCGCGGGTCCCGCGTGACGAAGTCGACCGGGGTGTTGCCCCAGACGTTGTTATAGCGGATCACGTCACCGCCCGCGTAGGTCCAGTACAATCCACCGCCCGATCCGGCGCTGGCAATGATGTTGTTCGCGACCGTCAGCCGGGTATAGTCGTACTGAAACGATGCGTAGACATTGCCGCCCAGACCGTATTCGGGCTCCTTGTCGCAGTCGTTGCCCACAATCGTGTTGTTCAGGAGCGAACCGGCGTAGATATAGATGCCGCCGCCATTGACGGCGGAGTTGTCGTAGATGAGGTTGTCGGTGACCGTAGCGTAGCCGCCGGCGTAGATCCCGCCACCGGTCTCGGCGGCATTGTTGTAGATCACGTTGTGCGTGATGGTCGCCGAGCCGGAGCAGTAGATCCCGCCCCCGTCGGACCACTCGTATCGGTAGGTGTAATAGCGAGCCCCTCCGACATTCACCTCCCCCTCTTCCTCGAGGTAGGGCGCGACATTGTTGGTAATGACGTTTCGCGTGATGGTCGGCGAGGCCCCCATGCACAGAATACCACCGCCGTAGGAGTAGCTGTAGGAATAGTCGGGACTGACATAGGAGTAGATCAACGTACCGACCCCGCCGGTGATGGTGAACCCCGTCAGGACCGCCCGGGACGTCTCGCCGTTCTGGAAGCTCACGACGCTGCCCTCTCCCTGGGCGTGCAGAATCGTATACCCAACGATTCGCGGATCGTTCGGGTCCGTGCTGGTGACGACGATGTTCTTGCCGTTGAAATCGATCGTCTGGTAGTAAAGACCGGGCGCGACGATCACAGTGTCGCCGTCGTCACTGGCGTCGATCGCGTCCTGGATGATGGAATAGTCGCCGGGCACGTGGCGGATCGCCGCACCCGCGGCACCGCTCACCAGGACCATCAACACGGAAGTCACCATAGACAGGTATCTCATAATCTGACCTTTCCCTCGCTCAATACATCGCACGGCTCTGAAAGGGCTGACAGTAGGCAGGCTGTCACCTCCACACATTCTTGCCGCCATTCTACACCAAATCCGCTCCCGGGGCAAGCCCATATGCCTGCCCAAACGGCCTCTCGACGAATGTCCATCTGTGTGATGAAACCGTCCTTTGGACAGACCTTGAACTCCTCTCGGACCGCCGCCCGGAGTCTTTCCCCTCCTCTTTGACGTCGCTGGGCCGCCTTTGTTACATCTTTTTCGCGTTTTCTGCCCCGGTCAGACAGCCATCGACGCGCCCGGCCCCGTCGGATTCCAGTTGAAAACAAGCCTGACCTGGGCATAATGGCTTCCCAACGACGCCAACTGCATGGATTTTGGGGATACGACGATGACATGGCACCTCCAACGGACCACGCTTTCACTGCTTCTGGGCGTTCTGCTGCTGTCGGCGAGTTGCTCTCCTTCGGCCTGGCATTCGGGCGGCAAACACAGTGAGACATCCGCGTTCGATAACCGACTCGGGGCCGTTATGGAATCAGGCACAAGCATCCCCGTGGCCTATGACGTGGACGTCCTCGTGGTCGGCGGCAGTTCGGGAGGCGTCGCGGCCGCCGCAGCCGCCGCACAGAACGGGGCCCGCGTTTTCCTGGCCGCCCCCAGACCCTACCTGGGAGAAGACCTCTGCGCGACATATCGCCTCTGGCTGGAACCCGGCGAGGAGCCTCGCTCGGATCTGGCCCGGGCCCTCTTCGCCGAACCGCAAGCGGCCCGACAGATGGAGAACGCACTCACCTTTGCCTACGAAGCGGACATCCCCTCGTCGCCTCGCCACAAAGACACCGACCCACCATCGATTCTGACCGACGGCAAGTGGCACAGCGCCGCAACGCAGAGCGTTCAATACGACGGCAACGCCGCCATCACCGCCGATCTGGGCGACGCCCAGCGTCTGCGGCGCGTGCGTATCATGGCCTACCAGCGCAACGGCGACTTCGAGGTCGATTCCGTCACGATTCACGTCAGCCAGGACGGCAAGACCTGGAATCGGGCGGCCGCCATCAAGAACGGCAAGCTCGGCCAGGGTTCCTTTGAGGAATCGCCCATCGAGCTGTCCGCCTGGCTCGACAGCACCGCCCGTTACGTCCGGCTCAGCATCAAGAAGTCCCCGGCGGTCGAGCGAATCCTGTTGGGAGAGATCGTGATCGAAAAACCGGCCGGCCCGAAGCGGTCCTCGCCCGACCGGGTCCCGCCGACTCCCATGCAGGTCAAACGCGTCCTCGACGATACCCTGCTCGACGCGGGCGTCAAGTTCCTCTATGGCTGTTATGCCACCGAGGTGCTGCGAGATGCGAAGGGCAACGTGGCCGGAATCGTGATGAGCAACCGTTCCGGCCGGCAGGCGGTGAAGGCCAAAGTCGTCATCGACGCCACGGACAGGGCCCTGATCGCGCGAATGGCCGGCGCCGCATTCGACCCGTACGCGACGGGCTGGCACACCTTCCAGCGCACAGTGGTCGGCGGCACGATGCGACAGGATGATTACATGGAGGCCCGCCGACTGCCCACACCGGTCCACACCGCCAACGGGCGGACCTACAAGGCCATCGAGTACACCCTGAAGATCCCGATGGAGGACGGTTCATTCGCGTCCTTCGCCAACGCCGAGCAGATCGCCCGGGACAAGACCTGGAGCGCCGGACAGGTGGATTGCTCGGAGACGTTGTTTCAGGTGCCTCCCGACCGTATGAAGGGCAAGGCGAGGGAGTGCTGTACGTGGCCCGGCGCCGACCGAGCCGACCTCAACATGTTCCGACCCGAGCGAGTCGAACGGCTGTTCGTGCTGGGAGGTTGCGCGGACATGGCCCGGTCGGTCGCCGAGAAGCTCGTGCGTCCGCTGGAACTGATCGCCGTGGGCGAGCGAATCGGCCAGGCCGCTGCCGTCGAGGCCCTCGCCCTGCCGATGAGCCAGACGGCCACCGTAACCGGCCGGCGAATGGCACCGTCGGCTCGGGGCGTTGTCCGGGAAGAGATTGCCTGGATGCGGCCCGACCTCCAACATGGCGGCGCAGTGGAGGCCACCGAGCGAGCGATCCCGATCCTGGGCCGTTATGATGTGGTCGTCGTCGGGGGCGGCACGGGCGGCGCTCCGGCGGGGATTTCCGCCGCACGCCAAGGGGCCCGAACGCTGGTTGTCGAGTACCTTCACGGCCTGGGCGGCATCGGAACGATGGGCCTGATCGGCCGATATTACTACGGCTATCGCGAGGGCTTCACCAAGGAGATCGACGAGGGACTGGCCGACCTGGGCGGCCCGGCTGAGGGAATCAGCGGACGGGGAGGCGACTGGGACAGCCAACTGAAGATCGAATGGTACCGCCGCGAGCTGCGAAAGGCCGGGGCCGACATCTGGTACGGCGCGTTCGGTTGCGGCGCATGGGTCGAGGGCCATCAGGTCAAGGGCGTGGTGGTCGCCACGCCGCAGGGCCGGGGCGTTGTCCTGGCGAAGGTGGTGATCGACGCGACCGGCAGCGCCAGCATCGCCGCCGCCGCCGGGGCCGACTGCATCTACACCAGCGCCGAGCACATCGCCATCCAGGGAACCGGCCTGCCCCCCTGGGAGCCGGGCGCTCGATACACCAACACGGATTTCACGTTCATCGACGATCTCGATGCGATCGACGCATGGCGGTCGTTCCTTACCGCTCGCAGGAAGTTCGACAACGCCTACGACCTCGCGCAGATCGTCGACAGCCGTGAGCGAAGGCAGATTGTCGGCGACTTCTTCCTTTGCCCGTCGGACGCCTACCTCGGTCGGACCTTCCCCGACACCATCGTCCGCGCCAACAGCAACTTCGACTCGCACGGCTTCACGATCCACCCGATGTTCCTGCTCAAACCACCCGACCGCGAGGCGTTGCCCTGCGATGTCCCCTACGGCTGTCTGCTGCCCAAGGGTCTCGAAGGCATCCTCGTGACGGGGCTGGGCGTCAGCGCCCATCGCGACGTGATGCCCGTGATCCGCATGCAGCCCGACATTCAGAACCAGGGGTATGCCGCCGGCCTCGCCGCCGTCATGGCGATCCGCGGGAGCGGCAAGCTGCGAGACATCGACATCCGCACGCTCCAGCAGCATCTCGTCGACAAGGGCAACCTGCCCGCCGAGGTGCTCGACCATAAGGACTCGCTGCCGCTGCCCAAGGAGCGGATCGAGCGAGCCGTTGCGTCTCTGACGAACGGTTTCGAGGGCATCGAGATCGTCTACGCGCAGCCCGAGGCGGCCCTGCCGCTGCTGCGGCAGGCGTACGACAATGCGACCTCCGACGACGTCAAGCTCACCTACGCGCATATTCTGGGCATCATGGGCGACGAAGCCGGGGCCGCGACGCTGACAGATGCCGTCAGACAGCGGGACTGGGACGAGGGCTGGAAATATACCGGCATGGGCCAGTACGGGATGAGCATGAGTCCGGTGGATAGCCTGATCGTGGCCCTCGGCCGCACCGGACGCAGGGAAGCGCTCGATCCCATCATCGAGAAGATCGCCCAGCTCGGCCCCGATCATGCCCTGTCGCACCACCGGGCCGTGGCGATGGCGCTGGAGGCCCAGCGCGAACCATCGACCGCCAGGGCGCTCGCCGACCTGCTCCGCAAAGACGGCATGACCGGACACGCCTTTACGGACATCCATGCCGTCACGGCAAACATCCCGGCCAGTCCCGTCGATACCTCCACCCGCGAGGTCTCGTTGCGGGAACTGATCCTGGCCCGCGCGCTCTACCGCTGCGGCGACGACAACGGCCTGGGCGAGCGCATCCTGAGAGAGTATGCTCGTGACATGCGCGGCCACTACGCCCGTCACGCATTGGCCATTCTCAATGAACAACCCGGGCGCCGCATGTGAGACGCCCATCGCACCGGACAGATAAACGGAAAGAAACACGCAACCGCTGAAAATGTAAAGGAGGCAACAGATGGCAGGAGAATATCGGTTTTCGTTTGGGCCGTGGAACATTCATGAAGGCGGCGATCCGTTCGGCCCGACGGTCCGGACCACCATCAAGTTCGCCAAGAAGCTCAAGCTCTTCAAGAAGCTCGGCTTCGAGGGCGTGCAGTTCCACGACGACGACGCCGTGCCCGAGATGAACGAACTGGGCCCCAAGGAGATCGTCAAGAAGGCAAAAGAAGTGCGGAAGATGCTGGCCGACGAAGGGTTGGTGGCCGAATTCGTGGCGCCGCGTCTGTGGGAAGACCCGCGCACGATCGACGGCGGCTATACCTCCAACGACCCTGAGTGCCGCAAATATGCACGGGACCGCAGCCGCCGGGCCATCGACATCGCCGCAGCCCTCAAGACCGATCTGATCGTCCTGTGGCTGGCGCGCGAAGGCACGTACATGCGCGAGGCCAAGGACAGCAAGGTCGCGGTGGACCGCCTCGTCAAGGCGATCGACGACATGCTCGCCTACAACAAGGACATCAAGATCGCCATCGAGCCCAAACCCAACGAGCCGATGGACCAGGCCTATATCCCGACCACGGGTCATGCCATGGCGCTGGGCTACCTGACCAAGGACGCCGGCCGCGTCGGCGTGAACATCGAGACCGCCCACGCGATTCTGGCCGGCCTCGATCCGTCGGACGAGATGGGCTTTGCCCTGGCCTACGACAAGCTCTACACGGTGCACCTGAACGACCAGAACGGCCTGAAGTTCGACGAGGACAAGAGCTTCGGCTCGGTCAACCTGCGCCGGGCGTTCAACCAGGTTCGCATCCTCGACAAATACGACTACGGCAAGAAAGGCGAGTTCGTCGGCCTCGATGTCAAGGCGGTGCGGACACAGAAGCAGAAGGTCGCGACGAAGCACCTCAGCAACAGCCGGACGATCTTTCTGCGGCTGGTCGAGCTGGCCCGAAGCCTCGACGAAAGCCACGTCGAAAGCCTGATCGCCGAACGCGACTACGAAGAGCTGGACCTGCTCATCATGAACCACCTGCTCGGCAAGTGAGCCGGCCGAACCCTGAACGAGAGGAACCATGAGTAACGACAAAGTGGTTTTGAGTCTCGGCGCCCATCCGGACGACGCCGAGTTTATGTGCGCCGGAACCCTGGCCCTGCTTCGCGAGCGGGGCTGGCAGGTCCACATCGCAACATTCACGCCGGGCGATTGTGGCACCGTTGAGTACAGCCGCGAGGAAATCAGCCGGATTCGCAAGAGCGAGGCAGCCAAGGCGGCCAGCCTGCTCGACGGTCAGTATCACTGCCTCGAATGCGACGACGCCTTCATCACGTACGATCGACCGACCCTGGTCAAAGCAATCGCTCTGATACGCAAGGTCCGGCCGAAGATCGTCTTCACGCTGAGTCCATCGGACTACATGGTCGATCACGAGATGTCCAGCAAGCTGACGCAGTCGGCATGCTTCTGCTGCGGCATCGTCAACATCGACACGCCCGGCGCCGAGCCCTTCGAGCCGATCCCCCATCTCTATTACGCCGATCCGGTTGAAGGCAAGGACAAGTTCGGCGTCGAGGTCACGCCGGGTACGACCGTGGACACGAGCGGCGTCATCGATATCAAGGCGAGAATGCTCGCTTGCCACGAGAGCCAGCGAAACTGGCTGCTGGCCCATCACGGCATCGACGAGTACACCGACCAGATGAAGAAGCTCGGCCGTAAGCGCGGCGCCGACATCGGCGTCGAGTTCGCCGAGGGGTTCCGCCAGCACCTGGGGCACGCGTATCCCCAGGACAACCTCCTCAAGGCCGAGCTGGGCGATCTGGTTCACACACGATAGGGGAACGATCATGGGCAGAAAACAAAGCCTCCTGGCCCCGGACTGGTGGGACTACACGACGCTCGACAACGCGATCCTCAACGACGCCGCCAGGCTCACCGCCAAAGACATGGCGGGCCTGAGCCGGGAAGGATTTCGGGTCGTCTTCTACGAGACACTCGAAGACTTCTACCTGGCCGAGGCCCTCGAATACGTCACCGCCTGGAAACAGGCGACGCCGGACAATCCCGTCGGCGTCTGTGGACCGATCGGACCGACGGAGCAGTTGCCGCTTGTCGCAAGGCTCGTCAATGAGCTGCGACTGAAACTCCGCGACGCACACTTTTGGGGCATGGACGAGTGGTACATGAACGGTTCCGAGGTACCCGAAACGCATCCGCTGTCATTTGCCAAGGCGGACAAGGAGCTGTGCTTCAATCGGATCCGGCCCGAACTGAAGATGCCCGAGACCAACCTGCACTTTCCCAAGGCTGATACCTCGGCGTATATCCAGAGCTGGGACGGCATCCGATGCGCCGTCATGCAGGGCGGCCAGGGCGACATCAAGCACTGGGCCTTCAACGATCCCGTTCGCAGGCAAGGCCCGTACGAAGACCGCCCGCCGACACCACAGGAGTACCGGCAACTGACCACCCGCATCGTGGATCTGCATCCGGTGACCGTGATGCAGAACGCACGCACGAGCGGCGGCGGGGTCGTAACGAGCGTCCCAACCCAGGCGATCACCGTGGGCCCCGTCCAGACGTGGAAGGCCGAGAAGGTCTCGATCTGGCAGGCGGGTACGCACGACAACCCGTTCGGGATGCGCCTGACCACGCTGATGATCGCCAGGAAGCTCCCCGACAGCGCCGTGCCCATGTCGCTGCTGGCCAACCACCCGAACGTGCAATTCAATTTCTACCGGCCCGCCATCGGCACATGCGAAGCCGAGATGCACTGAGGCCAGACAGCAGAAGGAGATACCATTGATGGCTGTGGACGTTCTGATCCTTAACACGGCGGTCGCGGACCTGCGCCGGGCCGATTTCGAATTCGCCGACCGGCTCGTGGGCAAAGGCGGCCTGGCCAAGTGCGAGACCGAGGACATGCCCGACTACTCCCAGGAGCAGATCAAGCAGTGGATTGACGAAGGCAGCGCCACCGCGGGCGGGCCGGGCAACACCGCCCCGCTGATTGCTCGGACCGGCCTGAAGGTCGCCGTCGGCGTCAACCTCGGCAAAGGCCACTACGACGGGCTCGACGCGCAGGGCCGATTCTTCCACGACACCCTCGTCGCCAACGACGTCGATATGTCGGCCACACACATCCATCCCAGCCTGCCGACGGGGACGACGTTCATCCACAACCCCAAGGGCGACGACCGGGGCGGCATCGCCTACTTCCCCAACGCCAACAACGACTTCGACTTTGCGATCTTCCAGAAGGCTGTCGAACGGCTCGAACCTCGCGTGGTCTACTACATGTATTCGGGCCTGTCCGACCGGGGCGACGCCAACGAAGGTCGTGACCTGGCCGAGTTCATCCGCTGGTGTCGCAGCCGAGGTGCGCTGACCATCGCCGACAGCCACACGCTAACGGGCGACCCGCATCGACTGATCGCCGAAGGCAGGCCCGTCACCGAGTATCGCCTGCTCGAACCGCTCCTGCCGGAGCTGGACGTGTTTTTCACCTCCTCGGACGAGGCGAAGCTGATCGAGAACACACTGGGCGAGCCGCGCAAATGGACCCAGTTTGACGAGAGCCGCAATAACACCCATTTCCTCGAGTTCCTCACGAAGAGATACTGGCACAATGACGGGCGAACGCGCCTCTTCGGCGTAACCGTCAGCAACGGCGCCTATGAAGTGCACCACTGCCCCGACGGCCGAACCGACGGACCGACCAAGATCACGTCGCGGTTCCTCAGCGGCGAGGTCATCGACCTCGTCGGCGCCGGCGATTCGTTCCGAGCCGGGCTGATTACCTATCTTGCGAAAAACCTCGACGCATTTCGGGCCGGCGACATCGATTTTGCCCAGGCCGTACAGGTGGGCAACCTCTTCGCGTCGCTGTTCATCAAGGCCCCACTCGACGACCGCTACGCCAACATCAAATCATATGACAAGATGCTCCGCGTCCTGCAAACCGACAAGAATTTCGACAGCTTCGAAGCCCTGCGACAGGCGCTGAATTGATTGGGAGTGAATTGAGATGGCACAGAAGAAGACGTCGTTCGACTGGCAGGACAGAGTGGGCAATCCCGCGCAGGTGGGCGGGATCGAGACCAGCGTTCTGGACAACGGACTGGGCAAAGGCACGCGAATCGCGTGGATCAATACGGGAGCCGGGCTGCGATACAAGGTGGTGATCGATCGGGCGCTGGACATCGTGGACGCGTTCCACAACCAGCACAGCCTCGCCTGGCTCAGCCACGCCGGCGTGACCGCCCCGCGCCCGGACGCCAACGAAGGCATCGAATGGCTCTGGCCGTTCGGCGGTGGCCTGCTGACGACCTGCGGCCTAAGCCACGTCGGGGGGCCGGAGGACGATGAATCGGGCCGGCGCGGTCTGCACGGGCGGATCAGCAACACCCCGGCCGAGATCGAATCGGTCGTCCAGCCTGACCTGCGAACCGGCAAGCTCGACATGAGCATCACAGCGGTGGTGAAGGAATACCGCGTCTTCGGCCCGACCCTGCAACTGCGACGGACCATCTCCAGCACGCTGGGCCAGCCCGCGATCCGTATCCACGACGTGGTGACAAACATGGGCAATACGCCGACGCCGCACATGCTGCTGTACCACTGCAACTACGGCTGGCCCCTGGTCGACGAGGGCACGCAGATCGTCTGGAAAGGCGCGTGGCGGTCGCGCGGCATGGATATGGACAACGCGATCTTCAACGACCAGAACGATTTCCGCGTGTGCCGCAAGCCGCTGGAAGCCCATCGCGGCGGCGGCGAGGCCTGCGGGTTCATCGACGTGGCCACCGACAAGAGCGGCCTGTGCACCATCGGCCTGCACAACAAGAAGCTCGGCCTGGCGGTGGCGACTCGCTACAAGAAGACGCAGTTCCCCTGCATGGCCAACTGGCAGCACTGGGGCCCGGGCGAGTACGTCACCGGGCTGGAGCCGGGCACGAATTTCCCGATCGGTCAAAGTGCCGCCCGCAAGCAGAAGAAGCTGATCCATCTGGCCCCCGGCAGGAGCCGGACCTACGACTTGGAAATCCGCGTGCTCACAAAAGACGCGGACATCAACGCCTTCCTCAAGACAGCCGGGCAGTAAGATGACCGATCACATTCTCGTGGGTTTCGGATTCGGGCCGATCCAGAGCGGCCTGTTCGCCAAGGAGGCCTTTCAGAGCGGCCGATTCTCGCGGATCGCCGTTGCAGAAATTGATCGAGCCCTGGTCCACGCCGTTCGGGCCAATCGTGGAACGTACCACGTCAACGTTGCTCGGGCCGACCGAATCGAAACACAACGAATCGACAACGTCGAACTGTTCGACCCGACGGATACGAAAGACAACGAGGCCCTTCGCGCCGCGATGGCTCAGGCGACGGAGATCTGCACCTGCCTGCCGTCGGTGAATTTCTTCACCTCGAGTGGCACCAACAGTGTCGCCGCGATGATCGCCGACGGCCTGGCCCGCAGAGGAGAAGAACCCGCCATCGTCTACGCGGCGGAAAACAACAACCACGCCGCCGAGATCCTGCAGAACGCCGTCGCAGAGCGTCTGAGCGGTTCATTGCCGAAGCGGGTGCAATTTCTCAACACGGTGATCGGCAAGATGAGCCGGGTAGTGACCGATCCGGCCGAGATTGCCGCGCTGAACCTGACGCCCATCGTCCCGGGGATCGACCGGGCGTTCCTCGTCGAGGAGTTCAGCCACATTCTCGTCAGCCGGACCACCATTCCAGGTTTCCGACCCGGCATCGACGTGTTCGTCGAGAAGGACGATCTGCTGCCCTTCGAAGAGGCCAAGCTCTACGGCCACAACGCCATCCACGCACTGCTGGGCTTCCTGGGCGCGCTGAAGGGCTGCGGCGCAATGACGGAACTGGGCGATGACAAGGCCATCATGCAGACGGCTCGTCGGGCCTTCATTGCAGAGTCCGGCGGCGCTCTGATCGCCAGGTATGCGTCGCTTGGCGACAAGCTGTTCACCGAGGCCGGCTATCAGCGATACGCCGACGATCTGCTCGGGCGAATCACCAATCCGTTTCTGGCCGACACCACGACGCGCGCCGCCCGCGATATCCTTCGCAAGCTCGGCGCCACCGACCGCATTTTCGGGACCATGTCCCTGGCGTTCGAATACCACATCCGACCGGACAACATGGCCACGGGCGCACTGGCGGGCGTCGCCATGCTTCTGGACAATGCAGCTCAGTACGACGTCCCCAGTGAATTCCACGGAATGGACTGGCAACGGCTCGACCGAGTCGGCCTCGACCGCCTGCTGCGATGGGTCTGGAAGGACGAGGAACCGCCGTTCGGCCGCGAGCTGATCGACTGTACATGGCAGGCCAAAGACCGGCTTGCCGAACTGGTCCGGCCATGAGCGACGAGAGACGATCCCCTGCCAATGCATATTTGTATGCGATGGTGGCGGTGTTGTTCTGGGCGACATCGGCGTCGGCCTTCAAACTCTCTCTGCGTCACGTGGGGGTCCTGTCGCTGCTGTTTATCGCCTCGGCCACGTCGACCTTCGCTTTCGGCATCTATCTGCTCGCGACGAAGAGGCTTGCTCTGCTCAAGGCGTTCACCCGAAAGGACTACCTGTGGTCGGCTGGCCTGGGATTCCTGAATCCGTTCTTGTATTACGTCGTTCTGTTCAAAGCCTATTCCCTGCTGCCCGCCCAGGAGGCCCAGCCGATCAACTTCGTCTGGCCGCTGACGCTGGTGTTGCTGTCGATCCCCCTGCTCGGCCAGCGCATCCGATTCGCCAGCATCCTGGCCATTCTCATCAGCTTCACCGGCGTCGTGGTCATCGCCACGCGTGCCACTGGACCGGCCGACATCCTCCGCTTTCGTTTCAGCAACAGCACCGGCGTCCTCCTGGCCCTGAGCACGACGATCGTCTGGGCCCTGTTCTGGATTCTCAATGCCAAAGACCGCTGCGACGAGGCGGTGCGGCTCTTCGTAAACTTCGCCTTCGCCACAGGATACATCCTCATCGCCCTGCTGCTCGCCGGCCGGCTCCCGATGGCCCCGTGGCAAGGCCTCGTTGGCGGCGTTTACGTCGGCCTCTTCGAGATGGGGATCACCTTCCTCGCCTGGCTCAAGGCCCTCAAGACCGCCCAAACCACCGCGCACGTCGTCAACCTGATCTACCTCGTCCCCTTCCTGTCGCTGCTGGTCATCGCACTGGTGCTTGGCGAGACGATCCTGCCCTCGACCGTCGTCGGCCTGGTTCTCATCGTCGCCGGCATCCTCGCACAAAAGCGCTGGGCGTGAGCGAGAATCCCCTCTCCGACCAAAAACACTCCTCAGAGAGACTTGTCAATCAGAACCGACTATGGTATTATAGGGTATATAGGAAGACATGGAAGTTCCCCAAAGGCGGGCTCGTGGAACGCGCGAGGCCAACGGCCCGGATGCCCTGAAATGCTCAAAAAAGCGGCCCATAGCGGCTCTAAACGGGCGATTGGAGTGTTTTCGGACCGAACGAAACACGCCCCAAGGCTGTTTCTACGGCCATGGAGCGGCACTTTGGGGCGTCCCAATCCAGGAGTCGCGACAGAAAATGGCCGATAGGAAGGCATCGGAGGGTGATTTAGTCGGATGGTTGGGATCAGGCATATGATAACGGAAGAAAAGCTGTCGCTGTTTGAGGGGTGGGCCACGGCGTCGGGTGTTGTTGTCTTACTCATCGCGACGATGGTGGGCCCCCGCCTCAATCCCGGGATGACGCAAGACGAACTGGCGGTGGTCAACGCGGACAAGACACGGCACATTTCGCATCTGGCCGCCACCCTTACCACGGTCCGACAGGACCAGGCGGCGCTCCGTACGCAAGCGGCCCAGACCGAGCAGCTCCTCGAGCAGACGCGCTCGGAACTGGCCACGCTGACGCAGGAGCGCGATGCGCTCCTCGCCCAGGTCGCCGCGGCCAACGACAGACTGCGTGAGCTGGACAACAGACTTCAGACGACGCACCTGGAGGCGGCCAAACTCAAGGAGTTCCTCTCGCTGCAGGACATCCAGAAGGAACGCGATGAGGCGATGGAGAAGGCCACGAAAGCAGAGGATCGCATTCGTGATCTGACGCTCCAGCTTCACCGAGCCGGCGTCTGGCCGTAACGAACAGGCAACACCTACATGCCGCCGCGAACCGAGGCGGCCAGGCCGGAGCATTCCAGTGACGACCCCACGTGGATATCGTTGGCTGCGCCCGGTCAGCAGATCCGTTCGGCGGTGAGACTGCGCGGCAGCACCCCGGTGACCCGCACGTCGAAACGCTCCCCCAACGCCAACCGTTCGGGAACAGCCACCAGGATCGGATAGCTTCCGATCTGCCGCAGGAAGGTGGTGCCGCCGTTATGGACCTCGCTGCACAGGTCCTTCAGCACAGTCCCAACCGGAAACAACCGCTCCAGCATAGGCATGTCGATCTCGTGACGCACCTTCTCGATCCAGGCGGGGTAGTATCGGCGATTCATCCGCAGATACTTCTGTCCGGCCTGCTCGTATAACGCCGTGCCCGGGAAGGGCACGACCTGGCGGATGTTGATCCGCCGAACGAGCAGACCCTCCTCGACAAGACGCTTCAACGCCGCGAAGTTGCGGCCCAGTGTTTCGGGCGTCTCACCGGCCAGACCGAGCAGGATGTTGATCCCGGGCAACAGGGCGTGGCAGCCGTTTTCGCCCCGGACCCCTCCGATGCGGTTGACGGTGCGAATGGCCTCGAAGGCCATCTCGAAGGTGCAATTGAGGTTGTTGGCACCGGCGACCTCAGGATCGAAGGACTCTACACCCATCGCCGCAGTGCTCCCCGGCGTCAGATACTTGACGAACAGCTCCGTTCGCCGGGCGTCGACCATCGCCGGATTGGCGTTGTCCAGATGCAGCACCGCCGGCTTCAGGGCGGCCAGGCGGGAAAGCAATGCCTCGATTATCTGCGGGTCGCCCGACGCATAGCTGTAGATGCAGGATTGCTTGCCGAGCCGAAAGGCCCGCGCCCCCAGCCCCATCAGCGTCCGAACCTCTTCGACGATATAGTCTGCGTTTCGCCACTGCACGGCGTGTTTGAGCGGCTCGGTGCAGAAGGAGCAGCCGATCTCCCGCGGGCAACCACGGCCGGTTTCGATCTCGACGATCCGGTTGGCCCTATTGGGCATCTGCGCAATCAGCCCGGCCCCCCGAAGCGCATGAGGCTGCAACTGCTCGTAGGAATCGAAGACAAACGGCCGCAGTTCCTCGTATTCGCCGGCCTGCGGCAGTTGAGGCCGCAGCCCGCCGCGCACCTGCGTCCCACCAGTCAAAACCGGACCGGTGAGCACCTTGCGAAGCGACAGCGACGCCAGCAGCTTGTTGACCTCCCGCAGCGTGCCGGGCCGGGCGCTGAGGTACTTGCCGGGGGTCTGGACACCCGCAATCACCACGAGCGGGTCGGTATCGTGAAGAACGCGACGAATCTCATCGGGACTGCGCGTGTGGTTCATCGCCTCGATGTGCGTCCTGCCGACCGGCGGATCGATCACAGCCTGCGGCACGCATTCGCGGTAGCGAAGCCACCTCAGATCGTCGATGGTCAGGTACGTCGGCTGCCATTCGTACAGACCCGCCACGTACCGCGGCCAGACCCCCACAAACGGCGGGACACCCAGACCGGCCGGTTCGTCGGTATAGCAGTCGAGAATCGTCGTTTTGTCTGTCATATCCGGCGTTGTGCCGATTCCATCGCATCGATTGAGAGAGCCATCCTGAGGCATTGTACCGAGCGACGGCCGAGAACGCAAAACCCACGCCGGACACCCCTGCCCAATCCACGAAACCCCATAGGGACCGGGGTGGATCGCACGGGCGACACTTGACCCCGGCGGAGGTCTCGGGTAAGACTGCTGGCCATGCCGTTCGATCAGGATCAATTCAGAGCGATCGTCTCGGGCCGGCGCAACGACGCGCGGGCGCGCCTCGCCAGATTCCTGCTGGCCGTGGCCTCGCTCGGCTACCGCGCCGCGGTGCTCGTCCGCAACAGCCTGTACAACCATCGCATCCTCAGAAGCCACCGTGCAGCCGTCGCGGTCATCTGTGTGGGGAATCTGACCACGGGGGGAACGGGCAAGACACCCCTGGTGGCCTGGCTGGCCCGTCTGATGGCCGAGGAAGGGCTTCGTCCGGCGATTCTGACGCGCGGGTACAAGGCTCGTAGGGTCAATGCCCACCCTACCGACGAACCGGCGGAACTGGCCCAGGCCTGTCCGGGCGTTCCCGTGATCGTCAACCCGGACCGCGTGGCGGGCGCCGCCGAGGCGGTTGGCAGCCACGATGCCCAGGTCCTTCTGATGGACGATGGATTCCAGCACCGCCGGTTGGCGCGCGATCTCGATATCGTCACAATCGACGCCACGGCGCCGTTCGGATACGGGCGTCTCCTGCCCGCCGGGTTTCTGCGAGAGCCCGTCAGCGGTCTTCGGCGGGCCCACGCCGTGGTGTTGACCCGCAGCGACCAGGTTTGTGAAGAAACGCTCGGGCAAATCGAGACGCAGATTCGCCGGATTCGGTCAAACCTGCTCATCGCCCGGGCCATCCACGCCCCGGTCGGGGCCCGCCGCAGCGACGACGACGAAATCCCCCTGGAAGATCTCAAGGGCAAGAAGGTCTTTGCCTTCTGCGGCCTGGGCAATCCAGAGGCCTTCTTCGCGACAGTCCAGGCCTGCGGGTGCGTTTTGGCCGGCTCGCAGACATACAACGACCACCATACGTATACGGACCAAAATCTGGCCGATCTGCACCGGGCCGCCCGTTCGCAGGGTGCCGATCTGCTGCTGACGACACAGAAAGACTGGACCAAGACCGCTGCATTGAGCGGGACCTGCGAAGCCGTTCCAATGGTCTATCTGGCGGTATCGCTTCAATTTACGTCCGGCGGCGACCCGCTAAGGGCCTTGATCGAACGGACCCTTGCCGGTACAATACCTCCTTTGTAACGAATCGCGTTTCAACCGCAGATGCTCGGTCTTCTCAATATGTACGAACGGCTACTGAAAACGATTGGCAGTCTCGGAGCGCCGAAGGTCCTCGTCGCAGGCGACTTCATGCTCGACGTCTATGTCTACGGCGACGCCGTGCGAATCAGCCCCGAGGCCCCGGTGCCCGTGCTGAAGGTGACCGAGACGGAATACCGCTGCGGCGGCGCCGCCTCGGTGGCCGCCGACCTGGCCGCCCTGGGCGCTGCGCCCGTCTGCATCGGGCTGGTGGGCAAGGACGCCGAGGGCCGCCGACTCAAGCAGATGCTGACCGATCTCGGCGCCGATGTGGCGGGTTTGCACGAAACGGCAGACCGGCCCACCGTGACCAAGCAGCGGCTGATCGGCCTGGCTCAGCATCGCCACAAACAGCAACTGATGCGCATCGACCGGGAAGCGGCCGATCCCGTTCCGATTGAAGTCGGCGAGGAGATGCTCCGCCAGTATCGCCGGCGTCTGAGCGACGTCGAGATCGTCTGCCTCCAGGATTACAACAAGGGTGTGCTGACGGACCTGTTGTGCCAACAGATGATCGTCCTGGCCGTCGAGGCGGCCAAGAAGGTGCTCGTCGATCCGACGCCAGGCGGCGACTACGCCAGGTACAGCGGCGCCACCTTGCTCACCCCGAACCGACACGAGGCCTCGACAGCGTGCGGCCTGGCGATCCACACCGCCTCCGATGCCGCCCGGGCCGCCGAACACCTGCGTGCCGATCTGCGCCTCGAAGCGGCAGTGGTGACGCTCGACAAGGAGGGCGCCTATCTGGCGACGGACGACTCGAGCCAACTGGTGCCCGTCAGGCCGCGCACCGTCTACGACGTCACCGGCGCCGGCGACGTCGTCCTGGCCACGCTGGCGGTCAGTCTGGCGGCCGACAGCGACTATCTGACGGCGGTGCATCTGGCCAACATCGCCGGCGGCATCGAGGTCGAGAAATTCGGAGCCGCCGGCGTCACCCGGGCCGAGATGGAGCGGGAGATCGCCAGGCTCTACGGCGCCCGAAACGACAAGGTCCGCTCGCTGGAGGCGCTGCTGGAGGAGCTGTCGTGGCGTCGGGATCGCCGGCAAAGCATCGTCTTCACAAATGGCTGCTTCGACGTGCTCCATCGCGGGCATATCGAATACCTGGAGTTCTGCCGGGCCCAGGGCGATGTCGTGGTGGTCGGCCTCAACAGCGACCGCTCGGTGCGGGCCCTCAAGGGCCCGGATCGCCCGGTCAACAACGAGCTGGACCGTGCCGCCGTGCTGAGCGGGCTGGAGTCGGTGGATTTCATCGCCCTCTTCGACGATCCAAGCGTTCTGGACCTCATCAAGAAGGTGCGGCCGGACGTGCTCGTCAAGGGAGGCGACTACGGTAAGGAAGGAGTCGTCGGCTGGGAGTTCGTCGAGTCCTACGGCGGGAAGGTGGCGATGGCGCCGCTGGTCAAGGACAGAAGTTCGACCGGCACGATTGAGAGGATACGGGCGCTGCAGGCAAAGGCGGTATGACCGACGGACGCGAACAAATCGTTCGAAACACCATCGACGAGCACAAGGCCCTGGTCGCCCAGTTCGAGCGCAACGGGATCGCGATCGTCGGTCGGATCGCCGAAATGATCGCACAATCCCTGACCGAAGGCGGTACACTGTACCTGTGCGGCAACGGAGGCTCGGCGGCCGACGCCCAGCACATTGCCGGCGAGTTCGTGGGGCGCTTCCGGACCGAACGCCGGGCCCTGCCGGCCGTGGCCCTGTCCACCGATACCTCGGTGCTGACCTGCATCGCCAACGACTACGACTACGAGAGCGTCTTTGCCCGACAGGTCGAGGCCCTCGTACGCGAGGGCGACGTTCTTTGGGCGTTTTCGACCAGCGGAACCTCGGCCAACGTCCTGAAGGCCGTGGAGGCGGCCCGAAGCAAGAACGCACGAATCATCGCCTTCACGGGCACAAGCAACAGCCCGCTGGAGAGCATGGCCGACCTGTGCCTCTGTGCCGACGCTCGCGCCACGGCGCGAAGCCAGGAGATTCACCAACTGGCGTATCATATAGTATGCGACCTCGTGGAACGGAGTTTCGCTGGGTAAGCCCTTATCGTGCAGGATGCTATGGCAAATGCGGCGGTGTTTTTCGATCGTGACGGGACCCTCATCGAGGACCCGGGGTACCTGAGCCACCCCGACCAGGTCAAACTGCTGGACGGCGCCGCCGAGGTGCTCAAGGAGGTCGGCCTGCTCGGCTACAAGACGGTGGTCGTCACGAACCAGTCGGCCGTCGCACGGGGAATCGTCTCGGAAGAGATGCTCGAACGCATCCACCAGCGTCTGCGGGAGCTGCTGGCCCTGAAGGGGGCATCGCTCGACGGGATCTACTACTGCCCGTATCATCCGGACGGCGTGATCCCGCACTACCGGCGCGACAGCGACTGGCGAAAGCCCGAGCCGGGCATGCTGCTGGCGGCCGCCGAGGAAATGGGCCTCGATCTGAAACAGTCGTGGATCGTCGGCGACAGCGGACGCGACGTCGAAGCCGGACGTCGGGCGGGCTGCCGAACGATTCTTCTGCGTTCGGGGCCGGCCGATCGCGACGCCGCGGACGACGGCCGGCCGGACTACATTGCGGTCAATCTTAGAGAGGCTGCCCACATGATTAAGGACTTCCATCGCTCGTCCCGAGAAGAACCGTTTCAGACGGTCGCGGCCGAGGCCGAAACGGCCTGTGAACAGGATTACAAGGTGACGCCTCTGGAGGCCGAACAACTGCGAATCGAGCCGCCGCCGACCGACGAGCCCGATGCGCTGGACGAGCCCCCGCAGCCGGACAGAGAAACCTCCGTGCTGCTCGTGGAGATCCTCGAACAACTCAAGCGAATGCAGAAGGCCGAGATGTTCGGCGAGTTCTCGATCATGCGACTGCTGGCCGGGATCGTACAGGTCTTCGTACTGTTCTGCCTGTTGATGGCGCTCTGGTTCCTCATGAGCCCGGACCGGCAGGTGACACCCATCTTCCTGTCACTGGGCTTCGGGACCGTCCTGCAGTTGATGGCCCTGACGTTTTATATCATGCAGGGCCGACAGTAGAATGAAACCCGATCTCGCCCAAATCAAGACACTGGCGGTGCGCTGCCCCAACTGGGTCGGCGACATCGTCATGGCCACGCCCGTCTTCGAGTGTCTCCGGCGAAACCTGCCGAACGCTCGCATCCTCGGCGTACTCAAGGGTCCCGCGCAGAAGATCCTTCGCGACAGCCCGTGGTTCGACGGATTCATCGACGGCAACGACAAGTCCTGGGCAGGCTTCACGAAGATGCGAAGCCAGTTGCGCGAGGCGCGCCCGGACGCGGCGATTCTGTTGAGCAACTCTGTGCGATCGGCGTTGACCCTTCGACTGGCCGGCGTCCGGACGCTCTACGGCTACCGCCGCGAGTGGCGGACCGCCCTGCTAGCCGGCGGTCCGGCGGTCCGACGCGACGGCGGCCGGATCGTCCCGATCCCCATGATTGATTACTACCTGGAAATCTGCCGCTGGCTCGGTCTGGAGGTCCCCGACGACGCCAAGCCGCGACTGTTCTACAGCGATTCCGTCGGCCGACAGGCGCTGGCAATTCTGGCCAAGCACGGCGTGGGAGAAACCGACTTCGTCGTCGGCCTCAACCCCGGCGCCAGCTTCGGCTCGTCCAAGTGCTGGCCGCCGGAATATTTTGCGGAATTGGCCGAGCTGTGCGAGCAGACCCTGGCGGCCAGGGTCGTGCTCCTGTCCGGGCCGGGCGAAGAGGCGATCGTACAGGCCATCCTCGACCGCACCCGCGCCAACGCCATCGACCTGCGGTCCGAGAAGATCGACCTCGAACGGCTCAAACCCGTGGTCGATCGCTGCAATCTCATGATTACCAACGACACGGGGCCGCGTCATTATGCGGTGGCGTTCGACGTGCCCGTCGTGGTCGTCATGGGACCGACCGATCCCCGCTACACCGAGGCAAACACAGACCGCACCGTCGTCGTACGCAGAGAATTGGCGTGCTCGCCCTGCCATTTGAAGGTCTGCCCGAGGCAGCACGAGTGCATGAGAGAAATCAAGCCGGCCGAGGTCTTTTCCGCGGCCGAGACCCTGTTGAGTGTGTGTGCCCAGCATGGAACCTGAGGTCTATCAGCAGAGATGGCTCAAGCTGCGAGACGGCAAGGTCGACGTCGAGGCGCTCGGCCACCTGTCGCGCCAGATCGGCTTCTCGTTCGTCGACCGGTACTTCCAGAAAGGCCTGTACGAGCCGGCCTATATCGACCTGCTCTGCGAGATGGGGACGTTCCATTCGAAGCCGGATCTGGACAACATCGCCGCCGCCGCCCTGTTCGGCATCGTCGTGGAGAAACTCTGCGACGACTTCGAGGAACTGCCCGTCGAACTCTACGCCCGCGTCATGTGCCAGATCATCTCGTTCTGCCGAACGGTCCCGGCCGGCCGGGACCTCGATGAGAAGCTGACCGGCTTCGGCATCGTCTCGCCCCAGCAGTTGTATGAACGGGCGCTGTCCGTCCACACCCGGCCTTATCGCTATGCTGTTGACAGGGCGCCGTCGCGTATCGTGCTGCTCTCGCGCGTCACGATCGGCGCCGACGTCGCCATCCTCAGCGTGATGATCCAGCGTTTGCTGAGGCTCTTCCCACAGACAGACATCGTCGTGATGGGCAACGGCAAGCTCGCCGGACTCTTTGAAGGCGATCCCCGCATCCGCCTGCGCGCCATCAGCTACGCGCGGCGCGGAGGGTTATTCGAGCGGTTCGCCGGATGGCACGCGGCGATGGAGATCCTTCGGGACGAAATGCCTGATGACGGCGAGCGATCGATCCTTGTGATCGACCCGGACTCGCGCATCAGCCAACTCGGGGTTCTCCCCCTGCTGCACGGCGAGAACTACCTGTTCTTCAACACCCGCCACCACGCCGCCGCGACGGCCGGCCGCTGCATGGCCGAGAGGACCAACGACTGGATGGATGCCGTCTTCGGCGGCGCGGAGTTCTGTCATCCAACCGTCTGGACGGCCCCGACGACCCTGGAAACCGCCCGAATGCGCATCGATGGACTGCGCGCTGTGGGGGCCAGGCATGTCATCGCCGTCAACCTGGGCGTCGGACAGAACCCTCGCAAACGCATCAGCCTCGAATTCGAGAAACGCCTCGTACGGGCCCTGGCCGCCGTGCCGGCGACCGTGGTCCTTCTCGATCGCGGGTTCGGTCCCGATGAGACCGAGCGTTCCTGGCAGATCATGGCCGACGCCCGGCATTGCGGCCTGCCGTGTATCGAGACGCATTTTTCCTCGCCCAACTTTCCGTCGATGGCGCACGGCGTCCTCGTCGTGGAATGCGGCATTGCCGAGGTCGCCGCGTTGATCGCCCACAGTGACGAGTACATCGGCTACGATTCAGCCTGCCAGCACGTGGCCGCGGCCGTCAAGACGCCGACACTGACGATCTTTGCCGGCAGCAACAACATGAACTTCATCCGCCGCTGGAGCGCCTGCGGCGACACCGAATGCCGGATCGTGCATGTCAATACGCTGACCGATCCACATCATGTCGATATCGACGAGATCATCATGCGAATCACACAGGAGCGGGCGGGCCGGACACTCGGAAGCCCGCAACAGAGGATTCACGAAATGCGGACGCAAAGGCGCAGGCGCCGATCGGCTCAGGAGCCCGTGACGGAATCGGAATGAAGGCGTCCCCAGGTCATTCACGGTAATGAAAGTACTGTTCATTTATCCCTCAGCCGACTCGCAGTTGGGCTTCAACTATGGTGTCGCGCATATGACCGCGATCCTGAAGCGCGCCGGACATGACGTCACCTTCTGGCAGCTCTGCGAGGAGATTGCGCCCCTGCCGACCGAGACACAGTTTGTCGAGCGAATCGCCCGCGAAGCGCCCGACGTCCTGGCCTTTTCCGTGGTGACCAACCAATGGGCCTACGCACGGACGCTGGCCGAGTGGGCCAAGCGAAGATTCGCGATCCCCTTTGTCATCGGCGGCGTCCACACGCTGATGTGCGTCGAAGAGGTGCTCGAGACCGGCCTGTTCGACTACGCCTTCCGGGGCGAGTGCGAAGACGCCTTCCTGGAGTTTGTCGAGCGACTCAGCCACCGGGAGCCCATTGAATCCGTCCCCAATCTCGCGTTCGTCCGAGACGGCCGGATGCAGGTCAATCCCGTCGGTCCCCTGCCCGAGCTGACCCGGCTGCCGCTGAAGGACTACGAGAGCATGGACTTCCAGCGGATGATCGACGCCAAACACGGATGGGTCGGTCTGATGGCCTCGCGGGGCTGCCCCTTCTCCTGCACGTACTGCTTCAACCACGTGATGGTCGAGACGTACAAGCGGGACCTTCAGTGCAGCTTCAAGGGCCTCAACTACATCCGCCGGTTCAGCGTCGAGCAGATGATCGAGGAGATCGCGTACCTGCTGAAAAACTACCGCAACATCCGCATGTTCATCTTCGACGACGACCTCTTCACCTTCGACAAGGCTTACGTCGAGGCGTTCTGCCGGGCCTATCGCAAGGTCAGCGACATTCCCTTCGTGGTCAACGCCCACGTCGGCTTCTTCGACGACGAGTGCGCCGCGTCGCTGGCCGGGGCCGGCTGCAAGATCGTCAAGTTCGGCGTCGAATCGGGCAGCGAGACCGTCCGCCGCACCATCCTGAACCGGCACATGAGCAACGATCAAATCGTCGAGGCGATGGCCGCCGTACAGCGGCACGGCATGCACAGCTCGGTCTTCATCATCATCGGCTTTCCTCACGAAGGGCGCGAGGACGTGCTCGACACGGTCCGGCTGCTCGGTCGGGCCCGGCCGGGACGCTTCCGCTGGACGTTCTTCTTCCCCTTCCCAGGCACGAAGAGCCACCAGATCAGTCTCGACGGCGGCTACATCAACCCCGAGAAGATGGAACGGCTCAAGAACTTTACCGACGAATCGTGCCTCGAATTCGATCCGGAGCACAACCTTCTGCTCAAGAAGATCGGGCGGATCATGCCCTGGTTCGTCAATGCGTATTCCGACCTGCCCGTCGCAGACTTCTATCGAGACAAGGTCGCGGAGATCCTGGATATGGACGAGGCCCAATGGGACGGCGTCCGCGGCTCACTGCTCGACCGCGACAAGGAGTATTCCCAACAGCACTGCGCCCGGGGCCTGTCGCACTACGCCGTCAAGTACAACCGTTTCATGGGCGTGATCTCGGACTACTTCCTCAAGGACGCTTAGTTTCGGGGTATGCCGACTGCATGGACCGCAAAAAAGACGCCACCCTGGCTTTTTGCCTCTACCGATACTTCCCGCACGGGGGATTGCAGCGGGACATGCTGCGCATCGCCCTGGCCTGCCAGCAGCGTGGCTACAGGATCGCGGTGTACACGACGGCGTGGGAAGGGAATGTGCCGCCCGGCTTCGAACTGCATCGGCATCGCCCCGCCGGCCTGACCAACCACGGCCGCATGCGCCGGTATCATGCGTGGGTCGCCCCCGAGTTGGACCGACACCAGTACGCCTGCGTGGTCGGCTTCAACAAGATGCCCGGCCTGGACGTCTACTTCGCTGCCGACAGTTGCTTCGAGCAGCGTGCCCGACAGAAGTCTCGGTGGTTCCGCATGACCGGACGCTATCGGCTCTACGCCGGCTTCGAAAAGGCCGTGTTCGATCCCACGTCGTGCACAAAAGTCCTGCTCATCGCCGAGCCGCAGAAGCAGGCGTTCCAGCAGTGCTACGGAACGCCCGATGCGCGTCTGCACCTGCTGCCGCCCTGGATCGCACCGGACCGGAAGCGCGTCGAGGATCGCCCACAAGTTCGCCAAGCCGTGAGAGAAGCATTGAGCGTCGCACCCGAGGACCTCCTGCTGCTCCAGGTCAGCTCGGGCTTTCAGACCAAGGGCCTTGACCGCACTCTGCTGGCGATGGCCTCTTTGCCCGACGCGTGGCGGCGTCGCACAAAGCTCGCGGTCGCAGGGCAGAATTCGTCACGTCGTTGCCACCGGCTGGCGCAACGGCTGGGTGTGGCAGACCGGGTCGTATTCCTTGGCGCGCGCGACGATGTCATGGAATTGATGGCCGGCGCCGACCTATTGGTCCATCCGGCGAGAAACGAAGCAGCGGGTGTGGTGCTGATCGAGGCGTTGGTGTCCGGACTGCCCGTTATCTGCACCGGCCTCTGCGGCCACGCCGGACATATTCGAAAGGCGCAGGCCGGCGTCGTCCTGGCCGAGCCGTTTCGACAGATCGAACTGAACCACGCCCTGCTCGACATGTTGGCGAAAGACCGCCTGGCCTTCTGCTCGGCCGGTGCGCTGGCCTGTGCCGGCGACATGAACGTCTACGACATGCCCGAACGCGCGGCCGACATCATCGACTCCGCCGCGCAGCCCGGTCGCCAAGGATGGACATGCGGACGGGTTTGTGATAAGTAGGGTTCGACGATCCGACGAATGCTCTGAGTGATCCGATGGCGTTGTACCTGAATGAGAAGCTCGCTCCGCTCTGGGGGCGGCACGACGTGTTTGCGCAGGTCGAGGCCCTCCGGGGGAAGGTTCTGCGCAACGTCAAGGGGCGCACGACCCTGCGCTTCACGCTCAACGGGGATGCGTATTTTCTCAAGATCCATCGCGGCATCGGCTGGCTGGAGATCACCAAGGAACTCCTCCAACTCAAACGGCCGGTGCTGGGCGCCGAAAACGAATGGCGGGCCCTGAATCTTCTCAAGCGCATCGGGGTCGAGACGATGACGCCCGCCGCGTACGGAACCAAAGGCGCCAATCCGGCGTCCCGACGCTCGTTCATCATCACCGAGGAACTGACCGGGACCGAGAGCCTGGAGGACTTCTGCAAGGACTGGTCCCGCCGGCCGCCTTCGTTCCGGCTTCGCGTTGCGTTGATCGAGCGGGTCGCCTCGATGGTCCGCCAGATGCACCGCCACGGCATGAATCATCGTGACTGCTACATCTGCCACTTCCACCTTGACATCTCCCCCGGACGCGACCGGATCGATCCCGAGCGTTTTCACCTGTATGTGATCGATCTGCATCGGGCCCGAATCCGACGCCGGGTCCCCACGCGATGGATCGTCAAAGACCTGGCCGGCCTGTACTTCTCCGCCATGGACATCGGCCTGACCCGAACCGATTGCCTGCGATTCATAAGAACCTACGAGCAGAAGGCGGCACGCGAGATCCTGCCAGACCGCCGAGGGTTCTGGCGGCGCGTCTCCTGCACGGCCGTCGCTCTATACCGAAAGCACTTTGGCGCCGCACCGAGCGTGATGCATGCGATTCCATAGGGCCGACAATCTTCTATTCTGCAGCGACAACGAGCGCGATCTGGACTACGTGCGGGCCGTGTCGGAATTGGTGTTGGCCCGCTACAACGGCGAAACCTATCACTGGCGTCCGGCCCGATCGGACGAGCTGTGGCGGATCTTCACCGGTGGGCGTGCCAGTGTCGTCGGCGTTCGCCACGCTGGCCGCGTTGCCTGTGTGAAGCTCTTCTACGACGATCGATGGCGTACGAGGATCAGGACGCGGCTGGGCCTCTCGAAGGCCCGGCGGGCGTATCGCAACGGCCTGCGGCTTCGCACCGCCGGTGTTCTATGCCCCCAGATGATCGGCTACGCCGAACGCCGCCCGACGGGTCCGGCCCTGCTCGTCACCGAGCTGATCACCGACGCGGCGCGCATCGATCACTGGCTCGCCCAGCGCGGGATCGGCCGCGACATGGCGGAGGCCCTGGCCCGTTCTCTGCGCGCGATGCATGACAAAGGCGTCTGCCACCTCGACTTGTCGCCCCGGAACATTCTCGTGCGGCAACGGGATGGCGGCTTCGAATTCCTCATGGTGGATTACGAAGACGCCCGCTTCGCCAGCGAAATCGGTCGCCGCCAACGTATCGACAACCTGCATCACCTGCATGAAAGGATGGCTCAATGCGCCTCTCTGCGGGATCGGCTGCGTTTTCTGCGATTCTATGCAGGGCGCGAGTATCGCGCGTACCGACAGGCCCTGCGACAAAGGATGCTTCGGAGCCCCCGAAACCATTGAAGACCGCCTTCGAGACGCCCTTCGGATCGACATGAAATGAACGAGCTCAAACTCTACTGGTCACGATCGAAGCCGAACTTCGGCGACGCGATGTCCCCGATGATCTGCGAACGACTCGCAGGCTGTCGGGTGGTGTATGCGTCCAGGCGACGTTGTGACCTCGTGGCTCAGGGCAGCCTGCTCCATCGTTTTCACGAGTGGTTCCTTCATCCGCGCATCCACGTGTGGGGAACGGGGTTCATCGAGGCCTGCCGTGCGCGCCGCAGCCGGTTTCACTACCACGCCGTCCGGGGCCGGCACAGCGCCGCCCTCATTCAGGGCCCGACGATTCAGACCTTCGGCGATCCGGGTCTGCTGGCCGATGTGCTCTGGCCGGAACTCAGAAGGACCGCCAAACGCTATCGTGTCGGCCTCGTGCCGCACTATGAAGATCGCGCCGACTCTCGGACGCAAACCCTGGCCAACGCCCTGCGATGCTGCACGGTCATCGATGTCTTTGGCGATGTCACGGAGGTGCTGCGACAGATTGCCGGTTGCGAATGCGTGCTGTCGTCGAGCCTGCACGGGCTGATCGTCGCCGACGCCTTCGGCGTGCCCAACGCCTGGATCAAGCTGTCGCAGAAGATTCGCGGCGGGGATTTCAAATTCCGCGACTACTACAGCGTTTTCAATCTCGATGCCCGCGTCAGCGCCCTGGCCCCCGAGCAGATCGACGATAAGGCCGTCGGGCGGATCATCGCTGAACACGATCGCCCGGCGCTCGACCGGATCAAACAGGAACTCGTCGAGGCGTTTCCCTTCCGTCGTTGACCCCGACGGTCAACGAACCGAAACCGAGTTCGCTCAGCCGACAAATCAACCGCTGACGTTGATCGCGATACCGCCGGCGACACCGGGCATGCAGGACGTGAACAACCATGTCGGCACGAGCCGCGAAGACGGGCCGGTCGTCTCTGACCAGAACATCGGCCGGTTCGAGACGGCCCAATGTGACGCCGTACCGGGCCAGCCGGTCGAGGACGGCGAACGCCTGCCACAGTATGTCATGTTTCCGCTGCGTCGAAACTTCTCCATCGCTGAGGAACTCGCAGAGCGGACGCCCGTCAATCGGCTCGGTCAACAGATACGAACGGCACAGCAATCCGTCGTCTCGGCGTTCAATCAGCG